>Ga0209330_1000023_pt1 | contig 77042 bp, 68 predicted proteins | sample JacPinW_OM2H0_O3_FD_187969 | JGI IMG/M metagenome (GOLD analysis project Ga0209330, IMG submission 187969) | Forest soil microbial communities from Algoma, Ontario, Canada - Jack Pine, Ontario site 1_JW_OM2H0_O3 (SPAdes) (version 2) | ecosystem: Environmental > Terrestrial > Soil > Boreal... | reverse complement strand
TGCCGAGGGGAGAGAAAAGACCACTCAGGCCGGGGCGCTCATCATTGTGGTCGGCGCATTCCTCTTGGGGCTGTCGATATTCGTGTCGCATGGAAAATAAGACTCAGGTCCGCGCTCCATTCAAATTAGGACACTACCCAGCACGGCTCTCCACTCACGATTTGTCACACAGGGCAGATCGCCTTCGAGCCTCTAACCGGAAGCTAATCCAGTGCCCGATACCCGGCTCGCATGCAACATCCCGAGGAAGACGAAGTTCCGCAGGACAAACAGCCGCGCAATCTCGAAGCCTATTCACCAAGCGTGAATCCCAGAATTGCCAGCGCTGCAACGACCGCGGTTTCCGTTCGCAGAATGTTTTGGCCCAGTGACGCTTCCACAAAATCCGCCGCGCGACCGTCCGCTAATTCATCTTCAGTCCACCCGCCTTCCGGTCCGATCGCAAGGCTAGCCGACGGCTCAGCGTACACGCTCAACGCGTCACGCATAAGCTTTGCATCGCGCCGTTCGGACAGAACGAGTTTGCAAGCAGCGCGCGCCTCCGCGAAGGCTTCCTTTGGACGAATCGCGCCGGAAAGTTTGCCGCTCCGCGTTCCCTCCATCGCCGTCCTTAGTATCGGCGGACGCAGCCGGCGGCATTGTTGCGCGGATTCCAACAGAATTTTCTCCCAGCGCACCCGGCGTTTGGGTACGGCGGCGATCAACGGTTTGTCCGTGCGCGCAGCCCCCAGCACCACTATCTCGGTCACTCCAAGCTCAGTGGCCTTTTCCAAGCACCACTCGAATCGGTCGAATTTCACCAGCGAAATCAAGAGTTGAATCTGCAGCGCAGCTTCGCGCTCTTCGATTTCCTCGATCAACGTGAACTCGACTTGGCTTCCACTCCGCTTCGACGATCCGACCCTTTCGATTCGGGCCAACCAAAGCCGCACGCCATCGCTAAGCTCGTATAGCTGCCCGGGCTCAGCGCGCAACACCCGTGCCAGATGCTCGGCTGTATCGCCGCGCACTATCGCGGAATCGGATTCAAATCGGTCGGTAAAGAAGCGTCGGCGCACGCCGGTATTCTAGCTTGAAGTCAGTTCACTGGTAGGATGTAAATTAAAAGAAGGCCGATAGAGCGCTACCCGAAAATATCTTTCACTTTTTCGAAAAAGCTGGATGATCGCTCTGCTGGTTTGTTTTCCACCTTCATCGAAACGCCAAGCTGTTCCAACAGCCGCCGCTGCTCCCGCGTGACCTTAGACGGAATCACCACGCGGATACTGATGTACAGATCGCCTCGCCCGCCATGCGGATTCGGCATTCCCTTGGCTTTCTTCCGAAATATCTGCCCGGACTGCGTCCCTTCCGGAACTACCAACTCTTCTTCGCCCTGCAATGTTGGGGCCTTGATTGTCGCTCCAAGCGAAGCTTGAATCAGGCTGATCGGAATCGTGCAATACAGGTCCGCGCCGCGTCGCTCGAAAAAGGCGTGCTCTTTCACTTCGAGGAAAATATAAAGATCGCCGGTTGCCCCGCCATTCGTGCCCGGTTCACCTTGGCCCGTCATGCGCAAACGAGTGCCCGAATCCACTCCCGCCGGGATGCCAACTTCCAAAGTCCGCTCGCGTTCAATGCGCCCCTGTCCCCTGCAACTGACGCACGTGTCGCGAATCATCTGCCCTGCACCCTGGCACGCCGGGCAAGTCCGTGTGATCGAGAAAAATCCCTGTTGGTAAGCCAGTTGCCCGTGCCCGTGACACGTGCTGCACGTCGTCATTCCACTGCCCGGTTTTGCTCCGGTTCCTTTGCACGCTTCACAAGTCTCGTGCCGCGCAATGCGAATCTTTGTGTTCACTCCAGTCGAGGCTTCTTCAAACGTGAGCGACATGTCGTAACGCAAATCCGCGCCACGTTGGCCTCGTTGCCGGCCGCCTCGGCCCCGCCCTCCTCCCAATACTTCCTCGAACCCGAAAAGGCCGCCGAGAATGTCCTGAAACTCCTCAAAAATACTGGAATTGAATCCGGAATCGAAACCCCGGCTGCCCAGTCCAGCGGCCCCATAGCGATCGTATACCGAGCGCTTTTGCGGATCCGACAGAACCGCATACGCTTCGCTGGCCGCTCGAAAGTTTTCCTCCACTTCCGGCTTTTTTTCAGGATGTCGGTCTGGATGCCATTGCAAAGCAGCCTTGCGGTATGCCGATTTAATCTGTTCAGGCGAAGCTTCGCGCGCCACTCCCAGCACTTCGTAGAAATCTTTTGAATTCGTCACGGCCATCGGTCCCTTTTCTATTTGTATTCGAAGCTAAACACTCATCCGCACGCAACCATTGTTTCAGATTGGTTCCTGATTAGGTGCCGGCCCGCAGACTACGAATCTTTCGCCACGCGAACCATTGCAGGCCGCAGCACACGGTCGTGAAAAGTGTAGCCCGGCTGCAACTCAGCAATCACTGTGCCTTCTTCATGTTCTGTGGTTTCCACGCTTTCGATCGCGTGGTGCAGATTCGGGTCGAACTGCTTGTCGAGAGCTTCGATGCGCTCTACGCCCTGCTTTGCAAGCAAGTCCCATAATTGCTTCCGGATCAGCTCAAATCCCTTGCGGTACTCCGCGTACTGAGGATCGTCGCGGGCCTCTAGAGCGCGGTCAAACGCGTCCAGAATCGGCAATATGCCCTCGACGAGCAGTTCAACGCCGCGACGACGGTCCTGTTGTCGTTCCTTCTCCACGCGCTTCCGATAATTCTCAAAATCGGCCTGCCGACGCACTAGCGTATCCATCAACGCTTGCTTCTCGGCGAGCAACTTCTGCACTTCTTCCGTCGCCGATCCACTGTCCGCTTGGGGATCCAACGCGCGAGCCGCCGCCGGACCATCTCCCGCCGCTGACTCCGGACGGTCCACCAACTTGCCACCGCTCGTTGCTACGAACGGCTTTGAATTTTCTTTATCTTTATTCGATGCCATAAATTCAACCGCCTTCTTGGTTTTCGGAGAAAAATTGCGCCATGAACGCCACAGCCGTAATCACCCGCTCGTAGTGCATTCGCATCGGCGCGAGAATGCCCAGCGTTCCCTGCACTTGATCGTTCGACGAATACGACGCCGAAACCAACGCCAGGTGTTTTCCGCCATTTGAAATTTTATCAAGTCCGAGCTCGACGTGCACAGCCTCTGGCGACTCAATGCATCCGCTCAGCAGCGCAATCAACCGATCCTTTTCCTCTATAGCCTGCAGCAATTCGCGCAACTGCTCCTGATTCGTAAAATCCGGTGAAGCCGCAATCTGCGCCGCTCCTTCCACGTAAATCTTCCGGTCGCCGCCGTCCCCCAAAATGCTGGGATCACACAGCAACAGCGCATCGTCAGCCATACGGCCATACTGTTCGCGCTCGCGATCGAGTTGCTTTCGAAGGTCGGCTCGCATCGCTTCCAGCGTCCAGCCAATGTAATGGTGATTCAGGTAATCCGCGATGCGGTCCAGGTCTTCCTGGCGAAACGAGCGTTCCGGCCGAATCAGCTTGTCGCGCGCTACGCCACCGCCGGAAATCAGCACCACCAACACCCGGCTGTCCGGCAAAAGTAAAAACCGTAAATGTTCCACCACGCTGCGCGCCAGCGGCGGCGAAATAAAAATTCCCAGGCCCCGCGAGACTGCCGCGAGAACGTGGCTTGCGCGTTCCATCACCGCTTCAGGCGTCTGCGCCGCTTCCAACTCTCTGCGAATCCACTGGCGGTCTTCTGGACTTGCCGTCGCCTGCGCCGAAACTTGCTCCACGAAAAAACGGTACGCAGCCGCCGTCGGCACGCGCCCCGCCGAAGTGTGCGGCTGATAAAGCAACCCCTCATCTTCCAGGTCGGCCATCACGTTCCGCACCGTCGCCGAGCTCAGCGGCTCGACGTGCATCTTTGAAATGCTGCGCGACGATACCGGTTCCCCGGTCTCAATGTACGCGCGCACCACATCCGTCAGGATCTGTTGATGCCGTTTCTGCTGTAGGCTCGTTGGACTCATGGTTTAAAGCAGACTAACTCCTGCCCCATCGCCACAATTTCGTGACAGCTCATTCCTATATTTTAGTCTAGTCGGTGTAGCGGAAAGCGTCAACCGCACGCAACACCATGTTGCGCAGGCTAGTTACACTTCGCGGGAAACGAACAGAACACGCTGTACCAAAACGGAAGGGCGAGGCCGATGAATCCTCGCCCGCTTAGCTCGATTCCTTCCCGAACATTGGCTCCAGAAGCCCATGGCGGACTTCTTCAAAACACACTAAGACCTGAGCTCTCCGCCGGCATCACCAAATCCGGCAGCGCAACGCCTCCGCGCGAACCATCGGCGAATCCGTCTTGCAACCAAACGCTTTCGCAAACGCCGGCATGTTGGACACCGGTCCATCCGTACGATATTGCCCCAACGGATGCGGATTCGTCGCTACCATCACGCGCGCATATTCAGGCCGGACACTTCCCGCCCATATCTGCGCAAACGCTATGAAATATCGCTGCTCGGCGGTAAAACCGTCAATTTTCTCCGGCACTTTCCCGTCGAACGATTTCTCCATCGCGGCGTAAGATATCGTTAGCCCCCCTAGATCCGCGATGCTCTCGCCCTCCACCAGCTTCCCATTTTCATGCAGCCCTTTTTCCACTTCGAATTCGTCAAACTGTTTCGCTATGCAATCTCCGCGCGCCTTGAAATTCGCCAGGTCTTCCGGGGTCCACCAGTTTTTTAAATTCCCCTGCGCGTCGAACTTCGCCCCCTGATCGTCAAAGCCGTGCGTCATCTCGTGCCCGATCACAACCCCGACTCCTCCGTAGTTCATTGCATCGTCGCGTTTTGCGTCGTAAAAGGGCGGCTGCAGGATCCCTGCCGGAAACACGATCTCGTTCATCGACGGGTTATAATACGCATTGACGGTCGGCGGTGTCATTCCCCACTCCGTGCGGTCGACTGGCTTCCCGATTTTGGCAAGCTCGCGAGCGACCTCGAATTCCCCGCCGCGAATCACATTGCCCGCGTACGGCCCGCGATCAACCTTGAACACCGAATAATCCCGCCACTTATCCGGATAGCCGATTTTGATCGCGATGGCATCCAGTTTCACCGCGGCTTGCTTCCGAGTCTCCGGGCTCATCCAATCCAGCGTGGCCAGATCGTCGCGCAAAGCCGCCATTAAATTCTTCACCATGACGATGGCTTTCGCCTTCGCTTCCGGTGGAAAATTGTCCTTTACGTAGTACTGGCCCAACGCTTCTCCCAACGTTGCGTCTGTTGCCTGCACGCACCGGCGCCATCGTGGCAGTTGCTCCTGCGTGCCAAACAGCGTCTTGCCGTAGAAGTCAAAGTTCTCATCCACAAATTTTGACGAAAGCCCCGGTGCCGCCGTGTGCACCAAGTGCCAACGCAAATAGACTTTCCAATCCGCGAGCGGAACCGACGTCAAAGAAGCATTTACAACTTTAAAAAAGTCCGGTTGGCTCACGTTCACGTCCGTCACCGGAGGCGCGCCCACCTCCACAAAAAATTCCGGCCACGCAAAATTCGGAGTCAATTCCTTAAGTTGCGCCAGATTCATCTTGTGATAAACGTGTTCCGGATCGCGCGACTCCACGCGCGTCATCGAAGCTCTAGCCAACGTAGTTTCGATATCCATCACGGCCTTCGCTTCCGCCGCGGCAGTAGCCTCATCATCGCCCATCAGCTTGAACATATTCGTCACGTGCTGCACGTATGCAGCCCGCAGTTTCACTGACTTCTCGTCGTCCTTGGTGTAGTAATCCCTGTCCGGCATTCCCAACCCGCCCTGGCGCGCCCCGGCAATCTCTTGCGTGCTGTTCTTAAAATCCTGCTGGGAGCCGAATCCAAAAACTGCCCGCACGCCTTTCCGATGCAGATTCGCGATCTCCGCTTGTAGCGTTTTCGCATCACTTATGCTCGCGATGCGTTGAAGGTCAGGCTGCAGCGGCTTAATTCCAGCCGTCTCAATTGCAGACTCGTCCATGCAGCTCGCATAAAAGTCCCCGATCTTCTGCCAGTTCGAGCCGGCCGCGGCGCTCTTGTCCGCTGCAGCCTTGTCCAGGATTGTGCGCAGCGCGTTCTCATTATCTTCATGAAGCTTGTTGAACGTGCCCCATGACGGATACGCCGCCGGAATCGGATGGCTTTTCACCCAGCCGCCGTCCGCAAATTGAAAGAAATCGTCACACGGAGAAACCGAGCGGTCCAGATTCGCCAGATCGAATCCGTGTCCGCCTTGCTCTTGCGGAACGCCGGCCGTATAGCAGCCTCCACCAGTGGAACTGTCCCCGGAAACGGTCTCAAGCATCTGGCGCGAGTCTGCACTCTGCGCTGCGAGCCCTAGCGGGGAAACCATAATCAGAATTCCTAGCAGAATGAACGTAGCGCGTCGAATCATCGATTAGCCTCTTTCAATCGGATTTGGATTTCACAGGCCGGAGCGGGGTTGAGCCTAATTCCATCGAGTGGCAAGAGCCGGCGTGTCGCCTTGCCCGCCGATTCTCCTCGCACACCCGCCTTATGTCAACCGCTGCTAAACGCATTTCACTTGCTTAGTTCACAAAAACTTCATATTGACACTCTATACGAGCTAACGTATTTTCCTACAGAGAGTCTGTAGGAGGAATATGATCTCAGACCGAACCGATCTCCTCCAGGGCACCCTCGACATGATGATCCTGAAATCCCTCGCCCTGGACCAAATGCACGGCCTCGGTATCTCGCGCCGCATCGAACAGCTCACAAAAGGTACTTTTCAAGTTAAGCCCGGCTCCCTCTTTCCCGCTCTTCACCGCATGGAAGAAGAGGGCTGGCTCGTCTCTTCCTGGGGAGAGTCGGAAAATAACCGCCGCGCAAAGTATTACCGCCTGACCCGCGCAGGCCGCCGCCAACTCAACTCGGAAACCCAGCGCTGGGGCCGGATCTCCTTGGCCATTGCCCGAGCCCTGGAAGCTTCCTAAGTTCGCGTAGTTAAGAAGGAGCAGAAAGTATGCCCACGCTCTCGCGAATGAAAAACCTCTTCCGAAACATCTTCGCCAAACAACGCACCGACCGTGATCTCGACGACGAGGTTCGCTCTTACTCTGATCTCCTCGCGCAAGAAAAAACCCGCGCAGGCTTATCCGCCGAGCAAGCACGCCGCGCCGCCCGCATCGAGTCAGGCGGCATTGAGCAAGTAAAAGAAAACGTCCGCGAAGCCCGTACCGGCGCCTGGCTAGATTCCCTGCTCCAAGACTTGCGCTACGCCGCCCGCATGCTCCGCAAAAACCCCGGCTTCGCCGCGATCGCAATCCTCACCCTCGCCCTCGGCATCGGCGCCAACGCAGCTATCTTTTCCCTGCTCGACGCGGTGGTTCTAAAAACCCTTCCCGTGGCTAGCCCGGAAGGACTTGTTTTTTTCTCCGGCAGACCCTGGGGCACCTCGTCCGGCTCGCAAACCGGCCACTGGTGGGCGTTCTCCAGCCAGGACTTCGCGTATTTTCGCGATCATAACGAATCTTTCAAAGAGCTCTGCGCGATTCGAAGTGGAACCGATCAACTAGAAATGCGTGTCGCAGGCGCCTCGGGACCAACCGATTCCGCTCGCGGGAGTCTCGTCTCAGGCAACTTTTTTTCATTTCTCGGATTAAACCCCGCGGCCGGCCGCCTTTTTACAACCGAGGATGATCGACCGCAATCCTCTCCCGCAGCCGTTCTGAACTACCCCTACTGGATTCGCAAGTTTCGCAACGATCCTTCGGCGATAGGACAAGTGATTGAAATCAACGGCACCGCGTTCACCATCATCGGCGTGGCTCCCCAAGAATTTTCTGGAGTGGGTTACACGACTCCCGATATCTGGCTTCCTCTCGCATTTCAGCCGCAAGTGGAGTTAACCGCGCCCTATTCCGAGGATCCGCAAGAGTATTGGCTGAACATCATCGCGCGGCTCAAGCCGAGAGTTCGCCTCCGCCAAGCCCAGGCAGGCGTAAACATTCAGTTGAAGCAGGTACTTCTGGCACAGACGCATCGAGAAACCGCAGAGCAAATTGAGAAGTCATATATCGAACTCGCGCCTGGTGCCGGAGGGATTTCGTACCTCCGCTACACTTATGCGCAGGCGCTGCAAATTCTGATGGCGATTGCCGGAATCGTTCTTCTGATCGTCTGCGCCAATGTCGCAAATCTGCTTCTCTCGCGTTCCTCCGCCCGCGAAAGGGAAATTTCAATTCGCTTGGCGATTGGGGCCGGCCGCGGCAGATTGATTCGGCAACTGCTCACCGAAAGCATGCTGCTCACAATATTCGGAGGCGCGCTCGGGATTCTTATAGCGCGCTGGGGCGCGCAGGCGCTCGTCGTTCTGGTAACCGGGAGCGGCTCAGCCATCAAGGCTTCGATCGATGCTCGCATGCTCATCTTCACAACGGCGGTCTCCTTGCTGGCAGGAATCTTGTTTGGACTCGTTCCCGCGTTGCGCGCCAGCCGCGTCGATCTTTCCACACCAATCAAAGGCTCTTCGCATACAGGTCTGCGATTTGGTCTGGCGAACGGGCTTGTGATATTTCAAATTGCTGCGTCCCTGGTTCTCTTGATCGGTGCGGGATTATTTCTTCGCACGCTGCAAAAGTTAGCAGGACAGGATCCCGGCTTCGACGAAGATCACGTCGTGCTAGCTCGAATCGATCCGCAGAGGGCCGGATACACTCCGGAACAGACGCCCGCTCTCTACCGCGCCTTGATAGAGCGGCTCGAAGCGCTCCCGGGAGTCCGCTTTGCGACCGTCGCTTACTCCGGCCCGCTCGACGACGATACTTGGAGCAGTAATTTCTCTATTGAAGGAATGCCGGAAAAAACAAGACTGAGCCCGCATGTCTATAAAGAGCTCGTCGGCCCGAATTACTTTGGAACGCAAGGCATTCCGATTGTTTTCGGACGCGATATCGGCCTGCAGGACGGCCCCGGCGCTCCGCTCGTCACCGTAATCAATGAAGCCATGGCGAAGAAATTCTTTGCAGACGTAAACCCGATCGGCAGAAGATTTTCGCTCGGCTCTCCATTTAACAGTCAAGAGGCAATGACGATCGTCGGCGTTGCCGCGAACGCCCGCTACTACTCGCTGCGCGAAGAAATTCCGCCGATGGAATTTTGCGCTGCGTTGCAGGTGCCGGACGAAGCCTCGCACAACGCAGGCTTCGCAAGACTCGTTGAAGTTCGCACCGCCGGAGATCCCAGTGTCCTGTCATCGGAAATTCGAGGCGCAGTCGCGCAGGTCGCCGGCAACTTGCCCGCCACTCGCATAAATACGCTCCGCCAGCAAGTCCAAGCGCAACTCAAGCAAAACCTCGACGCCGCAAAACTCTCGACCGCCTTTGCCGCTCTCGCGCTGCTGCTTGCGTGCATTGGGTTATACGGGACCATGGCCTATCGCGTATCGCGCCGAACAAACGAAATCGGTATTCGCATGACGCTCGGAGCGCAGCGCGCAAATGTGTTCTGGCTCGTGACGAGAGAATGCCTGCTCCTCGTCGCAATTGGCCTCGGAGTCGGCGTGCCGGCCGCACTCGCTGCAACACGAGTCATCGCGAGCCAGCTCTTCGGTGTCCGAGCAACTGATCCACTCACCTTCGCCGGCGTCGCTATTCTCCTGCTGCTCGTAGCGCTAGCAGCGTGCTACATCCCCGCGCAGCGAGCGATGCGCGTAGACCCAATGGTCGCTCTGAGGTACGAATGAAGCGGAGCACGAGGAATACGGAGGACGCTACATGCCGTTGATCACGCGGATGACCAGCTTCTATCGCAATATCTTCGACCATCGCCGAAACGACCGGGATCTTGATGCAGAGGTCCGCGAATACGTCGACCTACTAGCGGAGGAAAAGATGCGAGAAGGGATGAAACCCGAAGAAGCACTTCGCACCGCACGAATCGAACTCGGCGGCATCGAACAAGTAAAAGAAAACGTCCGCGAATCCCGCGCCGGAGCCTGGCTCGATTCCCTCCTACAAGACTTGCGCTACGGCGCCCGCATGCTGGTAAAAAACCCCGGATTCACCGCTGTCGCCGTCCTCACCCTCGCCCTCGGGATCGGTGCCAACACCGCTATGTTCAGCGTAATCGACGCTGTTCTGATTCGTCCCCTGCCCTACAAAAATCCGGCTCGTCTCGTGATGGTTTGGGAATCGGAAGCGGGAGACAACGCTCCAGACCCGCCAACTTTTCTCACTTTCCAGCGACAAAACCACGTCTTCGAATACATGGCTGGTTCTCGCGTCTCCGGATTCAATTTGACCGGCTCGGAACGCCCCGAACGAATTGCAGGCGCGGACGTCACACCAAGTTTCTTCACGCTCATGGGCGTGAATCCGCTTCTAGGCCGTACGTTTTCCGCAGAGGACGCAAACAGTAACTCCGGCCGCCCCGCGGTTCTCAGCTACGCACTATGGCAAAGGATGTTCGCCGGCAATCCCGATGCGATCGGCCGCCAGTTGACGCTAGACGGCGAGGTCTACACCGTCTCAGGAATCATGCCCGCCAGTTTTCAGTATCCCGACGAGGCCGAAGCTTGGGTGCTCTCGCCCTTCGCCGTGCCGCGAGATGTGTTGAAGCCGACCGAAGACCCATCGCAGCAGGAAGGTCATCATTATTTCGAAACCATCGCACGCTTGAAGCCCGGCGTCACGCTTCAACAAGCCAAAGCCGATCTCGATGTGATTGCGAAGCAAATTAAGACAAAGGATTCTGAACCCGCTCTGCGTGCCGGAGTCGTGCTCGATACCCTGCAAGACGACCGAGTTGGCGACGTCCGTCCCGCCCTTCTGGTGCTTTTCGGCGCTGTCGGTCTCGTTCTTCTGATCGCCTGCGCCAACGTTGCAAACCTCTTCCTCGCGCGTGGACTGAAACGCCAGCGAGAGATGTCGTTGCGCATGGCGCTCGGTGCTAGCCGTCATAGAATCTTCCAACAACTGATCATCGAAGGCCTTCTACTCGTCGCATGCGGGGGACTTCTCGGTTTCGGCCTCGCCCTCGCCGGTTTTGCGCCGCTCGTTTCGTTGATGCCGCCGGATATGCGCGACCTCGTGCATCTTCAAATTGATTCGAGAATTCTGATATTCACTTTCCTTGCATCCGTTGCCACCGGAATCCTTTTCGGCCTCGCTCCAGCTTTCGGAAGTGTAGCTCGCAACTTAAACGACGCGCTCAAAGAAGGCGCACGAAATTCCTCCGAAGATCGCGGACACAATCGTTTGCGGCAGGTTCTTGTCGTGTTGGAGATGTCGCTCGCCCTCGTTCTGTTGGTCGGCGCCGGACTTCTGATTCGCAGCTATTCGCGCCTGCAATCCGTTCAGGAAGGCTTTAATCCGCACAATGTGCTCACTGCGCAGATCGCTCTGCCTCAAGCTGCGTATCCTGACCCGGCACAGCGCATCGCGTTCATGGACAATCTCTTATCGCGGCTGAAGAATCTCCCCGGAGTCGGCTCTGCGGCATCGGTCACCCGCCTTCCGATGAACGCCGGTAGCAGTTCCCGCAGCATCGTCGTCGAAGGTCGAGCGCGGAAAGAAGAAGACGACAGCGCCGATTATTCCGTAGTGACCCCGGACTTTTTCTCCACCTTACAAATCCCGTTGCTTGCAGGACGCGTGCTAACCGACTCAGACACCCAAACGTCGCCTACCGTGGCCGTCGTCAACCGATCTATGGCGCGATATTATTGGCCCGGACAGGATCCCATCGGAAAGCGCTTCCAGCGTGATGACGATACGAGTTGGATGGAAGTCGTCGGTGTCGTGCGCGACGTTCACCAGCACGCGCTCGGCGACAAACCTCGCCCCGCGTTTTTCGTTCCCTATCCTCAGGATCCTTGGGCTTCTGTAACGATCATCGTGCGAACGATCTCCACTCCCGAATCGCTCATCTCCGCCGTCCAGCAAACCGTTACATCCATCGACAGCAATCAGCCGCTCTATCGAGTGCGCACTCTAGACACGATCGTTTTCCTCTCAGTCGCCGCGAAACGATTCAACATGCTGCTCCTCGAAACTTTTGCTGGAATCGCGCTCCTGCTGGCCGCGATAGGTATTTACGGTGTGATTTCCTACTCCGTGGCGCAACGCACCAGCGAGATCGGAATTCGCATGGCCCTGGGAGCGCAACGCAGTGACGTCCTTCGCCTCGTCGTTGGCCAAGGAGTAAAACTCGCCGCACTTGGAATCTTTATTGGCATCGCTGCGGCTTTCGGGATCACGCGCCTGATGGCCAGCTTGCTTTTCGGCGTCGGTGCTTACGATCCCATCGCGTTTGCCGCCGCGGCGGCCATTCTTCTGCTCGTTGCTGTGGCGGCCTGCTACATCCCAGCGCGTCGCGCAATCGCTGTTGACCCTATGGTTGCTCTGCGCTACGAGTAAACTTCCGGATGGAACCAGAAGTTTCGCCGCCGGGACCGAAACGCTTCGCTGCGAAATCACTCGCGGAGCCGTAAATCGCGTACTAAACCGCTCGGCCGTACTGGTACACAATCAATCACTTTCGCAGCACGTTCTCAATTTACACTCGCCGTCGCACGTGTAATACTCCGGCTGGTTTGCGAGGTCATCTATGAGCACTTTTTCGCATCATCCCCGCGCCACCCGCACGCTACTGGCCGCGGGCATAATTTGTGCGCTCTCAATTCCTGCATTGGCAGGTGACGGCGCCGGCAAGTCCGACGCAGCTAAGACCGACGGCGCCAATGCGGCGGGCGCCGGTTCGACGCAACCGTCCCAGGCGCACGAGAAGAAGGTTTACACGAATGACGACGTCGTAGCCCTGCGGAAGAACTATGGCGCTTCCACCGTAGGCGAACCGTCGCCGTCGCCAAACAATCCCGCAGTCGCAAGCCAGCCGCACGCGCCCAGGATTCTCGTGCCGCAACTCTTGTCGACGCCGCTCTCTCCGGACAAAGACCCCATGTGGTACGCGCAGCAGGCCGCTTCAGTCAGTTCCCAAATTGCCAACATCGACGACCAAGTGCAGCATCTCCGCAATTTCCGCGCATCCGACGCCGCGCCCGGCCCTTCGACTCCCAGCCTGAACGTCGGCTTGGACATTTACGCGCCCGCCGACAGCATGACCACCGACTCCCAAATTCAACAGCTCCTGCAGCAGCGCGCCGATCTCGACTCGCAACTCGCCGACCTTACGGATCGCGCGCGCGCCAACGACATCGACCCTGGCGTCATACGCCGCGCGGCAGACAATCCGCAGAGCGTCGAAACTGCTGCGCCGCTAACTCCGGAAGAGCGCCTGGCAGCCACCCGCGATAACTTGGCCAACTTACAAGCCGATCTCACCGCGACGCGCGACACCGAAGCCGCCATGCATCAAGAAGCCGCCGCGCAAAATACGAAGATAATTCCGGAGACGAAGTTTGGCGGTGGCTTTACCGCCGATTTCCTGAAGCAGCTCAACCTCCATCAGGCCGCCGTGCAGGACCAACTCAGCACCGCCGAAGACGCCGCGCGCAAACAAGGCATCCCAACCGGCTCCATGCCGTAGTCGTTCTCGGCCGCCATTCACCCAGCAACTCGTGCCTGTCGCGTCCGTTCATAACTTCTTTCCGCGTCAACTCCTTCGTCCGCGCAAGACGCGGGCCTTCCTCTGCACTGACGCTCGCAGCGCATCGTACACGCAAGACGCGCGGTCTTCCTTTCGCTCAAACATTTTCGTTTCTCTTTGTGTTTACTCGGCGTTGTCGATTTGCGCGCGCTGGAGGCGGTCGGAGTAGTCGATGTAGATAGTCTTCCACTCGGAGTAGAAGTCCAGGGCGGCTTCGCCGGATTCGCGGTGGCCGTTGCCTGTATTTTTGATTCCGCCGAAGGGGAGATGCGTTTCGGCGCCAATCGTAGGAGCGTTGACGTACACAATTCCCGTCTGCAGGTCGCGTTGTGCGCGGAACGCATTGTTCACATTGCGCGTATAAATCGCAGCGGACAAGCCGTATTGCACGCCATTCGCAATCGCCAGCGCATCATCAAGCGTATCGAACGGAATCACGCTGACCACCGGCCCGAAAATCTCTTCCTGACAAATCCGCATCTTCGCATCGCAATCGCTGAAAATCGTCGGCTCGTGGAACCACCCGCGCACCAGATCACCGTCTTGCAGACGGTGTCCGCCCGCCGCCAGCTTCGCGCCTTCGTTCTTCCCAATCTCGACGTAGCTCATCACCGTCTTCAGTTGCTGCTCGTTGATGCACGGCCCCATGTCCGTCGCCGCATCCAGCCCATTGCCGACGCGCAGCGATTTCGCGCGCTCCACAAATTTCGCCACAAACTCGCCGTAAACTTTCTTCTGCACCGCGACGCGGCTCGCCGCCGTACACCTCTGCCCGCTAGTTCCAAACCCGCCCCAAATCGCGCCGTCCACCGCGAGGTCCAGGTTCGCATCGTCCATCACGATGATGATGTTCTTCCCGCCCATCTCCAGATGACACTTCTTAAAAGTCGGCGCGCAAGCTTCGCTGATGATGCGCCCCACTTCCGTTGATCCGGTAAAGCTGATCAGTTGCGTCCCTTTGCTTTCCAGAATCGCCGTGCCCACCACCGTTCCCTTGCCCGACACGATGTTCAACACGCCCGGCGGCAGCCCCGCTTCAGCCATCACGTGAATCAAGTTGTACGTCGAAAGCGGAGTGTCTTCCGCCGGCTTGATCACCACCGTGTTGCCGCAAATCAGCGCAGGCATAATTTTCCATGACGGAATAGCCATGGGAAAATTCCACGGAGTAATAAACCCGTTCACGCCCACCGGCGTGCGCACAGACATCGCAAATTTGTTCGGCAGCTCCGAAGGAGTAGTCTGCCCAAACTGCCGCCGCCCTTCTCCCGCCATCAGGTACGTCATGTCGATGGCTTCCTGCACGTCGCCGCGCGTTTCTTCCAACACTTTGCCCATTTCGCGCGTCATGTCCTGCGCGAAGTCTTCCTTGCGCTCGGTCAGAATTTCCGCCGCGCGATAGAGAATTTCGCCGCGCTTGGGAGCAGGCGTCAGCCGCCATTTCTCAAACGCATTCGCCGCCGCGTCAATCGCAGCATCCGCGTCTTCCGCAGACGACGCCGGAAACATCCCCACCAGCTCGTTTGTGTCCGCCGGGTTGCGATTCTCGATCGCCTTCCCGCTCCGCGCCTCCACCCACTCGCCATTAATGTAATTCTTAAAAACCTTCGGCATTACAGCCGTAGCCATGATTCCTCCGATAATTTCGTGCCTATGTTCGATGATTTGCTGTGAGCTTTGGATGCGGTTGTGGCCCCGGGTAGAAATGCGCCGATGCTTTGTTTTGAGCGAGTTACGTCGTTTTCTACTTTTTGGGCAGAACCGGGTAGAAACGTGTTGAAAGCGTGGGTAAGGTACCGCTTGCGCAGCTTCACCCGCGCAAATTCTTCCGTTTTTCAGTGTCGAAACTGTGGTGGGGCTAATGTGTGTTCTGGCCCCGGTTAGAAATGGGGCGGTCGTTTGTTTTGAGTGAGTTACGGCGAATTCTGTTTGTGGTGCAGAACCGGTTAGAAATGGGCGAAAACCGGGGCGGAAACCGCGGCCTACGAGCGCATTCAACGGTGAGATCTTCGGGGCGGTGCGCAGATTGAAGGCTAATATTGACGCCTGTGACACCACCCGCTGGGTAGCCCCCAAGACTGGGGACGCGCCAAACGCAGAGGCGTACTGGGGCTTTAGCCTACCGGTCCAGCTCGTCCGTCGTTCGCGCTCCATCGTCATAACTCCAGAATTACGCTAGCACGAAGGGGCGAGGTTTCCAAGGACTTGGATGCTGTGGACGTTTGGTTTTTCTGCCTCAGGTGATCAGAATCAATTTCGGGGCCTTAGATTCCCTAGTTCGCCTTTTCAAGTGTAATTCTAACTTCGTCTGTCGAGCCGTCGAAGATCTTGAATACTTGAGACCAATTCTTGTAATCCTTCATGAAGAGGCGAATATAGTGTGCTCCTGTCTTTAACTCGAGTTTTGTAGGAGTTCTACCGACAAATGAATCGTCGGCGTAGACTTCTGCACCGCTCGGATTCGACGTGAGGGAAAGAGAGCCCGTGCCCGCATGAGAAAGTTTTTCTGATTGTATCGGAGCCGGAGCGACAGCCGCGATTGTCGTAGCTGGTTGCGGATCGCTTCTCGCTTGCAGCACCGCCGCGAGTCGGACATCGCTGTTGTCGAGGACGTTCAGATCGCGCTGCCAAGCCTGTCCGTTTTGACCCTTTACTTCTACCTTGTGCGGGCCGGATGGTAAGGTGAAGACGCCGGGAGTGTTGCCAACAAACTTTCCGTCGAGAAAGATTTCGGCCTCTTCGGCGTCTGCGCTGATCGAAACCCTCCCCGCAGTTGTATACTCGGTTTTCGTCGGGGCGGCGCCGGGATTGGCGGGAAAAAAACGCCTAAGAAGTTGGATCAAATCGGTCGAGCTAAGCGCGAAGCCTAGCCCTTGTAGCGGGCGCCCGTCGCCTGACGTGAATCGCTTCTGAGTAGTGATTCCAATCACCTCTCCCGAAGCGTTTAGCAAAGGGCCGCCACTATTGCCAGGATTGATGGCTGCATCGGTCTGAACCCATGTGCCCGATTCTCCTGGCATTAGTCCGATGCCGCCCACGATGCCTTTGGTCACCGAATTCTGAAATCCTCGACTAGGAGTCCCAATAGCTATCACGGTGCTACCCGCTCGGACTGAAGAGGTTTCCGCCAAGGGCAAAAATGCAAACCCTGTTCCATCAAGTTTCAACAACGCAATATCGAGTGACGGATCAATATAAACGACCTTGGCCTGAAAATTCTGTCCGTTCGCCGTGGTAGCAACGAGTTCGCTCTGACCTCTCGCGACGTGCGCGTTGGTAACAGCAACGCCGCTATCTGTAATCAAGAATCCAGAACCAGATGATTCCGAGCCCTGCAAATATAAGACTGCTGGACTCGCCAGACTGACGATATCTTCAGTCGGCATTTCCTGGTGCGACGCGGCAAGAACCGGTTGTGTAACGTGGGTCATGCTCGGAACGCTGCCCGCAAATGTAGTTGCCGCTTTTTCAAGGGCAAAATCGAACGTGTCAGTCTTTAGCAACCAATAGTCCCCTAAATAGACGCCGTTCAGATTTACAAGCCGCATTGGACCGTTCGAGAGATCCACCTCCTTCGGTAAATATCCCTCCAATGTCAAACGCAGGTGGAGTTGCACTCGCAGGAACTTGCTGTATACGATGCGAGAGCCCTTGAGGTAAGTGCCGGGTATCTCGGTCTGGTACGGCGTTTTACCGACTACTACGCCGTTGATTTCGACCGTTGCACCGGACGGGTTGCTCGTGATGTTCAGGTAGTATTTTCTCGCCGGAGTCGCCAAGGGCAAAAGAAGAAGGACGAGAATGCTCCGTAAGGCTATTCTTATGGCTCGGTGCCGCAACAGGTTGAATGGCAATCTGTACAACGGTGCTCCCTCCGATGACACGGGCGAGAACGCGTCTCGGGGCGCGGCTGCGTTCTCTTCCATTTTTATTAGTTAGTAACCGCTAAACCCCGCAAATTAGTCCTCTCGCCTCCCGGATGTCAAGTCGCTCCGCAACGTGCGTAAACACCCACGGTAGAGGTACGGGGAACCCACCTCTATTCTCCTATCCTGTCCGATCCAGGGAATAAGAATTCTGAATGATGTATTTCAAGAATTCTTGTCCGAACAACGTGATATGAGCGTCGTTGCCGACCATTGTCAGAAGCGTCCGGCGGTACATGTATCCAAGCCACTGGCCAAACGCATAATTCTCGCCATTGTTTCCATATAGGTGCGGATGACCTGCTACTCCAATGTTGTACCAGCCTTCCAAGGCTGCGGTTGACAATCCAGCGGCCGCGCTTTGGTTCAGCATCTGTAAAGCTTGTAGTTGTGACCCGAAGATGCCAGCGTAAACTGCCTCAAATCTGTTCACGAGATAGGAAGACGCTAGGTAACGCGTTAGAACTCTTTCTCTGTCTTTTGAATCGAGAATGTTCCTTTCGTTCAGAAAGTTTACTATTAGACTCTCCTGCTCGACTAAAAGCTGGTTGTCAAAGCTTCTCAACAGGTCATCCGCTGCGGAGGGCTTAGCAATATCCTTTGTCTCAGTTTGGGTGGCGATCGCCGTAGTGTCGGAAGTTGTAACTCCAGCTTTCCCGATGTGTTTGGTCCGATCGATAAAGCGACCGATCGCGTCACGATGTTGGAACAGAATAACAAGACCGAGAACTAAGATAAGAGCGCAAACGGAGAAGGGCCACGCAAACGCAGGCACGCGATAGAGGCTACTATACTTAAACCGATTGTTCACCTATCTTTTTGGATATGGCCTCCCTCGCGCAGTAGTTTGCGCGATTTGAAAAAGTCAGGCCGTTTCGAATTTGATCTTCACAGATTCCGAACCCGTCCTAATCGAGAACTTTGAACCAACACATTGCGCGAGAAATTCAGCGCAAAAGGTTGAAGCGCCGGGGCGCGTTTCTACAACGGGTGCGCAGAAGCGAACACATTGCGCAGATGATCCTGCGCAAAAGGTAGCGCTCACTGAGCGCGAATTACTGAGGTATGGCCGAGGCTTGTTCGAAGACGATTTGCCAGGCGCCGTTTCGGCGGAGGCAGAAGCGGGAGCAGCGGTTGTCGTCCTTAAAAGTGCTGTCGTTGAGCGTGGCGGTGCCCGTCCAGCGGTCGATGATTACGGCCGCATCGTTACTGAGCACATTAATCTGAACTTCAGTCCAAGCGCCGTTATGGATTTTGTAGCTGGGCGAGCGGATCACTCCCATGATTGCGCTGCGGTCGAGCACCTGGCCGTTCCCGGCAATGTAAACATATTCCGGCGCCATGAGCTCGTCCACGGTAGCGCTGTCGTTTTCAAGCCACGCCGCGTTCCAAGTTTTGCGAAGTTGATCGACTTCCTGACGCACCGCCGCCTTGTCCATAGAAGCCCCTCTACTTGCGGGATTGGATATCACAGCCGAAGACAGGACGTCGGATTTAATTTTGCGAGCAATGCCGTTCCCGCCGGGGGTCTCCCCGGCGCTCTGAGGCACGAGCAGCACAAGACCAAGAGCCAACCATGCCGCCGCAATCGTGAGTCTGTTCATCGAGTGCCTCCTGCATTTACTCAGCAGGACTATATGAATGAACCTATCCGAACTCAAGAGAGGAAAAGCAGATTCCTCGTCGGCCAAAAGACGGCCTCGCTCGGGATGACAGCGAAAGTGCAAAGGCAGAAACAAGATGCCGGGCTGAAGGCCCCGGCGCTACATTTAAACCCAAAGACGAGGCCCGATGAAATATATAATGGGCCGCGATGGATGGATGCCGCGAGGAGGATTTATGTTTAGGTGGCTGATGCTGCTGGCTTGCTGTATTCCGTTGGCGACGGTGGCGCCAACCGGCGTGGCGCACGCGCAGGCGAACCAAGTGGACCCGACGGCGTTGATAGCGGATACCGCTCCGCCGGCGGATGCGGGGCCGTTGGAGTTGATCATTCCGCAAGTGAAAGCGGCGCTGGACCAGTACCAGAAAAGTCTGGGGAGCGGGCCGGATGCTTTGCCTCCGCTTTCGTCCGCTGAATTCGACTTCAAAACTACTACGGCGACGACGGTGGGCGGCACCATCAACTTTTTCATTTTCAAAATCGGCGGCTCGCATGAGAAAGACGTTTGCAACGACGTCACGTTCAAGTATTCGGTGCCGCCTCCGCCGAAAGGACTGGCGCCGCACCACGTGGCGCCTCCTACGCTGACTGAAGCGCTCGTCAGCACGATTCAGGGCGCGGCGAAGTCCGTGAAGGCCGCGGGAACGCTCGGGCCGCTCGGATTTACTCAGCTAACCGTCACGATTCAATATGGCGTGAAGTGGGACGGAAACCTGGGAGCGAACGTGCCCATTTCGTTCCTCACCGTAGGGCTGAACGGAGACCGGAACAAAAACACGGTGCAATCCGTGAAGCTGGTCTTCGGAAAATAATTCGCGGAGCGTCCTTTTCGCGCGCGCCGGCAAAAAACAGGCGATACTGGAGTCGAGGAATCAACGATGACTGAACCGACAAAAGAAGAATTGCTGGCGCGCATCGCAGAGTTGGAGAAACAGACAAGCGGGCAGAAGCGCAGCGGAACGCTCGAGTTTCGCGTGGGCGAGAAAGGCGGAGTCAGCGTGTACGGGCTGGGACGGTTTCCCGTCACACTATATTACGAGCAGTGGATTCGCTTGCTTGACGTCGCGGATGGCCTGCGCTCGTTCCTGGAAGAAAACAAGCCTCGGCTAAAACTGAAGACGAAAGACTAGGCGCGATTCCCTGCCCTGTGTGCGCTGCCGACGGGCGACTGATCGGGAGCGGAAGCTAACGTTGCGAGACTAACGCTGCGAAACTAACGTTGCGGGGGTTTCGTTGACGCCGAAGTTGAGTTAGAAGTGGAGCTGGAAGCGAGCGAAGAATTGGCCGCCGAGGTAGAGTTAGTCGATGGTGGCGCAGAGGCCGGCGCGGTGGAAGAAGGCGCTGCCGCCGCGGGCTTGCTGGTGGCGGGCTGCACGGGTTTGGGAGCGCCGACGCCGGCAATGCTCGATCCGAGTCCCAGTTTCTGCAAGCTGAGAGCGTTCAGTTTTCCCGAGGCTTCCAGACCATTGCTTGATTGAAACTTTTGCATCGCGGCTACTGTGTTCGAGTCCCACTTGCCGTTCGGCTCACCCTGGTAATAGCCGTTCCGCGCAAGCGCTGACTGAATCTCGGAAATGCGCGCCGCGGTCGGAGCTTTTTGAGTGGGTTCACGCCGGGAATGATGCTTCTTCGAAACTGTTTTCTTCTTGGCGGTAGCCGAAGAGCCGGATGAAGACGAACCCGCTTGCTGCGGGAACGCGAATGCCGGGGACCATGCGGCAAAAAGAACTGCTGCGATAGCCAGGAATTTTGCGGTTCTCTTCATCGAGATTAGCCCCTGCCCTATTATTGCGCAATCAAGTCCGAGCACAAGGCGCGGGAAACGGGTGAGCGCTTATCAGATAACGCTTCACGACACCGCAAGCCAAGGGACGTTGAAAATCAAACGCAACCCGACGCGGCTATTGGGCGGCAGGGACGGCTCCGGCCAAGAAAACGGTCAGGACGCGGTCGTTGGCTCCACGCTGGGCAATCTTGAATAGGACGTCCTGGCCCGCTTTGAGCTTGGCCATCTCGCGGCGATAGTCGGACAGGCTGTTTATCGGAGTGTGATTGATTTCGGTGATTACGTCGCCCCGCGCGAAACCGATATCATCGGCAAAGCTGGCGGGGTCTACCTGGCTGACGATCACGCCGGTTAGTTTGGCCATATTCAGCTTGCGAGCGAGATCAGGAGTGAATTCTTCGACGTGCAACCCAAGCTCGCCGGGCGTTTCTTCTTCCGCGGGCTGATCTTCTTCGGCCTGCGCGGACGCCGGGAAAATCTTTGAGCGGTCGGCGACGGTGAGCGAAGTCTCTTTGGCCTGCTTGGCATGAACGTAACGGATTCGAACGGACTGTCCGATGGGAGTTTGCGCAATCGGATTCACCAAATCGGCGCCGCTGTGAATGGGCTGGCCGTTAACTTCGGTGATGACGTCGCCAACCTGCAATCCGGCTTTATCGGCGGGGCTGCCGGGTTCAATGGCTTCGACAACAATTCCATACGGCGCGCCAAGATCCCTAAGAACGACTGGATTGTCGCTGCGCTCGTCCTGGAAGGTGATGCCTATGGAGCCGCGCACTACCTTGCCGGTGGTAATGAGTTGGTTGTAAACGTTGATCACGGCGTTGGAAGGCATAGCGAATCCAACACCTTCAAATCCACGGCTGCCGGTGTAGATAGCGGTATTGATTCCGATAACTTCGCCCGCCATGTTGACCAACGGACCGCCGGAATTTCCGGGGTTGATAGCGGCGTCGGTTTGAATAAATCGCTGGAATTGATGGCCGACATTGGAACGATCTTTCGCGCTGATGATTCCGGCGGTGACGGTAGAGTTCAATCCGAAGGGGCTGCCGAAAGCGAGAACCCAATCGCCTACCTGCACTCCGTCTGAATTGCCAAGTTTCGCAACCGGGAGGTCGTGACTTGCTTCGATTTTGATTACGGCGAGGTCGGTATCTTTGTCGGTACCGACTAAGTGCGCGTTGTAATGAGTGGAGTCCCCGTCGATGGCGACCTGAATTTTGGTGGCTTGGTCAATCACGTGATCGTTGGTTAGGATGAAGCCGTTCTTGTTGACGATTACGCCGGAGCCAAGGCTGCGCTCCGCGTCCTGGCCCGTATCAGGCGTGTCAAAAAAACGATCGTAAAAATCTTGAAAAGGGTCGCCCGAACCGTGAGGCTTCTTGCCTCCCTTGGGCTTCTCGATGATCTGGGTGGTGGAAATATTCACAACGGCAGGTCCGAGCTTTTTCGAAATGGCAGCAAAGCCATTTGACAGCGTCACCGGGTCAGGAATCGCCAGCAGCGACGCGCCGTTGGCTCCTTGATCGTGCGTGGCCATGGCGCGGCCTGAAATTACGGTGCCGATAACGATGCCGATGCCGAGAGTGAGTATGACGAGGAGGGTAGCGAAAATCTTGCGGTGTCTGGCCCAGCTATACAACTCTAGAAATTGGATACCCATCCTCGAACTCCTTCGGGTAGCGCTGAAGCTTCGATAGCGCCGAAATCATCGAACAAGACTGACGAATTCCGAGTATAACACCTAATCTAACCCGCTAAAGCCGCGGGGGTTGCGGCTTGCCGTAGTAAGCAAGCCGCGGAATTTCGGAAGAATTGCGGTGGTTCGATCGATTTTCGCGCCCGCACCTAAATACCAATTGCGATTCAGACGAAGATTGCGGCGCAGCTCCTATTTCTGATCCGAGGGAGTTACGGACTCATCAAAAGCCAAAGGTTGCAAGTCCTCGATGCGAGTGTCAAATTCTTCCACGGATGGACCGCCTTCACGAGGGACAAGCTTTTCTTGCGCGCGGCGTTCAGCCTTCATGCGCGCTTTGTCCATTCGCTTCATTTCTTTCTGGCGCTTCTTGAATGTCGTTGTCATAGCCTCTCCTTGGGATGGGTTTGCAAAGGGGCAAAACCACGGCAACCTCCAACGCTGATGTTACAAAACTACCAACGAGGTTCGCGAGGCTGACGGGCCACTTCGCGATAATCCTCGTTCGAAAACCGTTCGCGGCCACCGCCCCCGCCGCCTCCACGATTTCCGCCACCACCACGATTTCCGCCCGGGCCGCTGTTGCCGGGGCCGCTTCGAGGACCGCGCGGGCCGCTCGATTCGGACTTGGGCCGGGCTTCGTTAACTTTCAAGTTGCGCCCGCCGAGATCTTTTCCGTCGAGAGCAGCGATAGCTTTGGCCGCATCCGCGTCGTTAACCATTTCCACGAAGCCGAAGCCGCGCGCTTTTCCGGTTTCGCGATCGGTGGCGACGTGGACGCGAGCCAGTTGCCCAAAGGGTTCGAACAGCGCTTTGAGATCCGCTGCGGTAGTCTGAAAACTCATGTTGCCGACAAAAAGATTCTTCATGCTCGTCTCTCCCTGAACGTTTAGTCCACCGGCCGCAAAGATTCGCTGCTGTTGGACGGACTTGCCACCTGAAAAAGTCAAAATCCGCGGCGAGGGACCAAACACACCAAAAGACGTGAGGTCGGGCAAAAAGATCGCAAGCCGCGCCCCACGAGGCGATGAAGCCACTAAAAACTTTCAGGAAGCGCAGCCTTATATTAACACGTTTGCGTAGAAAAACCACGCGGGTTAAGCGCAAACAGCTCTTTTAGGTGCAGGCGAAAACTGTAACCAGATAAAGCGCACGCTTATGGCCTGCGCTCGCTGCTCCAACGAGCAGTGAGGCGAGGAATACTCACACTTCCGGATGCGTCCCGACGGCCTAGTTCACGGTTAATGTGAACGTGAAGGTGTGGGTGATGGTACCGCTGGTCACTTTTACGCTGACGGGCACATTCTGGACCTTGGGCGTGCCGGGATTAGCGGGAGGAGTTGCGGTGCTGCTGCCTCCTCCACCGCACGCTGCGTTAACGAGAAGCACGGCCAGCAGAAGGGTTGGAGCCAGCCAGCGCACGCGCCGTTGCCGCAACTGCGTGGCGAGAAGCAAGCCGAAGAGCAGCACCAGAACAAAACCGATCGAATGACGCGCGAGTTGTGCACCGTATACCGTGCCCCCCGGAAGATTAAACCGGCTTGAGGGGCCTGCGGCGGAACGGTGTGCTGGAACAACCTGGCTCGGGGCGGTTGTGGTGATGGTCATCGCAGTGGTGGCGCCGACAGCAACGGACGTCGGATTGAAAGAGAAATTACTTTCGCTGGGAAGGCCGGTCACAGTGGCAGCGGCGAAATTGATGGCAGTGTTGAAGCCGTTGGTTCCGGTAACGGTTAGGACGGTGCTGCCCGAAGCGCCTTGGGACGGAACGACTACAGCGGGGGGAGCGAACGTGATACTGAAGTCTGGGCCGGGGTTGACTTGGATGAAGGCAACCGCAGATGAAGAATTGTTGTAATTGGTATCTCCGCTGTAGCTAGCGAGAACCGGGTCGTTGCCACTCGGAAGCGCTGTCGTAGTGAATTGCGCTTGGCCATTTGACACGCTGGAAGACCCTAGATTCTGTCCGTTGAGGCTAAAGAACACAGTGCCGGTGAGAGCGGGTTCCCCAGGCGAGCTTGCTGCTACGAGCGCTGTCAAAGTAACGCTTTGCCCTTGTTGAATTGTGGTGGGCGAGGCGGAGAGTGTAGACGTCGAATTGGCCTTGGCATCTACGGATTCGGGGCCGGATGTAGACGACGTGTAATTAGTGTCTCCGCTGTATTTGGCCGTGACAGAGCTTATGCCCTGAGGGAAACCGCTTGCAGCGAAGTTCACAGTAGCTTGAATTGTGCAGTTCGGCAGACTCGTGGCCTGAACCGGTTGCGGAGCACCAAGCTGAGTGGTCCCGTCAAAAAGAGTAACCGTGCCGGTGGGAGGATTGCCGCAGCTAGTGGCGCTGAGAATTGCGGGCAGGGTAAGAGTACCTCCGAGCGTAACACCTGCAGGTCCGCTTAATGAAATTGTGGTAGCGGCTTGAGAGATCGTGAAAGTCGCAGGAGTGGTGGATGCGCTCGCGTTGAAACTGGCGTCGCCGGCGTAAGAGGCGCTGAGCGAATGGGAGCCGGCAGTGAAAGTGAAAATGGGATTGGTCGGCAGCGCATTGCCTTGGCTGTTGAGAGGCAGAGTAAGGGCTGGAGTGAGGGCCTGATTGTTGTCCTTGAAGGTGACGTTGCCGCTGGGAAAGCCGTTGCCAGATTTGCCTGTGACATCGACGCGAGGAATAACTGTCGCGCCGTACGTGCCGGAGGTAAACGGAAAGACGTTGCCGTTCGAATCGACGGTTATGACGGAGACGGCAACGGAACTGGGTTCGGGCGTGACGGTGACAGCGACGGGATGCGAGTCGCTAGCGCTGAAGGTGCTGTCGCCGGGGTAGTGCGCGGTGACGTTGTAGCTGCCGCCGGGAAGAATGTCGGTGGTGGAGCTGACGCCGGCAGCGGTGAGCACGAAAGAAGTTATGCCGGGATTGGTCGGCGGCGCTTCGAGAGCGACGTTGCCGGTCGGAGTGCCGGTAGCAGGGGCGACAGCAGAGACGCCGACAGTTACATTGACTGGAGTGCCGTGGACGATGCCCGTGACGGGCGAGAGAGTGAGCGTCGTGGCGCTGGGCTTTAGTCCAGCGGAAAACGTGGTCCAATTCTTGACGAGATTGGCGACGTTCACCGAACCGAGGCCGGTGGCGAGGTCATAGCCTGCATTGGTGGTATAGCCCGTTAGGATGCCGATGTCCTCGGAGCCGGGCGTGCCGCAATTAACCGGGTGGTCCGCCGGGATGCCGTCGCAGGGCATAGCGTTAGTTCCGGTGGTGACGTCATAAAACGCACAAGTGCTGGAAGTCGAGGTGGCGCTGGCGGATGTGCAACTTGCGCCCGGTTGGGCGGCGAGATTGTAGAGGACATAGTTGGCATTGCCTTGGCGCGCGGCGGTTTTCTGGTCAACCATGGCCATGATGCCGGCGAAGCTAGGAGCGGAAGCAGAAGTGCCGCCAACGGCGAGAAATTCGCCGTTCTGCGCATCGCAAGGGATTCCATCAGTCAGGTCGGCTTCGCAAATAATGTAGAAACTGTTGGTGTAGAAGCCACCGCTTGCGAACAGAGAAACGTCAGGAATATCACGCTTGCCGTCGGCGGGAACTCCTGTTCCGGTTTGCCAAGACGGTTTTGCATAACCTCCTGAGCAGCTTGTAACGTCATTTCCGTCGCCGACGGTGCAGGAGCTCTTTCCGCCGCTGCCGCCTACAGTGTTGACGACGATCTGAAGCAAATTAGGATTGTTGCAGTTGGAAATAGCGGTGCCGGGGAAACCGAAAAAGCTGAGAGCCGCGCTGGTGCAAGTATCGTTCCACGGGACCTCGGGAATGTATCCGATGGCTGACTCCTGAGTGGTGGGGTCGGAAGTAGCCTTCCAGAAAGTGGAAGGATTGGCGAGGTCGTTGAAATCGGTACCGCCGACGGCAACGTTGTAGGGAGTGGAGGCGAACCCGCTGACTTGCAGGCCGAATTCGGCCGGAGCGGGGGGTTGATTATCGTGGCTGTCGCAGCCGGCCGAACCGCTATCGCCGGCGGCAATGATTACCGTGATTCCCTGAGCGGCGGCCTGCTGCCACATAGAGCTGAAGAATTGATTACCGGCGGTGCCTATTGCAGCTTCGCAGAGGCCGTAACTTTCGCTGATAATCGGCGCGATATTTTGGTCGACGGCGAACTGAGCGGCGAGATCCACGCCCAGAGTGGTGTTGGTTGTTGCGGCGACCACGAATTTTATGGTGGCGCCTTTTGCAATCGAGCCAGCCCACTGGAGATCGAGATCTGATTCAGTTTCATCTCCAGGCGAGATGCCAGGGTCGGGGCCGTCAACGACGAAAACGGGGTCTTTTACCGGCAGACCGAAAAGTTTTTGAAAAGATTCGATGTCGCTGTTAACCACATCCGTTTCACCGATTACGGCGATGGTCTGGCCGGTGCCGTCGTTGGCGGGACTAGCATTCCAGAGCGGAAGAACGTTGTAGATAGTGGCGAAATCAAAAGGTCCGAGGCCAAAGCAAGTGATTGGGGCGCCAGTGTTGGTAGAACCGCAACCGAGGGTAAAGAGGGGCGGCTTGGTGGAGCTTACTACTTTGACCTGGCCGGTGGAGCGATTCTTCGAGTAGACGCCGGAGACGACGTGCATCGCGCTGCGCGGAAAGTTGTGCAGCGTATCAAGACCCACAACGACTGGCGCGAGTGCAGCAGGGATGGAAGGATCGCTCGAGTTGGCCCAATGCTCGGCGCCATTGACATTGTATTTATGGATGGTGGTGCGAAATGCGGATTGAACTTGTCCGGCAGTCCCGGAGAATTCGATGACGGTAGCGCCATTCGAAACGCGATTGACGGCGAAGCCTTGCGAGTCGAGCCAGGAGACGACTGTTTGGATGTCCTGCGCGGAGGGCCCAAATTGCGCGCCGAATTGCTGTGGCGTGAGCCAAGAATGATAGTTGGGCGAAGCAGGATTCTGCTGTTCCTGCATTAGCTGTTCGAGAGCAGCTTCCTGGTCGGGGCCGCGGCGCAGGAGCAATAGCATGCGTTGCATGGGAAGGCTGGCGGGTGCTGCGCCTGTGTCGTATTTAGCCTGGGCGAGATAATAGGTGTTTCCTTTGAGGACGGTTCGGCTGGCGGGGTCGATGGGCTGAACGATGCGGGACTGGATGGGGAGAGTCTGGGTGTAAGCGGCTGGAAGAATGAACGCAAATGCTGCTACTGCCACAAAACACACGAAGGTTGCTCGGATACGGCTGGGTCGTATCTGCATGGGTCTCCCTGCCCGGGAGAGGCATCTAAACGGTTCCGGGTTAAGTGGAGGTTTATAGCAAGTTGACACAGGAGTCAAGTAGTAATGGGGTGTAAAGAGGCTGCCGAGGGCCGGCTGCTATCAGGATTCTGCGGCAAAGGGAACAAATCCTAGGACATAGATGTTGGCAGGGATGTAACGCACTATGCATCACCTAAGGGCATGGATTGGAGGCCGGCGAGCAGGATTTGGATAGTCCACGCAAAAAAGGAACGGGCGAAAAAATTAGGAACATTTCTTGGAACGGTAATAGAATGCCCCGACATGGCAACCGATCCGTTTCGAGTAGTCACTAAGCCGGGTGGTCGCGAGGGCGTGCATATTCTGGAGCTGAAGGGCGCGTTCACGTCATCTTCGTCGCCGATATTCGCTGAGGCGGTCGCGGCTGTCGCAGCTCCGCGGCTGATTGTGGATTTATCGGACGTCCCCATGATGGATTCGATGGCTATAGGAGCGCTGGTTCGCGCTTTCGTTTCGTGCCATAAATCGGGACGAAAACTTGCGCTCGTGGGAATGAACCATCGCGTGCAAAACGTGATGCACATCACGGGAATCGCTCCGTTATTTGATTCATATGAGACTATCGCGCAAGCGGAAGAAGCTCTCTCGTCCGACGGCTAAGATTTTCGCCTGAACTTGCGTACCATTGACCCCAGTACCACCCACCGATAGTTTTTAATCCGAAAGGAAACTCGCCGGACTTTTCGTTTTTCGGGAGCGACTCATGCGTGGAGCTCGGTTTCGCCTGATCTTCTATACGGCGGTAACGATTCTGCTCGGGGGCGCGGCAGCGCAAGACAGCGTGGCGCAGACGACGCCGACGCTGACTGTGGACGCGGCGGGAAATCCGCATGCGATCAATCCCGATATTTACGGTATCGCGAATTACAGTTTGGACGCGGGCTTCGCGAAGGAAATCCAGGTTCCAAATATCCGATGGGGCGGGGACGCAACAACGCGTTACAACTGGCAAGTGGATTCGAGCAACGCGGGTTTCGACTGGTATTTCATGGGCGGCAACGGGCAAGCGACGCCGGTTCCCAGCGCTTCGGCCGACCTGATGGTCAACACGTATAAAGCGGCTTCGAACGCGCACGCGCTGTTGACGATTCCGATTATTCCTTATGTGAACAAAATGGCGACGTGGAACTGCAGCTTCCCTGTTTCGGTGTATGGGGCGCAGCAATCGACTAACCCTTACGTACACCCTAACAACGACAACTGCGGAAACAGCATTGCGACGAACGGGACGCAGTTGACGGACAGCAACATTTTTGCGAATCACATCGACAACACAGTTGCGCTGCAGCAGGGCTGGGTGCAACACCTGATCAACACCTTTGGCACGGCCGCGAACGGAGGCGTTCCCTACTACCAACTCGACAACGAGCCAGGCGGATGGAGCAACACGCATCGCGACGTGGAGCCTACACAGCCGGATTACGACACGATTATCTCGTTGGGCCAGCAATATGCCGCGATGATCAAGCAGACGGATCCTTCGGCGAAAGTTTTCGGGCCGGTGGATTTTACGCTGGGCGGATGGATTGGAACTCCTAGCCTGCAGAACAACCTGTTCGCAGGGCAATACTATTTACAGAAGATGGCAGCTTACGATCAGGCGAATGGTCAACGCATCCTCGATTATTTTGACGAACACTACTATGGTGGCGGATCGACAGACGCCGCCGAGTTGGCTTCGACGCGCGCGTTGTGGGATCCCACGTTCAATTCGGGGAGCTGGGTGGAGCAATTTTATTTTGACGGACCGATGCAACTAATTCCGCGATTTCAGAATTGGATTCAGACTTACTATCCGGGAACGAAACTTTCCATTTCAGAGTACAGCTTCAGCAGCGGGACAAATCCGCTGGTGGACGCGCTAACCGAAGCGGACGTGCTGGGAATTTACGGCCGTCAGGGCCTGGATTTTGCGAATTTTTGGACCGTGCCGCAGCCGACAGACGCGGTTGCGTACAGTTTTCGTGTGTATCGCAACTATGACGGAGCCGGCGGAAAGTTTGGAGACACTTCTGTTAATTCGACGAGTACAGATCAAGCGCAGCTGTCGGTTTACGGTGCGCTGCGGTCGAGCGACGGAGCTCTGACCGTTGTTGCGATCAACAAGACTACGAGCGCGATTCAGACTATTTTGACGCTCGCGAACTTCGATTCAACAGGGAGTGCGGCGGTTTATACGTACAGTAACGCGAACATCACTCAGATTGTGGCCGGGACGCCGGTATCCGTGGCGTCGAACGCGGTGAGTTACAACTTTCCGGCGTACTCCGCGACGGTCTTTGTGTTCACGCCCGCGAGCTCTTCGACCATGGCGGGGACGATGGCGACTCTTGTTGCATCGGCTACGCAGGCGACTTCGGGGCAGGCGGTCACGTTTACTGCCTCGATTGCTCCGGTGTCGGGATCTGGAGCACCCACGGGCTCTGTGACTTTCAACGATGCCGGGACGCAAATTGGTAGTGGCACCTTGAACTCTTCCGGGACAGCGACGTTTAGCACGTCGAGTCTCGGCGTTGGCACGCATTCGGTTACAGCGGTCTATTCGGGGGACGCGAATTTCTCTGCGTCGACATCAGCTGCTGTCACGGTGAACGTTGCGGCGCCGGCCAAAGTCGCAACGAACACCTCTCTTTCAGCGTCGGCGACGCAGTTGACGAGCGGACAAAGCGTCACGTTTACCGCGGGCGTTACGCCGCAGTCCGGAAGCGGAGCGCCGACGGGATTGGTGATTTTCTTGGACGGTTCGTCGCAGATTGGCGTGGTGATGTTGAGCGCGGGATCGGCTTCCTTCGGCAGCGCCAATCTTTCCGTGGGAAGCCACGCGATTTCGGCTACGTATTCTGGTGATGCAAACTACGTCGCGTCGAGTTCTGCGGCGGTGAATGTGAGCGTCCTAGCCGCACCGGCCGCGGATTATTCGCTGTCGATGAGCAATTCAACTCTCTCAGTGGTGAAAGGCGCCTCCGGAAGTTTGACAATAACGGTGACGTCCAAGAATGGATTCAAACAAGCCGTTGGGCTTGCCTGCTCGGGGTTGCCAGCTAGTGCAACGTGCGTCTTCAATCCGTCGAGTGTGAATCCGGCAGGAGGAACTGCTGCGACGACTTTAACGGTGCAAGCAGCAGGGACCAGCGAAACTGAAACCGCGACAAGAGGTTCGTTTCCCGGTGCCGGGAATATGGCCCTCTACCTTTGGGCGATAGCGCTCGCGGGAGTTTTTGGTGTAGCTGGCAAGCGCGCGGCTTTTGCCGACGCGAAATTCAGACGCGTGCTAGTTGCATCGGCGATGATCGCTGGCCTGCTCGTAACTTCGAGTTGCGCCGGAGTAATGCAAAAAAGCGCGGCGCAACCGGCTAGCTATATGGTCACAGTGACTGCATCAGCGGCGAATGCGCCGACTCATACCGAGCAATTCACGTTGACCGTAATGCCGTGAGAATTACCGGCGGTGCCATCCCTTGCTTGCCAGCCATTGCAGCCACCAGTGCTGATTCTCTTCCATTTCTTGACGTTCCTTGGCGGGTAGTTCAGGTCCTAATTCAGGAATGGGTCGAAGCGGATCGAGGCCAACTTCGGCCCGGATTGCGTTAACGTTTTCGGGATCTGCAAGCGTCCACGGACGGATGCGGCCGTCCCTAGGATCGTCTATCCACTGGGTACCGTAACGTTGCGGGCGGCCCTCATGCAGTGCGATGCGATCTTCGAGATAGGCCGCATGCCAGGATGGGACGCGGCCTTCAGCAACGCAGGCTTGCAACATCCCTAGCGCATCGCGTTGGAACTTCGGTTCGCCGACGGAGTGCTGAACGATGAACCATGCTGATTCGCCACCGTCCTTCGCCGCAATATCTTCGGCCGGCCACCCGTGGAGATCGATGAGCTCTCGCAAACGGTTCGCGTTGCGTTTGTGAACTTCTTCCATGCGGGGAACGTAGGGCCCACCCAGCTCTCCCGCGGCCATCAATTCGTCGCGAACGCGCATATCTTCGCTGCGCATCGCCAACAATTCTCGGCGCAAATCATCATTTATCATTAGAAACCCAGCCTGAACAATTCGCACATTCCAGCCTGATCAAGCGTGGAAAGGTTCGAGTATTATCGACGGGGACGAGAAACACCGTCAATTTGGCTTTTTTTGGCGACGGCACCGGCCTCGATTCGCGGAGCGACTAAGGCAGGTATTGACGGAAGCTTAAAGGCGATGGAAAATCCCTTCCAGCCTGCGCTGTTAAGGACTCGGCAGAGACTCGAATATTTCCCGGGCGCTACATTCGCAACACGGAAAAAGGAACAACTATGAGAAGAGGGGCGGTTTTACTGTTTGCATTAGGATTTTTATCGATGGCGTTGGGGAATACGGTGCGCGCGCAGGACACACCTACATACCACGTAACGATGTCCCCGGCATCGATCGTCACTATCAATTACCAGCACCGCAGCGGGTCAACGACCATCGGATTCCAAGGCTCACCGCTGCTGCCGTTCGCTAAAGGTCAAGCAAAGGTAACGGGGAAAGTGGGCCGAATCCAGATCAATGCTCAATTCAGCAAGCTGGAGCCGGCGCAAAAATTCGGAAGCGAATACCTGACGTACGTGTTATGGGCCATTACCCCGGAAGGAAAATCAAACAATCTCGGTGAACTTCTCTTGGACGGGGACAAGAGCAAGATTGACGTGACGACTTCCCTGCAGACTTTCGGCCTAATCGTGACGGCGGAGCCGTATTTCGCCGTGGGGCAACCGAGTAACGTAGTGGTGCTGCAAAACGTAGTGGTTGCGGGGACCACCGGGACGGTCGAACAGGTCCCGGCAAACTATCAATTGCTGGATCGCGGCGCTTACAGCTACAAGTCCTCGGGAAGCATCGGGACGATTTCAAAGTCCGATTCCAAGGTACCGCTCGAACTTTTCGAAGCACAAAACGCGGTGCAGATTGCGATTAATTCAGGCGCGCAAAAGTACGCGCCCGACGCTTTGAATAAGGCGCAGAACTCGCTCAGCCAGGCACAGAACCTGCTTGCGAAAAAAGGGGACAATAAATTAATCGTGCAGGCTTCGCGCGACGCAGTGCAAAATGCAGCGGATGCACGGCATATAGCCCTGGACCGGCAGGAAGACGAACGCGCTGCGCAGGCACGGGCCGACGCGGCGAAGCGTGAAGCAGATGAAAAGGCGCGAGCCGACGCGGCCGCCGCAAGCCAGCAACAAGAAGCCGCTGCACGGCAGCAAGCGGAAATGCAAAGACTGAAAGCGGAGCGCGATGCAGCACAGTCTGCCGCAGCTACGGCGAGGGCAGACGCGGACCGGTTGGCTGCTCAGCAACAAGCCGAGCGAGAAAGGCAGAAGGCGGACGACGAGCGCCTGAAGGCACAGCAAGCGCAGGATGCGGCGGCGCAATCCGAGCGAGAGAAGCAGCAGCTCCGCGCGCAGTTGCTCGAACAATTCAACCGTATCCTGCCGACGACGGATACTCCGCGGGGGCTGAAAGTGAACATGGCGGACGTGCTCTTCGCTTTCGGCAAATACGATTTGCGACCTCCAGCACGTGAGGCGCTCGCGAGACTGTCCGGCATCGTTCTGGGCCATCCAGGATTGAAACTTGCCGTGGAAGGCTATACGGACAGTATCGGGAGCGACGAAGTCAACCAAACGCTTTCGGAGAAACGCGCTTCTACGGTTCGCGATTACCTGGTTCAGCAAGGACTCGATCCCAACTCGATTACTTCGGCGGGATTTGGCAAATCTAATCCGGTTGCGAGCAACGACACCAATGAAGGACGGCAGCAGAATCGCCGGGTAGAAATCATAATCTCCGGCGAGGTGATTGGCACGCAAATCGGCGGCGCGGCTCCGGCTGCCCAACCACAACAGTAAGATCCCTCCATGATTTTGAGGCTAGCTTGAGCTGCTTCGTATGAGCCCAAGCTAGCCATGCCGAATACTACATTCGCCGTAGGTATTTGGAATTCCTGCAGACGACCGGGCGCTGACGACTCAAAACTCAATCCCTTTGATCCCTCCCCCAGATGTGAACTGTGAGGTACGCTTATTCCAACGAAATCCGAGGAGCAAGGCGTCGGAGCTTTTGATAACGACCGTGTATACAAACAGTTGCCTGTTCACCCACGCAATATAATCGATTCACCAGTGGTGCATTGCCATTCTCGTCCGACTCGTCCAAAGTGCGTTCGTTCGAGGGATCAGCCCGGGTCCCAGAACGTCGGTGGCGGGGTTAGTTCCACTGGCAAGCAGAAAAGGAGAAAACAGATGCAAGGCTTCACTGGATTTAGTCTTTTAGCGCTGTGGGCAAACAAGGCTCGCGAGGCAGTGGCCGCGCCAGCTGCGGTAGGACTGGTGGTTGAGGTGCCGTTCGCGTTCGTGGTCGGAACGGGAAGCTTTACGGCAGGTAGCTATCGATTCGAGGCGCTACACAGTCCGACACCCGGAATATGCGTCCTGGCGGTCAGAGGGGACGACGGAAGGGTCTACAAGCTGGCGGTCACCGCGAATTCGACGCCGGGCGGTGGACACAACAGATCGAAGCTGGTGTTTCACCAGCAAGACGGCAAGCACTTCCTGACGGAAGCGTGGCTCGAAGGACGACGCTTGGGACTACATCTTTACCGGTCGATTCAGGATTTGGATTACGATCAGGCTAATTCGCACAATGAAGTGATTCTGCTAGTCGAACCGGACCAGCATGGCCGTACGGTTTACGTGATTGAGGATTTCGGCTGCACCGCGTGAATTGATGTCGACGGCAGGTACATTTCGAATGGCACTCGTCTCCGGCTGGCCGCTGGAATGGCGGCAGAGCGCTGGACGGCTGGCGGTTTGGCATCCTGAATCGGCGGATGCTAGAATCGAGGTTTCGCTCAGTCTGCCTGGGGACATGGCGAAATCCTCTCAAATCTACCGCTTTGCCGATTTTGAAGCAGACGTGCGCGCACGCCAGCTTCGCAAACACGGAACAAAACTCAAACTTCAAGGCCAGCCGTTCGAAATGTTATTGATGCTGCTGGAGTCTCCCGGGGAAGTAATTACTCGCGAGCAAATGCAACGGAAACTCTGGCCGGTGGATACGTTTGTTGATTTCGAGCACAGCCTTAATACTTCAGTAAAAAAGATTCGGCAGGCACTTAACGATTCGGCCACGGAACCGCGTTATATCGAGACGCTGCCGCGAGTAGGATACCGATTCATCGCGCCAGTCACGGCGGAAGAGGAATCGATTAGCGATTTACCCGCGCTTCCGCTGCAGGCTTCATTCCCCGTCGTAGAGGGCATCCCAGGAACCACGGCCGAAGAGTCGTCCCCCCGACACTCGATTACCTGGTTCCTGGGCCTCGCCTTCGCGGCAGTTGCTGTAGCAGGGATGGTGATCGCGTTCAGTGTGACTAAAACGCGAGATCGGCTACTAGGAATGTTGCGCCCAGCGAATAAGAGCGCGGGGCTGGTGAGTTCGGCAAAGAAGTTGCGCCGCTCGGTTGCGGTGCTGCCATTACAAAATCTTTCCGCAGACCCGAACCAAACTTATTTCGTTGACGGAATGACCGACGAACTAACCACCGACCTTGCACAATTCGGAGACTTGCGGGTAATTTCGCGCACTTCGGCGATGCATTACAGGGACGGCAACAAGACCGCTCCGGAGATTGGAAAAGAGCTCGGCGTGGATGCTCTGGTGGAAGGCTCGGTAGAGCGTGTAGGCGACCGCGTAAGGATTCGCGCGCAATTAATCGATTGCGCCACAGACCGTCATCTGTGGGCTCAAAGCTACGATCGAGACATGAAAGATGTGCTATCGATGCAGACGGAAGCTGCGCGAGAAATCGCGGACCAGGTGCGGGGGTCGGTCGGAAATCCGCAAGTTCCCGAGCATTCCGCTAAACCGGCACCTGTTAATCCGGACGCTTATGAGGCATATCTGAAGGGCCGATATTTCTGGAACAAGCGCACACCGGATGGGTTGAACAAGAGCATTGGATATTTCAATCAGGCGATAGCAAAAGACCCGTCATTTGCCGCCGCTTATGCGGGGCTGGCCGATTCTTATTCGATTCTGGGGTCGGACGTGTTGCCGGCGGACGTGGCCAACTCGAAGGCACGTGCGGCTGCTTCCAAAGCGATCGAACTCGACCCTTCGATAGCAGAGGGCCATGCGGCGCTCGCGTTAGTTGAATTTTATTACGATTGGAAGTGGACTCAGTCGGAAGCGGAGTTTCGCCGCGCTATCGAGTTAAATCCCAATTACGCACCTGCTCATCAGTGGTACAGCTACTTTCTAACGGCGATGTTGCGATTCCCCGAAGCGGTGGAGCAAGCCGAGGTGGCACAACAGATCGATCCGCTTTCGTTGTCGATCAACACTACCGTTGCAACGCGGTATCACCACGCGGGCCGGGAAGAAGATGCAATCCAATTGGACCGTCGCACGCTCGAAATGGACTCCAACTTCATCCCTGCGCACGTGTCGCTGGGCGCGGTGTACGAAAAGCAAGGCTCGTTACAGCAAGCAATTGATGAGTACAAGAAGGTGATCGCGCTACGTCCCGGAGATCCGGCGGCACTTGCGGCACTCGGCTATGTGTATGCACGCTCGGGACAGAAGGATGAGGCACACAAGATACTGAGCGAGCTTACGGAAACTTCGAAACAACAGTACGTCCCTTCGTTTCAAATCGCCACTATTTATGCTGGGCTGGATGATGGTGATAACGCGATGCTGTGGCTGGAGAAATCGTATCGGCAGCACGAGAGCCAGATGCCGTTTATCCAGTCGGACGAAAGATTCAATTCGCTACATGCGGACGCGCGATATGAAAGCTTGATCCATCGCCTCGGCTTTCCTGCGTAATTCAGCTTTCTACGATTACTGTGGCTTTCCGCGAAGCCCTAAGTCAACTCCTACAACCTGATTGGCGCAAGCGTGAATGGCTTGTTACAATGAGGAGTGCGGGAGCGACGGCGCTTCCGTTGAAGATGCCGGGGAATTACCCCGCAGGCGGAAAAACCAACCGTATGGCAGCTCGCACTCTCTACGAGAAAATTTGGGAAGCTCATATCGTCCGGGAAGAGCCCGGACAGCCCACGCTCATCTACATCGACAGGCACCTAATCCACGAAGGTACTTCACCGCAGGCTTTTGCGGGGTTGAAAGCCGCGGGGCGGAAGGTTCGCCAGCCGCAGCTTACTTTTGCGGTGATGGATCATTCGGTTTCGACGAAGAACCGCTTGCTACCTGTGCTTGACGCCGACGCGCTGGGGCAGTTCGAAGCGCTGGCGCGCAATTGCGAAGAGCACGGCGTACATCTTTTCGACATGCACAGCAAGAATCAGGGAATTATTCACATCATCGGTCCGGAGCTTGGCATCACGCAGCCTGGGCAGACGATTGTTTGCGGTGATAGCCATACGTCCACGCACGGCGCATTCGGAGCGCTCGCGTTTGGAATCGGCACAAGCGAGATCGAACACGTGCTGGCTACGCAGTGCCTGACGCAGTTTAAATCCAAAACGATGAAGATTGAGATTAACGGGAAGCGGCCGCGCGGCGTCACAGCGAAGGATTTCATCCTGACGATCATCGGCAAAATTGGAATTGCGGGCGGGACGGGGTACGTTTTCGAATATACGGGCGAGGCGGTTCGCGGGCTGTCGATGGAAGGGCGCATGACCATGTGCAATATGTCCATCGAAGGCGGGGCGCGGGCGGGAATGGTTTCTCCGGATGAAACGACGTTTGCGTATCTGGAAGGGCGGCCGTTTGTTCCGCGCGGAAAAGAATTTCAAGTTGCGGTGGACCACTGGCGCTCATTGGCTACTGATCCCGGAGCAACGTTCGACGAGACGCTTACTTTGCACGCGAACGAACTCGCGCCGATGGTTACGTGGGGAACCAATCCGGGGATGGTGACGCAAGTGACGGATCGCGTGCCGGATCCGGCTTCGTTCGGCGATCCGGTCGACCGCGAAGCTGCTTCTCGCGCGCTCGTTTATATGGATTTGAAACCTGGGACGCGAATTGAAGATATTCCGCTGGACCGCGTTTTCATCGGTTCATGCACCAATTCGCGAATTGAAGATTTGCGAGCGGCCGCGAAAGTCGTGGCGGGCAAACATGTTTCGAAGGATTTGAAACAGGCGCTGGTGGTGCCGGGATCGCGACGCGTGAAAGTGGAAGCGGAAACCGAGGGGCTAGACAAAATCTTCCGCGACGCGGGATTCGAATGGCGAGACGCTGGGTGCAGCATGTGCATTGGGATGAACGACGATGTTTTGCTTAGCGGCGAGCGCTCGGCGAGTACATCGAATCGAAATTTTGAAGGGCGGCAGGGCAAAGGCGGGAGAACGCACTTGGTGAGCCCGATGATGGCGGCGGCGGCGGCGATCGAAGGCCATTTCGTGGACATCCGCGATTGGAAAAACGCGGACGGAGCGGAATAAATGGAACCTTTCGTCAAGCATACGGGACTTGTTGCGCCACTGGATCGTGTGAACGTGGATACGGACCAGATGGTGCCGAAGCAATTTTTGAAGTTTCTGACGCGCGAGGGATATGGGCGCGTGCTGTTTTACGATTGGCGGTATTTGCCGGGAGAAAAGCTGAACCCGGACTTCGTTTTGAATCAGCCGCGGTATAAAGGCGCATCCGTGCTGCTGGCGCGCGCGAATTTCGGATGTGGGTCGAGCCGCGAGCATGCGCCGTGGGCGATCTTGGACTACGGGTTCCGTACGATTGTGGCGCCCAGCTATGCCGATATTTTTTACAACAATTGCTTCAAAAACGGGATTCTTCCGGTCACGCTTTCAAACGAGCAGATGGATGAGCTCTTTCAGCGGGCCGAAAAGCAGAAGGATTACCGGCTTACTGTCGATCTTGAGAAACAAATTGTCACAGATGATGGCGGACTGCGTTATGAGTTCACGATCGATCCGTTTCGCCGCGATTGCTTGCTGCGCGGGCTCGACGATATCGGATTGACGCTAGTTCACGATTCCCATATTTCGGGATTTGAAGACAAGAACCTTAGGCTGCCGGTGATGTACGATCCGGTTGACGTGAAGTACCACAAGCAATAACCTCCCCGGCACAACCTAACCATGCATTAATAGTCTTTCGACAAATGTATCGCATCGCCCGGAAGTTTCTTGCGAGCAGGATCGTGCGAGCCAAGAATTCGTGGCGGGCACAGCATGCTGTGCCCCTACGGAAGCGAGCCTAGGTTGCTGACATTCGGTGACGATCGGGCTAGGGTGATTTGTCAATTGCGGGTTCGAGGGATTCGGGGGCGATGGCGGGAGCGTGGCCTTTCAATTCGGCGAGCAGGATGCCGATGAGTATTAGCGCGGCACCGAGCAGGACTCGGCCTCCAAGATGTTCTCGTGCGAGAAGCCAGGAAGTTAGTGCGGCGAACACGGGCTCGAGGCTGATCAGGATGGCGGTATGTGTTGGCGAAGTGTATTGCTGGGCCCAGGTTTGGAACGAGAATCCGATGGCAGTGGATCCGATTGAGGTCACGAGAATTGCAAAGATCAAAGTGCCGGTGGGGACGAAGCGCGGCGCTTCCCAGCCTGTGACAGCCAGGAATGGTAGAGCGACGGTGGAGAGAATTGCGGTGGTGGCGACTTGTATCACTGCCAGAGCACCGACGGAGTGGGTCCCGACGTAGCGGCCGATGAGAATCATGTGCACGGCAAACATTACGGCGCAACCAAAAACGATGGGATCGCCGCGATTCAGTCCGCCCAGACCTTCCGGCGGGACGGTGAGAAAATAGAGGCCGACCAGTGCGGCGAGAGCGCCGGACCAGATCCATACATTCAGGCGGCGTCGCGCGAACAATGCCAGAAGAAGCGGAACGATCACGACACTTGATCCGGTGATGAAGGCAGCCTTCGAAGGCGTGGTGTATTTCAAGCCGCTGGTTTGAAAAATGTAGGCGGTGAACATGCAGAGGCCGATTTGAGTGCCAGCCCACAAGGATTCCCTGCCGATACCGCGCAGTGAACGACGAAACCAGATAGCCATCACTACGGCAGCGAGAGCGAAACGGACAGCGAGATAAACGAGAACAGAAACGTCCGCGAGCGCGTCTTTGACTGCGACGAAAGTGGCGCCCCAGATCAGCGCGCAGAATCCCAAAGCGAGATCGGCGCGCAAGCGTTTGCTGAACATGGCGCAAAGAGTGTAAGCGGACGCACACGCGGGTTACAAGGCGCGAAGTGGATCGAGATTTTCGACCGAAATACCGATTACCGGTGAGCGGACTTTTTCGTCGAGCGGCTTCTTACCGAGCTATGGCGAAAATCAAAAGAGCCGGCTGGAAGCCGGCGCTACAAAACCGGCGCAGCACCACGGGTTTGCCGCCGCAGTCGGTGTTCTCTTATTGAACTAAAATGCGAGTGGTTGACGGGCGAATACAGGTGTAGTAGAACGCTGGCACTTTATGGCTCGGTTATTGCTGATTATCGGAATGGCGGCATCCATTTCCCTTACTCCGCCATTCTTCCGTAGCACAACCACAATCGAAGGAATTTCTGCCGACCACATCCGGGTTGACGCCGAAGGAGGCGTCAGCGACGTAACATGCTCCGGCGTGGAAATGCGTCTGAAAATTGCGGCGCGAAATGGTACGTTCAGGTTGCACGCGCGCGACTACACTCGCGTGGATATTTCCGAAGATGTTCCGTTTCAAGCCGGCGAGTTCAAGCCGTGCGCGGAGTTGGACGGGAAAACGGCGAAAATAACTTTCGTAACGGTCGAGCGCAAAAGCTACGACGGCGAAATTCAATCCATCGAAGTCGAGCGAGAGCAGAGAAGGTAGCTACGTCGAAGGTCACGGGGCCGCGTTCATTCAGCGAGCGCGTTCCGTCACTGCTGCGGTTTTTGATAAACAACTTTGCCGCCGACGATGGTCATCAACACTGGCAGAGTCGGTATCTCACTTGGCGGCGTTTGGTTGAGATCAGGGTGGGTACACGACTATATCCGCCAACATTCCAGGTGCGATAGTTCCCTTTCGCTGGTCTTCGTATCGCGCGTAGGCGGAACCCACGGTGGATGCGCCGAAACGATCTTTCGCGTGCAGACACTACTGCTGCGGCTGCTGATAAACGACTTTGCCACCGACGATAGTCATCGACACTGGAAGAGTTAGTATGTCGCTCGGGCGAGTTTGGTTGAGATCGCGTGGGTACACAACTATATCCGCCAGCATTCCGGGCGCGATAGTTCCCTTCCGTTGGTCTTCAAATTGCGCGTAGGCGGAGCCCACAGTGTATGCGCGAAAACAATCTTTCGCGTGCAGGCGCTCCTGCCGCTGCCAGCCGCGTTCGGGGGTGCCATCGGTCAATTGCCTGGTGACGCATGCGTAGATACCACGTAGAGGATTGATAGGCACAACGGGATAGTCCGTGCCAAAAGCAAGCCGCACATTATTTTGTTCCAAGGAATGCCAGGCGTAGGCGCCACGCGAACGTTCCGGACCAAGACGATCGGCGGCCCAGCGCTCGTCGTCGAGAAGATGTGCGGGCTGCATAGAGGCGATCACGTTCAGTTTCCCGAAGCGGGCGAAATCGCCGGCTTCAACCACTTGGGCGTGCTCGACGCGGTCGCGGCGGTCGCGCGGGCCATTGGCTTCGAGAACGGCGGCGAAAGTATCGAGGGCAATGCGGTTTGCGCGATCGCCGATGGCGTGAAATCCAAGCTGAAATCCAGCGCGGTCGCGCTCTATGGCCATTTGTTTAAGCTCGTCGGGCTTTGCCTCGAGAATTCCTGAAGTATTCGGATCGTCGGAATAGGGCGCGAGCATTGCTGCGGTGCGCGAACCGAGTGAGCCGTCCAAGATCAACTTCAACTGGCCGGTTGTGAGCCAGGAGTCGCCGGGATGTCCGGGCGATGAACTGCCTCCGGCGCGGCGCATTTCTTCCAGGCGCGGAAGCGAAGCGTCAAAAGGAAGCCATTCGGTGACCCTGAATTTCAACTTCCCTTCCCGCTGAAGCTGCTGCAAGAGAAGGAAATTGTTCCAACCCGAATTAGCTGAGTCATCCGCATCCATCACCGAATTATCCTGCACGGAAGTGACTCCGTACTGTGCGGCTTCATCCATGACAAGGCCAAACCCGCGGAGGCGCTGCTCCGCGGAGTAGGGCGGAACGCGTTTGAAGACAAGGTTCATCGCGGAGTCTTCTTCGAGCATGCCGGTCGGCTCATCGGATTTCGCGTCGCGTTCAATATGGCCGTTGGGCGGGTCCTGAGTGGCACCCGTGATGCCCGCGATCTTCAACGCGCGGGAATTCGCGACGGCTACATGGCCGTCGAGCCGACTAAAAAGCATGGGATGCTCGGTGGAGACAGCATCGAGGTCTTGCCGCGTGGGGAATTTCTTCTCGGGCCACAGAGTGTGGTCCCAGCCCCGGCCGAGAATCCATTCGCCGGGTTTGTAATCTTTCAGACGATCGCGAATGCGTTGTTGGAATTCGGCGAGAGATTTCGCGCCGCTAAGGTCCACTTCCAGCTTTGCATAAGCGGCACTGAAAAGATGAGCGTGCGCGTCGTTAAATCCAGGCATGGCGAATTGCCCATGCAGATCAATCACACGGGTATTGGGACCAATGAGCGCCTGGACATCAGCAGCTTGTTCAGATTTGACGGCGTCGCTGATGTTGTAGGCGACGGCGACGATTGTCTCGCCACGAATGGCGATCATGCTTGCGCGAGGATGACTCTCATCCATCGTGCTGATGATCGCATTGGTCAAGACCAGGTCTGCGGACGGTTGAGCGGACGGCGCGGACGATGGATTCTGCGCTGGAGAACTTTGCGAAGCTTCCGCCTTGATAGCGTGCCACGAGATTGCGGCGAACAGCACAACGACAGCGCTCACTGCCAAGACACGGATGGAAATCGAGAGCGCGTTGGCGCGCGATGGGTCTCGGCCCGATGGCCTCCGCGAAAAGCCAAGCATCAGGGCTGGGCTCCGGCGAGAGCGACGGTCAGGAGAAATAGACGCTTGAGCCCGGTTTCGCGTCCCGTCGCGTCATACCACTCCGCTGGCGTGTGCGAGCCTCCGCCCTTGCCTCCCCCACCGATAGAGATCGCGGGAATGCCAAGAGAGAGGGGAATGTTTGCGTCAGTAGAACTGCGTTCCAGCCGCGAACGATTTCCTAGAAAAGCGTCGACGTTTCGCAGGGTAACGAGAAGCGGTGAACTGTCGGAAAGTTTTCCGGCCGGTCGCGAGCCCAGCGACCGTACATCTATCTTCAGCGAATCAGTGTTCACTCGGGCGGCGGACATTTCTTCTTTAACGCCGGAGTCCACGGCGTCGCGAAGCGCGGTCTCCATAATTTTCACCTGGGATTCCTGCTCGGAGCGAAGGTCAACTTTGACGGCGGCGCTCGCGGGAATGGAGTTGACGGACGTCCCGCCTTCGATGACTCCAAAATTAAAAGAGCTGCGCGGATCGTCGGGAACGGTAAGTGCTGAAAATTTCACGATGGCGCGGGCGAGTGCGGTGATCGGATTGGGCGCTCCAAAATCGGACCAGCTGTGGCCTCCCGCACCGGTGATACTAATTTCCACTCGCTGCGAAGCGATTCCCTGCGTAGTGACATGTTCGATGGAAGCGCCGTCAACGGCAATTACAGCGGCGAGGCGCGAACCATAACTCTCGACAAGCGCGCGCACGCCACGGAGATTTCCTTCGCCTTCTTCGCCGACGTCGCCAGCCAAAACGATTGTCTTCGTTGTGCGGATTCGCGATTCGGAAAGAGCGCGAGCAATGCCGGCGAGAGCGGCGAGGCCAGCCCCGTTGTCGGTGATACCCGGAGCGGTTAAGCGACTGGCGTCGCGTTTAACGCGGACATCGGTGGACGCCGGAAAAACGGTATCGAGATGCGCCACGAGAAGAATGACGGATTTTGCGTCCGTGCCGGGACGTTCGGCGATGACATTGCCGATCTTGTCGACATGAACTTTTAAGCCCGTCGCTTCGAAGAGTTTCTTCAGGAATTCGGCGCGTGGCGCTTCGTTGAATTCAGGAGCAGGAATTTCAGTGAGCTGAATCTGCTGTTCAGTTACCCAAGCGGGATTCTTTGCAATCCAGTCGAGGCCGCGGGCGCAGTCAGGAGTGACGGCGAGCTTTTCGATTGAGTCATCGGTGGCGCGCGCGGAAAGTGTGACCATCAAAAGAAAGATACAGGAGATGTGAGCGAGTTTCACGTGTTTCGTGCGGCTGATATTACCAGCGAGGCAAGAATGCAAGCAAGGTGATGGTAGGGCCGAGCCAGAAATGGCACATCCATATCCGCGTGAACGGATGACCGCTGGAACTTCAGCGGCTGAAGCCGGTTGGATGCTGCGCCGATTATGTCGTGGCTGAAGCCACGACCCACAAAGATTTCGGATGCTAACGCCGAGGAATGAAAACCGAAACGGGCGGCGAAATGTTGTAGCTCTTTGAGAAATCGCGCTGATTGAGAGCGAAGCCCACGCGGCCGCGCGAGTCGATATAGAGGAGCGGCTGTCCAACTGGGACGTCCATAAAGGTTTTCACGTAAGGAAAGGTGAAAGACTTCTTCTCGATCTGGACTGTGACTTTTTCGCCCAAGACATAGCCGAGAGTTTTGAAATCATCGGCCTGAATGTTGGTGATCAGGCTGCCGTAGGGATCGTCGAGACCGATTACTTCGCCAGTGATTCCTTTCGCGTCCGTCGTAGCGATGACCGGCTTCAGGCGGACTAGGTCTTTCACTTCTGGTCCGGCTTGCGTCCAGTCTTCTCCCGCGGCGAGATGCGCGGCGGACGGAGAAAAAATGTCGCGGCCGTGGAATGTCGAGGAGACTTTGTCGCCGATCATCCAGGCTGGGTTGGTGATTTCGTGCGCGCCTTTAATGCCGTCCCGGTCGGCAACGGGAGTGATGAGGCCGTTGTCCGGAAGCACAAAGTATTGGCCCTTTTTCGATTTTGCGATGATAGCTTTGCGCAAAGTTCCGACTCCGGGATCTACGACCACTAGAAAGACGGTTCCGGACGGGTAGTAAGGCGTAACGCCTGCGAGATATCGCGAGGCTTCTTCTATCGAATAGGGCGTGACCTGATGAGTGATGTCCGTGATGCGGGCGTCGGGAACGATTCCCAGAATCACGGCTTTGCAAATGGCGACGGAATCATTGGCGGCGCCGAAATCGGTCATGAACACGATGGTAGGTCGCGGAGCGGTTTTCGGGGATTCTTGTTCGCGATTCGAGCTACGCTCGCATCCGCTGACGACCGCAGTGAGAAGAAATAGGAGGGCTATGCAAGATAGCTTACGAGTAGATATCACTTTGCCTCCCGCGCGAACTTACTACTTGCTTCGGCTCGATTCAAAGAATTTCTATGAGTTAATTTCCGCGCGAGGTGGAGGTGCCAAGGAGTGCGAGGATTTCCTCTTCCGAGAGGACGCGCTCGGATTGTTTTGCCACATTAAAGATGCGATCAACTAATTCGTCCGTCGCAGGGACACCGCGTTTCTCGAGCCAGAAGATTACGTTGGAGCGGCCACTGAGCGGGCCGACTTCAATTACTTGTTCAAGCCCGAAGAGATGCGAGGGCACACCGCTGTAGATCGAGTTGGCAAGCTCATGATCGTTTTTCTTGTAAGCCTTCACGATGGCGGCGGCGTGGACGCCGGTAGCGGTACGAAATGCGTCGCGTCCGACCACAGGATAATTCGGCGGGATTTCAGTGTGAGTGGCTTTGGACACGGCGCGCGAATATTTTTTGAGCGTCGAGAGGTCGCGATCGATCAGGCCGAGCAGGCGCAGATTGACGAGCATCAGTTCCATCGGGGTGTTTCCGACGCGTTCGCCCAAAGCGAGTGCTGCGGCGTGAACTTGGTCTGCTCCGGCGGCGATGGCTGCGAGCGAATTAGCGATGGCGAGGCCGCGGTCGTTGTGGCCGTGCCAGTCCACGCGAATCTTTTCGCCGGATGGTTTCACGACTTCTTCAATCACAAATTTTACGAGATTGAAGGCTCCACGCGGAGTGGCGTGGCCGACCGTGTCGCACAAGACGATGGAACGCGCGCCGGAACGAATGGCGGTGGAATAAAGCGTGATAACCGTGGAGGGGTCGGTGCGCATGGTGTCTTCAGTGACGTACATCACTGGCAGGCCGGCGGCGACGGCGAATTTGACCGCCTCTTCGGTTGTGCGCTGGAGATGATCGACGGTCCAGTCTTCGACCAAGCGGCGGATGGGGCTGGATCCAATGAAGGTAGCCGCTTCGATAGACATGCCGACGCGTTGGGAAATTTCAATGATGGGCTGAATGTCGTTCTTGTGTGTGCGCGCGGCGCAGTTCGGGCGGATTTCTAGGCGGGCGGTCACGATTTCGCGTGCGAGAGCTTCGGTGTCGGCGTAAGCGCGAGGGCCCGCGCCGGGCAGGCCAATATTTACCGTCTCGATGCCGAGCGATTCCATCAGGTGCAGGATCTCGATTTTTTCCGCGATGGTGGGATCGTGGACGGAGGGGTTCTGCAAGCCGTCACGGAGGGTTTCGTCGTTGAGCATGACACGGCGGTCGACGGCAATTTCCGCGCCGGTGTAAGTGTTCCAGTCGTGGATGAGTTCGTGTTTCATTGTTTTGTGACTTCAGGGGCTAGATGCGTGCCCTGGCTGAAGAATCTTGCTCTGCGATTTTTCGTATTCCCTCGGCTACGGAGCAGATTCCTCGCTTCGCTCGGAATGACAGCTAAAAAAATAAAACGAATCACACTGCTAGTAGCGCAGGGTGTAACTGTGAGGCGGCTGCGAGCGGTCGGGCGTGTAGAGCGTCTTGCAGAATTCGCAGCGATAGACTTCAGCCTTTGGCCCGACCAGGGCTTCAATGTCCTTGGGATAGTCGTACAGACGCTTCAAGTGGCCGCAGCAGAGTTTGCCTTTTGCATCCTTTTCGTCACATGCGCGCTGGGTGGCTTTTTTTGGCTTCACCTTGGGGACTTCGGGCGCAGCGGGTTCAGCGACGGCTGTGGCGGTTGTTGCGCCGGTTGTGGCCGGGGCAGAAGGAGGTGTGGGAGCGCTTGGAGCGGCTCCTGCTGGCGCGGCTGGCGATGGCGGGGCCGCGGCTGCGGGTGCTGGCGGCTTTCCCGGAGTTTCTGGAACGGGCGCGTCTGGCATCTCGATGGCTCCCTGGGCCGAAGGCCGATGCAAAACCAAAATGCCGAGCTAAAGCCCGGCGCTACGAAATCTTGAGGCTCAAACAATGTGCCGGGCTGAAGGCCCCGGCGCTACATTAACATCTTAAAGCCCGCCTAAATACGATTGCGGCGGAAAATTACACCGCGGGCGCCGCGTTTATTCGCGAGGGCGGAAAAGCGCTTCTTCCAGCTTGGCGCGAACATCGATTCTACAAAACTTCCGGCAGCGGCGGCTAACTCCGCAGTGTAACCGAACCACCACGACTTCGCGATACGCGGCAGGCGGTCCACATCGATATATTTTACTTGAACCATTTCGAGCAGTCCAAGGCGGGAATGGGTGTGTCCCCAGCCGCTCGCACCGGGACCACCGTGTGGGGCTTCGCAGATACCGTAATAACTGGCGACGTCGTTGACCATGACGGAACCGGCACGAATGTGGGAGGCGATCTCGGCGCCGCGGAGTGAATCTCCGGTCCAGACGCTCGCGCTGAGGCCGAAAGGCGAATCGTTGGCGAGCGCAACTGCTTCCTCGACCGAAGCGACGGTATGAATCGCGATGACCGGGCCAAAAGTTTCTTCGCGCATAAGCTGCATGGAATGATCGACGCGAGTCACGACTGTAGGCTCGAAGAAATTTGGGCCGAGGTCCGCGCGTGGATTTCCTCCCGTAAGGATTTCCGCTCCGCGTTCGACGGCTTCGCGCAGCTGCTGCTCGACTCTTTCGAGCTGGTGCGCGCGGATCATGGGGCCGATTTCTACGTCGGGATCTGAGGCGGGGCCGACGCGAAGTTTTCTTGTTTTTTCGACGCAGAGACGAGTGAACGGCTCGGCCACGGATCGTTCGACATAGATGCGCTCAACCGAGAGGCAGGCTTGGCCGCAATTTGTGAAACCGCCCCAGATTGCTGCGCTCGACGCGGTTTCGAGATCGGCGTCGGCGAGAACGATCATGGCGTCTTTTCCGCCGAGTTCCAGCACGGACGAAATTAATTTGCGCCCGCAGGCTTCGGCGATGTGGCGACCGGTGGCGACACTGCCGGTGAAGAATACTTTGTCCGGGCCAGCGTCGATAATGGCAGCGCCAAGATCGCCCGCGCCCTGCAGAATCTGTACCAAGCCGCGGGGAAACTTCGATTGTTCGATTAGCTCACCGATCAGGACGCCAATGCCGGGAGTCAGTTCGGAAGGTTTCAGCAGGACGGCGTTACCGGCGACGAGCGCCGGCGCGATCTGCGTAATGGGAATTGAAAAAGGATAATTCCAGGGCGAAATGATGGCCACGACGCCTTGGGGGTGGAATTCCATCCAGCCGGATTTGGCTCTCAACGCGAGGTTGTGGTGCGGGACGCGTTCAGCACGAAGCCAGCGCGGCGCCTGACGCGCGAGGAAATTCGTGGTGTCGAGAGAGAGAAAGACTTCGGCGAAGATGGCTTCGACGCGCGGCTTCCCTGTTTCGCGCGAAATGGCGTCGGCGATGTGGTCACGGCGAGTGTAAATCGCATCGCGGAGACGGAGCAACGCGGCGCAGCGTTCGGTTAGAGGTCGCGCAGCCCATTCGTTTTGAGCTTGGCGCGCGAGATTGAGAATTTCCGGGATATCGTCAAGTCGGGTAGCTTGGAAGCGCGCGACTACTTCGTTTGTGACGGGATCGATCGAATCTACGAAAGTTGTCTCCGGCGCCACGGAGACAGAGAACGAATGTGGAGTAGCCGCCATGTTTTTTGCGATTGTACCTGATTTGGCCGGATCGCGGCGGAGAGGATGGATGAGGACGTCAAAAGAGCCGGCAAGATGCCGGCGCTACGAACTGCAACGGCGCGAAACCTAGGTCGCGGAACCGGAGGGGACGCCCTTCGGCTCCGCTCAGAACGAGCCGGCGATACGAAATACCGGCCGCCTTCGTCGGGGCGGCCGAGTCAAGGGTGCTGCACGGCGCGGCTGCGAGAGTTGGAAGACGCTAGAGAATCCGTGGGATCGGGATAATCGAGCGCGACAAGATACAGGCCTTCGGGCGGTACGGTGGGGCCGGAGCGGGAGCGGTCGCGCAGTTCGAATATTTGCGCGATGTCGTCTGGAGAGAGGCGGCCTTTGCCGACGTCGATCAGAGTGCCTACGATTTTTCGCACCATGTAGCGGAGGAACGAGCGGCCGCGAACTACGTAATCGATTTCGTCGGAGTCAGGTGGACGAATAATTTCCGAGGAATAAATCAGACGTTGCATGTCGCGCTCGGCGTCATCGTCTTCGGAGCCTGAAGAGGCAGCGAACGATGTGAAATCGTGTTGGCCTTCGAATAGACGCGCGGCGGCGGACATGGCTGGTTCATCGAGGGGCCAGGGATAGTGAAGCGCGCGGCGGTGATCGAATGGTGGGAGAACGCGGCCGCGATAGATGCGATAGCGATAGGTTTTGCCCTGTGCGAGCCAGCGCGAATGGAAATCGTGGCCGACTTCCTCGCTGGCGACGATGCGAATCGTTGGCGGAAGTAGGGCGTTCAGTGCGCGTTGAAATTCTTCGGCTGAAAGAAGCGAAGCCGTCTTGAAATGGCCTACCTGACCGAGCGCGTGGACACCGGCATCGGTGCGGCTGGCGCCGTGCACGACGATTCTTTCCTGCGTGATTTTGCGAGCGGCGGCGTCGACCTCGCCCTGAATGGTCGGGAAGCCGGGCTGGAATTGCCAGCCGTGGAAATCGGCTCCGTCGTAGGCGATGGTGAGTTTTATGTTGCGCATTAGTTCGGTACGGCTCGCTGAAAATTTCCGCCGCGAGGCTTCAGGGGTAAAACCCCTAAAGAATTCTAGCGGCTTACGGCGGGGTTGAAACCCCGCCCTTCCCTCTATTCCGCCAAGTAGTGACATTATCTCACGCGGGCGCGGAGGACGCTTCAACGTCGTTCAGAAAAACGGGTTTGCCTTTTTCAGACGAACGCGAGTGTTCACACACTGTTAGGCAAATCTGGGTGTTCTGGGATTAGCTAATTTTTGCGAAGGTAACGAGAGCCGGGGCGGGTCGGCATGCCTCCTGCGTGACAGAGCGGGCAATCGTCGGGTTCGAAGCTGGGGACGTCCATTTCGAGCAGTGCGCGCGCGGGGACGTTCAGTTCGAGGCGACCGCCGCTGCGGTCGATCAATGCGCCCGCGGCGACGACGAGGCCGCCTTCTTCTTCGACAACGCCGATGGTCTCGCGGGTCGAACCACCTGTGGTCCAAACGTCTTCAATTACTAGGACGCGTTCGCCGGGCTTGAGCTCAAAACCTCGGCGAAGGGCCATTTGGCCGGAGCGGTCACGTTCGACGAAAAGCGAGCGGACGCCGAGAGCGCGTGCGACTTCGTATCCGACGAGAATGCCGCCCAGAGCGGGTGAAACAACGCAAGCGACAGAATGTTCTTTGAAAAGATCGGTGAGCGCGCGGCCTAGTTGCTCGGCATGCTGAGGATGTTCGAGAACCAGGGCGCACTGGATGTAAGTGGCGCTGTGGCGTCCGCTGGAAAGCTCGAAATGGCCGGTGCGGACCGCGCCCACTTGTTCGAGGACTTTTAGAATTTCTTCGCGTTTCATTGTGTGCGCTGCTGCCAAGCAATTCCGGCATCAATGGCAGTAGTGGCGGATAGCCTAAAGGCGTAGGCGAAAAGTGTCAATGCAAAGGTGGAGCGGGAAAAAGTCTGACCGGTGGAGATGCTCTGTGGCGGAGCTGGATAAATTGACACGAAAGGGAGGGTCGGATACTCTCGATGATTGAAATAAAACTACTAAGGAGTAATGAATGGCACAGGGTGGGGCGGTAAAGCATAAGAAGAAGACGAAGTCGGTATTGAAGAATATCCGGCAGGCTGAGACTCGGCAGGCCATCAATCGAATGAATCGTACGCGAGTACGAACGGCTATTCGGCGGATGCGCGCAGCGTTAACGTCAGGCGACGTAGCTGGCGCGGAGAAGTTGGCTTCAGGGACTTTTTCCGAAGTGGACAAGGCGATTCGCAAGCGCACGCTGACTGAGAATACAGCGAACCGGTACAAGTCGCGTTTGACGCTGGCGTTGAATGCGTTGAAGAATAAGAAAAAGGCATAAACGCGCGAGGAGTATTTCGCGGGATTTGGGCGCTCCGAAGTTTTGGGGCGCCTTTTTTTTGTTGCATGCCGACATCGTGGATTCGCTTGGCAACTTCTTGCCCAGCACATCGGGAGAAAAAGAGCAGATCCCTCGGAAGTGTTCCGGCCACTTTCCTTGCCTCTTCCCCAGGCTCGACTAACCGTCGACCTGGGCGGCCCCATTGCGACGCGTCGTCCTCCGCTACGCGAAGGAAAAAGCAAAGGCGCGACGCTACACTCGGGATGACAGGTTTGTTGTGTTTGCGTTGAATCTCGGAGAGTGATCAATTGTTTCGACCGAATCGCGGTTTCAAAGATGACAACGAACGTGCAAAAACAAAAGAAAGATGCCGGGCTGAAGACCCCGGCGCTACATTCAAACCTAAAGGCGGAGCCGATCTCAATTGCTTGCGCGACTTCGAAAGTCGGACAGCACTGGCAGCAACAGGCGCAAAAAAAAACGGGCACAACCTTTGCAGATTGTGCCCACAGGAGAGAAACTTTTTGAGAGCTAGTCCGGAATAGGCGCTGACTCCGGCATTTGCAGCTTGGCTTTGGCGAGTGCGCGGACGATGTTTACCTCGACCGCCTGCTCGGACGTATTGCGAACAGTGGCCAGTTCGCTGATCAGAAGATACTTTGCGCGTTCGAGCATCTTCTTTTCGCGGAACGAAAGCGGCTTGGAACGGCTGAGTGCGACGAGGCCTTTCAGAACCGCGGCCACTTCCATCAGCGAACCAGTGCGCATGCGATCGGAATTTTCCTTGAAGCGATGCTTCCAATCGTGATGCGAAGCCGAGCGGCCCTTTTCGAGAAATCCAAGGACGGCGGTTGCTTGCGTGTTACGGATGATCGGGCGCAGGCCGACGCAATCAACGTTGGACTGCGGTACCATAACTTTCAAACCACTCGAAGCGATTTTCAACATGTAATACCGCTCCGATCTGCCATTCAGGTACCCGTAACTTATCTGTTCGATAATGCCTACTCCATGGTTCGGATACACGACTTTTTCGCCTAGCTTAAATTCCATAGGTGGAAAGCCCCCCCGAAGGGCATGTTGAAATCTTAGGCACAAGCGAGCGCGGCGTCAAGCGAATCTCGTAATATCAGGAAGGATAAAGTGGCCGGAAAGCGCTTAATTTTCACGAGTTTGGCCCCGCAATTGCCCTATAATAGTGCTTGTGCTGATCCTCGCTTTAGACACTTCGTCACCGGCCGCAAGCTTAGCAGTACTACGCGATGAAAAAGTCATGGGAGTAGTGTCAACTTTGGCGGAAGAAACCTACTCTTCGCGGATGTTTCGCCACCTGGAATTCCTGCTGCAAGAGATGTCTCTGAAGCTCACAGACCTCGATCTATTCGCTGTAGCAGCGGGGCCCGGTTCATTCACAGGATTGCGCGTAGGGCTCGCGGCGGCGAAGGGCTGGGCTGAGGTTTACAGGAAGCCTGTAGTGGGAATAAGCGTGCTGGAGGCAATTGCCGCGCAGTCGTCTTCTATCGCAACGGTCTTGGTGGCTGCTTCCGACGCGCGGCGAGGGGAAGTTTATTTCGGAGTGTATCGCCGCGGAAAAGATTCGTTAGCACTCGAAGGCGAGGAGTGCGTGTCGCGTCCCGAAGAATTCTTACAGGTTATCGGAGCGCGCCCGGGGAGCGCGGAGTTCGCGATAGTGTCGCCGTCGCCGGAAATGCTAAGCGGAGCTCTGTCTCGAGTTGAGATGGAGCACTTGCCGCTGCCGCGCGTAGAGCGAGTTTCGAATGTGCTAGCGCCGGTGATTGGACAGCTCGCTTACAGTCGCGCGAAACGTGGAGCGGTCTCGGACGCTTTGACGCTGGACGCAAATTACATTCGGCGCACGGACGCAGAAGTTCACGCGAAGAGGCAGTAACGAACTTGAAGAGCCGCCGTGTTGATGTGCGTGACGTCGAAACAATTCTTGCGATTCAATCGGCGTGTCCGGAAATCGCGCAGTGGACGGCGCGGGACTACGAACGTGTCGCTCGCGGCGAGATGGCGGGATGGGTGAGCGAAGACGTAGCGAGCATCGCGGGCTTCATCGTTGTGCGAAGAATTGTAAACGAAATTGAGATTTTGAATTTTGCGGTTTCGCCGACCGAGCGAGGGCGCGGCATCGGCTCTGCGCTGCTCGATGAAAGCCTCGCGTGGGGCAGAGAGTTTGGAGCAGTGCTAGCGATGTTGGAAGTACGCGCTTCGAATACAACGGCTCTGCGTTTTTACGAGCGACATAATTTCCAATTGGTCGGGCGACGTGCGGGGTATTACAAGGAACCCGTGGAAGACGCGCTATTGCTTAGTGCGAAGCTGAATTAACGGTGCGTAAGCGGCGCAGGAGATTTGGGGGCAATGGGCACGTGGTGACGCGGAGGGCTCGCGGTATATCGGACGCCAAACGGAATCGAGTTGCTCAGGGTTTTATCCTATTGGCGCGGCGTGAGAATTGTGCTAAATGTTACTCGTATGTGAACGCTCTTTCCAAAGTGGAGGGAAAGGATGCCGATCACGACGCACGATATCCGGCAGGCGCTGTTAGAGGTTGACCAGGAATTCCGCAGACTCGCAGAAGAACACTCCCGCTGTGAATGCCAGCTCGAAGAACTCGTAAAACAAAGCTACTGGAACGTAGAAGATCTGGCTCTCGAAGTATCCCTGAAAAAGATGAAGCTGCTTTTGAAAGACCAAATGGAAATGATCGTGGCGCGTCATCGCCGGAATCAGACGGTGATACAGCTTCAGTCGCGCCAGAACCAGATGCACTACTAAGTTTCGGCTGCGGCACGCCGGTCTGGTGCGCAGCCGTCCGCACACTCACTTCTGTCGTACAATACTGGTGTACTCACAATTCATCGATGCGTTTCGCTTTCGAAACGAAGGGTTTCGCTCTCACTGATGGTAAAAGACGCGTACAAATTTGCGCTGCCGCCGTTGATCGCGGGCGCGGTGTGTTTGATTCCGGGCTGGAGATGGCCGGCGGCAATACTGATTTTTCTGGGGCTTTTCGTTTTCTATTTTTTCCGCGACCCCGAGCGGGCAATTCCTTCCGAACCGGGGAGCGTGGTCTCTCCCGCTGACGGGCACGTCGTGCAGATTACGGACGAATTGCGTGACTCGGTAATGGGCCATCGAATCAGCATTTTTCTCGCTATCTGGGACGTGCACGTGCAGCGCGCGCCGGTAGCCGGACAGATCGCGAGCGTAGTTTACCGCCCGGGAAAATTCTATGCGGCGATGCGGTCGGCGGCTTCGGTAGAAAACGAGCAGAATATTATTACCGTACAGGCGCCCGGAGGCAGTTTAGTGTTCAAACAAATCGCCGGAGCCATTGCGCGACGCGTGATATGCTGGAAACGCGCGGGCGAAACAGTTTCACGCGGCGAACGCGTGGGCTTGATTCGATTTGGTTCGCGTGTGGACATCTGGCTGCCGATGGACGCTGAAGTGCTGGTGCGGCGCGGACAAAAAGTAAAAGGCGGCGAAAGCTTACTGGCAAAATGGAATTCAACGGCGTAGATCCCATCGGCCCCGAAGAGGAACCGCGGCGAGCATTTCGCAACGGACGCCTCCGGCGAGGCATTTACATTCTTCCCAGCGCGCTCACCGTCGCAAATCTGCTTTGCGGATATTATTCGATACTCGCCACCTTAGACGGAAAGTTCGCCGATTTCGACAATGCAGCAATCGCGATCGGAATTGCTTATTTATTCGATGCGATGGACGGACGCATTGCGCGTTCGATGGGAACAGAGAGCGCGTTTGGCCGCGAATTCGACTCTCTCGCCGACGTAGTCAGCTTTGGAATCGCGCCGGCCCTCCTGGCATATGCGTGGGGCGTCCGGGCGCTGGCCGCGGCAAATGCGGCGGAGTCACTACACCTGAAGGAACTTGCCTGGTTAATGGGATTCATCTTCGTGGCTTGCTGCGCTTGGCGACTCGCACGTTTCAACATTCAGGGTATGGCGCCGGGTGGAAACAGATATTTCGTGGGCATGCCGACGCCTGCGGCTGCGGGAATGATTGCGGCAACGGTTCATTTGCGCTACGGCCTGCCGATTTCAGATGTCCGTTGGTCAATGTTATGGCTGGCGTTGCTCGTCATACTTGGCGTATTGATGTCGAGCTCCCTCCGTTTTTATAGCTTTAAAGACGTTCAATGGACGCGGCGGCGGCCGTCGCTCGCCATAATATTGCTGGCGTTACTCGTGGGAGCTGCGGTTAAATTTTCCGGACCAACCCTGTTCATACTGACGGCAGGGTACGCCGTTCACGGCCCGGTGATGCAGCTTATCCGCTTCGTACGACACCGCACAGCCTCGCGGACTGCGTAAGCATGGCAAGCGGGGCTGACAAATCGATACGCGTCGCCATCGTGGGCGCTTCCTCGTTGCGTGGCAAAGAGGTCAAGCTCGTCCTCGAAGACCGCAACTTTCCCGCAAGCGAAATTACCCTGCTGGATGAACCCGCGCTGGCTGGAACTTTGACTGAAGCAGGCGGCGAGCCGGCATTTATCCGCGCACTCGATGAAGACAGTTTCGAAAAATCGCGCTTTGCTTTTTTTGCGGGTAGCGCTAACGACGCGGAGCGGAATTGGCAGGCGGCGCAGAGCTCCGGTGCAAGAGTAATCGATTTGACGGGAGGGATTTCGGCGAAGGCCAACACTACCACTTGGATTCCTTCGCTGGAGGCGGTACTCCCGCGACGAACAATTGCCGGGAATGGCTCTGGGAAATTGACGCCATATTCTTCACCCTCACCGGGAGTAATAATCACGTGCGCGCTCGCTGCCGGACTCTCGCAGTTTTCCCCGCTGCGCGTAGTCGCAATGTTGTTTCCGCCCGTATCGGAGCGCGACCAAGCCGGCGTCGACGAACTTGAAAATCAGACCACTAATCTGCTTTCGTTCCGTCCGATCGAGCAATCCGTTTTTGACGCGCAAGTCGCGTTCAATTTACTCGCTGGCTACGGCGAAGAGTGCAGACCAGCATTGAAAGATTTGCGCGCGGCGATCGCCCGTGACGCGGCAAGCTACCTGGCGGGACGCGGGTCCGTTCCGGCAATTCAAATGGTGCAGGCTCCCGTATTTTATGGATATGCATTTGCGGCCTATGCAGAATTCGGTTCGCAGCAAACTTCAGGGCAACTCGAGAGCGCGTTTGGAAATCTAGGGATGAAGGTGGCGGCACCGGACGAGAGTGCGCCGAGCAACGTCAGCGTCGCGGGCCAGGGCGAAATTCAAATCGCGAGAATTGAGCCGGACCCGAGCGTCGGAAATGGAGTGTGGATTTGGGGCGCGGTCGATAATCTGCGACTCGCGGCTATGAACGCGGTGCAAATTGCGGAGGACTTGCTTGAGCAGCCGGCCTCGTAGTCTTCGTGACGGACGTTTGAAGCACAGTTCCCTGCTGGTTGTGGTGTTCGTGGCGTGGTCAGCGGTGAGCTGCGGATATCACGTTGCGGGCCATGCGGCGAACCTTCCTACCGAATGGAAAACGATCGCGGTACCTGCGTTCAAGAACGACACAACGCGTTACCGGGTCGAGCAGCGGTTTACCGAATCCGTAATCCAGCAGTTTCTTCAGCGCACCAAATACAAGATCGTTCAAAACACGCAAGAAGCTGACGCCGTGCTGCATGGTGAAGTGGTGACGATCGAGACGAATCCGATGATTTTCAATGCAACCACGGGCCAAGTGACCATGATGCTCGTGACGGTGCACACGAAAGTCCTATTGGTAGACAACAAGACGCAAAACGTGGTGTACAAAAACGACGACATGCTCTTCCGCGACGAATATCAAATTTCGACCGACGCGCGCGAGTTTTTTGAAGAGCAAGATCCCGCGCTCGAACGGATGGCGCGAGATTTCGCCGCCCAGCTTGTTTCAAACGTAGTGGAGAGCTTTTGATGGCCGATATTTCGGCGGAGAAGCTAATCGAGCGGCTTAATGCCGGGAAAGCCATTCCCGCCATTGTTTTGCTCGGCACAGATACCTACCTTCGCGAGATGTGCCGGAACAAGGTTATCGAGGCTTGTGTGCCGGAGGCGGCGCGCGATTGGGCGGTGGCGCGAATCTCCGTGCAAGATACCGGCTGGGACGAGGTGCTTCAACGCGCGCAAACCATGCCGATGCTGGCGAAGCGGCAAGTGATCGTGGTTGAAGGGGTGGAGTCGCTGGAAAAGGCGGGAGAAAAAACACGCGAAGAGGTGGTCGGCGAATTGCAGAGATATTTTGAATCGCCGGCGCCGTTTACCGTATTGCTGCTCGAAGCCACGTCCATGGACAAGCGGCAGAAATATTACAAGCTGCTCGCGGAAAACGCCTTGTTCGTGGAATTGACAATCGGCGGCGAATCCGCCGCTGCACTCGCGGCACAGATGGCTAAGGATTGTGGCGTCGAGATCGATCGCGAAGCCGCAGTGCTTCTGGCGGAGATTCTTAACGACGAACCGTCACGGATCCGCATTGAGATCGAAAAGCTTGCGACTTACGTTCAGAAGGGCGAACACATCACGCGAGGCGTGGTGGAAAAACTGGTGCTTGCCGCTCGAAAGAACACTATTTGGCAACTGGCGGATATGTTGGCCACTCGCAGGCGCGACGCAGCGCTCGCGTTCCTCGATAACCTTTTGCGCGAAGGCGAACAACCAGTGGGACTCATCGGGGGGATTGCCTGGAGATACCGCAAGTTGATCGAAGCGCGGGATCTTCCAGCAGGCACGAGCGGGTTTCAAGCGGCGCGCACGCTGCAAATGAATCCCGCTGCCGCTGAAACGGCGGTTAGGGAGGCACATCGGATACCCAAAAGACATTTGCTCGCGGGCTTGGTTGCGCTGGCGGAAGCTGACAGCCAACTGAAGTCTTCGAATCCGGACCCACGGGCGCTGATGGAATTTCTGATCGTGCAACTAACTTCGACCGGGACAGAGTCCGCAGGTTCCGCGGCATAACGAACGGAAGCGCAGAAGCTCTTCAACCTATCGGATACTGTTAGCCTGCCAAGATACCTTGCATGAACCTGAAAAAAACAGGGTCTACTTTCTAGCGGCGAGTATTCGCTCGATTTGCGCGATGTGGTTCAGGTCGTGACCGGCAAACATGCGCACGATGTGCTCGATGGATTCTTCGCCACGTTCGGAATGCAAGCCGAAGTGTTTCCACTGTTCCGGTGTGAGAGTCTTCAGCAGAGCGAGGTTGGTTTCACGAACGACACGAAATTGCTCCATCGCTTTGCGCGGGTCACGCTTGTCGTAGTGGAGCGCAGTTACCCAGGAGTCTTGATCGAACGCGGTCACGGGCGATCCTGGAGCGCCCAGGATAAGCCTCATTCTCCAGGCGCCGACGATTTCAGTGTCGGCCAGGTGGGCGACAATTTCCGCGATCGACCATTTGCCGGGCGCCGGGCGCTTGCGCAACTTCGAGGCGGTCGCGCGGCCCAAAAGACGCTCTAGTTTCTTCGGCGTGGCGGCCTGAATTTTTAAAGGCTCTTGACCGCTCGTGTGGGAAACAATGCGTTCTGTGTACTGCTGCGGCGTTTCGATCATTTCTTTCTCTCTCCTCGATGTCTAATCGCCCCGAAATGATTGTAGTTCAGCGGTTCAGAGACTCAATCTCTTTTGAGTACGCGCTGGTACTATCCGGCTCGGCCAAATTGGCATGTGTCGCAGCGAATTCGGGTTAGGAACCGGCAGAAATCCCGGGGGAAGGGCTATCTCAGGTTATGGAAACCCGGCCTGCGGAAGACCTCCAAGAGCCTGCAGTGCGTCTTAGAATTAAGAGAATAGTTTAGCGGTGAAGGACACACGCGGACACCTCTCATAAAAAGCTAGCGGGTATGCATCATCCGAGGCGAGTTTTGTGACGTCGAAGACGACAAATATCCATACAGTGAAGCCGGAAGAACGGGAGCTTGCGCGAAAGCGCGAAGAACAAGCCGCGCTGGAGATGGAGCTGGCCGAGCGAGAATTGCGTTCGGCGAATCTCCGCGCCGAACTTGGCGCGTTCGAACGGCGCTATCTGCACTTCGTCGGTTTGCGTTACGCGGAACTGGACGACCTGAAAGCCAAGATCGCCGAGCGGCTGGCCGCGGAACAACCTGCGAATGAGCGGCTCCAACGTCTTGCGCAGATCGCGCGAGCCGGCGCGAACGAGACGAAATCGAGCGCCGGCGAAAATACGCAGGACGAGCCTGCCGCATTCGAGTCGTCACCGGAAATGAAACGGCTTTATCGCGAAGTAGCGAAGCGCGTTCATCCCGATCTGACTTCTGACCGCGAGGATCGCACTAAACGACAGCAATTGATGGCCGAAGCCAATGACGCATATGAGCGCGGAGACGAATCAAAGCTCATGAGCATTTTGACCGAGTACGAGTGCAGCCCGGAAGCCGTTCAAGGCGAAGGCCCGGGAGCGGAACTGATCCGGGTGATTCGAAGAATCAGCCAGGCACGCGGCAGGCTTTCCGAAATCGAAGCGGAGATGCAGGAACTTTTGCGCTCCGATTTATATCAACTGAAGTCGCGGATCGACGAAGCGCAAGAAAATGGACGCGACGTGTTGAAAGAAATGATCGAAAAAGTGGAAGAGCAGATCGAGCAAGCCAATCGCAGGCTGGAGCTTTAAGAACGATGGAAACGCGCGAGAAACCGGCAACAAAGGCGATCGTCCCTCTGGGCCAACAAGGATTGGCGGTGCGATCTGCAGCGCTGGTAGCACGTGGACTTCGGGATCTGGCCCGGGATTCCAACTGGGTGGTGAAGAAAATATTTGCCGGACACACATCGTCTCTGGCGATTTCCGGAATGGGACATGTGTGTTTCGTATCACGTCAATTTCAGAGAGGCGGGCAATACCGGACAGGAGATTTCGGCCAGCGCGTAGTTCTTTACGATATGGAAATGAACGTCCCGATTATCGCGCTTTCGGCTCCGAACGAAATTGCAGTTGGAACGCAGGATTTGACGGGCGCTTTCGCATGGTCCCCGGCAACGCGTTATCTGGTGGCGGCGTGGGGCGGATGGCAATCCGCGCTGCATTCGTTCGATTTGCACGGGAAAATGTTTCTCGGGACGTTCGGCGAATTCGGAGCGATTCCGCGCTGCTTGGTGTGGTCGGGCAGTGAAAAATATTTTGTGGAAGCATGCTCTGGCGGCAAACAAGCATCTTTGCGGCTTTGGCGGGTTCGCGACGATGGAATGTCGCCCAAGGGGCCGCTGTGGGGACAACCTACAAGCGAACTCGGCGTACCGGGTTGGCTCGAGCGGCAAACCTACGAATCTGAGTTCGGCGAAGAAGGAGCTTTTGGCGGATATGGGCGCACGGTGTTCAGCCCCGATGAAAAAACTCTGGCCAGTGTGGTTGAAATTCATGGAGACTGGGCAGACGATTCCATCGCGCTGCTCGCCGTTCCTACTTTGAAAAAGCAAAATGCGTTTCAGGCCCAGGGACATATCACCGACCTTTGCTGGACTCACGATGGCCGGAAGATTATTTATTGCGCGGCGGGGCAGGCATATCGTCTGGAAATCGAGACGATGAATTTCGAGCCGCTACCGTTCGGGGCGGAGTTGTGTGTCTGCCATCCGCATCTTCCACTGTGCATATGCTACAGCTCGTGGCTGAAAAATTCGGCCAAAGGAAGGCTGTTCCTGGTGGACCTGAATCGGATGGAGATATTTGACGAATATCCCGCGGAAGGCGTTGTAATTTTGAGATGGAATGGTGACGGATCCAAAGCGTACGCCGCGACGCAAACCGGAATGGCGTACATTTACGAGCCCACATTGTTGTGACTGAACTATATGCGGTGACGATAGAATCGGTTCAGGCCAACGGAAGGTTGGCTACGGGGTCGAGGGTGCAATTTTCATGTTGGCCGCTCATGAAACGAGGGTAGCCGGCGGCGGCAATCATGGCGGCATTGTCTGTAGAAAGCGCGCGGCTCGGAAAAAATACTTCCAAACCATCCTGCTTTGCGCGAACTTCGAACGTCGCACGCAACTCGCGATTTGCAGCCACACCACCTGAGACGAAAATCGAACGTACGCTATTCTGCGCGGCTGCGGCAAGCGTGCGCGTGACAAGGTCGTCCACCACTGCGCGCTGGAAGCTCGCAACGAGATCGAGCGTCGCTGGCGAAGAGAGCTGGCGCAAAGATTCAGCGGAACGGTCGCCACGTGCGAGAGCCTGTTCCCGCGCTGCAATTTCCGGCAGAAACTCTGGATGGCTGCGCAGATGGTAAAGGACGGCCGTTTTGATTCCGCTGAAACTAAAATCGTAAATATTTCCCTTCATCTTCGGCACACCAAATCGGATCGCCTTCGGGTTGCCGTGCGGAGCCAATTGGTCCACGACGGGACCGCCCGGATACCCTAGCGCGAGCATTCTCGCAATTTTGTCGTAGGCTTCACCGGCGGCGTCGTCGCGCGTTCCGCCGATACGAGCGTAGGAGAAATGGCGGGCTCCGTTGGTGGACGCGGACTCCACGCGATAGAGCACAGTGTGGCCGCCGGAAACGATCAGGCAAATGGCGGACAGCGGCGGTGGGTGGTCGCGATCCGCAGCTTCCAAAAACACGGCGTGCACGTGGCCTTCCAGGTGATTGACCGCGATAAGCGGCTTGTCGAGTGCGAGGGCGAGAGTCTTGCCGTAGGTCACTCCAACGAGCAGCGCACCGATCAGGCCGGGACCCTGCGTGACGGCAATCGCGTCGAGATCAGATAGAGAGATCTCCGCTTGCTTCACAGCTTCGCGTACGACTGGAACGATCTGGCGAAGGTGTTCTCGCGAGGCGATCTCCGGGACAACGCCTCCGTAATTTCGATGAATGGCAATTTGCGAGGCGACAATGTTGGAAAGGATGCTCCGGCCATCGGCGACCACCGCCGCGGCAGTCTCATCGCAAGAAGATTCGATACCTAAAATGAGATTTCTTTGAACGTTCATGCGTTTGTCTCGCCGGAAGCTCGCAATCAATATGTTAGCATGGTGTTCGACGGTGGCTGAGGACGTAACTTCCGCAGCGGCGCTGCATCTTAAGAACGCGGCATTTTTCATTCATTCGGGTATAGAGCTTCAAAGGATAAAATAAATATTCGGCTTCCTTCCCGCTTATACGATAGGAATAGCCGCCAGAAATGGTGACCATGAGTTCTCAACGAAAACGAGTTCGCAAGGCGGTTTTGCCCGTGGCGGGGCTTGGAACGAGGTTCCTGCCCGCAACGAAGGCGCAGCCGAAAGAAATGCTGCCGGTTGTCGATAAACCTCTGATCCAGTATGCGGTGGAAGAGTGCATCGCTTCAGGTATCGAAAGCGTTATTTTCGTGACCGGACGGCGCAAAAATGCAATTGAAGATCATTTCGACTCCGCTCCGGAGCTGGAACGTTTTCTCGAAGAAAGAGGCAAGCCACATCAAGCGGAAATGGTGCGTGACATCAGTGGTGGTTTGCATTTTAGTTACACTCGGCAGAGCGAAGCGCAAGGATTGGGCCACGCAGTATTTTGCGCGCGGGAACTAGTGGGCGACGAACCGTTCGCGGTGCTGCTAGGCGACGTAATTATGGACGGCGCCGTCCCAGCCACGCGTTCCCTGATGGAAGTGTGGGACGCGACGGGCCAGGGTGCAATCGCCGTGGAGGAAGTCGAACGGGCGCGACTGCATCTTTACGGCATCATCGCTGCAAGTCCCGGAAACCATGCTCGCTGGGGAGAGCAACTTTTGCGCGTGAACGACTTGGTGGAAAAGCCGCACGCGGACAAAGCTCCGTCCAACCTGGGCGTAACGGGACGTTATGTGCTGCCTCCGGAAATTTTCGATTATCTGGAAAAACTGGAAGCCGGAGCGGGCGGCGAGATTCAACTTACAGATGCGCTGAAGGAATTGGCGCGCGGGCCGGGGCTGTGGGCGCATGTTTACGATGGAAAAACCCTCGATGCGGGGGACAAGCTCGGTTTCTTGAAGGCTACCGTAGAGTTGGCACTCAAAAACCCGAAACTCGGGCCGGATTTTCGAGAATACCTGCGAGGGCTAAAGCTATAACTCTGCAAGACTAACTACTTCTTTCTCTTGCTTGTCTTGTCCGAAGACGATTTCGATTCAGTGGACTTGGACTCGGACGATTTAGAATCGCTCGACTTCGATTCGCTTGATTTTGATTCGCCGGATTTCAAGTCATTCGATTTCGATTCGGCGGACTTCCCTTCCGATTTTTCACCTGAGTTCGATGAGCCGGCGTCACCGGATTTCTCTCCGGATGCAGGAGAGGAAGTTTTCTTTCCATAGTCCGTCACGTACCAGCCTGAGCCTTTGAACTGGATGGCGGCCGCGGAAAGCATGCGATGAGCTTTTGCTCCGCACTTCGGGCATTTCTTGGTCTCCGAGGCGTTATGACCTTCAATTTTCTCGAACTGGTGGCCGCACTTTTCACACTTGTATTCGTACAAAGGCAATGAACAACTCCTTCCCGCAATCAGTAGAGACAAAATAGTAGCATGCTTGCAGACATCGTGCAGGCGCAACGAAGGCCAAAGACGCCGTGTGCTAGACTGTCGAATTCACGTTCGAAACAAGTTCAAGGCGCACCGATGACAAAAATGAAACCGAAGGAAGCGGGCGCAGGCTGCCTCTATGTGGTGGCTACGCCGATCGGCAACCTCGAGGATATTTCACTCCGCGCGCTGCGCATTCTGAAGGAAGCGGATGTGATCGCCTGCGAAGACACGCGCCAGACCATAAAGCTGCTATCGCACTTCGACATTCAGAAACAGTTGGTGAGCTATCACGAACACAATGAAATCACACGAGCGCCCGAACTTGTCATCGAACTGGAACAAGGCGCAAAGGTTGCGCTGGTGAGCGATGCGGGAACTCCGTCTATTTCCGATCCTGGGCACAGATTGGTGAGTCTTTGTCTGCGGCACGGAATTGAAGTAGTGCCGGTGCCGGGCGCTTCGGCTTTTGTGGCGGCGCTTGCAGCGTCGGGAATGGCAATCGAGGAGTTTACGTTCATTGGGTTCCTGCCTGCGCGCCCGACGGAGAGGCGCAAGGCCTTACGCGCGCTAGCCAATGAACCACGCACAATTATATTTTACGAAGCTCCGCACAGAGCGGTTGATACGCTGGAAGACGCACTCGAAATTCTGGGAAATCGCCCAGCGGTGATTGCGCGGGAGTTGACCAAAGTCTACGAAGAGTTTCTTCGGGGGCACCTGGGGGATTTGGTAGCGAAGGCTCGCGCAAAACCTCCGCGCGGGGAAATTACAATTCTGATCGGGCCTCCCGACGGAGCGAGTCTGACGGCGGTTTCTGCCGACGACGCGAATCGCGCTATACCGATCGCGCGGCGCGTTGACGAAATCGTGAAAGAACGCGGGGTGGACCCCAAAACCGCACTGAAGCAGGCCTCGCGCGAACGCGGGATTACCCGGCGCGAGGCTTACAAGCAACTTCTCATCACGAGAGACGAGTAACCCCCCACCGCTGGAGTGCACTCCCTGAACGTCCCAATCAGGAAGGAATGCAGCCGGCGCACGTCGCCACGAATTAGTCTGCGGAAGCTGCGGTGCTACGAGAGAAAAACGCATCGACGCCACACAGAATTTCCGCGGCATTATGCGCGTGATGCACCGTGTGTCGAAGCTCGGCTCCGTTGCGAACGCCGTGGGTAAAGAGGCTTGCGAATTGTTTCATCTTGCCAACCGCGTCGGGCATTTCGGCTGAAATTAAGCTACGAAAATAGCTGGATAGAAGACGGTAACGATCCAGCTCAGACGGCTCATCATAGCGGCCGGTGGCAACGTAATCGGCAATCTGATTGAAAATCCAAGGATTGGACGATGCCGCCCGCCCGATCATCACTGCATCGCAACCGGTCTCTTCGATCATTCGGACCGCGTCTTGCGGCGTGTGAATATCTCCATTGCCGATCACTGGAATTCGCACCGCCAGCTTCACGGCGCGGATCACGCTCCAATCGGCGAAGCCAGCGTACCCCTGCATGCGCGTGCGCGGGTGAATGGCGACAGCTTCGACGCCAATTTGTTCGGCCATACGCGCCACTTCCACCGCGACGATATTGTTTTCGTCCCAACCGGAACGAATTTTAATTGTGAGCGGGATGCTTACGGCGGCGCGAACCGTGCGCAGAAGCTTTTCGAGATGAGGCAAATCGCGCAGCAAGCCCGAGCCTCCGCATTTCACGACTTTCTTTACTGGGCAGCCCAGATTGATGTCGATCTGATCGAATCCGAGATCTTGAGTAAGCGCAGCAGCTGAAGCCATTACATCAGGGTCGGAGCCGAAGATCTGCGCAGCGATGGGGTGTTCGTCCTCGCCGAAATATAAATAATGCAAGGTACGCGCGGAATTTCGCGTCAAACCTTCCGCGCTGGTAAATTCGGTCATGATCAATCCGCAGCCGCCCAGCGAACGAATTACGCTGCGGAAGACCGTGTCGGTGACGCCGGCCATGGGAGCGAGGATGGTCGCAGGGCGAATAGCGCGGTCGCGAATTTTGATTTCAAGCGGGAACATACGGGTTATCTAAGTGATGGAATCGCCGCTCGTCGGCGAAGCAGCGGCGGAGATTGTTCCGCCGGAAGTCGAAGGGGACGTTACCGGAACAGCCGAAGTGACGGCGCCACCGGAAATCGCGGCAGCGAGCGCTCGAGGCTTTTGCTCAGGTTGGTCTAAATGAGCGATCAGCGATTCCTTCGAGCCGCCAAAGAAACTTTCGATCACTTGCGCCAAGGCTTGTGTTCGGGCGCTCTCAGCGCTCAAGTTCGCCCGATAAGTGTATGCACGGCCGATTTTGCGGCGCTCGACGATTCCTTTTCGCGCGAGGCGATCCATGATGGTCATGATCGTGGTGTAGGCGCGCGGCCTGCGCGTTGCCAGTGCATCGCGGATTTCGCGGACAGTTCCCTCTCCCATGGGCCAAAGCATATTCATGCAATCTAGCTCCAGAGGGGCAAGATCCAGCACTGCGTGTCGCGACGTCGCTTCTTTTCTTTCGTTCATTTAGTAACGCTCATTTTCTTTCTTCTGCGGGGTCGAGGGCGAGACAAAACCGCCAAAAGTTGTTTGGGGCGAAGTTGCGCCTGAGTTTCCAACTGTCGCCGAAGCGCGCGATGCCTGGCGCGGGTCATTGTTTTCGACCGGGACGTTCTTGTCCGAACAGCCATTCGGATCGCCGCTGGGATAAAACTTATCGGCGCGCAGCAGCGAACGCCGGAGCGACGGATTGCGGGCGGTCCAGTCATCATTTCCGTCCGGAGACTCAAGCGTTGCCCGCATGGCGCCCATTTTTGAATCCATGTCGTCAAGAAAATGAAGAGCCACGGCTTCGCGAGTCTGGGGGAGGGACGGCGAGCCAAATTCATAGGAACCGTGATGGCTGAGGATCAAGTGTTCAACCAGCACAGCGAGCGGAGCGGGAAAATCCGGAATCCCGCGAATCTTTTCACGAACCATCGCAGCGCCAATGCTGATGTGGCCCAGCAGTCTTCCTTGCGTGGTGTAATCGATACCGCGGCCATAGCAGAGCTCATCAATTTTGCCAATGTCGTGCAGGACGATGCCGGTAAGCAGGAGATCGGCGTCCAGTTCCGGGTAGTGCTGCGCAACAGAGCGACCCAAACCGATGAGACTGACGATGTGTTCGAGCAGACCGCCGATGAAAGCATGGTGCATGGTCATAGCCGCGGGCCCACGCTTTAGCTTGGGCGCAATCGCGGGGTCTTCAAGGACGCTAACGAGCAAGCGCTTGAGCCAGGGATCTTTCATGGCAGATACTGCGGAGCGCAGGTCTGCGTAGAGTTTTTCGACATCGTATTTCGTATGCGCCAGAAAGTCAGCGAGGTCGTAGTCGCGCTCGACAGCAGGAATGATCTGCTCGAGCGTTAATTCCTTCTGACCGTTGAAAAGCTTAACGCGGCCGCGCACGTGAACTACATCATCTCGCTCGAAGGTGACGGCGATAACGGCAAAGTTGTCCCACATTTTCGCGGAGATCCTGCCGGTGCGATCCACTAGATCTAGTTCGAGCCAGGACTTTCCGGAACGAGACGAAGTGCGAATTTCTTTTTCGCGAACGAGAAAAAGCGACGCGACTCCCTGACCATCTTGCAAATCACAAATGTAGTGAGTTTTCACTGGCCGTTAATCTTGGGTTTCGCCATTTTTTTCTTCTTTTTGACTTCGGCGGCATCCGGCGTGGGAGCTACTTCCTGAATCACGCTCGCGCCAGCGACCGCAGCGCTGTCTGTGTAACCCGGCTTCACCATTACGTAGCTCTGTTCGCGCAATTGCCCCAGGTATTCGCGCATGGTCGGCAGCATTCTCTGGGAGTAAATGCGGTTCATGATTTCATTTTCAACTTTTTCCTCCGGCTGCAGGCCGGCCTGGAAATGCGCTTCAACTCTGAGAATCTCGAAACCAGTTTTCGTCTGAATCACATCGGTCATCTGACCTTTATCCATTTTGAAGACGATATCTTCGAGTTGTTTTGAGAGTTGGCCACGCTCGAAGGTGCCTAAGGCTCCGCCGTCTTTCGCAGTGACGCTCTCGGAAAAGTGTTTAGCCATTTCGTTGAACTCTTCGCCTTTTACCACGCGGTTACGCAAGTCGTCGGCCTTTTTCTCGACGGAAGCGATTTCCTCGGGGCTTTTGCCTTCAGTACTGAGGAAGATCTCGGAGAGCGAGACCTGCTCCGGACGCACGAAATCTTTCTGGTGCTCCTCGTAATATTTTTTCACCTCTTCGCTAGGAATGTTTATGTGCGAGCCGACTTCGCGGCGAATCACTTCCTGGGTGAGGAGATTGTTGCGGATCTGAGTCTTGAGATCTTCCCAGCCCAGTCCTTGCTTCTCTACTTCTTTCTCCATTTCCTCCAGACTGGCGAGGTTGTTCTGTTTGCGAAGTTCATCCAGGCGCTTAACCACATCGGGTTCGACGCTTATGGCCATATCTTTCGCCCGCTCGACGAGAAGCGCCTGGTCGATCAAATCGCGCAGCAGGTTTTTCTGCGCCTCTTTGTACATCTCGTCGGCCTTGTCCGGTGTGCAACCCGGGCACTCGTGCGCAATCTCATCATGAAGCGACTGGTCCGCCTTCTGCACGTCCGAGAGCGTGATGGCGTCGTTGTTGACACGCGCCACGATTTCTTCGACGACAATTCCCTTCGCTTGGGCGCGAGCATCTGACGGCATCGCTAGAGCGAAACCCGTCAAGCCAATCGCTAGGGCGGAAGTGTAAGTCAAAAACGCCTTACAATTTTTCATAGGATTCTCTCTTACCTAAATTTTAGCTCTACGCTTGTAGTTGTAGCAATACGTTTCTGGTGGCTCCCGTTGGACCGCCCTTTTCGCCTTTCCATTCGAACCAGAGAACGCCGGTAGGGTCCAGACGCATCCCTTTGCGCTTGCGGATCAATTTGACCAACTTGTCCGGACCCAGAGGCGTGTCCTCGTAAAATTTGATTGCAACTTGGTCCCCTCGGTGATCGACCGATGCTACTAATAGCTTTTCGGCAAGGGCCTTCAGCACGGCGTAATCGAGAAGATTCTCGACGGACGACGGCGGCGGCCCAAAACGATCGTCAAGTTCACGGCGAACTTCCTCGCGCTCGGCGTCGGATGTGACGCTCGCGATACGTTTATATATACGAAGACGCAGGTTCTCACTTTCGATGTATTCAGGTGGGATGCGGATTTCCTGCCCCAGGTTGAGTGTGGCACGCCGCTCGACCGCAACCGCCTCACCTTTTCGTTCGGCGACAGCGCGTTCCATCATCTGGCAATACATATCAAAACCGACGGCTTCGATGTGGCCGTGTTGCTCGCGGCCAAGGAGGTTTCCAGCTCCGCGCAATTCGAGATCGAGAGCTGCGATACGGAAGCCTGCGCCCAAGTCGCTGAACTCCTTCAGTGCGGCGAGGCGCTGGCGCGCAATCGACGTCAACGTAGTGTCTTGCGGAACGAGAAGGTATGCGTACGCTCGCTGATTCGAGCGCCCCACTCGGCCGCGGAGCTGGTATAGCTCGGAGAGACCAAAACAGTCAGCGCGGTCGATGATGATTGTATTGGCGCGCGGAATATCCAGACCATTCTCAATGATGGTGGTGGACACGAGCACGTCGGCTTCGTCGCGCACAAACTTCAACATCACTTTTTCCAGCTCGGCCTCGCGCATCTGACCGTGCCCGACTACGATGCGCGCCCTGGGGACTAACCGCTGCACCATCGCAGCGAGTGTGGCGATCGATTCCACGCGATTGTGGACGAAAAATACCTGACCGTCGCGCGCGAGTTCCTCTTCAACGACGTGTTGAATGAGCGTTTCGCTAAAGGGAGCGACAGTCGTTTGTATCGCGAGGCGATCTTTGGGGGGCGTTTCGATCACGCTCATGTCGCGCAAACCGACCAGAGACATGTGCAACGTGCGCGGAATCGGGGTGGCCGACATGGTCAGCACGTCTACGTTCTTGCGCATCTCCTTCAGCCGCTCTTTGTGGGCCACTCCGAAGCGTTGCTCTTCGTCCACGACGAGAAGTCCGAGATCCTGGAATTTCACATCTTTCGAAAGCAGCCGGTGCGTCCCGATCAGGATGTCAACCTTCCCTGCTTCCATTTCTTCGAGAACCTTCTTCTGCTCTTTCTCCGTGCGAAAACGGCTGAGCATTTCAACGCGAACTGGAAAGGCGGAGAATCTGCGCTTGAAAGTTTGGTAGTGCTGGAAAGCGAGAACAGTGGTCGGAGCAAGCACGGCGACTTGCTTTGAGTCCGCGATAGCTTTGAATGCAGCGCGCATGGCGACTTCCGTCTTACCGTATCCGACGTCGCCGCAGAGCAAGCGATCCATCGGAAGAGTTGATTCCATATCGCGCTTTACGTCTTCAATCGCGCGCAGCTGGTCGGGCGTTTCGTCGAACTCGAAAGCGTCTTCGAACTCGCGCGTCCAGTTGGTGTCGGCGGGAAAAGCATGGCCGGGCGCAGTTTTTCGTTCGGCATAGAGCTGTAGAAGCTGATCCGCCATATCGGTGACGGATTTGCGCACGCGTGTCTTGCGCGCTTCCCAGATGGCGGTGCCCAGCCGGTCCAGCACCGGTTGCGCGCCGCCAAGGGACTGATATTTCTGCACAAGATCCAGCCGCGCGAGTGGGACGTAAAGCTTTGCATCGCCCGCGTAGCGCAACAGCATGAATTCGCCAGTCGCGCCTTCCACCGCGACCTGACGCAAGCCTTCAAACTGGCCGATGCCGTGGTCGATATGCACCACATAATCGCTCGGCTTCAGATCCGAGAAATCGCTAAAGAAGCTTGCAGTCTTCGGCCGCGAGCGTGCACGTTGATGCGAAGATGGCGCGAGAGTCTCGAAAAGATCGGCATTGCCGTAAAGAGCGAGTTTTGCGTCAGCGAATACCACGCCATCTTCCATGGGGGCCTTAATGAGCACCATCGATGGACCCGCGGCGCCGGACCCTTCTTCAGCAAGGCGCGTGAGCGTGGCGTTTTCTTCCAACTCGCCCATACGGTAGGGCAACTCAAACTCGTGGCAAATGTCTGCGAAGCGTTCGAGTTCACCGGTGCTGGCGGCCGAGACAAGAACATGCTCGCCTGCGGTGATGCGTCCGCGTACTTCGGCCACGAAGGCGGCAACGTCACCGTGATATCGAGTGGTCGGCTGGGTGTGAAGGGTGCGATCGGACGTGATTCCTTCTCGGGCGACATCCAAATGCTCGATCGCAAGGCGAGGCAGTCGTCGAATGGCGTGCAACCATTCTTCGTCGTTGAACAGGTATGCGCTAGGGGGCTCAGCGATAGGGTCGTCGCTTTCGTCAAATGAATCCTGGAGCTGTTTGCGATACTTCTCGATACAGTCGGTAAGGAGCGATGGCTCGTCTTCGATTACGAGCGGGTCGGGACCTAGATCGAAAACCATGGATTTGCGCTCTTCGTGCAACACCTCGCGAAACTCCCATCCGGGATAAAAACCGGCAGCGGGAGAATCGTCTTCGCGGTCGGATGCGCTCCGCACTCGCAACCGATCGAGGACTTCACGATGGCGCGGAAATTCCGTGAGCGGCATGAGCGCGGCGCGTTCTACCGGATTCGTCGAACGCTGTGTGTTGGGATCGAAAGCGCGAATCGATTCAATAGTGTCGCCGAGTAACTCCACGCGAATCGGTTGCGGAGCTTCCGGCGAAAAAATATCGATAATGCCGCCACGAACCGCGTACTGCCCGGGCATCTCGCAGGTTATTTGTTTATCGTAGCCTGCACTCGAAAGAAAAGTAAGAAGCGCCTCATGCGCGATGGACTGGTCGCGCGCGATCGTGAGGGCAAGCTCGCCGTAGAATTCGGGTTCTCGGAGGCGCCACGCTGCGGCTTGAATCGGTACGATCAAGACATCAGCTTCGCCGAGAGCAAACCTCCACAGCGCGACGGCGCGGTCTTCGGAAATTTCGGCGTGAGGAGATCGCGATTCGTAAGGAAGCACATCGTAGGCGGGCAAGAGCGCGACGCGGCGGCCAGGTTTGCCTGTAATCGCGCGGTAGAACCAGCGTATAGGCTCTAATAGCGTCTCTGCGCGCTGGTTGGATTCCACAATCAGAATGGTGGGCCGGCCAAGCTGGGATGTTGCAACGGCGCTGACGAAAGCTTTTGCGGGGTCGGTAAGACCCGCCAAACGGACCTCGCCGGAGGTACGCCGAAGCGCTTCGACTGTTTCCTCAATTTCGGGCCGGTGCGCAACCCGAGCGAGAAGCTCAGAAACCAGAGAGAGAATCATGCGCGAAGTTGTTTGATGCGCTCTATCAGACGCGAGGTTGAGTGGCCGGGTTCAGGAGGGATGAGAATCAATTTAACTTGGGCTGCATGCGCTATTCCGCCTTCTGCCGCGGCGCTTTTAGCGGAGCTTAAGTTGCGACCCTGCACCACGATATCGGGAGCGAATTCTGCTATGAAATCTTCCGCCGGTTCGTCCTTCAGTACCACCGCAAAATCGACAGCCGCGAGTGAAGCAAGAATCTCAGCTCGTTCCGCGGAAGGCGCAACGGGCCGATTTGGCCCCTTTTCTTTGCGTGCACGGGAGTCGCTCTGAACGCCGATAACCAAAATGTCGCACAATGCCCGCGCTTGTTCCAGCAAGCGAACGTGTCCGGGATGCAGCAGATCAAAAACGCCCAGGGTGCAGACAACACGCTTTCCATTGCGTTTCCATTCGCGCCGTTGGAGAATCAAGTCACTTTGAGAAACTACCGGCAATCTTCCGCTCCTTCTTTCAAAATGACAGAAAGCAACAAACACCTAATTCTACCATGCACGTTGCAATCGCTGCGGACCTCGAGTCGGACGCCACAAAATGAATATGTTTAAGCGAAAGTGGTGGGAAATGGCGCTCGCTGCCGGGGGCATCATTTGCCTTATTCTCGGCACGATGTGGATTCGGAGCGGCGAGTTACCGGAGCAGCGGATCGTGCTCAACGCGGGCGGCTGCCACACTCCCGCCACGATACTGAATCCGCGCATTACCAGCGAACCACCCGGCACCGTGATCGTGCTACATGGACTATCGGCGAATCGTCGCATCATGACGTATCTGGCCTCGGAATTTGCGGGCCATGGTTTGCAGGTTTACACGTTTGATTTTCCAGGCCACGGCGACAGCACGGACGCGTTTTCGTTCGCGAAGTCGGCAGATTGCGCAGCGGCGGCAATAGCGTCTTTGAGCCGCGACGGGCGCATCGATACGACAAAGACCGTTCTAGTAGGGCATTCGATGGGTGGCGCGATCGCGATCGGGATGGCGGACCGGGTTCCGGTCGCCGCTACAATTGCGATTTCTCCCGCACCCATGGTTCTGCCAAAACGAATGCCGTCAAACCTTCTGGTCTTCAGCGGAGAATACGAACTCGCCACTTTGCATCATGCTGCAGCCGCGCTGTTAAAGGCCGCTGGAGAAAATCGAGCTTCGCCGGAAGACTTCGCGGAGAACCGCGCTTTCGATTTACGGTATGTCGCGCGCGCCACACACACCAGCCTGATTACCGATCGCAACGTGGCGCACCAATCGGAACGCTGGATCATGCAGACTCTGTTCCCGGACATTTCGCCCGAGACGTTGGCGCTGAACCTTGACTTGGCTCCCTACGCTACAGCGAACCGAGGGCGACATCGGTTAGCAGGAGCGATCCTGGGGCTCATCGGAATCCTGATATTGTTTCCATTTTGCGCAACTCTTGTGGCGTCCCTTTCGACACTGCCGCACGGAGAGCCGGCAGAAACACGTCCGCCGTACTCTCTTTCGCTCGCTGAAGTAGCGGTCGCAGCACTCGGGGGAGTTCTGCTGCTGGCTGTGGGAGTTCCTCTGCGGTTTCTGCACATGTACACCGCGGATTACCTGTTGTCCCTTCTTTTAATCGTGGGGCTAGTTCTTCTGATTCTCAATCGAAAGTACATCAAGGAAGTTTGGCCGCCGAGCGTTTCGAGTCTTGTTGTTGCTGCAATTCTTGGATTTGGATTTTTCCTGGCTATCGGCGGGTGGATGAATTGGCAACTCGATGACGCATGGCTGAACTCGCCACGATGGTTGCGGTTCGCTGCAATCCTGCCGATCACATACGTTTTCTGCAGCGCTGAAGAATTGATGCTAGGTCCGGTACACGGCGGAATACGGCGAGCGCTGCGATTTGGAGTGTTTGCGCTCGGACGGCTCGAAATATTTCTCGCGTGCACGCTCGCGTATTACCAGTTGATGAGCGGGCAGGTTTTGATTCCGCTGTTGTTTGTTTTCCTCGTGGCTTTTTCGATCCTACAGAGACTCGCAGCCGATGGGATTCGCAAGCGGACGGGCTCGTCAACTGCGGCCATATTGCTTAGTGCTATACTCGCGGCGTGGTTCATTGCTGCTGTGTTTCCGTTGACCTGATTGGGACATACTAAAGTGATGAAAGAGATCGCCATCGTCGGCGGAGGCCCTGCAGGCGCACTTTGCGGCGAGAAATTAGCCAGCTCCGGCTTTAAAGTCACGGTCTTCGATGAACGTTTCGCCTGGGAAAAACCCTGTGGCGGGGGTCTGACTTACAAAGCCATCGAAGAATATCCCTTCCTTTTAGATTCACCTCATCCAAAAAAAATCGTAAGAACGGCCGAACTGATTTCCAGTCGCGGACATCGCGCGCGTTTTGAAATGGACCGTCCGATCGTGATTTATGCAAGAAAAGTGCTGAACGGCTTATTGCTCGACCGCGCGATTGCGGCTGGCTGCAGCACGGTATGCGCGCGAGTGACAAGCGTAAACACGAATGGCAAGCAGGTTCGCCTGATTGCGGGGGGCGAGGAGCACGTTTCTGATTTCGTGGTGCTTGCGGCGGGCGCTCGAAACCAGTTGCTTGCGGATAGCACGGCGCTCAGTGCCCAAGACCTTGAACTGACGCTGGGTTATTTTGTCCCCACTGAAGAAGATGTCTTGAAGGTGAAATTTCTGAAAGAATTCGAAGGGTATTTGTGGTCCTTTCCTCGCGCCGATCACTTGTCGGTGGGAATTTGCGCGCGCATGGGACAAGCCACCAGCCAACAATTGCGGCGGCATCTCGATGCATTCGTAGCGGAGGAGAAAATTCCTGCTGCAGGCGCGCAGTTGTACAGCCACGTGCTCCCGTGTCCTCAGGCCAAGACAATCAGAAGACGCCGAATCGCGGGGAGGAATTGGGCAATGGCCGGAGATGCGGCTGCGACCGTGGACCCCATCACCGGCGAAGGTCTTTACTATGCGTTGCGCTCAGGGGATTTGCTGGCGCAAGCGCTGGCGGCGGGCGTTCCGCAGGAATATCCGGAAAGGCTGCGTGCAGCGTTTTCCGCCGATCTGGAATTTGCGGCGAACATCGCAAAGAAAGTTTTCCGCGGAAACTTTGTGGGAGACGCCATAACCACGCGCATGGTGCAATTGCTCAACTACTCTCCCGCATTTCGAGGCCTCGTGCGCGACATTTTCAGCGGCTCACAGAGCTACCGTACGTTGAAGCGCCGCCTTTGGAGCCAACTCGGAATTACAATTGTGGAATTCGCACACAGCTTGCTCGACCCGAGCAGAATGGCCATGGCGCCAACTGCGCCGAGCGAAAACGAATCTTCCCAATGACGTCTGAAACCCACAAGGAAAATCAATCCGGTGAAAGCCGGCCGCGCGTTGGCCTTGAAAGTTCGGTTGAAAAGGTTATTCCTCATGAATGGACGCTCGCGGCCTTCAACCCTGGGCTTCCTGCCGTGCTCTCTACGCCCGCGATGATAGGAATGATGGAAATTGCGGCTTCCCAAGCCGTGCTGCCGGAGTTACCGCCCGGCGCGATTACAGTGGGTACCCGCATCGAAGTGGACCATCTGAAGGCGGTGCCCGGAGGCACAACCGTGCGTGCGACTGCGCGCTTGGTGAAGCATGAGGGTCGATTCCTGGTGTTCGATGTTGAAGCACGGGCGGGGGAAGTTGTACTGGGGCGCGGCCGTGTGTTCCGGGCAATCGTCGAACCTCAGAAATTCACCACACAGGCCAAGGAACGCGCCAGGAGCTGACGGTTTATATGAATCGTTTAGATCCAGCTTCGTTCGCGGCTTGAGCGCAAGCGCGGCGGCATGCTAACCTGCCATAGCCTTTGAAGAGTGGCGGAACTGGCAGACGCGCCGGACTCAAAATGAGGATTGCGACAAAAAACAGGGTTATAGTTGTGAAGGGTTGTGAGGAGTTTTCGAGTCTTTTCATACCACAGTTGATACCACAATTAGACGCGCAGGACTCCTTGCGGGGTGAGCTTTCCGTTCGCAATTCCCACTTCGATCTGACGCAGTATCGTCACGATCTGTTCTGCTTTGTACCTCTTGATTGGCATATCCAGCCGTCCTCCTCGTGAATTCTCTCTCACCTCGGCTGATACAAAAAGGCCCGGTCAGGTCATGCAAGTCCTCTCTTGGGCACTTTTACGGAACGACCGGTGCTTTCCATAATTGGAATAGCACGCTGCAAAGAGTCAGAGCCACTATAAATATTATCCAGAACATGGGATCAAGATATGTCCACTCTGCAAGCGCATGAATATCAACTCCCACGACAGTTTTCACTGCGGCCTGAACTTCATGTGGTGGAAATTGGTTGCTGATTTGCCTCATTCGAAGAGCCACGTAGATGAAGGTGGCAAACGCGAATAGGATTGTTCCGCAGAAAACACCTTTCAGATTAAGCAGCATTGATTCCCTCCAAAATGTGAACGGGGGATGCCTGAACGCCCAACTGCTCAGGAGTGGCGTTGACTGGTACCGAGATGTCCATCAGAAACAAACGTGCTGCCTTTGAGTCTGGAATCTGTTCAGGATGAAGATCGCCTCTAACAACTACGACTACAGGACGCACTTGAACTTTTTGCTGTGCGACTGCGGTTGAAAGAAATAACATGGAGCAGATACACAACGGATTTATCTTATTTTCATATTACCCTCCGGTTGCACTTGGACATTTGGATAGTACTCTTGTAATTAGATTGCCAGTAAACTGTTTTCAGTACAGCGCTTGGCAAGTCTCGCCGAAGAAGTTGCAAGAGTTCTTCAGTCGCAACGAACAGGCTCAGGAACGCGCCAACAGCTGATGAATGCGCTCAGTTTTAGCTGAAGACAAGCTTCACCGGCGGCTTGAGCGCAAGTGCGGCGGCGTGCTAATCTGCCATAGCCTTTGAAGCTCGAGTGGCGGAACTGGCAGACGCGCCGGACTCAAAATCCGGTGGCCGCAAGGCCGTGTGGGTTCGATTCCCTCCTCGAGCACCAT
>Ga0209330_1000022_pt1 | contig 79691 bp, 65 predicted proteins | sample JacPinW_OM2H0_O3_FD_187969 | JGI IMG/M metagenome (GOLD analysis project Ga0209330, IMG submission 187969) | Forest soil microbial communities from Algoma, Ontario, Canada - Jack Pine, Ontario site 1_JW_OM2H0_O3 (SPAdes) (version 2) | ecosystem: Environmental > Terrestrial > Soil > Boreal... | reverse complement strand
TTTTTTCCGCTTCGAGTTCCGGGCGGGACACACGGTTGGGTTGGGCGACCTCTCCCGACTGGACGACGAGCCCGCCGTAGTCTCAGCGGTCGACCGCGCGGGAGCGGGTGATGTCATCGCCCATCTGACAAAAGGCCTCGACACGCAGCTTGGCCCGACGTGGCCGGATGGAGTCGAGTTATCGTTCGGACAGTGGCAGAAACTTGCGCTGGCGCGCGGCTTCATGCGCGATCAGCCTCTGCTGCTGATTCTCGACGAACCCACCGCCGCGCTGGACGCGGAGACTGAACACGCGCTCTTCGAACACTACGCCGCGGCCGCGCGCGGCGCCGGCACGAGCGATAGTGGTCGCATCACGATCCTCGTCTCTCACCGTTTCTCGACAGTCCGAATGGCGGATCTCATCGTCGTGCTCGATGGGGCCCGGCTCGTCGAGGTCGGCACCCACGATGAGTTGATGGCCGCTAGTGGCCAGTATTCGGAGCTCTACAGCATCCAGGCTGCCGCGTACCGCTGACCACTTGTTTGTTGGTCGTGGATCATCTGGCGTCCGAACCGCTCAACTTCCGAGTGGTCGGCAAACCCAAGACGCCGCAATGCAGAATCCATGGAACGAACGGTCAACGCGGTGCATCAGTGATTAGTGGCCTGAGCACGCTCTTTGAAAGCTGCTCTTTGCAGAGGTGACAGATGAAAATTAGTGCAGCCGCCGGGAAGCCAGCTGAACCCTCCATTTTGGTGAATGTTCCGAAGCTGGTCACGGCCTACTACGAGCTACGGCCTGACCCGAGAAATCCAGGGCAACTCGTCGCCTTCGGTACGTCTGGTCATCGCGGATCTGCCTTCGACGCAGCGTTCAACGAATGGCACATCCTCGCGATCACGCAGGCTATTTGCGACTACCGCAAGGTGCAGAAAATTGACGGTCCGCTCTTCCTTGGAATGGACACTCACGCGTTGTCGGAGCCTGCATATGCCAGCGCCTTGGAAGTGCTTGCAGCGAACAACATCGAGGTAATGCTTTCGGAAGGGACTGCGTATACGCCAACTCCCGCAGTTTCGTACGCGATTCTGCGTTACAACCAAGGAAGGGACACGGGGCTCGCCGATGGCATCGTGATCACGCCGTCTCACAATCCTCCGGACGATGGGGGCTTTAAGTACGACCCGCCGCATGGTGGGCCAGCCGATGAAAAGGTAACGTCCTGGATCGAATCTAAGGCTAACGAATATCTCCGCAGCGGGCTGGAAGGCGTCAAACGAATGCTTTTCGAGCATGCGTTGCGCAAGCCGACGACCCATAAGTACGACTACTTGCATACTTATGTTGGCGATCTTCAGAGCGTCATCGACATGGCGGCGATTCACAACGCGAAGATCACACTGGGCGTCGACCCGCTTGGAGGCGCGGGTATCGATTATTGGCCGGTGATTGCCGAGCAGTATGGCCTGGATTTGACGGTCGTGAACAAATCAGTCGATCCGACGTTCCGATTCATGACCGTGGATTGGGACGGCAAGATTCGCATGGATCCCTCCTCGCCGTATGCCATGCAAAGACTCATCGGATTGAAAGACAAATTCGACATCGCGTTTGCCGCAGATACGGACCACGACCGCCACGGCATTGTGACCAAGGGAAGCGGCTTGCTGCCTCCGAACCATTATCTCTCAGTGTGCATCCAGTACCTGTTTGCCAGCCGAGACAAATGGGGCAAAGATGTTGCGGTCGGCAAAACCGTGGTCAGCAGCAGCATGATCGATCGCGTCAGCGCACGGCTGGGACGCCGACTATATGAAGTGCCAGTAGGTTTCAAGTGGTTCGTCGAAGGATTACTCTCCGGGCATTTGGGTTTCGCGGGCGAAGAGAGCGCCGGCTCGTCGTTTCTTCGCCTGGATGGCAGGGTCTGGTCCACCGACAAAGACGGAATCATCCCTTGCCTACTTGCGGCGGAAATCACAGCACGTCTGGGAAAAGACCCAGGCGAAATCTACGGTGAACTCACTCGGGATTTGGGAGACCCAGTCTACGAACGCGTTGAGGCTAGCGCCACACCGGAACAAAAGGCCGCTCTCGGAAAATTGTCCCAAAACGACATCCACGCCGCCGAACTCGCTGGCGAGAAGATCGAGCAGATCCTGACGACTGCTCCTGGGAACGGCAATTCGATCGGCGGAATTAAGGTGGCTGCGAAGAACGGTTGGTTTGCGGCCCGCCCGTCGGGTACGGAAGAGATTTACAAGATCTACGCCGAGAGCTTTCTCGGTCAAGACCATCTGCGAAGAATCGAAGAAGAAGCTCAGAGCATCGTTTCAAAGGCGCTTGGACAGAGCAGCTCTGCAGGCGCCAGGTAGATCGGAAGGAGGATCCAATTATGAGCACTCCGGCGTTCGGCAATCGCCCCTCTAAAACCTCCACCTTAGATGCTCTCACGGAGTTGGCTCTGGACCTGCGGTGCTCCTTCAACCATGCCGCGGACAAACTCTGGGAGCGCCTGGACCCGGACATCTGGGACCTCATCCACAACCCGTGCATCGTCTTGCAGACGGTGTCCGAAGAGAAGTTGTTGACCGCATGCGGAAAAGCATGACGCGGTTGACTCCCACTTTCTCCACCAACCGTGTAGTCCGCCAGTACACCGAGGAACATTACACTTCGTCCGCCACGGCATTTCGCAATCGAGCTGCTGGCCAAGGATCATTAGGCGCGCAATTGTTGAATTGGGAGGCTGAACTCGCGAAGCACTGGCCGAAACTTCGGTTCGGCTCGGCGACGGTGGAACAAAATGGGCAGGAGGATTTGCTTCAGGTTCAGATGTTTCTTGACGAGCTTTATCCCGATAGCGTTGGCGTCGAGCTCTACGCGGAAAATCAGAATGGACATCCCAGCATTCGGCAGTCCATGAAACGCGGCGAGCGCCTCGTCGGCTCTGTGAACGGCTTCGTATATACCACTCGCGTGCCGGCCACTCAGCCCGTGGCTGATTATACGCCGCGGCTGATTGCGTATCACGATGGAGCAATCACGCCGCTGGAAGCTCCTTACATCCTGTGGGATGATTCTCCGTCCTGGAGATGAGCGGCGTACGAGCGACGCGCCGGATTCACACTAATTTGATGTGGCCAACACGTAAGCATAGGACGAAATAACAAACACGCCTCAGTTGGAGGAAGCAATGTCGATTCGACCCGTAAAGCGACTTATCAAGTCCAAGCCCACTCTCGAAGGCGCGGGAGTGCACCTGCGCCGGGCATTCGGTTTCGGCGGCACTTCCGAATTTGATCCTTTTCTCCTGCTTGACGATTTTCGCAACGATGTTCCTGCGGATTACCTTGCGGGTTTTCCGTGGCATCCTCATCGCGGCATAGAAACCATCACCTACGTGCTCGCGGGCATGGTCGAGCATGGCGACAGCATGGGGAACGCAGGAATTATTGGCGCGGGCGACTTGCAATGGATGACTGCAGGCAGCGGCATCATCCACCAGGAAATGCCGAAGGGAGATCATGCCGGCCGCATGCATGGTTTTCAATTATGGGCCAATCTCCCGGCAGCTCTCAAACTCACTCCACCCCGCTACCAGGAGGTGAAGTCCGGCGATATACCGGAAGTTAAAGATGACGATGGGACCGAGGTCCGCATCGTCTGCGGAACCTTCTGGGGCAAAAAGGGGCCAGTTGACGGCATTGCCGCGGATCCGATCTATCTTGACGTGACGGTGCCAGCGGGCCGAAGGAAAACCCTGCCAGTTGAGACTACACGCCATGCCTTCGCTTACGTGTTTGCCGGTGGTGGAAAGTTTTGCAATGCATCTGGTCCGCTTGCCGTACCGACGGAGCCAGTAGGCTGGCTCGATACGACCCCGCCTTCGGACGCGGAGAATCGATCGCTCGTCCTGTTCGATCGCGGGGACGAGGTCATGATTCAGGCTGGAGAAGATGGAATCAGGTTTCTTTTGGTTTCGGGCAAGCCGCTTCAGGAGCCTGTTGCCTGGTATGGGCCCATCGTGATGAACACCCAAGAGCAGCTTCAGGATGCATTCACAGAGTTGCGCGAAGGAACCTTCTTGAAAGCGAAAGGGGACACGTAAGCAACTGCCGGCTACGGTTCAACTCTGCATCTTCGTGCTAATCCAATCAGACGATGCCTCTACCGCCAAATCGCACACTTAAGCGGGCATCCGAGCATTTGCAGAACGGAGCCAAGTCGCGTAGTATTTATGCGCGGGGTGGAGCAGCCTGGTAGCTCGTCGGGCTCATAACCCGGAGGTCGTTGGTTCAAATCCAACCCCCGCAACCATCTTCCTCTGTTCTGCATTCCCTGCTTTATTCCTGAACCCTGAAAATCCGCACTGACATTTTTTATTCGGCCCGGCTTCGCCGAGCCGAGGCCGGAGGTCGTTGGTTCATTTGCAGATTTGCAAGGCCGGCCACAGGCAGCCGGCCTTTTTATTTTGTGGGCCACGTGGCGCGTTTTAGCTCATCTCAATCACCGCAAAGACGGATTCTCTGGACTGAATATCCCTGTGGGATTGTCTTTCCAAATCCAGGCATGGACCAACCACTGAGTCTGAGCGATAAAGTGACCGCCTTGTTCGCGGCATTGGCTCTCGCTTAATCCGTGAGGGTTTTCTAGGTGCGGCAGTACGCAAATATTTTCATGGCGGTGCCATAGTGCCAACGATTTTGGAAATGGGGGGTTCAAGGGCTGCCCGTCGGGCCCTTCGGGCGCATTCCAAAAATAACCCACGCCAGCCAGAGAGTATTCGCCCTGCGGGGCCGAGTTCTTCACATAGAGCAAAATGGGAGGCTTCTCTATATCAAAGCGGTTCGGCTCCATCGTCAGAACATAGTGAATACCCATTCCCGGCATATCACCACCCACCATCTGATATCCGTCGGCTTCAGCCGCATGCACATCCTGGTATTTCGCTGTTGCCTGTCGGGCTCGTTCTAACTCCGCCGCGGTGTTCTTCAGTTCCGCATATGTCAGAGCGGCGCCATTTGCGTGAGCCGAGTGCAGCATCATGGTGCCCGAGGCTGCTTGTTCCTTACCGACTGGTGACGACGTTTGCGCCGCCGTGGTGAGGCCCAGCACGAAGAAGAGAGCCATCGTTCGACTGATTGCTTTCATTTCATTTCCTCCTTTTTCTTTGTTGGAAGTTGGCGAAAATAGTGATCCGAACGGCGACGTAGCCTCGGCCCGCGTATAGTAGGCATTGTTGAGACCTTGCAGTTCGATCACGACCACACAATACGGGGCCTCGCCTGAATGGCCTCTGAATGCGCTGTTCAGGTAGCGTTCAGCTTGGTTCCTGTCTCCTTGCATAAAAAGGGAAAGCATGCGAGTGCTTGTCGTGGAAGACGAGGCGTTGCTAGCCAGGCAGCTCACCGCGGCGCTTCGCCGCGCAGGCTACGCTGTAGACCATGCGGCCGATGGCGAACGCGCTGACCTTCTCGGACACGACGAACGCTACGATGCCGTTGTTCTCGACTTGGGACTGCCTAAAGTGGATGGGTTGACCCTGGTGCGCCGCTGGCGTGAGGCGGGGCAGGCAATGCCGGTGCTCGTGCTAACCGCGCGAGGCAGTTGGCATGAGAAGGTTCAGGGGATTGACAGCGGGGCTGATGACTACATGGCCAAGCCTTTCCGCATGGAGGAATTGCTGGCGAGGTTGCGCGCTCTTATCCGGCGATCGAGCGGACAGAGTAATCCTGACCTTCGCTGCGGCCCGCTCGTGCTCGACCCGCGGTCCGGCAAAGTGACTCTCGAAGGCGCGGAGGTGAAACTGACCAGCCACGAATTTCGCGTGCTTTCTTATCTAATGCATCACAGCCAGCGCGTAGTTTCACAAGGCGAGCTCACTGAGCATATTTACTCCCAGGATTTTGATCGCGATTCGAACACCGTTGAAGTTTTCATCGCTCGCTTGCGGCGAAAGTTGGGTCCCGCCTTCATTGAGACAGTGCGAAGCCTGGGTTATCGCATGAAGGCCTATCCATGAACTGGTTCCATTCTTTCCGGTGGCGAATCCTTCTCGGCACTGTTCTCTGGACGCTTGGGCTGATCCCGCTAACTCATTTGCTGTTCCTCGTGGTGCACGGCCAGCTTCATTTCATGCCTGCGTGGAGCATAGGAATTCTTCTTGTTTTTGCGACTGTGTGCATACTGGCGGGAATTTGGCAGTTTCGGGCCGGACTCTTGCCTTTCGGCCGTCTGCGCCGGCAACTATCGGGGCTGCGCGATGGCTCCGCCGACAGGATCGCAGGGGCGTATCCAACAGAAATCCAGCCGTTGGTGAATGATCTTAATTCCTTATTAGAGTACCGTGAGCAAATCGTCCGGCGGGCGCTGGCTAAAGCGGGCGACCTCGCGCACGGATTGAAGACGCCGTTGGCGGTGCTAGCCCAGGAGTCCGAACGCCTCGACGCTGCAGGCGAATACGAGACTGGGTCCACGATCAGCCTACAGGTCGATCGGATGCGCAGGCAAGTTGACTATCATCTGACGCAAGCCCGCGCGACTACTCCGGGCAACGTGCCCGGTGCCCGCTGTCCTGTGCTGGTTTCTGTTGAAGGGCTGACGCGGACCCTGGAGAAAATCTACGCCGCTCGCGGGCTTGTAATTGAGGTCGATGTCTCGCCCGCACATTTCATTCGTGGCCAATGCGAAGATTTGGAAGAGATGCTGGGGAATTTGCTGGAGAACGCCTGTAAGTGGGCAAAGTCCAGCGTCAAGATACAATCCGTGCAAGAAAATGGTGCGGTAGTTCTGACTGTGGATGACGACGGCCCTGGTCTGCCCCTCTCCATGCGCGATCAAGTATTGCAGCGAGGAGTGCGCGCTGACGAAGCCTCCCCCGGTTCGGGGCTGGGATTGGCAATCGTTCGCGATCTTGTCCAACTTTACGAGGGGACGATCAAGTTGGAAGATTCACCTGCGGGCGGGCTGCGCGCGAGCCTGCGGTTACCCTCCTGAATGCCTGGCATAAGGATTTGCCGACTCGAAGCGATCCGATTTGCGAAGCGCACTTACGATCTTCCGGAAATCCTCTCAGCGCCCTGACGAAAAACCGCTTTCTGTCGAAGTGATCCATTTGGCGTTCCGATTCTAGGGGATAGCCCCAGGATTGTCGGCTACACGGAAGCATTCCCCGGCCTAGGACCTTTGACTTCGCACGCTGCCTCCGCCGTTGCTCGCATGAGTTCCAACCCGAAAGGAAACACTAAACAATTCGGATGGTTGCAGGCCCCCGCAACCATTTCCCTTCCTTGCGCAATTTTCTGCCGCATCTCCTGAGCCGCAAAAATCGGGCCGACATTCTTCTCTTCTGCCCGGCTTCGCCGAGCCGTGGCCGGAAATCAGGGATCTTTTGAAACTGCCGGACCGCGCCAGCGCATTGGCTTCGGCAGCGCGTTCGAGTACTACCAGACAAACGGCCAAGAAAAGAATTTGTGCGCCTTCGTACTTACGTCGACTGGCTTTCCCCTTATAATGCTTGTTCTCAACCGCCTGTTTTTTCTCTATGGAGGTTTCTCCATGGCCGCGAGTTTCCGCCGAATACCCGTCCTGCTCCTGTTAATTCTGCAGGGATCGTTTTCTCTCGATTCCTCCGCGCAGCAGCCGCCTGCGGGCCCAACCGGCCCGCTGCAACTCACCCTAAAAGAAGCGGTACAACTCGCGCTAAAGCAAAATCCGCAGCGCATCATCGCCCAACTGTTGGTTTCCGAAAGCGATCGCAACAGCCAGATCGCACGAGCAGCGCTGCTTCCGCAGGCCAGGGTGGCGGCTTCCGGCTCAGTGAACCAGTACAATCTTCAGAGCATCGAGCGTTCGAAGCAGCGAAGCGATGCCGGGCCTTTTCAGGTGGTGGAAGCGGGTCCCGCTTTTTCACAGACACTGCTGAACTTGCCACTGATTCGCGGATACCAAATCGGGCGGGAAGGAACGCGACAGGCGCGCGCCGACGAACAGACCACGCGTGAAATCGTGGTAAATGCCGTCGTGGACCAATACCTCCTGATTCTCCGCGCTCTGGCAACCCGCGACGCTGCGAATGCCCGTGTCGCGCTCGCACAACGACTCTACGAACAGGCCACCGAACTGCAAAAAACCGGCATCGGTCTGAATATTGATACGGTGCGAGCCAACGTCGAACTGCAGAACGAACGCCAGAATCTCATTGATGCCGAAACGTTGACGCACACCACCAAATACGGTTTGGCCGCACTCCTTGATTTACCTCGCGACCAGGATCTCGAAGTCGCCGATCGCCTCGATTTCTACGACCTCCCGGCCCTCGACAGACAGTTGCTGCTCAACCAGGCCTTGACCTCGCGGCCGGAGATTCGATCGTTGAACTCGCAGCAGCGCATCGCCAAGTTGACAACGGACGCGGCCGGCGAGCAGCGGCTTCCCCAACTGGATTTTTCGGGATTCTGGTACTACCAGGGGTCCCGTTTCGACAACGGCGTTCCGGCCTACACCTATGAAGTCTCTCTTCAATTTCCGCTCTTCACGGGCGGCCGAATCCGCGCGGAAGAGGCGCACGCAAAGCTAGAGGAACAGCATGTGGCGGAAATTCGCCGCCAACTGGAAGCGCAAATCGTGAATGATGTAAAGTCCGCTCTCGATGAACTCGCGGCCGCGCGAAACTCGGTAGACGTTGCCAATCTAGGTTATAAACTGGCCCAGGAGGAAGTGGCCCAGGCACAACGCCGGTTTCAAGCGGGCGTGACCACCAATGTGGAAGTTGTAACCGCCCAGGACGCCCTGGCGCGCGCCAGCGATAATCAAATTGGCGCTTTGTATCAATTCAACCTGTCTCGCGCAGCTCTGGCCCGCGCTACGGGCGAGATCGAGGCGATGTACACAAAGTAAAAGTGAACTAGATCATGAGCTCCACTCCTTCTACGCCAACGCCACAACCCAGTGCCGCGGCGGACGCTACCCCGCAAGCGCCGCAGGCTGCTTTCTCGTTGCGCCGATGGTTCCGAAATCTGAACCCCTTCGTGAAGGGGGCTTTCGTCGCCATCCTAGTCTTGCTCGCTGTTGTGTGGTACGTGTTCACCGGCCGTGTTTCCACCGACGACGCACAAGTGGATTGCCACATCACCGCGGTTGCTCCGCAGGTTCCGGGCTATGTGGTGCAACTTCTGATCAACGACAATACGCCGGTGAAGGAAGGCGACGTTCTGGTGCAGATTGATCCGCGCACCTATGAAGCCGAGGTAGAGCAGGCCAAAGCCAACCTCGATTTCGCCGAGGCACAAGCCAATTCCGCGAAAATCCAGATTGGCTTGACGCGCGAAACCACCACGCACAGCACCAGCGGCGCGGTGGCTCAGAAGGAATCCGACTCAGCCGACTATGCGAGCTCTCAAGCACAATTGGAACAGTCCGCCACCGCGAATCTCCAAGTCGCCGAGGCCAACGTGGCTGCAAAACGCGCCACCAACGAACGCGCTCAAGCTGATCTGGCTCGCTATACGCCGCTGCTTGGCACAGACGACGTTTCGAAGTATCAATTCGATGCCGTCGAAGCTACGGCGCGCGTGGCGAAAAGCGACCTGGCTGCGTCTGAACAGCAACTTTCCGCTGCGCAACAAGCAGTGCTGATCGCCCGCGCGAATGCGCGGTCCGCCCAGGCGCGAGTGTCACGCTCGGAGTCTCAATTCAGACAGACGAAAGCCCAGGAGCAACAAGTTCCCATCGCCGAAGCAACTTATAAATCGGCGCTCGCCGCGGTCGAGCGCGCCAAGGCCGCACTGCAACAAGCCGAGCTGAATCTCGCTTACACGCACATCACCGCCCCGATCTCGGGTCAAGTCACGCAGAAGTCCGTGGACCTTGGGCAGTACGTGTCGCCGGGACAATTGCTGTTCACCATCGTCCCTCTCGACCAGGTCTACATCACGGCAAATTTCAAGGAAACGCAGATGGAGAATGTGGCGCCCGGCCAGAGAGTTCGCTTTCACGTGGACACTTACAGCGAGGAGTTCGAAGGTGTGGTTGACTCCATTGCCGGTGCGAGTGGCTCGCTGCAGGCGTTGCTCCCGCCACAAAACGCTACCGGCAATTTCATAAAGGTAGTGCAGCGCATTCCCGTGAAAATCCTGGTGAAGCCAAACAAGAACCTGAATCTCGTGCTGCGGCCCGGTATGAACGTGGAAGCGACTATTTACACTCGCTGACGGGGACGAAGTGCAATGAGCTATGTAACTGGCAGTCCCCCAGAATCCTGGGAACTCGAAGAGGAGCGCTTCCTCCGCAGCATACTGGCGAACGTGTCTCACGGGCGCCGATTGGCCATCCTCCTGACCGTAGGCATGGTTGCCGCCATCGAAATTTCCAACCGCCTCTCCATCAATGTGTTCCTCCCCGACATGCAGGGCAACGTAGGCGCCAGCTCCGATCAAATTAGCTGGGTGATAACTCTTTATAACGTCGGCTACCTCTGGTCCATAGCGATGGCGGCCTGGATGACGCGCGTCATTGGCACCCGGCGCCATTTGCTGCTAAGCATCGCGATCTATGGCGTCGGAGCGATGGGGTGCGTGCTGAGCACCGGTAATCTGTCGCAACTGCTGGCTTCACGCTTGATTATGGGATTCGGGGGCGGCGCGTTTCTGGTGCGTGTCGTCATTCTCACCGGGATGCTTTTCCCCGGGAAGGCGAGGATGGCGGCTGCTACCCGGCTTTACCTCGTTCTTTCTGCTTTTGAAGTCCCGTATCCGGCCGTCATGGGGTGGGTCACCGATACGTTCCACTGGAACTATGCCTTCCTGGTTGATTTCCCCTTTATGGCGATCGGCGCTTTTCTTATCTGGAAACTTATTCCACCAGGCCGTTTGTGGGAGCGCAAGAAAGAGGGTGACGTTGATGTGTGGGGCGCAGTCCTGCTGATTGCGTCGCTGGCCTGCCTGGAGACTGCCATTAGCCGCGGTGAGCGGGATCTCTGGCTCCAGTCAAACTGGATTGCTACAGCACTGGTTGCGGCTGCCATTCTCTTTATCGCGTTTCTCTGGTGGGACTACCGCCCCGAAAACAAGTCGCCGGTGCTTCATTTGCGCATAATCGTGCGGCAAGCGTCCCTGCGCTCCTACTTCTTGGTGACAATGATTGCTGGCGCTTTCTTCGGCGCCGGACTTTATGTCGTTCCGCAATACCTTCGCTTCGTGCAGGACTACAGCGCCCTGCAGGCAGGCGGTTTTATTTCGATGTTCACGCTCGGCCTGGGGCTGGGTCTGCAGCTTACTTTGCACGTGCTTATTCCCCGCCTGGGTCCTGTCCGCACGCTTGTCTTCGGATTGCTGCTTTTGACCGCGACGTATGTCACGATCTTCTACATCTGGACGCCCACCACTCCCACCGTAATCTTGGCTCCCGCAATTTTCCTGCAAGGTTTTTGCGTCGCGCCCGTTATCCTCGCGGTCGGCAACGTTGTCACCAGCAACGCGCCGGTAGCCGACGTCAACGACGTTTCCACGACGTACTTCTTCGTGCGCCAGCTCGGCAACACATTTGGAGTCACCGCGGCGACCGTCTTGTTCGATCGCCGCATGACGTTGCATTCCTCGCGGCTCTTGGACGTCTCCAATCGTCTGGACGCCTCCACTCGATCTACCCTGGCGCAATATGCCGGTCTGATTCACCGCAACGGCGGCGCTAGCAGCGACCCTGGGCTGGGAGCATTGCAGCTCTTTCAAAATAATGTGATCACCCAGAGCCGGCTGCTCTCCTACATAGACATCTACTTCGGTTTGGCGACCCTAGGCGTCGTCGCCTTGATTTCGATAGCCGTCACACGAATAAGACCCAAGCTCGGCTCTATCCTCTTTCACCCGTGGTAAGCGGCTGCTCCGGAGCGGCGGATTGTTCTCGCACGACGTAGACCTCAACCAAAAAGGATTCGCTGCAATACAAGTTAGTAGGTGACCTTCAACGAGACGGTGACTTTGTTGAGGTACTGAAAACTCGGCGCCATGCGGCCATCTTCCCAGCAAATGGAGCCCGCGTAGTGTTTTAGTCTATCGATGTACACGCTGTAGGTAGCTTTCGTGTGCGGCTGCACACCGGAAATTCTCCGGACGTCGACGTTTTTGCCTACCGTGAACGGCGCGACTTCCGTCAGAAACAGATCTACACCGGATGCATCCAGGCTGACCGTGTTGCGTCCTAGCTGCGCTGTTCCATAAAAGCCGAAATACACTCGCGAGATGTCGTAGGTGGGAATGCTCGCCGGCGCTGTGCCCGCTGGATTGGAAATTGTTTGCGAATTCACGTGCGTCCCGGCATCGAACTGGAGATAGGGCGCAATGGAGAAGCCGTTTGTGGGGAGTTCCAGAAGATCTCTAATCGCTGGATTGCCTTCGGCGATCGCCGCCTTTTGAAAGTCCACCGTTTTTGAAAGCTGAGGCAGATACAATTCGCCCCGGCCTTCAGCGAGCACATTCACTCCGCCGTGCTGGGTATCGAACTCAGCTCGAGGACCGAAAGTGGCATTCACTCCGACAAGGCGCGATCCCGGTGCCTTCATCAAAGAAGCGGGATCAAGCTTCTTTTTGTTCGAGGGTAACCCCAGCACGAACGCTCGCGTGAATTGGGCGGGCACAATCACCGAATTGGAGGATTTGGCATTACCCGACCCAACGTCGAAGTTAACCACGGGGTCAAAAAATATCTCTGTTTTGCGCAATTCAATCAGGCGAGTGGCGGGGTGCCAAGGTGCGACAGCGCCGCTCGCAGCGAACGTCGGTAGGCTATGTACGGCGGTGATCGCGGACAATTGAATCGTGACGAACGCGCAACTCACGCTAGTGGCGTTTGCGCTTCCGCCGGGACTGCTGATTGTCGTGTCAGAAGTCTGAGGGCCGCCGGAGGACGTTCCACACGGAGGATTTTGAACCTTGCCTTGAAATTTGATAGGCGCTCCGTAGTAATCGGTGAGGCCTTCGACTTCCAGTTGGACGGGACTAGTTCCAATGGGCAAAGGGGGCTCAACTGAAATCACGACACCATCAGTATCAATCTGCCGCACAATGGCGGAATAAACGTCGCCTCCAGTCTTGGGTCCATTGGGCCCATTGGCGACTTTGGTAACGGATCTCGAAACTTTCACCTTCTGGCCCACCGTCGCGTTTAGCGCAGCAGTGTCGTTGACTTTCAACCGAGTGCGCACTTTAGCGGCGTCTGGAGATATAAGCGAAGAGACTGTGCTGAAAGGGATGTCGATCCTGTCATGGCTGTCGTGACTTGGATTCCGTATGGTGACAACGTAGTGCGCATCCGCGTGCAGAGGCTTTAGCAGGGGGAGATTGACGGCCTGTCCAAACGCATCGACGAAGGACACGTTTGCTCGCGCTGGAAAGGCAGGGACGTTTGGGTCTGGTACGGAGCAAGCCGACGCGGGCCTGGTCGCATCGAGGTAATCACGGCTCACGTCGCACACTTGCGTGGCGGACGTATCGGGTTCAAGAACTATGTAAATCGAATAGTTGTTTGCGTCCGCACCCGGTGCGCCTTGCAGAACGAACCATTGATTCATTTTGTCGGCAGGCAACGCGCTCAAATCCAAGCGCAGCAGCCTTGCAAACTCTGGTCCCTGCAATTGCGCGGCTTTAATCGAGCTTTTGTCCTGCGCCGCTACTGCGGCGCTCATACACAAGACGCAAGATAAGACGCCGGCGAAAATGCACTTGCGCATGGCCATGGACTCCTGCGATTAATTTCAGAAGAGGCGGCTAGGGATTTCTCCCTGGTTCAGCCCCAAGGTGGCGTCGCTTCCGTTGCAATCTTGGCAGCGGCCGACGACGCGCACGCCTGAAGTCTTACGTAGACGGAATTTACAGTTTGCAAATCGCCGCCGGAGATAAATTCGCCCTGCGTCATATTCTGAGCCGCGCCACACGAACCAAAAACCGCGTCTCCGTACATTTGATGCATGAATCTCGCGATTCCGGCAGGCTCGTAATTTACTCCGGGCACATGCGTATTCCAAATATCTCGCAATTGGCTTTGGATTGTATATTGATTCGGGTTGGCGCCACACCACAGGTAGATTGTTAGCTTCAGATGATACTCGATGGGATTCATGGCATCCACGGGCCTTCCTCCGAAATAGCGATGCGGCGGGTATTATAGGATATTCACTTGCCACGACAAGTACGCCTCGTTGGATACTTCCCACCGACCCGCAAGATCCTCGCCCCTAAGCCTTCGGAGTATTCGGGGCTGGCCCGGCGGCAGGAGGCGTGGTCGGAGACGGTGCGGCTGGGCCAGCCGGAGACTTGGGGGGCGATAGAATTTCAGATCCGGGATCGACCGCGAGCAGCAATTTTTTGAATCGTTTTATGTCGTTTTGCTCGATCTGGAATTTAGTACTGGACGAGCGATACGTCTTCGGACTTTGGGAGTCCGCAAGATACAGTTCCGACAAGCGGGCCGCTACGTCCGCCGCAGACACTCGGAGAGCTGCCTTCAGATTAGCGAATGGAATTCCTGAGTCCGTCAAATCGAGCGCGCATCTCATGAACACACAGAGGCTCTCCACTTGCATCGCGCTGAACGACTGATTCCGATGATAACAACCGAGAGTCGGCTTCTTTAGATCTTTCGCTGAAAACAGGCCGGGAAACCAGATTGCGCGGGCGCGGGGGCGGCCGACCAATATGCTTCCTTCGGCAGTAGTCTTCTTTATGCGCACACTAATATCGGACTCCGGCAGCAGTTTTGCGGTAGGCGGATCCGGCGGCCAGTCGGTGACAGTCTGCAGCGCGCGGTGAACCGGTCCGCCAAATTCGAAATTGGTGGATGGTTGGGCCGTCACGACAGTGAAAACGCTAAACACATCTTTTGTGCGGCCGGGCTTTGCCGTCTTGCCTAAAGCTGATTCGCGCATGTAAGTGAGAACGTTCTCCGCCAGCGAATCGACGTCGAGCGGAGATGGAGTTGGAACGTTGTTCTGCTGCACTGAGAACTTTTCGCTGCCTTGCTTGATCGCATAAGCGAGATTGGCCGCGTCTGTGACCGGGAGTTTGCCGAGGAATCGGCAGGAGATCATCAAGGAGAATGCATGGGGATAATAAAATCCCTCTATACTGACGCTCTTCAACCTTGCATTACTTGCCGTAAAAGGCAGCGTCGATTTCAGTGGGACAAAGCGTGACCAAGCCTGCCTTCCGCTAGCTTGATCCAGCCCCGCACTCCCCAGGAAATACTTCCAGAAAAACTGTTTCTTGCGGCGTTGCCAAGGAACCTCGAGGCCCGCCGGACCGGAACCCTTAAGTACTTGGTCGAATGTCGAAACGTAGGTGAATTTCGAACTCAGAAACTCATAAGAGCCCATCGGCTTAGCGTCTCCGGTCACTACGCCGAACATGGGTTCGACCCAGATGAACGAGAGGCGGAAATCCGAAACAATAGGATCAGCAGCGGGTGCAGATAGCGTTGACATTACCGTATCCTTTTCGTAGGATTCTTTTGACTTAACGGTTATAAGGCGGCGATCGAACAATTTCTAGTCCGACCGTGGCCACGCTGATGACCTAACAGCCGTCGGCGCTCCGTATGGGAGCCTCCGAGGCTCCTGCGACTTAAAATGGAATGCTCGGGGAAGTGCTTCTCGGAGCACTTCCTCGAGATCAACCATCCGGACTCTTCTGATTCGCGATTACAGCCTGATCTAGATAGGTCAGACTATCAGTACCGATAGGCAGAAACCGGGGACTGCCAATCGATGTTTGATCCCAGGTTGCAATTCCCGGCGTAGCCCTTAAAAGGTCTGCAAGCTTGCCTGGCTTTCCGGTCGATTCGAGTTCCTTCAAGATTCTTGGCTGAAGTTCTGTTTTCGCCGCCTCCACGTTTACGTTAATTGTAGGACTCACCCAAATGTTTTTACCGTCGTCCGACGGCTTGCTTATTGCAACGACGATTTTCTTGGCGTCGCCCTGCGCGAGCGTGTAGCGATTAGCAATCAACTTCTGTCGTTGCCAGCCGAGCCTTTCGAGAACTTTGATGGGACCGTCGTTCTCCGTCGGAGTGCGCTTGTTCTGCAAGAATCGTGGTACGCCAAAGATCGATGCATACAAGATGATCCCAAGAGCCACAGCGACGACCCAGATTACGGCGATGTCCTGGATGCCGTAGCGGACGAAATACCAACGGTGAAAGATCCAACGGTAGACCACGGCCATCAATCCAGAAATGGTAATGCTGGCCAGCCAAAGATAGGGATCTAACGCGCTGGGGGCATCGGGTACTTTCGCCGGCTTCGACCAAGCAGGCCCGTACTTATCCAGGAAGAAGAACGTCAACATAACGAGACAACCCGGTAGCATCAAAAATGAAGGAACGCTCAGCGCCTTTAGAATCGCCGATTCGCCTACAACTCCCACATCTACGGTCTGAGTGATGACGGTAGAGCGAGCCGAGGTCTTAGCGCCATTAGCTTGAAGAGCGATTTCGAAAGAGAGCAAATATTTTCCAGGCTCGACACGGTCTTTGGCTCCCACGTCAAAGACTTCCTCATGCGTTTGATATGGTCCGATCACGATCGGCGCCAAGTGGACCTTGGATGGAGAAGTTGTTGCGGCTTGGGTCGCATCCGTCGAGCCTTCCTTCGGGCAACTCTTGTTGACGGGATTGAAACAGATAAAATCGGGGCCGCTCGCCCTCACGTCCAACGTAATCTCGATTCCCTGCTTGTTCGTCAGGAACAGGTCAATCGTGCCTGAGTGAGAAGAATCGAGCGAGTCCAACGTGGTTTGAATCTTTGTGTCCAGGAATTTATCTATCGTAACCGGCTCGCGGGACTTCACCGGGATCGACTGGGCGATAATCTTGGACCCCGAAGAATCTCTGTACGCAACTCTTAAGCGCACCGAGCCGTCGATCGGTTCAATCTGCGATTGGGAAACTTGCAATACCCAAGACGTGTCCGAATGTGGCGCGAGCGACGAAAGAATCAGAGGTTGAGCCGGAAGGACCGTGACGCCCGAATCCGCCAGCCACGAAACTTCTATTTGCCGAATCGCACCTTCGCCTGGATTCCGCAAGATGACCAGGAGCTGAGTTGCTGCTCCATCCGGGGAGACGGCCAATGACGCGGGAAATACGTCCACTTCCGGCATCGCGCCTGGTAGCTTTCCCTGCGCATTTGAAATTGGGGAGTGACCCGCGAGCGCCAGAATCAGGAACAACCCAACCGCGACGAGTCGACGGCGAGATGTCGAGCGGCTATTCATGCGAGGTTCGCCGTGGTGGCACATTTCGAACAAGGCCCGTAATAAATGCTGATGGCGCCATTCGGGAATTTGCCTTATACCAAAACGCCACTCTCGAGTCGCTTCCATGGGTATTCGACCAACCCGATTATGAGATAGCTGGAAAGTGTACACCCAGTTATGTCCTTCGCCGCGGACGAGTTTCGCAGAATCCAATTATCGCTCGGAACACCGTCCTTCCCCTCTCATCCTTCTGCGTTCTCCGTCACAATCCTGTTCCTGCCTTGCGGTTGGAAACCTCATTCGAGTCATCTACAATTCTGCGAAACAATGAGACTAGGCTCCAAACTGATAGAATTGCCGGCGTGAGATTTCCATACACACCGTCGCGGTTGCACACCTCGACACTCCGAGCGCCGGGCAAACCGCCGGTGCAATTTCCGACTCCACATTCGGCGGGCATTGAATGAGCACTGTCAAGACTCCTCGTCCAGTCATTCAAGTTTCAGGAATCCGAAAGACCTACGGCCGAACGGTAGCAGTCGACGAAGTGTCCTTCGAGGTTAATGACGGCGAGATTTTCGGTTTGATCGGCCCCAACGGCGCGGGAAAGACTACCACCATGGAATGCGTCGAAGGTATTCGCAAGCCAGACCGCGGCACTATCTCAGTTTTAGGTCTTGATCCCTTTCGGGAAGTTTACCAGCTGCAGGAGCGCATCGGCGTGCAACTTCAACAGGCGCAATTGCAGAAACGGATAAAAGTGTGGGAGGCCGTAGACCTTTGGGCATCGCTTTACAGGAAGAAGTCGGTAGACGGCGAACGCTTGCTCGAACAGCTCGGCCTTGTCGACAAGCGGGACGCTTGGTTTATGAATCTCTCCGGCGGACAGAAGCAGCGCCTTTTCATTGCCCTGGCGCTGATCAACGATCCCGAAGTGGTGTTTCTGGACGAGCTGACGACCGGCCTGGATCCACAGGCGCGGCGAGCGATCTGGGAGCTTGTACGCGGCATCCGCGAGCGCGGCAAGACCGTTTTCTTAACTACTCATCTGATGGAAGAGGCGGAGCGTTTGTGCGACCGCGTGGCAATCATCGAGCATGGCCGAATTATTGACATCGACACGCCGCAGAGACTCGTCGATCGGCACTGCCCCGAGCGAATCGTGGTGCTGGCCACGGCTGACTCAGCCGCCGAGGAGCGCTTTCGAGCAATCCCGCGAATTGAGTCAGTCGTCCGTAGCGACTTGCAGTTCACGATTCGCGGCCGGGGAGATGACTTGGTGACCGAGGTGATTCATTGCTTGTCCGAAAACCGTATACGAGTCACTGACTTTCGCATGATCGTCCCCAATCTTGAGGACGTGTTTCTAAAACTTACCGGTCGTTCGATTCGCGACTAGGTTCCACAATGATGATGCGCGGACTTTGGAAACTAACCTGGATCGAGATCAAGGTCTTCATGCGCGAGCCGCTGGGCGCGTTTGGGACTATCGGTTTCCCCGTGCTGGTGTTCCTCATCGTGGGTCGATCGGCTGGCCGTAACATCCCCGCAACCTCGCTCGCTGCCAACAGTTTTCTTCGCGTGGGATTGCCTGTTCTCGCGTCGCTCTTGATCGCCGTAAGCTCTGTGCTGTCCCTCGTCACGATCATCTCGATCTACCGCGAGGGCGGCATTCTCAAGCGGCTCCGAGCCACTCCGCTGCGTCCGCAGACCATCCTCACCGCGCAAGTGGTGGTCAAGCTGATACTCACCGTGTCCACGCTGGCATTGATGTTGCTCGCGGGCAAGCGCTACTACCCGGTGAACGTCCACGTTCCATTATTCGGATTTACGATTGCACTCGTGATCAGCACTTTGAGCATCCTGTCGATTGGCTTTCTCATCGCCAGCATCGTTCCCACTGCACGATTTGCGCAACCAATCGGCGCGGCGATTTTGTATCCAATGATCGCTGTCTCGGGACTCTTTACGCCGGTTAGCTCGATGCCGCCGGTACTTCAAGCTATAGCACGGGTGCTGCCGATCACCTACGCGGTGTCGTTAATGGAAGGAATCTGGAAGGGCGACGCGTGGTCGGCGCACATCGGCGATGTAGCGGCACTGGCTGTGGTGTTCTTCGTGTGCACGGCGCTCTCAGCAAAGGTATTCCGTTGGGAGTAATCGGATTGCGCGACGTAGCAGGATGTGACAACAGCGTGCATACGGAATCCCGGCCCAGCCTCCAATTCCCGCCCTCAAATTTAGCATCGTCTGCCCTGCTACTTTGAGGCGGGCAGGTTCGCAAAGCCCGTTGCCGAAGCAATGCGAGCGTCCGGCCCGAGTACAAACACATTGGTGCCGCTCATTCGCTCCCGACCGTCGGCGCCTCTCGCGCTCCAATCCGCGATTACAACCCCTTGGCAGTGACGCGGCTCACCTTGGCGGTGCATTCGCACGCCCGGCATGAAGCGCTGGGAGGCTCCGGCATGAGCCGAGAGATCGGCCAAACCGTCGAGCAAGCTAAAGCGGTCGCGGAAGCGAACGCCCGGCGCGGCTATCCTGGCAAACGCCGCGTCACGAGCGCGCTCATCGGTGATTGCCCACGCTTCAAACCATTCGTCCACCACACTCGCCGCGCTGGCGAAGACTTCGTCAGAGACAATGTTTGCGAAAAGCGAGAGCTGATACCGCCAGCCTTGCACGTGGTCGTCCCGGACAGCGGCTTCGGGGAATTCATGCAGAAGATGTAGCCGGGTGCCGGCTTCGCACGGTTCCAGCGAGATGGTCACGCGTGAACTGCCCGCAGGAATCGGTTTGCCGGTTGCAAACCCATATGTGAACACGATCCGTTCTGGCGGAAGCACTTCGAGGACTTCGCCAAGCGCCTCTACACCCCCAGGGTTGCGAATCAGAACCTTTCCCCCAGCGCGAGCTTCAATGGTCGAGCCCGCGCCCCACCATTTAGCCCATCTCGCACTGTCGGTAAAGAAACGGAAGACGGTCTCGGGTTTAGCTTGAATTACGACTGAGCGCTCTAGTTGGTGTGCAAGCGGTCCCATGTTTGAGTAGCCTCCTAAATCTTTCTCCGGCGACTGCGCGGACGCGGGCCGCGCCGCGATTCCTCTAGCTCAGCTTCAAGCTTCAGGCTCCAGAGCTTGTCATCCCACATGCGTACCAGCATCTCAGCCAACGAACCCAGGGCCTCCCGACGAGCGCGGTAAAATCTGTGGCGGCTCTCCGCGCGTGCTTCTACGAGACCATCTCTCAGCAAAGATCGGAGCTGCAGAGAAACTGCTCCGAAGGTCACGTCGGGCATCGCCTGATGAATTCTTCCGGCACTTCGTTCCTTGCGCCAGACCAATCGTAGAATTTCACGGCGACGTGGCGAAGCGAGCGCGGCAAGAACGATAGTCTCTGAAAGCACATCGACACTTTAGATTAAACTAAAATATAAGTCAAGCTTCCTTCCGAGCTGGCTTCCTACCTTTATTTTGGGACTCTCAGCTTCGGAGGGTCGGCATCCAGCTACGCTCTCGCCGCTTTTGACAACTTAGCTTGCGGCCGCAGTCGAGCAGGGGACGGTCTGTCTCGGACCGCGGAAAAACCGGCAGTTTCGTCTATTTCCCGGACGTCGCTCATCTTGTAGAAGTTTTCCTTTTCACATACCCGGCAGCGCAGATTCAGCGTAGGAAATCCAGCTTCGTTCCCGGCACCCGAATCGCTGGATTCAGGCAACACCTGCCTGTTTGCGAGTCTAGCTGGAACGGAAATCGTCTCTCCACAGGACCGGCATTGCACACCGTAATACTTCTCCATCTTAGTTCCAAGCGTCATAGTGAGCCTCGTCAGCGGGGTAAGTCCAAAAAGACAGGATGCGGATTGTACCTGTTCTTGCCCTGAATTTGTAACTCAAATTCATCTCAATTTTAACACTGCTCGGTTCACTCGCCAAACAAACTATCCGCTTCTTTTTCAGCACAATAGAGGGAAAAGTCGGCCGGACGTGTAGAAAACGGCGATTTTAGCGGAATTGCAGAATGGCGCTGCAGCCTTTCTTTTGAGCGCAGCCCCTATGATCGCAATTCGTGTTGCCGGCCACAACGCTTTTACCGCGGAAATATTGACGTCGATAGCGAGCGCGAGTACACTCGGGTCTTCCATCGCAAACGCGCAAGTGCACCGAGCCGCGCGGATTCCGCAAACGAGCGGAACATCGGAGCGTCGGATGAAGGCTGCTGCAGACCGTTGCGTTTCTGCAACAGCTGCAGCTCGCCTCGGCATCTTATCCTGCTGCATGCTGGCGTGCATGGTTCCTTCGTTCGCGCAGTCGCCACAATCAAGCCCGCCTCAGCAAACACCTGCTGCCCAACCAACTCCTGAGGTCACGACAACTGAGCAGGCAGCGCCAGCTCCTCCAGCGAAAGATCCCGCTGCTCCCAATGCTATGTCTGAGGTAAGCAGAAATTCGAGCGCCCCTTTCGAATCTCATGTGAATCTAGTCCCGGTTCGTGTGGTGGTTCATGATTCGAATGGCAAAGCTGTCACAAATTTGACCAAGGATGATTTTCGGTTATTTCAAGACCGTCGACCCCAGACAATTTCGCTTTTTAGTGTGGAGACTCCAGCTTCGACGGAGAAACAGGTCGTTCGAGGCGAAGCGGCTGAGGAAGCCGCGGATCAGCCGAAGGTCTCAGCTCCCGGAACGCTGGCAATGCCGACGCGCTTTGTGGCACTCCTCTTTGATGACGTCCATCTCAACACGCAGGACCTAATGCAAGCACGCCTCGCGGCTATGCGCTACCTGGATTCGTCGATCGATCCGACCGAGCGTGTTGCCATGTTCACGATTTCGGGCCAAACGCAAGTGGACTTTACGGATGATCTAGCCAAAATCCGCGCGATGGCGGCACTGCTCGCGCCGCGGCTTATCGGCGCGTACAATCCACTCGAAGATATAAATCAGTGCCCTCAGATGGGTTATTACGAAGCGGACCTCATTTTAAACAAGAACGACCAGAACGCTCTCGACGCCGCGACCGCGGACGCGGCTGCTTGCATCTCGCGCACCGCTCTGGCAGGAATTGAGAATCCGGCCCAGGCTGTCCAGAGATCGTCCCAGGAAATGTTGCTTTACGGCGATACCAACGCGGAATACGCGATTCGGCGGTTAGCCGAGGTCGTTCGCCGCATGTCCGCTCTTCCAGGACAGCGCAGTATCGTTTTAATTTCCCCGGGGTTCCTAATCACTACGAGCCACCAATACGATATTTCAGACGTAATTGACAGGGCTACGCGCGCGAACATTTTCATCAATACTCTTGATGCGCGCGGCGTTTACACGGTCGACGCGCAAGGTGATATTAGCCGTCCGCTTCCGATTTTTTCTAACTCGAGGGCGGCCGGCTTGGGTCAGATATACCGATCTCAGGAACAAGCGAGCCAATCGGACGCGCTGGCCGAACTCTCCGACGGCACCGGAGGCCTTTTTTTCCGCAACAATAACGACCTTGGCGCCGGATTTCGCGCCGCGATGTCGGTGCCCGAAGTCACCTATCTGCTCGGTTTCACTCCCGAGGCGCTGAAGTTTGACGGCAAGTTCCACCAAATAAAGGTGACACTCGCCGCCAAAGAAAAATTCACGATTCAGGCGCGACGTGGTTTTTTCGCGCCCAAGCATGGACAAACTCCCGAAGAAATCGCTAAGCAGGACATTGAAGAGGCTGTCTTTTCGCAGGAGGAACGGCAAGGAGTTCCGATCGACCTTCAATTGCAATACTTTAAGAGCGATTCTTTGGAGGCGAAGCTTTCCGTGCTTACCCGCGTCGACGTAACGCGTGTGCGCTTCGAAAAAGCGGAAGGAAGAAACCTGGGAAACTTGACGGTTGTAACAGCGCTCTTCGACCGCAATGGTAACTTTATCAGCGGAAACCAGGAAAACGTCGGCCTACGGCTGAGGGACGCGACGCTGGAAAAATTGGCGCACTCGGGCATGACCCTCAAGATGGGCTTCGATGTTAAACCGGGAGGCTACATCGTCCGCTTGGTCGTGCGAGACTCGAAAGCCTCGGTTCTATCGGCGAAAAACGGTGTGATCGAAATACCGTAAAGCTATGCGAAGGATAGAGTTGCACGGCAAGAGGCCATCTGTTCTTCCATCCGCACCTTGCTCAAAGTAAAGAGTCCTTCCTCGGCAAGATGCTTACCGAGCATACATTGACGGGCATATTAAGACCGAGTACACTCAGCCTTCAATCGCAAATGCACATTCTGGGGGAATTATACCGATTCCACCAATGAGCCTCGCACCGGGGTGTCGGATGAAAGCTTCTGCTGCCCGTTGCTTTTCAGCGCCGACTTTTGCTCGCGTGGGCCTCCTTCTCTGCTGCCTGCTGGTGGCGCGCTCCGCCGTTTCGGCGGCACATCTCAATCAAAACAATCCGCCGCAGCAAGCGCCCACCGCCCAGCCGACTCCTGAAATCACCACAACTCAGCAACCTGCGCCCGCCCCTGCTGCGAAAACTCCAGCCTCCGATTCGACGTCTGAAGTGGACGCGCATCCGAGCGTACCCTTCGAATCGCATGTGAATTTGGTCCCCGTTCGTGTCGTCGTGCATGATGCGAACGGCAAAGTGGTTACTAATCTAACCAAGGAAGATTTTCGATTGTTCCAGGACAAACGGCCGCAAACGATTTCGCTTTTCACCGTGGAGACTCCCGCTTCGACGGAGAAGCAGGTTGTTCGAGGTGAAGCTGGTGGTCAACCTACCGATGAACCGAAGGCTCCAGGGACGTTGGTAATGCCAACGCGCTTCGTGGCGCTTCTTTTTGATGATGTGCACCTCAGGACGCAGGATCTGGTGCAAGCACGCGTCGCCGCCTTGCACTATCTGGACACTTCGGTCGATTCAACCGAACGAGTCGCGATCTTTACCACCTCGGGACAAACGCAAGCGGAGTTCACGGACGACCGCGGCAAAATCCGCGCAATGGTGGAACAACTAATGCCGAGCCGCGTCGGCGCGCTCGATCCAGTCAGCCAGTGTCCTCCGATGGATTATTACGAAGCTGACCTGATCGCGAACCTGAACGACCAAAATGCCACGGCAGCAGCGATACAAGACGCGGTTGCATGCGCCGGGAGCGGCGGTCCCAGTGTTTCGCCGGCTATCCTTGTTCAGCAAACGGCCCAGCAACTGGTGATTGCGGGAGACACTAACGCGGAATATGCCATTCGGCGCCTGGCACAAGTCGTTCGCCGGATGTCCGCTCTTCCAGGGCAGCGCAGCATTGTTCTAGTCTCCCCGGGGTTTCTTGTCACTAACACTCACCAGTTCGATGTTTCGGACGTTATCGACAAGGCGACGCGCGCAAACGTATTCATAAATTCGCTCGACGCGCGCGGCCTCTACACCGTCGATGTGCTCGGCGACGTCAGCCAGCCTGCGCCGGTTCACGCCAACTCTAGCTCCGCCGGCCTCAGCCTCGGACACCGATCTGAGGGCCAATCCCGCCAGGCCGACGTAATGGCGGAGCTTTCGGATAGCACCGGTGGGTTTTATTTTCACAATAACAATGATCTGAGTAAGGGATTCAGCGTAACGACGTCGGTACCCGAAGTCACGTATTTGCTCGCCTTCACTCCCGAGGCCTTAAAGTTCGACGGTAAGTTCCACCAGATAAAGGTGACGCTAGTTGCCAAAGGCTATACCGTTCAAGCGCGGCGCGGTTTTTTTGCTCCTAAGCATGGGCAGACCCCGGAGGAAGCTGCCAAGCAGGATATCGAAGAGGCGGTCTTTTCGCAGGAAGAACGGCAGGGAGTTCCGATCGAACTCCAATTGCAATATTTCAAGAGCGATGCTGTGGATGCTAAACTTTCTGTCCTCACGCGGGTGGATGTAACTCACGTTCGCTTCGAGAAAGCGGACGGAAGAAACTTGGGCAACCTGACCTTGGTGGCCGCGCTTTTCGATCGCAATGGAAACTTTATCAGCGGAAACCAGGAAAACGTTGGTCTGCGCTTGAAAGACGCAACACTCGAAAAGTTGACTCGCACCGGCATGACCCTGAAAATGGGCTTCGACGTTAAGCCCGGCGGCTACATTGTCCGCTTGGTCGTGCGGGATTCAAAAGCGTCGCTTCTATCGGCAAAAAATGGTGTGATTGAGATACCGTAAAAAGGAAGGTGAGCAATGACGCAACGCCCAGTGGCCTTGGTGGTATTCCTGATGCTGCTGTTTCTCGTCGCGGGCAGCTTTGGAGGACGCTTGATCGGGTCTTTTGGAGTTGCGCAGGCCCGCCAGTCCTCCCAGGACTCCGCTCAGCAGGCGCCCGTTCAGCAGCCGGCCCCTCAGGCAGCTCCGGCGATTAAGGCCGAGTCGAAGATTGTTCGCGTCGACGTTGTCGTCACCGACAAGAAGGGCAATTACGTACACGACCTGAAAGCCGACGATTTTAAGGTTTACGAAGACAATAAGCCGCAGCCGGTCACGAACTTCTCGTTTGGCGCCGACCCGAGTATCCCCGGAGCCACCGAACGGCACTATCTGATCTTGTTTTTCGACAATTCCACCATGGATGCGGGCGACCAGGCGCAGGCACGCACCGCCGCCGCGAAATTTATCGACCAGAATGCCGGCCCCGATCGCGTGATGGCGGTTGTGAATTTCGGGGGAACTCTCAGGGTCGATATGAATTTCACCTCAGATGTGGCCCGTCTCAGGCAAGCGGTGCAAAATTTTCAAACCTCCTCTGTCCAGCCTAATGCTCCTGTTTCCGCTTCCACCACAGCGCCGTCTTTGAGTGCAGCTGGTGTTCCGACCGGACCGCCTGTTCCCGGCGGACTCTCGATGGATAATGCCGTCGGCGATTTCGGCGCGCGGACCCTGCTACTCGCAGTCCGAAGCATGGCAAAGGACCTCGCTAATGTGCCTGGGCGAAAAAGCATGGTGCTTTTTACGGCCGGGTTTGCGCTCACTCCCGAGTCCGACTCGGAACTAACCGCCACTATCGACGAATGCAACAGAGCAAATGTCGCAATATATCCGCTGGACGTGCGCGGTTTGGCGACTCCAGAAATCCCAGCCGGATCCGGGCGCGGGCCGTCGTCATTTATTCCGCGCAGCAATTTGCCCGGCGTTTCAGCTTCGGCCTCGACGCACTCTGCAATTGACACAGGTAGAACTCAACCCACAGGCGCTAGCTTTTCGCTCGCTTCCTATCACGTCTCATCCCCCTCTGAACCGGCCTACCTGCAACACGGCGGAGGAGGTGGAGGAGGGGGTGGCGGCGGTGGCGGTGGCGGTGGCGGGCGCGGTGGTGGCGGAACCGGTGGCGGTGGTACCGGCGGTGGTGGCACAGGGGGCGGTGGCACGGGCGGTGGTGGGGGTAAAGGTGGCGGCGGGACCGGCGGCGGTGGCGGGTCACGCGGAGGCGGCACTATAAGCGGAGCCAACAATGGCAATCCCGGCGGACTCCCGCCACGGTCGATTGTTCCTCCCATTCCGGAATCCACAGCCGCGAACCAGCAGGCGCTGTATATGTTGGCGCAAGGGACCGGCGGTTTCCCGATTTTCAACACGAACGACTTATTCGCCGGCCTTCAAAAAATCGCGAACGAACAGAATGAGTACTACCTCCTGGGATATGTGCCGCCTAATTCGACGGACGGCAGTTGTCACACGCTTAAGGTCAAGGTGGAGCGGAGTGGAACAACCGTACGAGCTCGCACCGGATTCTGCAACGTGAGGCCCACCGACATTCTGGCTGGAAAACCGATCGAAAAGGAGCTTGAGACGCGAACCGCAGCTTCAGTGCCTGTTACTGAAGGCTCGCTTGAGGCGCCGTATTTCTACCGTTCGAAGAATGAAGCTCGCGTGTATATGGCCATGGAAGTTCCGTCCGCTACGATTGATTTCCCCAAGGTGAAGGGAAAATACCATGCAGACATAAACATTCTCGGTGTCGCCTACCGGGCGGATGGATCGGAGGCTTCCAAGTTCAGCGATCAGCTCACTTTTGACTTCGAAAAAGACGAATTGCAGAAGTTTTTGCAGTCGCCGATGCGCTATCAAAACCAGTTCTCCGTCGCACCGGGACAATATAAGCTAACCGTTGTTCTTTCGGGCGGCGCGCAGAAATTTGGAAAGTACGAGACCTCCCTCGTAGTCGAACCCTATGACGGTAAAACCTTCAGCTTAAGCGGGTTGGCCTTCAGCAATGAAATGTATAAGGTCTCTGCGAACTCAGGCGATCTGGATGCGGATTTGCTGGCAGACCGTATGTCCATGATCGTACAGGGTGTGGAGCTGATTCCCTCAGGAAGTAACCATTTCAAGAAAACCGACAAAGTGGTTTTGTACGCTCAAATTTATGATCCGACCTTGGCAGACCCCAACCCTCCCTTAGTCGGATGTCAATATGTAGTAATCGATCAAAAAACCGAGAAGAAAGTGCTTTCGACGGGTTTGTTCAGTGTGACGCCTTTCGTGCAGAAGGGGAATCCGGTGGTCCCGGTAGCACTGAAAGTTCCGGTGGACACTTTTCCCCCAGGAAGTTATCGCGTCGAAATGCAGGCGGGCAATGCCGGCGGGGCGGTCTCGCACACCCGGGTAGCGACGTTCCAAATGGAATGAGCGCCGGGCAGCGCGCTCTAATTCTACATTGTCCGGCGTCGCGGCGAGAGAAAGCCACGAGCTGCTGGCTGCCCGCTTGAGAAATGATGTTCTTGCTGGGAGTCGTGTCTTTCGAGTAGAATGAGTTTCCCCGCAGCGAGGATGGTATGGACAAGTCTATCTTCAGTTCCTTCGGACTGCGCGAGAATCCTTTCAGCGTAAACCCCGATCCGCGTCACTTATTCCTAACCAACCAAACTCGGACAACATTGGATGCCCTGATTCAGGGGATTCAGTCCCGGCAGGGCCTCATGCTGCTTACGGGTGACGTGGGAACCGGAAAGACCACCTTGATCAATTCCCTTCTGGATTGGCTGCAACAGAATGGAGTTCCCACGGCCTTCATTTTCAATTCCCACCTGGAGGTGCGGGAATTATTTGAGTTGATGCTCTCTGATTTTCACATTCCGTCCGACGTGCGCTCCACTAGTAGCACGATGTCACAGTTAAATGCCTGGCTGCTTGAAAGATATCGCGCCGGCGAAACCGCCGTCCTTATCATCGATGAAGCCCAGGGGCTTCCTTTACATACGATCGAGGAAATTCGATTATTGCTGAATCTCGAAACGCCCACCGGCAAGTTGTTGCAGATCGTTCTATCGGGACAGTCGGATTTGAATGACAGGCTCAAGCGGCTCGACCTGCGGCCGCTCCATCAGCGAATTTCGCTCCGTTGCAGAACCATGCCGATGACGCTGGAGGAAACGCGCGGCTGCATCCAGCATCGCATTCGCGTTGCGGGCGCCCAAGATGATGAGCTTTTCACGCCCGAGGCCATGGATATGGCTCATTTTTATTCGCGCGGCATACCGCGAATCATCAACTTGCTTTGCGAACAGGCGCTTCTGAAGGCGTACTCCAGCGGAATCCGCCCTGTTTCAGCAGCCATGATCGAGGATGCTTCGCGCGAGTTCCAATTCGATGGAGATCGCCCTGTGGCTCCTCTGTTGAGGGCGAACGAAGCAATCGGTTCGCGGGCGAGCGTGATTCCCATGCAGTCGATGAGCAATCCGCCGATGAGCTTTGCGGCAGCGGCTGGGTCGGAATTGGATCGACGACAAGACGCGAAGACGATTCGTATCCCGCCTCCTGCGACGAAATCTCCGCTGGTACTGACCCCGAACAATCGGGAACAGGACGCTGGCGTGGTTAAAAAGGGCTTTGGACCTCAGGCCGATACATACTCCACGAAAGGGCAGGAGGCTCCCAAACGCGCGAATTCCGGTTCTCATCGTTCTGCCGATGCAGGCCAAATAATGGCTGAACTTTCGGCAGGCGTCGCTGCTAACGTTCCGACGCTAGTCAACCGAACCGCAGCAAACAGGGGTTTCAGACTTGTCAAAGTATGGATTCGCGAATCCATTCTAGGGTTGATCAGAATGAAGACCTTCTTGCTGACGTTTGTCGCGAAAAGCAAAGGGGAACTTGGGCATCGAACTCGGAAGTTACTGCTTTCCTTCCGCCTCGGCTATCTGCGGTGGTCCAAGCGCAGTGTCGAGCTGGCTGCGCCAGTCTTGAAGCGTATGGCATCGCCATTTATCTCTTGGCTAAAGGAACCGCGGCCACCCAAGCTGCTCGTTCGAGCAAGTTCGGGAACGCAACGTAAACCTTCCGGTCGCTTCTCGGCATTTAGCAATAATCTTCGGGACAGAGCGGAGCCTGTCGTCCGATGGCTGCAGACTCCTCTACGTCCAGCGCACCGGCGTTAGTGCGGTTGAACTCATTCCCGACAGTCCCAAATTAATGCGCCGAATCTCGATCAGGCCTTCGTTCCAAACCCGGACAGCCCCGCGGCTGCTGCTTTAAGTTGCGTTGTTTTTTGAGTCGGATCATGCCACTCGCGTCCTTCACGCCGCAGTAGTTCCTGCGCTTGTTCCGGACCCCAGCTTCCCGCGGCGTAGTTTGGAAAATCGCGGGGCGGGAGAGCCTTCCATAGATCGAGTATGGGTTGCACGATGGTCCAGGAAGCCTCCACCATATCGGCCCGTTGGAACAGCGTTGGATCGCCCATCATGCAGTCGTATAGGAGCGTTTCATATCCCGTCGACGGCGTACTGCCGAAATAATCTGCGTATTGGAAATCCATGTTCACCGCACCGAGCCTGACAATCGGGCCCGGGACTTTGGCCTCGAAGCTTAGGGAAATTCCTTCATTTGGTTGAATGTTAATCACCAATTCGTTCGGCGCAATTTTTTCCACCGAAGTCTTGCGGAACAACACGAAGGGAGGCCGCCGGAAACGGATGACGATCTCGGTAGAACGGGTGGCCAGCCTCTTGCCAGTTCGCAGATAAAACGGCACGCCGGCCCATCGCCAATTATCGATATTCAAAGCCAGCGCAACGAATGTCTCTGTCGTCGACGCCGGATCCACGTTAGGCTCCGTTCGATAAGCCGGCACGGATTTGCCGTCAATTACGCCCTCGCCGTACTGCCCGCGCACGGCGTGATCCAAAACTCTCTCGGGGTTTAGAGGCTGGATGGCGCGCAATATCTTGGTCTGTTCATCGTGAACTGCCTGCGCATCGAAAGAAATGGGTGGTTCCATTGCCGTGAGCGTGATGAGTTGAAAGATGTGATTTGGCACCATGTCGCGCAACGCGCCGGCGTGTTCGTAGTAATCTCCCCTCATTTCCACGCCCAACTCCTCCGCCACAGTCACTTGCACGTGATCCACGTAGCGGCGGTTCCAGACCGGCTCGAAAATGCCGTTCGCGAACCGGAACGCTAAAATATTTTGGACCGTTTCTTTTCCCAAATAATGGTCGATGCGATAAACCTGATCTTCCCGCAACACTTGGCCGATTTCGTGGTTCAACGACACCGCCGAGTCAAGGTCGTGCCCGAATGGCTTTTCGATCACCACCCGTCTCCACTTGCCGTTTTCTTCGACCGTAAGCTTGGCCGCTCCAAGTTGTTTCACTACGATCGGGAAAAAAGTCGGGCTGGTGGCCAGATAGAAAAGCCGGTTTCCCTGCGTGTTTTGGTCTTTTTCCGCCTGCCCGAGAAGGCCTTCCAGTTTCTTGTACAACTCGGGGTCCTGAAAATCCCCCGGGGTATAGTAGAGGCGCTTTACAAACTGATCCCACGAAGCTTGATCCACTTCGCCCGTCGCATATTGCCGAATCTCCTGCGCCGTTCGCTGTCGGTAGTCTTCGGTGGAAAATTGTTCGCGTGAGACTCCTATAATCGCGAATTGCTCCGGAAGCAGCTTGCCTCGCGCAAGGTTATAAAGCGCAGGAATCAACTTCCTCTTGGTAAGATCTCCTCCTGCCCCGAAGATGACCATGGTGCACGGAGGCGCCGCGCGTCCAAGCGTTTCTTGCGACACCTTCACCGGATTAGAAGTCTGACTCACTTTTTTCCTCCGCTTAACCGCTCTCTCACGCGGCCTTTCCTCGTCAATGCGCGATGCGGCCTTGCCCTCGAGATCAGGTGCGACGAATGCATCAAGCCACGGTTAATAGCCTCGACCAGACTCTAATAATAAACCTGCCGGCCTAGTTGACTGAAACAATTTTGATCCCGCCGAGCGCCGGTTTGCGTAAATCGCTGGCTCCACGCGAAAGAACGTTATCTGTATGGTTGTAAATTCCGTCGATTATGTTCTAGCGGAACAGCAGCTGCTTGCCAAAACGCATGGGGAAATAAACATAGCGGCTCAACCGTGAAATGCGTGCGAGGAAGCGTCCCAATAATTTTTGCGTGAGAGATTCCAAATCAATGTGGTGCCGTCCGCGATGAATACGCGTGGCGTGTCCTAGATACTCCTCTGCGGAAACGGGGGCATCCGTTTCGTTTGAGGCGTCGCCCTTGGTGATTAGTAACCTGTCGATTTTATCCGAAGGAGCCGCTTTGGCGCGGCGAATCGCCCGGTGAACTACGACCAGTCCGTTCCGCTGAAAGACGATTACGTCGCCCGGCGAAACTTTACCGAAATCAAAGCGGCGAATGAAAATAAAATCTCCCGGCCGTACCCATGGAATCATGCTACCGCCGGACACGCGCAAACACGCTGATCCCTGCGTACGCATTTTCTCCGCAATAGAGAGAGCCGAGTCCGGAGGCGGCGGAACAAATCGCCCCTTGTCTTCAATTCGAGCTCGCGAAACCGCGGATGTGGCGCTCATCAGGGAGTCAATTCAACTGTTTGAGTGGCGATTACCTGGCCGTCCAAGGAAACGCGCGCAGTCCACTCGCCCAGCATTTGCCGCTGCTGGATCCATGTTCCAGCTACCGGGAGTACTTGGATTGCGACCAGGGGTTCGGTTGAACCTTGCGGAACGCCAAAGGCCATTTGCGTTTGTTGGTATAAGTTGCCGCCGGGAATCAAAATCTCGAGCGTTTGGACATGGTTTCCCGCCGGCACATTCTGCCAGGAAACTTTCACTTCCAGGTCGCGCGTTGCCGCGGTGCTAAAAGTCGTTTCACCGCTGCAACCAGAAGCTTCCTTATCGCAAAATGAAAATGACGCCGTGGGAGGCGCTGCCGCAGGAGTTCCACCGTTCGCCGAAGTCATCGCCATCTGGCAACCGGAAAACCCGATCGCAGCCAAAAGAACAAAAGCTCCTGGCAACATCGTATTTCCCAGGTATTTCTTTAATCGTATCAAAGGCAACATGAATCCCTCGCTAAAATGGAATAGTAAATGCGTAAGCGCGTTGATCGGTCGTCGTAACGTAAATACGCGAAAGCGCTTCATCGATCGATGGATCGCCCACCGTCCCGATGGTCGGTCCCGTATTTGCAACTTCATCTTTGACGTCGGCACCGGTGTTTAGAGCAAGCTCGTGAATCTTGCCATCGCTTGATCCCACAAAAATAAACGAAAGCCCGGTAACTGAAATAGGGGCGGACGGGTTTGTAATCGGCGTGGTCCAAGTTTGTGCGAATGTCTTCCTCACGGCGTCATAAGAAAGCAAATGAACTCCGGTGGCGCCGGAGTAAACCACAGTGTATGGCGACGTGTTCCCCAGAACGACCGGATAGCTCACTACAGCTCCGTCCGTGGAGGTAAAAGATGCCAAAGTAGCGCCGGTCGCGGGATTGATCGCGTAGATAATGCTGTTCCCGGCTGTGCAGGTGCCCCCGACGATGGCATCGCCGTTGCTGGCCGCGAACAAAACGTCACTCGCCGCAGTAAGCGTAGGCGACGCGTCTATATCTCCAAGGTCGTTGGTTGCCAGTATCACTCCTGTACTCGGATTGATCTTCCACAAGCTCGGCTGAGCGGTACCGCATGCGCTTCGGCTGGTTACCCATATCGCGCTATGGACGTAATCCACCAGCGGCGTTGAATTGATAATGTCCAGACTTGGAACGCTCCCCGTGCCGCCCGTAATTGGCGACCACGACGCATTTGCTCCGGTGTTGCCATCCAATGCGAAAATTTGGTTTCCCGTCGTTGTCCCGGTGTTGCGAGTGCCAAAGAAAACCTGGTCGTTCGATGATCCCCCAGCTATAGACTTCAACTGAACCGCAGGGCCGCCCTGGAGCTGCAAATTAGTTCCAGTCGTGGGATTCACTACCCAGTCGATCACTCCTGTATCAGTGAAAATGCCATAAATCAATCCATCCTGGTCCGTAACGTAAACCACATCTTGTCCCGTGGACGACGACGCCGCATCTATCGCCGGTGAGCGCGAAGCAATGGGTCCGCCCACTGACACGGGAACAAACTCTCGTAGCCCTGTCGAGGCATTGATCAAGAATAGAAGGTTGATTTGCGAGCCCACACCCACTACCGTCCCGGGAATCAATGCCGGGCTGGCAAGATCAGTGGCAAATGTCGCCGCAATCCACTGTGTGCTCTGTTGAGCAGCAGTCGTAGCCGCCGGCGTGGCTGAGATTTCTTCCGTGAAGGTTGAGCCGTTGGTTATAGCTTGCGCAGAGTAATAGTTCGAGCTATCGCGCAAAAACACTTTGTAGAAGTAAGTCGTTCCGTTCGCAGGTTGCCCCGCATTAGCGCACGTGTCTGAAGCGTTGTCCGTGAAACTCGTTTTCCCGCTAGCATCATCGAAAACAACGACTCCCGAACCCACGGTAGCACACAGTCCCGGATCCGTAGTGTCGGTCGGGACCGAGTTTTTATCTACCGGAGACCCAGTGCGCCGAAGTATAAGTACTCCCGTATATTTTTCGCCGTTAAATGCGGTTCCGATCAACGCTGGAATGTTCCAATTCAGCGTTACGCTTCCGCTGCCTGGAGTTGCCGTCAGTCCCGTCACATTCTGAACGAAGGTTACGTCCAGCTCGGGCGCATTTGTACTGGTGGTAGCCTGTTTCGATCCGAAAACTGTCGTACGGTTATGGTTTGTGTTCTCATCTGTGATAATCGTTCCGTAATTCGGGCTGCCGTTGTACCAATTCTGCACATCGGCAGTAATGTTAAATGCGACGCTCGTGCTGCCATTCGTCACCGTTTCCGTGTCGGTGGCTGTCCCCGCGATGTCGCCGCCCGCGGTGGTCCAAGGCGTTGTCGCCACGCGTGTATTCCAAGTCACCACGTTCGATTGCCAGAAATTGGTTACGTTAAACGCGTCGTAGGTTACAGTATGACTCGGCGGTGTAATCACATGCAGAGTCAACGTCGCCGCCTTGATACCCACGTTCGGGATGCGCGACAAATCAAATTCGACGATCGCGCGGTCGTTCGCGCCGTTTACGCCCGAGACTGTAAGAGTGTTTCCGACATTGTTGACGGTCGGGGTTGCCTGATTGAGTGTGGCGTCCGCGCCGCGTGCCTGAGGATCGGTGGCCGATTTCTGCAACACGATAGTTTCGCGCGCAATCACCGGTGCAGCCAGCAACAGCACGAGCCCCAAGCTAAACCATCGGCGCCGGTCAGTGCGTTCGATTCCCACTGGATTCTGTCTACACATGGACCCCATTGCCTCCAGCTAATTTGTCCCAATGCTCATTCGCGCCCGCCTATGAGCGGCGCGGTGCCGCGTTGCAAACTCCGCCTTGACCGGGCATCTTCCCGCACGCAAGTGCCAAGGTCTCGTAAATCGGTTCCGAAACACACTGCGGCTTGACGTAAGCTCGTTTTTTCTTCGGATGCTTTTCGTCCGAGTGCGCGATCTTTTGCGTTCTTTCCATTATTTCCCCTGGGTCAGTTACTGCCGATTTGTACTGCCGGCGCAGCGACCGGCGACGGAATCGAACATAATTCTTTTCCGCCCGACTTCTGCGCGTGCAAAGCGCTAATGGGATTCTGCACGCCTGCCAACTGTGCCTTCAGTTCAGCCAAATCACACGCGCGTTCATACGCTCCCAATAAATCCCCGCCTTCCATCTGGGCAAGTCCGGGACAGCGTTCGCAGTACTGTCGAATCGAGCATTTGGAGCAGACGGGCAGTTGCGACTCTCGCACCGCTCGCACGCGATTCATTTCCGGGGAACCGAACCAAATCTCGTCGAATCGCTGCTGCCGCAGGTTGCCCGTGGCAACCGGCATCTGCACGCAAGGAAAAACATCCCCGTACGGAGAAATGTAGCAACTGTTATGGCCCGCACTGCAAGGGATGTCCTCATATGCCTGGCTTTCAATCCCGCTCGACGTAGCGCTTCCCATCGCAAGCGGCGCTTCGTGTAAGTGTTCGGGCGAAGACGACGGAGGATTGAGAGTAGTATCTTGAAGAATAGGCAAGAGGTCCTGCACCGAATTGCGCAATTGCAGAAGACTCATGTCTCCGTCCATCTTCGGAGTAATCGTCATATCCAAAACGTAAGGAACGCCGAGTCCCTCTGCGAGCGCTTGAACGTTTCGATAAGCCATCAAGTTCTGCTTCATCAACGGGCACGCGATTTTTACCTGCAAACCTTCCGCTTGCAGGAACCGAATGGCAGTCAAAGAGCGCTCTAGCGATCCGCGGACTTTTGTGATGGCGTCATGGACCTCCGGCTCGGCGCTGTAAATGCTGATTTGTATGCGGCGAACGCTGAGCCCGCGTAATTTGCGGGCACGCTCGGCGTCAATCAACAGCGCATTCGTTTTCAGGCTGATATCGAAGTGAAGAGACCGCGCGAACTCGAGCAACTCAAAAAGGTCGTTCCGCAGAAAAATCTCGCCGCCGCTCAGAGTCAGAAACAAAGTTCCGGACTGCGCCAGTTGTTCCAATACGTTCTTGATCTCGTCCGTTTTCATCTCGCCATGGTCTTCATGATCGAGATAGCAATGGACGCACCGTTCGTTACATCGGTAGGTGAGATCCACATGAACGCTCCAAGGAAGGTGACGCTCCACCGTCCTCCGAATCAATCTGTCCATCACTGGCGTCTTCGGCATTCTTAACCCTTCACTCCCGTTGCCACGAATACCAATTGTTTCTGTTCCAGTGCGGCCACTAATTCGCCGATGTCGGCGCGTGCCGCTTCCAAACTGACTTCGTATTCCGCGGAAATCCTTTCCGCCAGTTCTTCCAGGCTCTTCCCTTCGGCGTGTTTCCAGATCAGGCTCGCGGTTTCGTTCAGTTCATGCACTTGGCTATCTTCCGGAGAAATGATCACCATTTCTCCGTCAACTTCCCGCCAGGCGAGTTTCGGATTTCGAACGATGTGTCCTTTCATGCCGCAATCACCTTCCAGAATTCGGCATTCCGGCGAAAATGCAGCCGATGGCACGGTATTTCCTCGATCAGCCCCATCAACGTGCGCAATAACGTTTCATGCGCGCGCTTTTCACTGGCGAAAAACAGTACGCAAGGCAACAGCGCTCGCAGCGCTTGCTTTACGGAAAGCGATTCGACGCGATCTTCTTTCGCCTGTTTCAGCAAATACAAACCTGCTATAGGAAACAATCGGTTGATTCCCGCGGACCGAAATTCTCCCCAAAAAGGCGTCCCGTGGGCCTGCCAGCAGCCATTCGAATATCGCACGAGAGAAATCTCGTCTGTGAGGACGCTGCCTTCCGGCGATAGCGAAGCAACTGTGCTTTTTCCCGCCCCGGAGCGTCCAAAGAAGATGTACGCGCGGCCGTCCCGCACAACCGTCGCGCCATGCAGAAGAAATCCCCGCTGCGGGAGAAGCACCATTGTCAGCAAGATGCGGAGCAGCGAGTCGAGCGCATATTCGTGGCGCACATCGTGGAACTCAGCGCCTCTCGACCCCAGGATCAGCTTCGCATCGTCAAGCAAATACGAGAATTCGCCGCTCTCCTGCGTCCGCGCTTCTTGTTGATTCAATATGATGGGAAATCCGTTCTCGGAACTCTGCTCAAACTCGCGATAACGCCGCAACGCCGGAGCCAGCAGAGCTTCTTCGCGGATATAAAGTGAAAGTGGTACGTTTCCGATAGAAATTTGCAGCGGCGCGCAACTGTTCGGTTGCGTTGCCGGACAATCTAGTTCGACCGTTGCTCCCAAGTTCACGACGATAATACCTGCAACTGCCGGACGTGAGGGCGTCCTTGCAGTTCCCCCAAAAATGTAAATTTGCCCAACAAAAGAGAGGTGCTACACGCTAGTCTCGTTTGGTCTTACGTGATGCGTCAACACCATATGGGGACCTAGATTCGTAAGTGCCACTAAGGATAGGGACGTCAAAGGCGAGAAACTGAGATATTAGGCCCGGCGGCTGGCCCAACCGTACTTCCTTAGAAGGCGAAGAGGCCGCAATGCGATGTAAAGCGGCGCCAATGGGCCGGGTAAGCGCATCATTTGCCAGTCTTCTTCGGCCGGTACTACGGAAAGCCGCAGTGCATAGCGCCAGCCCTCGAAGATTCCGGGCAACATCCGGCGGCGGAAATTGAGACGCCCCGGCGCGTCAAGCGGTTGAAAGTTCAGGCTCAATAGACGGTTTGTTGTCTGGGACGCCACAGCCGTGGCCACCCGGTCCGCTTCCACTCGTTGCCGAATTTCAGCCGGCACTGGAGCATCCAGCAATCCGACGGCGAGCGAAAGTCCCACGTGGAGCATACGCTCCGCGTTCAGGGCCTTTGCTCGCTGTGTCGTGACATCCCAGTTAAGATTGGGGTAACGTCTCACGAGCTCTGAAATATCGGCTATCCACGAAAATCTCTCCCAGAAATCCTTCGCTCCGTGTATGCACAGTATGGGCAGCCCGTCTTCCGGGGGGAAAGTCCGAACTTCTTGCTCGTTGAGCTTCACAGGCACCAGCCGCTGCGAAAGCTCATCGAGATTGGGAGGCTTCGGAAAATGGCGCAGTGTCAATTCCGTGTGGAGCTCGACCATTACGCGCCGCTCTACATCGCGATAGTTGTATTCTCCCGGAACCGTTGAAGCAGCCGCGTCGCGGGAAAGAATCCAATCGAATTTTGGCCGATATCCCAGTCCAAGCATCACTTCATGCGCCTTCGGCAAATCGCTTTGGCGCAAAATAACGTCCAGATCCTCGAACTCGCGTAGCGTCAAATCGCCGTAGGCTTGCACCGCCAGCACAGGACCTTTGTAAGGAATGGACGGAATGCCGTGAGAACGAAAGAGATCGAGAATCTTGATCAGTTCCGCGCTAAGGAACAAGCATCGGATCGTGTTTGCGCGGCAAGCATTTTTCAGGCGTTCCGCAGCCGATGCCGGCAACGCGTCTGGACCTAGCGCATTCAACTGCCGGCCCACAAGCGCAGTGATTGAATTTTCCTCCGCTTCGTTGAGGATATAGTCCCAATCAAGATCACGCTCTAGCAGACGGCCGATTTTCTGCGTTAGCGAGGGCTCTAGCTGAGTATGCGAGCAATAGGCGAGGAGTTGTTTCTCGGGACAAGCGGAATTGCTGACGGCTGAAGTCATCAATGATTATTTTGGGATCGCGAGTTACTCGGAAATTCTACGCCCTTTCAATATCTGGAGCTGGAGGATTCTTATAGAAGTAGTCTTCTAGGGAACAAGCGCGGCGGCATTGAAAGCGCTATGTGCAATATTTCGCAATCGAATTCACTTCCATGACGCTCTGGTTGCACGGCATCGCTTCATAACCATCCGGTTCGTCTCATGCAGCGATGGCAGGAGTAACGTTACCGTGCATTTCAACTAGCTTTCCGATTTTGAGCAGCCTTGCTCGAAAGCTGCCGGGCTCGAGGCCTGCGCGTGCGCAAACCGTTTGAAAATCCGTCTCGTTGTCGAAGAGGAATTCTTGAGCTTTTCTCTGTATTCGCAAACTTCCACTGCGCCAATCCTCTACCGCTGATATCAACACTGCGGTCCAGAGCCTTCGCTCGCCGATTAGATCCTCGGTTACTGTGCTGTGAGAGTTTATTTGATATTCCCCGCCGCTTTTCCCCATGGCCCCCTCCTTCGCTGCTTCTATCCTTCGTTTCTAGCAAAGCTCCGGAACGTATACTTTATACAACAGCAGCTTCAGCGCCATGTATAAGCCGATTCGTACTGGAGACACCGCGCATCGGAACGCCCGCTGTTTCAAGGGATTACAACCAGAAGTGAAGAGCGAACAGAATTCCGGACCGAACCCGACTGTCCGCGGGCAGTCACATGTGCCACAACGGTGCACTCACAACTGAGGCCTCACGATGAGAAAATTCGGTCACGCCAATCCGAAGCCACAAGACGAGAAACTATTGGACGGCTTCGGCGGTCAGAATCTCGCGAAGCTTTGCCGAAAGTGTAGTCATAGTGAAGGGCTTTTGAAGAAGGACCGCATCTGTTTCAAGTATCCCGTGGTGTACCACAGCTTGGTCAGTGTATCCGGACATATAAAGGACACTTATTTTTGGCCTAATAACCCTTACGCGTTCAGCCAGTTCCCGGCCACTAATCCCCGGCATCACCACGTCCGTCATCAGGAGGTGAATTGTTCCCGCATGCATCGCCGCTAATTCGAGTGCGGTATGGCCATCTTCAGCTTCAATCACCGTGTAGCCGCTCATTTCCAGATATTCACGCGCTAGCTCGCGCACGCCTTTTTCGTCTTCTACCAGAAGAATGGTCTCGGACCCGCGTTCCACGGCCCCTGCATCGGATCGGCGGTCGCGGCCACGATCTCCCTCTTCATCTTCAATTCTAGGCAGATAAATCTTGAAGCTGGTTCCCCGGCCGGGTTCGCTGTACACCCAGACGTAGCCGCCGCTCTGTTTCACAATTCCGTAAACGGTCGCGAGACCAAGCCCCGTTCCCTTCCCCTTTTCCTTCGTGGTGAAGAACGGCTCGAAGATATGCGTCTGTGTTTCGGCATCCATACCGCAGCCATTGTCAGTAACCGCGAGCATTACGTATTTGCCGGGAGCCAATACCGCCGGCGACCGCGAATAGGAGGCGTCCAAATCCACATTCGCCGTTTCGATTGTCAGCCGGCCGCCCTGCGGCATCGCGTCGCGCGCATTAACGGCAAGATTCAGGATCACTTGCTCGATCTGGCTGCGGTCTGCCTTGATCAGTCCTGCATCCGGCGCGGACGAGGTCTCAAGCTGAATATCCTCTCCAATCAGTCTTCGGAGAATTTTCTCCATGTCCGCGAAAATACTCTGAATACTTATTATTTTGGGCGCCAGCATTTGTTTGCGGCTGAAAGCCAGCAACTGGCGGGTGAGCGAAGTAGCGCGCTGCGAGGCCGTTTGGATTTGCTCGGCATTCCGCCGCAACGGATCGCCAGGGGCGAGACGATCCGCGAGCAAGTCCGCATAGCCCTGAATCACCATCAAAAGATTGTTGAAGTCGTGAGCGATCCCCCCCGCCAACCGGCCGACCGCTTCCATTTTCTGCGACTGACGAAGCTGTTCCTCGAGCTGCCTGCGGTCTGTGATATCGAGGGCCATGCAAATCGCGCCTTGCAACTGGCCATTGGCGTCGCGTAGCGGCTCGACGTGGCAGGCATAGGACCCCCCTTTCCACTCCACATGGAACGTGGTCGGATCGCCTGCCATCGCGCGACGATGTGCGGCGATCGGCTTGAAACTCTGATCGGACGTCTCAAAATATTCCAGCAGTGACATTCCGACAACCTCATTTTGCTTCAGTCCAAGCCGCGTCAGTCCGGCTCCCATTGCCGAAGTGAAGCGAAGATCTTTTCCCACCGTCCAAAGAACAGCGGGAAGTTGTTCTACCAGGACGCGCAGTCGAGCTTCGCTCTCGCGTACTTTTTCCTCGGCGCGCTTTCTTTCAATCGCCAGCGCGATCTGCCCGCCGACGGACCCGAGAAATTCGAGATCGCGCTCCGTGTACGCGCTTTCACTTCCGTAATGCTGAACCACAAGGACTCCTATCGTGGCGGCCGGAGTTCGCAGCGGCACTCCCAACCAGGACGGCGATGGCGTGCCAACCAGTTCGACTTCCCCCTGCTCAGCGAGCTTGTCGAAAGCTTTTTGGGGAATCAACATGGCGCGTCCGGTTCGATATACGTACGCGGTGCAACTTCTTCCAACCTGCTGGGGAGGCGGCGCAACGTCGAATTGGTCTACGAAAAACGGAAAGTGGAACATTTCCGACGCCGGCTCATACAGCGCCACAAAGCAATTTTCAGCGTAGAGCACTTTCTTCAGCGCGAGGTGAATCAGTCCAAGCAGGTCGTCGAGGTTGTCGGTCAAATTCACGCCGCGAATGATTTCAAAGCTCACCTGCCGCTCGAGTTCCGCGCGCTTGTGCTCAGTTATGTCCTCGACGGTGCCCTCGTAGCAAACAATCTTTCCTTGCGCGTCCCGAACCGCGCGCGCATTCTCGGAAACCCAGATCTTCGCGCCATCTTTGCGGCGGAGCTGATATTCGAATTTTTCAACTACTCCCTTCTTCTCGATCCGCCGCTTGAACTCCTCGCGGAATTCTGGGTCGGCGTATGCGTCCCGTGCCACGTCCACGATGGACTCCAGCATCTCCGCGCAACTGGAATAGCCGCACATTCGCGCGAGTGCCGGATTCATGCTCAAAATGCGGCCTTGCGGCGTGGTCTGGAAGATTCCTTCCACCGCGTTTTCAAATAGAAGCCTGAGCCTTTCCTCCGCTCGTAGCTGGGCCTCTTCCGCGCGACGCCGTTCCGTGATGTCTTCGTACATCCCGAAGCTGCCGATGCGTTTTCCGTTCGCGGTGAGGGGCACCCCTACGATCTGCACGTCCACCAACGAGCCATCGCTGCGGCGGCGCTTGGTTTCCGCGCGGACCACTTCACCGGCCGTGGAGCGTCTGCTCAGCTCCAGGGCCTCGCTCGCGTCGCGAGCCGGGGCTACCAGCAGGTCCAGCTCGGCGCCCAGGATTTCGGACTGGTGGTAGCCGAAGAGAGTTTCAAAAGCGGGGTTGCACATTTGAACGCGGTGGTTCGCGTCCAGAACGACGATGGCGAGTGGATTGTTTTCCGTCAATGCGTGCAGGTAGGCGTTATGCTCGGCTACTTCCTTTTCCGCGGCGCGTCTAGCGCTGATGTCCTGAACGCAGGCGAGAGTCGTTTTGCGTCCCGCGAAAACAATTCCCTGGGTGGTGACTTCGACTTCGAAAACCTGGCCGTTTTTTCGCTTGTGGCGCCAGCATCCCCGGAAAACCAGAGCCGTCGGGTTCTTCCGCACGGCTTCGAGAATGCGGGGGACGTCTTCAACCGGGCGTATATCGGTGAGACGCATGCCCAGAAATTCCTCGCGCGTGTATCCATACTGTGCGAGGGCCGCTTCGTTGACGTCGAGAAACGCCAATGTCTTGGGTTCGTAAATGTACATTGGCTGGGGATTGTTCGAAAATAAAAGCTGAGAATACGGGTTGTCGAACGTATCGCGCGATGCCGGGGCATCAGCATTCGTTGCGGGTTTGGCGTGAGCGCGCGCTGGCGCCGGCTGGTGCGCACCCTCCGCGGGGCGCAAGGCCGCCTTCTGATTTGGCCGCAACTTGGTTGTTTTGCTCGGCATTTTCCTGGACTTCGAAACGGCGGGGGCCCACTCTCCCGACACCTAGATATTCGCTGTCCAGGGCCTGAGCCACAATGGTACCTTCGTACCAAAATTGCACATTCCATGACACTTACGACACGCCGGATTCCGAAAGCGGGGTTGGCGAGAGGATACGAACGACGAAACCTCATTTGAGTATGGGGGGCTCGGGGATTGCTTCGCCGTCTTTTCGAGGATCGGAAGCGCCGTAGTTTACACCGGTAGAAAAATCGCGGCGGACGGCCTGGCCGCCACCGACCGCTTGGGCGAAGGCGCCTTGAAGGTCGATCTGGTGGCCGCGCTGTGTGAGTATTGCACGAATATCGGCGGGAAAGCGGTCTTCCATCATTACGTCGCAACCGGTGAAGGTATATTTTGTGAAACGTGGCGCTTCCAGCGCGGCTTGAATATTCATCCCGTAGTCCGCGATGTTGGACACGAACTGCGCGTGCGCTTGCGACTGGTTGAAGCCGCCCATGATGCCGAAGGCGATGCGTTCCTGGCCGCGGGTCATGAAGCCGGGAATGATGGTGTGAAGAGGCCGCTTGTGGCCGGCAAGCGCGTTGGGCGATTTGGGATCGAGGCTGAAAAGGCCGCCGCGATTTTGCAGAGCGAAGCCGGTTCCGTCCGCGACCACTCCGGAACCGAAGCCAGAGTAATTGCTTTGAATCAGCGAGACCATGTTGCCTTCGCGATCGACGACGCTGAGATACATGGTGTCGCCCTTAGCCGAGAATTCGGGATTGCCTGGGCCGACGTCGCAATTCGCTTTAGCCATGTCGATTAATTTTGCGCGCTGCGCGGCATATTCTTTCGAGAGCATTCCGGCGACGGGCACGCTGCTGAATTTCTGGTCGGCGACGTAGCGGTACATGTCGGCGTAGGCGAGTTTCTTGGCTTCGATCATCACGTGCGGCGCGTCGGCAGAATTTTGAAACTGCTTGAGCGGGAACGTCTCCATAATGTTGAGCATTTCTAGCGCGGCGATTCCCTGCCCGTTCGGTGGAATTTCGTACACGGTCCAATCGCGGTAAGTCGTGGAAATGGGCTCGACCCATTCGCTGGAGAAATCGGCGAGATCTTCGGCAGACATCGTTCCGCCGAGTCTGGCGGATGTGGCTACGATGCGATTCGCGATGTCGCCTTTGTAGTAGGCATCGCGGCCGCCGTCGGCAACAAGCTGGAGCGAGTGCGCCAAATCCGGATTGCGAAATATCTCTCCAACACCCGGCGTGCGGCCGTCGATTAGAAAGGTCGCAGCGGCATTGGGATCGCCGTGCAGCTTTTGGGCTTCCTCCGCCCAATATTCAGCGGCGAGTTCAGGTACGGGGAATCCGTCTTTCGCATAATGAATAGCGGGAGCGAGAACTTCTGAAAATTTCTTGGTTCCGAAACGCGAGAGAAGTTTGGACCAGCCGTCCACTACTCCGGGAACGGTGACGGAATTAATGCCGTGCTGGGGCATTTTGTCGTCACCTTTGCCGTGGAGAAATTCGATGGAAAGTTTGGCAGGGGCCCAGCCGCTGGCGTTGAGGCCGTAAAGTTTTCCGGTCTTCGCTTCGTAAACGATGGCGAAAAGATCGCCGCCCATTCCGTTCATCATGGGCTCGACGACGCCGACGACAGCATTTGCGGCGACCGCTGCGTCGATGGCATTGCCGCCCTGCGCCAGAATCATCGCGCCTGCCTGCGAGGCGAGCGGACTTTCGGTCGCGACGATTCCGCCGCGCGAGATAACCAAGGAGCGGCCCTGCGTCCGGCTTTGCGTGTGAGTTACGATGGCGAGAGTCATGATGGCCAGGAGAAAGAGTACCGTTTTTTTCATATGGTTGGCCGCAAGAATATTTGAATTGGGCGGCGATGCAACAGGAGATTTTCGGGGGCGGAAAAGTGCGGATTTGCGAATTCCTTAATGTGCATTCTGGCCCCGGTTAGAAATTTTTCCAGCGTTTGTTTTGAGTGAGTTACGGTCAATTCTGTTTGTGGGGCAGAACCGGTTAGAAATGGGCGCGGGCGGGACGAATTCGTCCCGAAAAACGCTCCGGGCACGCTGGTTGGAGATGGGCGCGGGCAGAGAAATTCGTCGCGAAAAGTTGATCGTTGAGACGCGGTTGTGGCCCCGGGTAGAAAAGTTGCGGTCGTTTGTTTTGAGAGAGTTACGTCGCATTCTACATATTTGGCAGAACCGGGTAGAAATGCAGCGACTAAGCTGGAAATTGAGTGATTTGTTGTAGCTCGGAAACCGGAAACTCGGGAGTTCTGTGCACGCCACGGCGTGCAAGCAGCTCGAAGGCAGGAGAAAGAGGCGGGGCGGGTGGGATGTTTTGAGCCTCGATGAAGCGTTCGACAATATTCTAACTTAATCACGACCGACGGTAGCACGCGATTCGGAGAAATTCAAGGATCTGTGTGTGTGAGCATAACTCTGCGACGCGTGCTATTCCCGTTTTGGGAATGCTGTAGGAGTTCGAGGCGAAGGATGGCCAACGCGACGACATTCCGCGGGTGAATCTCCGCAAACGGTGGAGGGAAGACAGTGCAACGTCAAAACCCGAACCTTTTCTGCAAAATCCGCAGAAAAGATTCGGCACCCCCGCGAGTTACAATCGTGCATGGGTTCAGTCCGGTGCCGCGCGGATGGATTTGCCACCCGCCCGTGGTGCGACGTCGAGAACAAACATAAACGAAATCTGCCCGCCTGAAGGCGGCCGCTACAAAGTCAGCTTCAAAACCAATGACAAGGCTGCCGGGCTGAAGGCCCCCTTCGTGCCTCAGGGTAAACCGGCGCTACGTTTAAACCTAAGGCCACGGCGAGCAGTACCAAGCGAGGAACAGCACCAAGGCAACAGCGAACAGCAGGTCCCTCGTCGGCCAAGAAGCGGCCTCTGTCCCTTCGCGGGGCTCAGGGCAAGCGGGATGACAACGTGAAAAACTAGGAACCAAAAGAGCCGGCAAGATGCCGGCGCTACGAAACCCTGAAGCAAGATGCCCTTCGACTGCGCTCGGGGCAATCCGGACGACGACGTGGAGAACAAAAATAAACAAATCTGCCCGCCTGAAGGCGGCCGCTACAAAAGCAAACGCCGAGCAGAACTTGCCGTAAACTGGGCGGGGCTAATCTCACGAAGTGGCGGCTCGGGCTCAAAAGATGAGCGCGGTTGGAGAGAATTTATGGTTCAAGCGGCTAAAAGTTTATTTCTGATTCTGAGCGCACTGTTTCCGCTCGTGGACCCGCTGGGAGGGAGCCCAATTTTCCTGGCTATGACGAGGGAGTATTCACCGAGTCTGCGAAGAGCACTTTCCTGGCGCATTGCGGTGGACAGCTTTTTCCTGCTGGTTGGGTCGTACTTCATCGGAACACACATCCTTTCTTTCTTTGGGATTTCGCTGCCGGTAGTTCAAGTGGGCGGAGGATTGATCGTCATCTCCACAGGGTGGACGCTGCTTAAGCAGGGCGGCGACACCAGCCAGAAGGAGATGAAGCAGAGTATTCAGCCTACGGATCCGTTCCGCAACGCGTTTTATCCTTTGACCTTGCCGCTTACGGTGGGACCGGGTTCGATTTCAGTGGCGATTACGCTGGGAGCGAACGCGCCGCGGCATCCGGGGCTGAATCTGCTGGGCATTTTGACTGCGATTGTGGGGTCTATTCTGCTCGCGGTGAGCATCTATCTCTGCTACGGATTCTCGGACCGGTTGGGACGTATTCTGGGCGCGACGGGCATGACAGTGATCATTCAACTCACGTCGTTCCTGCTGGTATGCATTGGCGTGCAGATCCTGTGGAACGGTACTAGCGCGCTGCTGGCGTCACTGCCTCTGCGCGCGCACTGAGCAAGATGCCGCGCTAAAGGCCGCGGCGCTACATTTAAACCTTAGGCAACGGCGAACGGCAGGCGGTAAGTGATGCCAGACGGCGAGAGGCAACAAATTGGAGAGTTTGCTCGCACCGGCATGGGAGTGACGTCATCACGGAATACTGCAAGGCAGCAGGGGCGGAGAGCGGCGGGGCTCGCGCTGATTTCCGGGTATGTGGACGCCTATGCGCTGGTGAAGTTCGGGGTTTACGCGTCGTTCATGACGGGCAACACGACATCTGCGGGCGTGCACGCCGGGGAATTCAATTGGGCGGCAGCGCGGCATAGTTTGCTTCCGATTCCGATGTTTTTGCTCGGAATTTTAGCAGGGACACTCCTGATGCAGTCGGATCGACGCCGTGCGCTGCCTCGGCTTTCTGCGTTGGTAGCGGCGATGCTCGCCGTGGGAGTCGCTGCGGCTTACTTCGCGTGGCCCGGATGGCTGAGCATCGTGATACTGAGCTTCGCGATGGGGCTGATGAATACATCCGTCCTGCAAGTAGGCGGACAGACAGTGGGTGTGGGCTACATGACTGGAGACTTGAACAACCTGGCGCAGCACCTCGCGTTGGGAATTAGGAACGCGCCGGTGGCACAGGCCCAAGGCTCATGGGACACGCATTGGCGACGCGCGTCCTTGTTGGCTGGCCTGTGGATTGCGTTCCTCAGCGGAGCCGTGCTTGGAGCGTCGTGCGGTTCGCGCTTTGCGGTGTGGACTTTGCTGCTCCCCGCTGCGATGTTGTTGGTGCTCGCTGTAGCGGAGCGGGATACAATTTCAGAGGCCTAGGCCCTTTCCTTCGGGTCATGATTCAGGCGATTGATCTGGGCAGGTATTTTGATTTAGACCCTTGTCGCGCCGTCACCTAAACACCGTCATCCCTAACAGCAGATTCCTCGCGTGAACCGCTTCCTCCCTGCGTCAGGGCAAGCAGGATGACGATCCTTATCGGATCGTCGAAATCAAATTACAAAAGCAGATCCCTCGCGTGAACCGCTTCCTTCCTGCGTCAGGGCAAGCGGGATGGCGATCCTTATCGGATCGTCATTTCTTTGGACGCGATTCGGGCGGCACTTGATTGTTGGCGCGGTAGTAGGCCACGAGCAGGCCGTAGTGTTCGCCCATGTGCTCGGCGTAGCCGATCCAGTAATCGAGATGCTTGAGGACGCCCGCGTCACCTTCCTTTTGAATCAGCGCGGCGCCGTCGGTGACGGATTTCTTGAGGTATGCGACGGTCTCGGCTTTGGTCTTGTAATTGGCGACGGCGGGATCGTTCGCGGCTTCACCCAGCTTCGAGCCGGACACCTGATTTAGGAAATCGTAATTCGAGCCGGCGACGTGCAGGAGGACTTGCTGGAAAGTGCGAACGTCGGGAGTGAGTTTGTAGGTGTATTTGTCTTCGGGCCAATCCTGCGCCATGGTGACGAGGCGGTTGCCGACGTCGTTCCAGGCTTCGAGGACGGCTTCGCTCGGAGTTTTTGTTTTTTTCGCGGCGGCGTCTTGCGCGCGGACTGCGGTTGCACTTGCGCCAGAGAACACAACCAGCGCGACGAGGAAGAATATGGAGCGAGAAATGTTTCGCATGATGGAACTCCTTCGGTGGATTGTCCCCGCTGTGCGCCCCGGGTGTCCGGTAGCGTACCTAGGAATACGAGGTAAGTCCAGCGATGGAGGCCTTGGCGACGCTCGGAGTCTGGAGACGAAAACTTGCTGAGGGAAAAACTGCGCAGAGGTTCGCGCTATGCGCGCGATGTGATGTACGGAACGACGCACACTGTCCTGCCCGAGCGCAATGGAATCAGGCCGAATACGCTGCATATGATCTTTGACGTTGTGACGGCCGCCATATTGATTGTTCTCAGCGCGCTGACGGCTCAGCAGTGGTGACCTAGCTTCTGATAATGCGCGGGGCGAGGTTTGGCGCGGCGCGTGCTCTCCGGTAAGATGATGACTCGAAGTTGTGCCGCGGGACTCGCGACTGCATGGAAGAAAAAAACAAACAACCGGACGGCGTCAAGACTGCTCGCACGAGCTTACAGGATGAGATTGAGCGGATCGTGCGCGGCGAGGATTCAGACGCGTCAGTGATTTTGGGGCCGCGCTGGATCGAGCGCGATGGGAAACGCGTGCTCGTGGTCCGGGCGTTTCGGCCGGGCGCCGTAGAAGCAAGCTTGTTGTGGCGCGACAAGACAGAGCCACAGCTGATGACGAAGATTCATCCGGACGGCGTGTTTGAGGCGATCGTGGGTCCGAGCGCCGGGAATTTCCACGAGGGTGAAGCGCCAGCGCCGAATTCCTATCGATTGCAATTTCGATTCGCTGCTGGAAATACGTGGGAGGGTTACGATCCGTACGCGTTTCCGCCGCTGCTGACCGATTACGACTTGTATCTTTCGGGCGAAGGCACGCATTACCTGAAATACGAAAAGCAGGGCGCGCATGTGCGGGAAATTGACGGCGTGCGCGGCGTGCATTTCGGAGTGTGGGCGCCGAACGCGCAGCGGGTGAGCGTCGTTGGGGATTTCAATTTTTGGGACGGGCGCGTTCACCCCATGCGAAACCGCGGCGCGAGCGGCATCTGGGAACTTTTCATTCCCGGGCTTGACGAAGGCGTGCTGTATAAATTCGAGATACGGTCGCGCTACGGGAATTTCGTGGGGCTGAAGGCTGATCCGTACGGTTTCGCGGCGGAGTTGCGGCCGAAAAGCGCGTCGGTGGTCTGCAATATCGAAAAATATGACTGGAAAGACGCGGCGTGGATGAAAGATCGCGCAGTCCGAGACTGGCAGCACTCGCCGATGACGGTGTACGAGCTGCATGCCGGGTCGTGGCGGCGAAAAAATTCAGAGGGAAACCGGTGGCTCACGTATCGCGAGCTGGCGGAAGAACTGATTCCCTACGTGAAGCGACTAGGCTACACGCACGTTGAGCTGATGCCGATCATGGAGCATCCGTTCGACGGATCTTGGGGCTATCAAACGGTGGGCTATTACGCGGTGACGCGGCGATACGGATCGCCGGCGGATTTTATGTATTTCGTGGATTGCTGCCACCGCGAAGGAATCGGCGTTTTTCTGGATTGGACGCCGGCGCATTTTCCGCGAGATGCGCACGGGCTGGGCTTTTTTGACGGCACGCACCTTTACGAGCATGCCGACCCGCGACGCGGAGCGCATCCGGACTGGGGCACACTTGTTTTCAATTACGGGCGCAACGAAGTGCAGAATTATTTGATCTCAAACGGGCTGTTCTGGCTGGACAAATACCACATCGACGGGCTGCGGGTGGACGCGGTGGCGTCGATGCTGTACCTGGATTATTCGCGGAAACCGGGCGAGTGGATACCGAACCCGTACGGCGGCCGCGAAAATCTGGAGGCGATCGATTTTATCAAGCGGCTCAACGAAGTGGTTCACAAGCGGCATGCGGGAGCGCTGATGATCGCGGAAGAGTCCACATCGTGGCCGGCGGTGTCGCGTCCAACATACAATGGCGGACTGGGCTTCGATCTGAAATGGAACATGGGATGGATGAACGATACGCTAGGTTATTTTGAAAATGACCCGATTCACCGGCAGTTCCACCACAACGAACTGACGTTTTCGATGATTTATGCGTTCAACGAAAACTTCGTTCTACCGCTTTCGCACGATGAAGTGGTGCACGGCAAGCGCACGCTGTTGGAAAAAATGCCGGGCGACGATTGGCAGAAATTCGCGAATTTGCGGTTACTCTACGCTTACATGTACGCGCATCCGGGGAAAAAGCTCCTGTTCATGGGATGCGAGTTAGCGCAGCGAAATGAATGGTCTGAGAATGGAGCGATCGATTGGCGGCTGGAAGAATCGCCGCCGCATCGAGGAGTTCAGCGGCTGGTTACGGATTTGAATCACCTGCACGAGAATGAGGCGGCGCTGCATGAAGTCGATTTTGAATGGCCCGGATTTGAATGGCTGGAGGCGAACGACGCAGCGGCGAGCATTCTTTCGTTCTTGCGGCGGGCCCGAGATGCGCACGAATTTGTTGTAGTGGTATGCAATTTCACTCCGGTGGTGCGTGAAAATTATCGCGTGGGCGTGCCGGAAGAGGGATTTTACGGCGAGATACTGAACACCGATTCGGCATACTACGAAGGCAGCGACAACGGCAATTCGGGCGGGGTTGCCGCGGAGCCGGTACCCTGGAATGGGCGTCCATACTCGCTGAAGATTCGCGTCCCACCGTTGGCTGCTGTTTACTTCAAGCTTCGACGGCAGTAGGCCGTGCAAATGCAGAAGCATCAGAAGGCCCGCCGAGAAGTTCAGTCTAAACCGAACAGCAGATCCCTCGAACTGCGTCCCGCGCCCCGAAAAATCCTGGGCAAAACAAAAGCGCGCGGGTCTTCGCTCGGGATGACAGTTCTCAGTGTTTTTGGGGGAATCGGGGAACATTCGCGGGCGCGACTCCGTACATATGAGTAGGAAGAGCAGGGGAGGCTTCCCTAAAATGAGAAAACAACTTGGCGGAATCGTGATGGCTTGCATTCTGGCAGCGATGGTGGCGACCGCGCCAGCAGCGATGGCGGGGCCGGGCGAGCGATACCTTCACGTGAGAGTCGAGGACGCTGCAAAGGGTGAAAGCGTGAACGTGAACGTGCCGTTGTCGATGGCGGAAAAGATTCTTCCGGCAGTGAATAAGGGCAATTTGCACAACGGGCACGTAACCATCGGGTCCGCGGAAATGAACGATGTGGACATTCGCGCGCTGCTGGACGCCGTGCGCACTGCTCCGGACAACGAGTTCGTGACGGTAAAGGAAAAAGATCAAGACTTGCGCATCGCGAAGTCCAACGGAAATATCGTGATTCACGTCCGCGACGGAAAAAAGGGCGGGGAGAAAGTGGATATCACCGTTCCGATGAAAGTGGTAGATGCGCTGCTTTCCAATGCCAAGGATAACGAACTCGATGTTTCGGCGGCAATTCGGGCGCTTAGCGACGCGGGCGATGCGCTTCTGGTTACGGTAGAAGACGCCACGGAACACGTGCGCATTTGGGTTGACTCGAAAAGCGCTTCAGAGTAGCCGACCAAGATTCCGGCGGAGGTGATTCGTGGTTCTACTTGGAAAAGTTGCGTTGGGAATCGTGGGAACGGCGGTGGCGGGCGTTGGAGTGCTTTGCAGCGAAGGAATGATCGAAGTGAAGGTGGTGGAACGCCAGCCGGAAGTGCATCACGTTTACGTGATCGCTCCGGCGATGCTGGTGCCGATCGGCATGCACTTCGCGCCGCAGCGAAAATTGTCGCATGCAGCCGCGCAGATTCGGCCGTGGCTGCCTACCATTCGCGCGGCACTGGAGCAGTTGCGCGAAAGCGACGACCTGACGCTCGTTGAAGTGAAAGAACCTGGCGAACACGTGCGAGTGGCGAAACAAGGCGGTTCGATCGTAGTGGATGTAGAAGATCGAGACGACACCGTGCACGTCTCCACTCCGATCCGCGTGATTTCGAGCACGATCGAACAGCTTGCTGCTTCGGCTCCGTCGATATAAAGCGAGGCCGCAGCGGGAATCCGTCACTGGCGGGCGCGGCAAGGCCCCTTGCACGCTCGTCAGCGACGGAGAGTTTGGAATTATTGGGGCTGTTGCTGCTGTTGCATCATCTGCGGGTTGAAAGGCTGAGGCGTGCCGGTTATCTGGTCTTTGGCGCCGGTGATGATCTTGGTCAACTCCATGGAAGTATCATTCGACTTGGACTTCACCAAACCGTAGGGAGAAACCTTCTGCGAGACCCACACTTCGCCGCCGCTTTTGGTCCGGTAATGCTGGCAGGTGAAGGTGCCCGCAGAAACTGTGATGGTTTCGCTTCCCAGGTCTTCGCCGCCGGTACGAACGTCGGCGGTCTGCGGTGCACGGTCCGAGTGCATCATTTGCGTGGGCATTTCCATCGGGGGACGGCCGGGCATTTGCATGATCATGCGCGAAATTTGAGTATCGGGACCATTGAGCACCATCAATTGCTTCATGACCATCTGACCATTTCCGCGATTGAAGGATGTCTCATACCAAAAAGCATCTTTTCCATCGACTGACTCTTTGCCGACGATGGTGATTTGCATATTGGATTTGTCGCCCTTTGCAGTCTGTAGTTCGTATTCCGCACCTTCGCCAACGACGGGGTTCCAAAATCCCATGACGTGAGGTTGCGAGAAACGGCCCATCTGGGCACTCGCGGCCGATGCCATGATGACGAGCAGCAATCCTGCTACCGAGTGACGCCACGAAATTTTCATGAAGGCTCCTGGAATGGCTGAGTTCTACCTCTCATGTTTACGGCTTAGAGGTCGCGTCCTTGGGTGTCCTGCATTTTTGAAATATCGAAACTGGCGTGAATTTTGGCTCCGCCCACGAAACAATCAAAATCAACTCCTTTTACGTCATCGGGAATGGTTGGCTCGCCGTTTGGTGCCTTTCTGAGGAAGATGAATCCGACGGCTTGTACTCTATTGCCGTCCGGCGAGCGGGTGATTTCGATCTTGTAGGGCGGAATTTTTTGCTTATTCTTTTTTTCAACCAAACTGGCGCTGGTCTTGAGTGTGTCTTCGTCCGCAGATTGAAACGGTTTCATATCGGGACCGAAGACCACGAGTTCATAAACATCAAGCTGCTTCGCCAACTCTTTTTCCGCGTCTTCCGGTTTCATCGCGCCGGCTAGTTCGGCTTTGCGGTACACAGCCTTCTCAACGGTCTTGGATGAGACCCAACGCACGAGAAAATTTGCTTCGCCGGACGAACTCCCGACACCGCCAGATCCGGCAACAGGAGCGTTGGAAGCAGGAGTGGGAGCGGGCGATCCGCCGCCCATTGATTTTCCGCCTCCGCCGCCCATGGGAGCCTGCTGGTTACCGGCGGGGGCAGGTCCGCTTGCAGGTCCGTTTGCATCTCCGCTTGAGTAGCTCCTATCGGCTTTCCATGTAACGTCAACCTGAACAACTTTAGCCCAGGGAGAATCTTCCAGTATTCTCTTAACGTCTTTATCGTCCCACTGCTGATAAGGTTTTGATTTCCACGGATCGCCGCCAGCGAAAACCAAAGCGGCTACTACGAGCGCTGCAAAACTTACCAGAATAGTTTTACGCATAAGATTCTTCCTTGACGGAATTTTTCCTACATTTCAGCGTACAGGCCGTACTCTAACGACTGAAGGGCTTGGCTGCAAGGGCATTTTTATCGGTGCGAACGGGAGCTTCGGGCGGTTCCGAGGCTCCGAAGACGCGCTCCAGGCGATACACCGGATTTTCGCGGGATTCAAAATGCGTGCGCATGAGCAACTCACCCACAAGCCCGACGGCAAGCAGTTGAACACCGAATAGACACAACATCATTCCCAGTACGAGAAGAGGCCCGTGTTGAACGAAAATTGAGACGCCCCAGAAGATCTTCTGAATAAGCAGCACGAACAGAATCGCGGCGCCTAAGAACATCCCCAGCAGGCCGGTAGGACCGAAAAAGTGCAGGGGCCGCGTCATGTAACGCATCAAGAAACGAATGGTAATGATGTCGAAGAAGACGCGCAACGTTCGCGAAATGCCGTAATGCGACTTGCCACCGGGACGAACGATATTTCGGATGGGCACTTCGATGATTTTGGCGCCGTTCCAAGCAGCAAGCGCGGGAATAAACCGGTGCATCTCACCGTAAAGCGGAATGTCCTTGATGATCTCGCGGCGATAGACCTTAAAGGTGGTTCCGAAGTCGTGGATGTCCACGCCGGAGAGCTTGCTCATCATCCAGTTGGCGATTCGCGAGGGCAGCCGACGCATTATGAAATTGTCCACGCGCTTCTGGCGCCAGCCGCTGACGATGTCGCAATGAGTAGCTTCGAGGGCGTCGAGCAGAGTGGGGATGTCGGCGGGATCGTGCTGCAGGTCGCCGTCCATTGAAACGATGATGTCGCCGGAAGCGAAGTCGAAGCCTGCGGCGAGGGCGGTGGTTTGCCCGTAGTTTCGCTTTAGGCGGAGGACGGCCACGCGCGGATCTTCCTCGGCGATGGCGGCGAGGATTTGAGGCGTCGCGTCGGAGCTTTGGTCGTCGACATAGACGAATTCGACGGGGTCGTAGCGTCCCGTCATTACTTCGCTTAGGCGCTGGTGCAGCTCACGAACGCTATCCTGCTCGTCGTGGAAGGGGACGACGATCGAGTAGCGGGGCGGCACGATATGGCTCGACGGCATTTTGCTAGTGTAACTCGCGATAGCTAATTAGGCGAATGTCCCTTTCTACGAGTGCGCTTCTAACACCGGGATCGAGCAGACCCTGCAATTCGGTTTCTCGTTGATCCTGGAGGCGGGAGCCGGAGTTCGCGAGGGCGACGTCGCAAACACCGGGATGGAGCATAATTTCGGTGCTGCCGTCGGAAAGTGTGTCAATCATGCGACAGAGGGCGGCGGGGCCGAGCCCTCCGGTCATGGCCAAGCCGAGAAAATAGTCGGGTGAAAGCAAATTATACTTGCGCGCGATAGTCTGGAACCAGGGAGTTACAGCGCGAGCAGCCGCGGCAGCGATCAATTCCTTCGTGCGGCCGGAGTTTTCATGGCGAGTGGTGGCCCAGGAATCTCGAAGATTTTCCATGGGCTTGCGTATCCGCGTGATTCCAAGTTCTTTGGCGACGCGACCGAGGGCTTCCATCACTTTGGGATGCGCGTGAGTGTGCTTATGGGTGTCGAGATGCGTGGGCTCGATTCCGGCGGCGCGGATTTTTTCGATTTGAGCGCGCAATTCCCTCTCGACAGCTTTTATGCGGATCAGGCCGGAACTTAATCTCCCCACTAGTCCGGCTAACGACTCCGGGAGATTTCCGTTGGCATCCGCCAAAGAGGAGATTTTCTCTCGCGGAGCGACCGACGGGCCTCCGACGAGCACCAAGTGACATCCAACTCCGAGTTTTGGATTTGCTTTCGCGCGCGACACGGCATCTTCGAATTCAGCGCCGTTAGCCATTAAGGTGGTGCTGGTGAGAACGCCCTCGCGATGAGCGCGAATGATTCCTTCGTTTACGCCTCGCGTCATTCCAAAATCGTCTGCGTTGAGGATAAGTTGTTTCATTTAGCTGAGAATATCTGAGAAGCAGAAGAGCAATCATATCATGGCGCAAGGATTGGAAAAATTTGTGCGGAGGCAGCAAGGGGAACAATTGCGGCGGAAGATTTCGTGATGCAGCCATGTAGTCGGGAAATTTTAGCGGGGAAGCAATTCGAAAGCCATTTGATTGAAGAAGAATCTGAAAATGTGAATGCAGTGTAAAAGTTTTCAACAGTTCTGTTGAAAACTGTGTGGAAAAGAACGCTGCAAGATTGGGAATCGCGCGTCCGGCAAAGGCTTACTTCACTTTGCACTATTTCTGTGCAGTTTGTTCCCCGGAGAAATAATTTCTGCGGCGGGATTTTTCTTTCGAAGCCAAAGTCCAAACCGAAATGAAATTTCTGTTCCCGAATTTGTCAAATCAGGAAAAAATTTGGTCGGGCAGGAGAAATCCTAGTACCAGTGAGGCGGAGGCTCGAGCTTGACTTGAATTGTTTGCTCGTCAGTGTCGACGTCGTACCACTTTCCGTACGTATGCCAGCCTTTGGCGATAACCTGGATCAGAATTTTTCCCTGTGGAACTTCAGGAACCTTCGCGGAGCCATCCTGGTTGGTTTTGAAATTCAGTTCAGCGAGCTTGTCTTTATGCAGGAAGCCGCCCGGTTCGTTGTACCGGACGTAGACGCTTGCGTTTCCAATGGGTTTTCCGTCGGCTCCCCCTACCACTTCGATTCTTAGCCTTACCATGCCCGGCGCGGACGGCTTTTTGTCCTTTTTGTCGGGCTTGTCGGGCGGAGCTTGCTGGGTCTGCGTGGACGATTGGTCCTTGGGGGCCGATTGTTGTTGAGCAGCGGATTGAGCGGGTGCCGAGGTGGCGACGCCTAAGAAGGTCGCGAAGAGGGCCAGCGCGAAGCAGCCGAGCGAAAATTGCCGGAGGCTTGAGGCAGGGCTGCTCATGACTCCTTTCCTTCTACAGGATAAGGCGGTTGCTCTCAAGTTCTAAAAAATTGGAATCCATAATGGCTTCGACGGATCAGCGGCGGTTTCCGCTGAGGCTGTGGAGTTTGGACTGCTCTGACGTATGATGAGTGATCTGACAGGAGGCAAGTGATGGGTTTTTCTACCGACGCGATTCATGTGGGGCAGGAGCCGGACGCGGTTACCGGCGCGATCGTAGCGCCGATCTACCAGACGTCGACGTATGTGATTGAGGAGATGGGAAAGAGCAAAGGATACGACTACGCACGGACGAATCATCCCAATCGCAAAGCGCTGGAGCGCACCATTACGAAATTGGAAGGAGGGCACGCGGCCTACGTGTTCACTTCGGGGATGGCGGCGATTGACTCGGTGTTCCGGCTCTTGCGTCCTGGCGACCACGCGATTCTTTCCCAGGCGGTTTACGGCGGAGTTTTTCGGCTGACGACCCAATTGCTGGTGCAGTTTGGCATGGAATTCAGCTACGTGGACACGGCTTGCCTGGAAAAAGTGAAAGCGGCGATCAAACCGAACACGAAAATGATGTACGTCGAGACGCCTACGAATCCTACGATGATAGTCACAGACGTAGCCGCGGTGGCGAAGCTGGCGCGAGAGAGAAATCTGACGCTTGTAGTGGACAACACATTCCTCAGTCCTTACTTTCAGCAGCCGATCGCGCTGGGTGCGCACATCGTCGTCCATTCGATGACGAAATACTTGAATGGGCATAGCGATTGCATTGGCGGCGCAGTGGTCCTGACGCGGCCGGAAGACGCGGAAAAAATATATTTTGTGCAGCGGTCGGCCGGAGCAGGGCTTGCGCCGATGGATTGCTTCCTCGTTTCACGGGGACTCAAGACGCTGGCGGTGCGTATGGAACGCCACAACTTGAATGGGATGGCGGTGGCCAAGTTCTTGGAGTCTAACAAGAAAGTGAAACGGGTGATTTACCCTGGTCTTGCGTCTCATCCGCAACATGAAGTTGCCAAACGGCAACAGACGGGATTTGGCGGGATGCTTTCGTTCGACTTGGGGTCGCTCGATGCGGCTAAGGCGGTTTTGAATCACGTAAAACTTTGCTCGCTGGCCGAAAGTCTGGGTGGAGTCGAGACGCTGATTTCGCTTCCGGCGTTGATGACGCACGCTTCCATACCAGTCGAGAAGCAGAAGGAAATCGGGATTACGCAAGGGCTGATTCGGCTGTCGGTTGGAATCGAGGATGTAGAGGACTTGATTGCCGACTTGGATCAGGCGCTGTCGAAAGTCTAGCGGCAACCGGCATGGGCGTTGCGGGCAAGCTGATTCCTATTCGGTGGCTTCGTAGCCAAACATTCCCTCCGCATACTTCCCCCATCGGTCGGTGAGTTCTGGGAACTCGCGAACGGCAGCTCTTACTATTTCATTTGCCTCTTCCTGAGTCACTTGGTCGCACACTCTGACGTGCTTTCCATCGTAGGAAAATCCCAAGCCACTCGGCGTGTTTGTTTTTCCTTTCGTCCAGGCGGGCACGAAATGTGGGTCTGAGATTCTGTCCATCATGAACACCCGGGTGCGCGAGATGTTGAACAAAATTCGACGGTGCGTAAGCTCCGATGTTGTGAAGATCAGCTCCTCTTTGCCGCTGAAATTCCAGAGCCAGTGATAAAGCATGAAAACCGTGAACAACCCGAACACTGCAGGCGCAAGAATTGATTGTGGCTTTCCGCTTGGGTTTGTCACCGCAATTGTTATCCATACCCCTATCCATAGAGGGATGAAAAGTGCCAGGAATAAACGAAACCGCCGCGGAACGACAATGGATAGGCTGTCCCGCGTACGAGAGATTGAATAGCGCATAGCTTTAAAAAATACTATAACCGATATTTCGGTCATCTGATTGGACCGCGGCTGATTGTCGCACTAGGGAAACTGAACCGCTAACGCGGCTTTTGCTTTACGGTCTTGCGAGGGAGCGCGACGGATTCGGAAATCCAGGTTAGGTAGTCCCTTGCACCGCGGGCGATGGGCAAGGCGATGATTTCGGGGACGTCGTAGCTGTGCAGGCGCTTCACTTCGGCTGCCAATTTGGCGAAACGTGCTTGGGTGGTCTTGATGATGAGCAGGAATTCTTTCGCGGATTCTACTTTTCCTTTCCAGCGGTAAACTGACTGCACGGGCGTCGTGACGATGTTCGCGCAGGCGGCGATGCGCTGATCGACCACCGCGCGGGCGATCTTCCGCGCTTCCTTTGGCGAGCTGCAGGTGACCAGGACGACGATTTTGTCTGTCATCTTGAAATTCCATGTGTCTTTACTACTACGCCGCGCATCACGTTGAATGTTGTGTGTTTGCGGCTTGAGGGCCAAGATACAATAGCCGTCCGTGACGAACCAAGCGATACATTTCGGGACTTCAGGCTGGCGCGGCGTGATTGCCGACGACTTCACTTTTGCGGGAGTGCGTCGCGCATCCGCTGCCGTGGCGGAGCACGTCCTGGCGCAGACGAAATCGCCCACGGTGATCGTAGGCTACGACATGCGGTTCTTCTCTCCCGAATTTGCGCTCACTTCGGCGGAAGTCCTGAAAGCGCATGGCTGCCGAATTCTTTTCTGCCAGGAGGCGACTCCGACTCCGGTGATTGCCCACGCCATCATTTTCAACAAACTCGCAGGCGGCGTGAATATCACAGCGAGCCATAATCCGTTTGAGTATAACGGGCTGAAATACTCGGGGCCGGAGGGCGGGCCGGCGTCGGTTGAAACCACAAACGACATCGAGAAACGCGCGGCGGCGTTGCCGGAAGACGAGACTCCGTTCCATGGGATCGAAGATAAATTTGAGCCGATTCATCCGCGCGAGGCGTATTTCGCGCAACTGAAGAAGATGATTCGGTTCGACGTGCTGGCGAAAGCCAAGGGCAATTTCGTTTGCGACGCGGTGCACGGCTGCGGCGCAGGATGGCTCGACCGCATACTGAAAGAAGACGGGCTCGCGATTACGGAAATTCGCTCGAACCGCGATGTCTTGTTCGAAGGCAAGGGCCCAGACCCATCGGAAGAAAATCTCGGGCTGCTAAAAAAGACTGTTATCGAGAAAAAAGCCTTGGCGGGGCTTGCGACCGACGGCGACGCCGACCGATTCGGAATTCTGGACCGCGACGGTTCGTTCATTGACCCGAACCATATTCTCGGCCTGGCGTTCGATTATTTGCTCGAGACGCGCGGAAAGAAACTGGGAGCTGCACGCAGCGTGGCGACCTCGCACCTGCTGGATGGGGTGGCGAAATTGTACGGCGTGGAGATTTACGAAAGTCCCGTGGGGTTCAAGTACGTGGGGCCGTTCCTGCGCGACGACAAAATAGCGATTGGCGGCGAAGAAAGCGCGGGGATGACTATCCGCGGGCATTTGCCGGAGAAAGACGGCATCCTGGCGTGCCTGCTGGTCGCAGAAATGATTGCCGCGCGGCAAAAGTCCCTGCGCGAGCAGCTTCAGGATCTGTTTCGCAGAGTCGGGCGCGAATATTGGCCGGTTCGCGTGAACTTGCCGCTTTCAGAAGACGCACATAAGAAATTGCTGGAGCGTTTGAAGGCGGATCCGAAGGAGTTCGCGGGCCGGGCGGTGGTGAGCGTAAATCGATTAGACGGATTGAAGCTGGCGTTCGACGATGGCGCGTGGGTGCTGATGCGTCCCTCTGGAACAGAACCGGTGGTGCGGATTTATACGGAGACGGCGAGCATAGCGGCTTCAAAGAAGCTGGCCGCGGACGCGCAGGCGTGGATCACGAAATGAACGAATCCAACACAAACGCCCCGCACCGGGACAGCGGCAAAACAAATGATGTGCCGGTAAGTTTCTTCGAGCAACTCGGTCAGTTTTTTCACCGGAACATGTACACGTTCCTGATCGTGGGTTTCGCGCTGCTCCTGCTTCAAGACGTTTTCGGGACGCACGGCGTGCTGGCAATGAGGCGTTCAAAAAAGGAAGCGCAGGAAATTCAGAAAGACATTTCAAGACTCGACGAGAAAAACCGTTGGTTGCAGGACCGTGTGAAGGCACTGAAGACCGATCCCGCGGCGATCGAGAAAATCATGCGCGAAGAGATGAAACTGAAGCGGCCGGGCGAAGTGGTTTTCGAAACACACCCGAAGCCCAAAGATGATCCGCGCAGCGTTACGCCGCGTCCTGATGACCCTCCGAAAAAGCCCTAGCCTCGCGCTCCCAGACCAGAAGTTCGTTTGAACCACGCGAGGATTTCCGCTCGATGGTCCGTCCAACGAGTTCGAGCGATCGAGAGAAGCACCATCGCTGCCGTAATAATCAGGAAACCGAGCGTGGCCATCGGAATTGACTCGCCTTCCTTTTTCAATATCGAGAACCTTCCGTACACGAATTCGATGTGGACCCAATACACGAGCAGCGAAGTTTGGCCCATCTGGATCATGGGGCTGAATCCGACCTGGCCCAGTCCCCAGCGACACCACACGTAACTCGCGAAAACAATCACCAGGATGATAGCTACTCGCGCGAGAAAAAAATTAGGGCTCGTGTGCCAATAGTCGTAGTAGGGATAGAGCTGCAAAGGCAGCGCGTCGAGCCAGTTCGAAAGATAATACAGGCCCACGCCTGCGAGCCCGCATGCAGCCGTTATTTTCACCAAGTTTTGCTTTCCCCATTCGCTGAAGAGAACATACCCGAGAGCCAAGCCGGCGAAAGCAAATCCAGCCCAAGGAAAAATCGGGAAAAGCCAGGGGCGTGGAGAATCGTAGATGTGCACGCCGTTGATATAAGACTCGAGATACCAAGGCAGCCAGCGCGGACGCCAAGCGGTGTAGAGGAACGGCGTGGCAAACGCGATCGCGGCCGCCGCAGCCAGAGCAACTGCTATGTTCGCGGCGCGGCTTCGAGTCAGGCGTCCGACGACTCCCATCAGCATGATCGAAATGCCGATGGTGTTCAGAATGTCCACGCGCAGCAGGTCGGTCCAAGGCGACCAGGGAATGCCGAGCACGTATTCCTGTACGCGAAACAGCAGGCCGAGGCCCAGAATTTCGGCGCCCCGGAGAATCGCCCGTTGCGCGATCTGATTGGGGCTAATTCCTTTTTCGCGCATCTTGTCCGAGACGAGCGCGATGGAAACGCCGGCGAGAAAAAGAAAAAGCGGCGCGGGAATGGTGCCGCTGAGCTGCGACCATTTCATGAAATTCGAGTCGCGCGCACTGCCGCCGAGCCAGGAATCATAGGAATGCACTTCGAACATCAGCAAGCAGGCGAACCCGCGCATCCAATCGATATAAGCGAGCCGCTGTTGTTTGCCGGGCTGGAGGGTTGCGCTCAAGCCGCACCAGAATCGCCGAGAGGCAAACGCAAAGCAAGTTTTTCTCGGAAACTTCGTGCACTTCAGTAAAATCCTGCAGTGGCCGCGTCTTCAAAATCCTGGCAGTTGAATTTACCGACTGCGGCCGCGGTGTCCACTCCCATTGTTGTATTCGTCGCCCTTCTGGGCTTGCGTCTGGGCTATCGAGGGCCGCGGTTCGGAATAGTCCTCGGAGTAGCGACTATTCTTTTCGCGTTTGAATTTTTCCTCGCTGCTCCGAGGGTGCTCGAATCTGCACGGAAGATGCTTGGTGAACGCGGCCGCATTCTCGCGCCGCTGGTACCTCTGCTTGCGGTCCTTATCTACACGCTGACGGTCACGGCGAATTGGAAAACGGCGCTCGTTGGCGCGAGCTATAGCGTGTTGCCGGCATTGCTTGTCGCAACCAGCGCGGGCAAGGCACCGGGAACTTGGGAAGATTACGCGGCAGCGATGCTCGTTTGGCTGCCGGTTGAATTTCGCTGGATGTACCGAGTATTCCCGTACCCAACGGAACTGTCGCACTCACTCACGATTTTGCTGGCGCTCGGCGTCGGCGTCTCTGCGTTCGTCCTGCTGCGGCGCATGGACGGAATTGGCTACGCAATTACCTGGCGCGCCGGATTTGGCGCGAATATGGCCGTTCATTTCCTGATCTTCACTGTGATCGCGGTGGCGCTGGGAATGCAGATTGGGTTTCTGAAGTTTGATCCGACGCTTGCGCGTTTGCGTTCGCTTCCATTGGCGGTGGTCGGGATTACATTCTTTACCGCATGGCCGGAGGAATTTCTGTTTCGAGGCGTCTTGCAGAACCTTCTATCGCGGAGTTTTAAGAATCAGTGGACGGGATTGGCGATTGCATCGGTCATTTTTGGTTTGTCGCACATTTTGCACGCGCCGTATCCAAACTGGAAATACGTCTTACTGGCAACTATCGCGGGATTATTTTACGGGCATGTCTGGATGAAAACCGGCTCGTTGTTTCCGGGCGCGCTCGTCCACGCACTGGTGGACGTTTCATGGCATGTTTTATTTCGCTGACGCAATTGAGCCGGCGCGACTAGCGGACAACGCCGTGAAGAGGACTGGACGCGCTGGCATACAGTTTTTTTTGAATGCGCCCGGCGAGGAATGCTTTGCGGCCTGCTTCGACGGCTGCGCCCATCGCTTCGGCCATCAACACGGTGTCCTGAGCTTCGGCAATGGCTGTGTTCATCAGGATGGCATCCGCCCCCAGTTCCATGGCGATGGCGGCATCGGAAGCGGTTCCCACGCCTGCATCGACGATCAGCGGAACTTCGGTGACGCGCTCGCGCAAAATCTGCATGTTCGCAACGTTCTGAATCCCCATTCCGGAGCCGATCGGCGCACCGAGAGGCATGACGGCGGCAGCGCCAGCGTCGATTAATCTTCGCGCGACGATTAAATCGTCGTTGGTGTAAGGCAACACGACAAAGCCTTCGGCAACGAGCGTCTTCGTTGCGCGGATAAGCTCTTCGGTGTCGGGGAAGAGTGTTTGTTGGTCGCCGATTACTTCCAGCTTCACCCATTCGGACAATCCCACTTCCCGTCCGAGGCGCGCGGTGCGAACGGCTTCATCCGCGGAGTAACAACCGGCGGTGTTGGGCAGAATGAAAAAGTTTTTGCGGTCGATATAATCGAGCAAGGATTCTTTCGTGCGATCGGAGAGATTCACGCGGCGCACGGCGACGGTCACCATCTCGGCGCCGGATGCCTGGTGCGCGCGGCGCATTTCTTCAAAGCTGCGGTACTTCCCTGTTCCGACAATCAAGCGCGAATTAAATGCGCGCCCGGCAATCACCAATTGGTCGGCCATGAAAATTCTCCCTAACATATTGTACCGCTTGCGCTCGCCGCAGGAATGTTACGTCGAATGCTGAGGGCGCGGCTCTTCTACATCGGCATAAAGCTTGGCGATCAAATCCTTGTAGCGGTCCTCGATAACGCGCCGCTTTATCTTCAGCGTATAAGTGAGTTCGCCGGTTGCAAATGTGAAGTCCTTTTCGATCAGCGCGAACCGCTTGGGCTTTTCATACTGCGCGAGAGACGCGGTGAGCCGCTCGATCTCGCGCGAGAGCAGATCGCGCACCCACGGATCGGAGAGCATCTGCGACGGCGCGGTGAAATCCTTATTCTGTTTTCGGGCTTCGTTCTCGATGGCGGCAAAATTCGGAACAATCAGCACCGAAACAAATTTGCGTTTGTCGCCGACTACGATCGCGTTGCTGATATATGGAGACTGTTTCATCAGATTTTCGATCGGCGCGGGCGCGACGAATTTCCCCGCCGCGGTCTTCAGCAGTTCTTTCTTGCGGTCGGTGATGATCAAGTATCCGTCTTCATCGAGGCGGCCGATGTCTCCGGTAGAAAACCATCCGTCGGGGGTCAGGACTTCCCGCGTCTGGTCGGGCTTATGGTAATAGCCCTGCATGACGCACGGGCCCTTCACCAGGATTTCACCATCGTCGGCTATGCGGACTTCCACGTGCGAGATTGGAAGGCCGACCGTGCCTACTTTATATTTCTTGGGCACGTTCGACGCTATCACGGGCGCGGTTTCGGTTAGCCCGTAGCCCTGCAAAACCGGCAAATTCACGGACCAGAAAAATTCGGAAAGTTCCGGGGCCAACGGAGCGCCGCCCGAGAAAAAATACCGAATCCGTCCGCCAAGGCCCGCGCGAATCTTTGAATACACAATGCGGTCGGCGATTTGCCAGCGTTGTTTGGTCCAGACCGAGGGATTCTTGCCATACGCACGCCACGGAATCGATTCCTGCGCCACACGCAAAGACCAATCGAAAATCTTCTTCTTCAGGCCAGTCTCCCCACGCCCTTTGTCCAGAATGCTGGCATATATTTTTTCAAAAAAACGCGGCACGGCGGCGGCGAAGGTAGGCTTCACTTCGAGAAGCGCTTGGGGAACGGCCTCGATTTGCTCCACGTACGCAAGGGGGACGCCGCGAAATAAATAGCCGTAGTCCACTGTGCGTTCATAAACGTGCGAAAGAGGAAGGAAAGACAGCGCGAGATCTTCCGGAGAAAAATCGTACGCCTCAAGCGAGTCGATAACGTTCGAGCTCACGTTCGAGTGCGTGAGCATCACTCCCTTGGGCTCTCCCGTGGTGCCCGAGGTGTAGATGATGGTGAGCAATTGGCTTGGGGAAACAGCAACGGCGCGTTTGCGATACTCGGCAGCGTCCGCATCGCCCGCCGTCGCGATCAGAGTCTCGTAACGCAGAACATCGCCGTGCAGATCCGAAAGCGGCGCGACCGCAATCACATGTTCGAGCGCGGCAATTCGGTCGCGGCATTCAGCGATTTTGCGCGCCTGAGCTTCTCCGGAGGTGAACACGATGCGCGCGCCGGAATCGTTCATTATGTAGACGAGCCGATCGGGCGATTCGTTAAAGTAAATCGGTACGCTGGCCGCGCCCACGCCCTGTATCGCAAAATCAGCGATATGCCATTCGGGGCAGTTCGGCGCAAAAATCGCCACGCGGTCGCCGGATTTAATTCCCAATTCGCCGAGAGCTTTGGACAATCCCGCTACGCGGCGAAGCATTTCCTGCGCCGTTATCGACTGCCAACCGTCAGCGGTCCGGTACATCTGTGCGCGAGGGCTCGCGAAGCGGTCAACGGCGTCGACAAAAGATTTCGTGAGCGGAGGATAGTCCATCGTTATCTGTTTTACTCTAGCGTATGGGGCAGCGTCGCGCAACGTACGTCCCTGTCTCCTACGCTGTCGTCACAGCGCTGCTGCGTCTAATTTTTCCTGTGGCGTGCAGAACTCCCGGCTCTGATGCGCTAAGATGTCCTTGGAGGTTTCCGATGTCGAAGGTTGCGACAGAAGACTCGACCGGGTATCAGCCGGTTCGCGCGCCACGCGGTAGCACGCTGTCCTGCAAGGGCTGGCAGCAGGAAGCGGCCATGCGGATGCTGATGAACAACCTCGATCCGGAAGTTGCCGAGAAGCCGGAAGATTTGATCGTTTACGGCGGGCGGGGAAAAGCGGCGCGAAATTGGAAGTGTTATCACGCGATCGTTGCGTCTCTGAAATCTTTGGAAAACGATGAAACGCTGCTGGTTCAATCCGGCAAGCCGGTCGGCATTTTCCGCACGCACTCCTACGCGCCCCGCGTTCTAATTGCGAATTCGAATCTGGTTGGACATTGGAGCGATTGGAAGAATTTCGACGAACTCGACCGCGCCGGGCTGATGATGTACGGGCAGATGACGGCGGGAAGCTGGATTTACATCGGTACGCAAGGAATTTTGCAGGGGACGTATGAAACTTTTGCCGCTGGTGCGCGGAAACATTTTCAGAGCGATCTGGCGGGAAAGCTCGTTGCCAGCGGAGGGATGGGCGGCATGGGCGGCGCGCAACCGCTCGCTGCGACGCTGAACGGCGCGGCATTCTTGGGAATTGACGTGGACCCCGAACGCATCAAGCGGCGTGTGAAGACCGGCTACTGCGACGTGATGGTAAACGATCTCGACGAAGCGCTTCGGATTTTGAAGAATGCGATTCGCAAGCGCGAGGCAACATCGGTCGGCTTGGTTGGAAATTGCGCGGACGTGATTCCTGAACTCGCGCGGCGCGGCGTGGTGCCCGATCTTCTGACCGATCAAACCAGCGCGCACGATCCCATCGGCGGATACATTCCGCAGGGGCTCGATGTGGCGCAGGCTGCGGAGTTGCGCAAGAGCGATCCGGAGGCGTACCGGAAGCGGTCGCTCGAATCCATAGGCAAGCACGTAGAGGGCATGCTCGCGTTGCAAAAACTGGGGTCGATCACGTTCGATTACGGAAATAACATTCGGACTTTTGCGTTCGAGCAGGGCGTGAAGAACGCTTACGATTTTCCCGGGTTCGTGCCGGCTTATATTCGCCCACTTTTTTGCGAAGGACGCGGGCCTTTTCGCTGGGCCGCGCTTTCCGGCGAAGCTTCGGATATCTACCGCACGGACAAACTCGTGCTCGATATGTTCCCGCACGATGAAGTTCTAACGCGCTGGATTCATCTGGCGCAGAAGCGCGTGCGATTCCAGGGATTGCCGGCGCGAATCTGCTGGCTGGGATATGGCGAGCGCGACAAATTCGGGCTCGCGCTGAATGACTTGGTGGCGCGCGGCGAGTTGAAGGGGCCCATCGTGATCGGGCGCGACCATCTGGATTGTGGTTCCGTCGCTTCGCCCTATCGCGAGACAGAAAAAATGCGCGACGGCTCCGACGCGGTGGCCGATTGGGCGCTGCTGAATGCGCTGCTGAACACGGCGAGCGGGGCGAGCTGGGTCTCCATTCACAATGGCGGCGGCGTGGGCATCGGCTACTCGCTGCACGCGGGCCAAGTGACGGTAGCAGATGGATCGAAGGAAATGGCGGAACGCATCGAACGCGTGCTCACGAACGATCCCGGCATCGGTGTTGCGCGGCACGTGGACGCGGGCTATCCCGAGGCGATTGATTTCGCGAAGAAGTCCGGCGTCAGAATTCCGATGCTATAGGAGATTTCATGATCGTCATCGTAGGAGCAACGGGACATACGGGAAGGCCGGCAGCGGAAGCGCTGCTTGGGGGCGTCGAAAAAGTAAGGGTCATCGGGCGCGACCCCAAGAGGCTCGAAGCGTTGACCCAAAAAGGCGCGGAAGCGTTCGTCGGCAACGTCGAGGATGTCGCATCCATGACGAAAGCCTTTGAAGGCGCCACAGCCGTATATCTGGTGCTGCCGGAAGACGTCTCGCAGCAGGATTTGCGCGCCCATCAAGAACGGGTTTCCGATTGCTACGCCGCCGCAGTCGCGAGCGCGCGCGTCCCTTACGTCGTCAGTCTAAGCAGTATCGGCGCCCAACATGCGGAAAAAACGGGCCCCATCGTCGGCTTACACAATCAGGAAGAAAAGCTCAACCGAATCGCGGGACTCAACGTCCTGCACCTGCGCGCGGCCTATTTTATGGAAAATCTTCTGATGAGTATTCCTCCGTTGCGCTCGATGGGGACGCTTCCGGGCGGTTTGACAAGCGATATGGCGATGCCATGGATTGCTACGAAAGACATCGGCGGGTATGCCGGCACACGCCTCGCGGCGCGCGACTTCTCCGGCAGTTCCACGCAGGAACTGCACGGACAGCGCGATATTTCGATGAAAGAGGCAGCGTCAATCGTTGGTAAGGCAATCGGCAAACCCAATCTCGGATATATGCAGGTTCCCTTCATGCTTCTTGAACCGGCGCTCGCTCAGATGGGATTGCCGAAAAAGACCGCAGCGCTATTGATTGAAATGTGGAAAGGCGCGAATGCGGGCCTCATCGTGCCGCAAGAACAACGTTCGGCAAAGAATACGACGCCGACTGCGATCGAGTCATTCGTCACCGAAGTGTTCGCTCCTGCGTACCTTGGTAAAGGCACCGGGGCTTGAGGCGCGGCCTGCGACCATTTATTGCTGATGAGATCCAGGACGATAGGGCACTCATAAAACGCCAGGTCCCCAGCCAAGTATCTTCGGCGGGCGCAGCATGCTGCGCCCCTACGGAAGCAAAGGATGTGCTTGTACAGCGACGGTAGTTTTTTCGCCATCACGGCGTTAGTATCATCGCCTCCGTGCCTGACTGGCTTATTACCGGGTGCTCGCAGCTCCTAACTCTGCGTGGCCCTGTGCCGCGGCGCGGCCGAGCGCTCGCCGAGCTTGAGATCATTCGGGACGGCGCAGTCTTAACACACGATGATCGTATCGCCGCGATTGGCTCCCGGCGCCGCATCGAACGCCTGCCCAAAGGTCGGCGGGCGGAAAAGTTGGATTTGGGCGGCCGCGTCGTTTTACCCGGCTTCGTCGATTCGCATACGCACTTAATTTTCCCCGCTAGCCGCGCTGCCGAATACGAACAGCGCAACTCCGGCGCAACGTACGAAGAAATTGCCCGCTCGGGCGGCGGAATTCGTTCAAGCGTAAAAGGCCTGCGCGCGGCTTCGACAAGCGTTTTGAAGGCTCGCGCGCTGAAAAATCTCCGCGAGTTCGCGGCCCACGGCACGACGACTATCGAAGCCAAGAGCGGCTACGGACTGGACTGGAAGAGCGAGCTGAAAATTCTGGAAATTCTCTACGATCTGAATCAAGAAAACCCGCTCGACATTCGCGCAACATTTTTGGGAGCGCACGTAGTTCCCCCGGAATTCAGATGGCGTCCGGAGGCGTACATCGATCTTCTTGTGCGCAGATGGATTCCGACAGTAGCGACGGCCGGGCTCGCCGAATTTTGCGACGTTTACTGCGACCGCGGCGCGTTTACGGTGGCGCAAGCAAGACGGATTCTGATGGCCGGACGCGCCGGCGGGCTGGTTCCGCGCATTCATGCGGAACAACTGGCGCACACCGGAGCAGCTCGCCTCGCGATCGAGTTGCAGGCGGCGAGCGCCGATCATCTGGAAAAAATAGATCGCGACGACATTCGCGCGCTCGGACTTTCCAACGTAGTGTGCACGATGTTGCCCGGCTGCTGTTTTCATCTAGGACTGAAGGAGTACGCACCAGCGCGCAAGTTGATTGAAGCGGGCGCGATTGTCGGCATCGCCACAGACTTCAATCCCGGAACCAGTCCCACGCTGAGCATGCCCATGATTTTGTCTCTCGCCTGCACGCAAATGCGCATGACGCCTGCTGAAGCAATTACCGCTGCGACGATTAATCCGGCGTACTCGCTGCGTCTGCACGATCGCGTGGGCTCGCTTGAAGTTGGCAAGTATGCAGACTTGGCTGCGTTTGACGTGGCCGACTATCGCGAAATCCCGTATTATTTTGGCGTGAACCTTTGCAGCTTCACGATGAAACGCGGCGCCATCCTCCACATGAAGAATCCCTGAGCCGATGAAACGACTCGTCGAATGTGTTCCCAATTTTTCCGAAGGCCGCGACGCATCGAAGGTGGATGCCATCGTGTCCGCAATGCGCGAAGTTCCGGGCGTATATCTGCTGGACCGCGAGAGCGACAGCGATCATAACCGCAGCGTGGTGACGCTGGCAGGCGAACCTGAGGCTGTTGCGGAGGCTGCGCTGCGCGGCGTCGGTAAAGCTGCTGAGCTGATCGATTTGACCAAGCACTCCGGAGCACATCCGCGCATGGGCGCGACCGACGTTGTTCCGTTCATTCCCATCGAAGGCGTGACCATCGAGGATTGTGTTGCTCTGGCCAAGAAAGTTGGACGCGAAATCTGGGACCGGTTTCGCATTCCGGTATATTTCTACGAAGCCGCAGCGCAGCGACCGGAACGCACGAACCTTGAAAGTATCCGAAAGGGGCAATTCGAAGGCCTGCTTGAAGAGGTCCCGCGGAATCCGAACCGCGCTCCGGACATTGGTGAGCAGCGCCTTCACCCGACCGCCGGAGCTACGGTGGTTGGCGCGCGCAAATTTTTGATTGCCTACAACATCAACCTGAATACTTCTGATGTCAGCATCGCTAATCGCATCGGGAAGAATATCCGTTTCTCGAATGGCGGGTTGCGATACGTGAAGGCCATGGGAGTGGATTTGCGCGGACGCAATCTGGCGCAGGTTTCCATCAACCTGACGGATTTCGAGCAGACGCCCATTCATCGCGTGTTCGAAATGGTGAAGCGAGAAGCCGAGCGCTACGGCGTCTCAATTGTGGGCAGCGAAATCGTTGGGTTGATTCCCAAACGAGCAATCGAACTGACCGCCGACTTTTATCTCCAACTCGAAAACTTTTCACCGGCGCAAGTGTTTGAGAACCGTATTGAGGCTTCGCTTGCGGGCGCTGCAGCGGCGGAAGGGCCGGGAAAACTCGCGGCGCTGGCGCAACCGTTTCTCGACGCCGTGGCGGAGCCCACGGCAACTCCCGGCGGAGGTTCCGTGGCAGCGCTTGCGGGCGCGCTGGGCGCCAGTCTAGGCCAGATGGTCGCGGGCCTTTCACGCAAGAAAAAATCGCAGGCAGCGTATGTGGAACCGCTCAGCGATGCGCTGGCGGAATTTCACTCTGCTTCGCGCGCGCTATCGGAAGCGATCGATCGTGACGCGGCTTCGTTTGAATCCGTGATGGCAGCTTACAAATTGCCCCAAACTACGCCCGAGGAACAGGGACGCCGCGAATCCGCGATTCAAAATGCCCTGCAAGGCGCGGCGAACGTTCCCATGGAAGTGGCGCACAAAGCCGCAAATGTATCTGACCTGCTCGGGCAACTGGAAAAGATAGCCAGCCCGTCGATGCTTTCCGATATCCGAGTGGGCCGTCTAATGGCTGGAGCGGCAGTTCGGGGAGCGCTCGAAAACGTCGCGATTAATCTGCAGTCCATTACCGATTCCGGGTTTTCGGCCCGGCTTCGCTCGGAATCCGAGTTACTCGCGGCGCGCATCTCCAAAAGTTGATTCCGCCGGCAGCGTTATGAGCATCTATACTGTAGGGGCGCAGGGTCGCGGCAATCGTCGATACAAGCGGCTTAGCAGCCGCGTTAATCAGTCAATCGAATGATCTGAGGGGAAAACAAAGTGAGACAGCCAATTTTTCGATTTATTCTGTTTGCGTGTTTGGCAGCGGTCGCTCTGCTCGGTTTTTTTGCAGCAGTTCCTTCGCGAACCGAGGCAGGTTCGCTTAGCACCGCGGTCATCGGGATGTTTCCAAAGTCCACGAATGAGTTTGCCTACGCTGATTTGAAGTCCGCGCGCAAACTGCCGTGGTTCGCGCAGATGCAGGACCAAATGCTTCCCAAGCAGATGCGCGACTTCGAAAAGTTTCTCTCGTCCGCCGGTATCGACCCAAATTCGCAGGTGAATGACCTTGCGTGGGGAGCGATCATGTCAGCGGATGGCAGCACCGGACAAATCCTGGGTATCGCTCTCGGAGCGTTCGATCCATCGAGCACTGAGGCTAAATTCAAGGCTCAGAAGATGCCCGTGGTCGAGGTCAACGGTTACCATCTATATGCTTTCGGAAGCGGCGGGGGTGCCAGCGACATATTGTTCTTTTTCATCGACTCCAATACGGCAGCCTTCGGCAATCGATCCGCTCTCGAAAAGGTGATTGATGTGCGCATGGGCACGGCGGAGAGCCTTTTCACAAATGACAAGCTTTATCCGCTGATCACCGAAGCGAACGGCAGCGGACTCATTTGGGCTGTGCTGGACAAGAGCTCCACAGGGATGGCCATGCATGAGTTGCTTCCGCAGGCCAGCCAGTTTCCGCAAGCTGCAGCAATAGTCGGCCGCATTCACGCCATGACAATCAGCGTGACCGCGGATAGCGGCATCGACGTTCAGTTTCAAGCTGTCTGCGATTCCGTGGACGATGCGAACACTCTGGGCGCTGCGATGCAGGCCGGCATCATGTACCGCCGGTACCAGGAAGCGCAATCGAATCCGGATTTCGCGAAGGCGCTGGATCACGTTCGCGTGACGCCGACAGGAGATCGCCTGAAAATCGACGCGCCAGTGAGCCAGGACGAGTTGCTGTCGTTGATTCGCACCAAGGCGCTCGCGCCAGCATCGATGTAAGGGAAAGCCTCAAGGACTATTCGCTGGAATTACGTTCTAAGCTTTGGCGCGCCGTTCGTCGCAATACTTGATCAGGGTCATTCTCGATACGCCGTCGCGTGTTTCGTACTGCACGCGGTCTACGTTCGTCTTCTGCAGTGCTCCGTTCAGCCCCGCTTGCGAACCGGCGCCACTTGCGGCGTCGCAGAAAGTGTCGAGCCCGGCGGAAGGCAGTGATTCCCCCGAATGCTCGATCGCAACTTCGACGCGGTCAGGAAAATCCGAGACGATTACTTTCAGCGCAGCGTCCTTATTCCCATTATTATTTACGAGCGGGAAAGTCTCGCGGCAAGCGTCTGCGGCGGCAGCGGCAAGTCCTTCCTGCGCTCCGCTGGAAAGTCCGCAACGATGGGCGGCGAAAGACACAATTGCGGCGACTCCGGCAATCAGCCGAGGGTCGTCTTGCAGCGTTAATTCGGTCCTGCTTGGATCAGTGCTCATCGGTGTCTGCAAGCCGCACGTCGCAAGCTTCGCGGCAATCGGGACAATAATACAGGCCATCCACACCCATGTGAATGTTGTACTGAGACTGGCAGAAACAGCAGTACTTTTCGCAGGCACATTGCTGTTCCGGTTTCTCACATATCGCGCAAACGGTTACCACCAGCGATTCTCCAGTGTTTCAGGACCCGCCTTTCTTCAATCTTAGGACATGCGTGCGCGCCGGACAAGCGCCTTGCGCGCGGGGATTCCCTTGGAGCAATAGAATCGCTTTAGCCGACTCGTACCGGCGTGGGGTTTGTTGTGCCGCTAACTACGGAACGGAGCACGCCGAATGGAGATTTACGCAATCCGGCCGCGGGCGCGTTCCTTGACACTCGAAAACACGCATGCTAGCTTCGGTGTTTCGCCAAAATAATGAGAAATCCTCTGTGACCACACCGGCAACCGCTGAACTGCGCAAGACAGCTCTGAATTCCGTTCATCGCCAATTGGGCGCCAAGATGGTGAACTTCGGCGGCTGGGACATGCCGCTCGAATACTCCGGTATTCTGGCCGAGCATAACGCCGTGCGCACGCAAGCGGGGCTTTTCGACGTAAGCCATATGGGCGAGATCGAGATTCGGGGACCTGGCGCGCTGGGCCTGGTTCAACTGGTCACGTGCAACAACGCGGCGAAGCTGAACGTAGGGCAGGCGCACTATTCAGGGCTTATGACTTCGCGCGGAACTTTCGTCGATGACTTGCTGGTGCACAAAGTCTCAGACACGCACTATTTGCTGTGCGTCAACGCGAGCAATCAGGATCAAGATTTCGAGCATATCGTCGGGCACAATAAATTCGACGCGAAGGTGGAAAATGCGGGTCCGCGGTACTCTCAACTCGCGATTCAAGGCCCACGCGCAAAAGATATACTTCAAGGGCTTACTCCGGCGACGCTCGACGCGATCCACTATTATCATTTCACGTTCGGCAAGGTGAGCGGCGTCGACTGCCTGATCGCCCGCACCGGTTACACCGGCGAAGACGGCTTCGAGATTTATTTTGCGCCCGAACATTCCGAAAAACTGTGGAGCGATCTGATGCACGCCGGAGAACCGGTCGGCATGATCCCATGCGGTCTGGGTGCGCGGAACACTCTTCGACTTGAAGCAGGGATGTGCCTTTACGGGCATGAGATTGATGACACGACGACACCTTGGGAAGCGGGGCTCGGGTGGATCTGCAAAATGGAGAAGGCTCCTTTCCTCGGAAGTGATGTGCTGGCTCAACAGAAGAAGGACGGCCTTACGCGCAAGTTGGTCGGATTCGAAATGCTCAACAAACGCATCGGACGGGACGGTTATCCCGTTCTGATCGAAGGCCAGGAAGCGGGGCGCGTAACCAGCGGCGGACCTGCGCCATTCCTGAAGAAAAATATCGGCATGGCTTACGTGCCGCCGAAATCGACGGGCGTCGGAACAGATATCGCGATCGGTATTCGCGGCCAGTCGGAAGCGGCACGAATCGTCGCTCTGCCGTTTTACAAGCGACCGCAGTAGCCCGGAAGCATCTAATTAGAGTTCGATCACGGAGCGCTCATGTACCCAAAAGATTATCGCTACACGAAAGAGCACGAGTGGGTGAAAGTTGATGGATCGAACGGAACAGTCGGCATCACGGACTATGCGCAACACGAGCTTGGCGACGTCGTTTTCGTCGAGATGCCGAAAATCGGCGCGCAGCTCAAGCCGCGGCAGTCTTTCGGAACCATCGAATCCGTGAAAGCGGTCAGTGAGATTTTCAGTCCCGTCTCGGGTGAAGTTATTGAAACGAATCCCGCGCTCACGGATTCTCCCGAACTCATCAATAAAGATCCGCATGGTACTGCATGGCTTATAAAGGTACGGCTCGCGGATCCTAAAGAAACAGCTGGGCTCATGGACGCCGCTGCGTACGAAGCCTACATCGCCGACAAAGCCAAGGAACATTCCGCCTGATGCGCTATCTTCCCAAGAGTCCTTCCGAGCGGCAGGAAATGCTCGAAGCGATCGGCGTTCGCTCGATTGAGGATCTTTTTCAATCCATCCCTGAAAAATTCCGCCTGCGTGCACCCCTGAATTTACCGGGCCCGCTTTCGGAAGCGGAGATCATCCAATATTTTCAGGCGCGCGCTGCGGAAAACTCCCGCGGCTATACGTCGTTTCTTGGCGCAGGAGTTTATTCGCATTTGCGCTCGGTGGTGACTGACTCGCTGATCCAACGCGGCGAGTTTCTTACTTCCTACACGCCATACCAGGCCGAATTCGCGCAAGGCACGCTGACTGCAATCTTTGAGTTTCAAACTTTGATGTGCCAGCTCACCGGCCAGGAAGTCGCGAACGCCTCGATGTACGACGGTTCGACCGCGCTCACCGAAGCAGTGTTAATGGCGGAGCGGCTTACCGGGCGCCATCGCGTTCTTGTTGCGCGCAGCGTGCATCCCGAATATCGCCACGTATTGCAGACCTACGCGAAAAATCTCGGCATCGAGATCGAAGAAGTTAGCTATACCGAATCCGGCCAGCTGGACCGCGCGGCGCTGAAGCAGGAAAGTCTTGCGCAAGCCGCCGCGATTGTCGTTCAGTCGCCAAACTTTTTCGGCGTGATCGAAGAGCTTCCTGCCCTGGCGGAGACTGCGCATGCGGCTGGCGCGTTGCTCGTCACCAGCATTGCGGAAGCTGTGTCGCTGGGCATCGTTCGCCCGCCGGCCGACGCGGACATAGTGGCGATGGAAGGCCAATCGTTCGGCATTCCTCCGAGCTATGGCGGACCGTACGTGGGCGTGATCGCGACGCGCGATAAATACGTTCGCCAAATGCCCGGCCGGCTGGCGGGCCAAACGAATGATGCAGAGGGACGCCGCGGATTCGTCCTCACGCTGGCGACTCGCGAACAACACATTCGCCGCGAAAAGGCTACTTCGAACATTTGCACTAACGAAGCGCTGTACGCGCTGGCGGCTACGATTCACCTTTGTTTGCTTGGCAAGGAAGGTCTGCGCGAGCAAGCATTGCAGAATCTGGCAAAAGCGCGGTTCGCCCAAGCCGAACTCGAAAAAATTCCCGGTGTGCGACGGGTTTTCTCCGGGCCATCGTTCAACGAATTCGTGCTCGAGTTTCCACGCTCGGTAAAAATGGTGAATGCCGACCTGTTGCGTGAAAAAATCATCGGGCCATTTGCTCTGGGCATTCATTATCCGGAATTGACCAAGCGAGCGCTGGTTTGCGTCACTGAAACTACGCCGCGCGCCGAGATCGAACGTTTAGCCGGGGCGATCAAGCGAATACTCGAACGCCCGGTCTAAGGAGCCGTTTGAATTGAATTCCAAGTCCACCGAAATTGAAGCCCAGGTCGGGAAAATTCTTAAGGTCCGCCAGCACCCTAACCAGAATGAAGGGCTCATCTTTGAGAAATCCGCGCCCGGCAAGCGCGGGATGGAGCTTCCGCCGCTGGATGTGCCGGCTATAGATCCCGTCAAAGCGCTCGGCGGTGAATTCACGCGCGACGCAATTGAAGGGTTTCCCGAAGTCAGCGAAATCGAAGTGATCCGGCATTTCACCCGGCTTTCCACGTGGAATTATGCGATCGATCTCGGAATGTATCCGCTCGGGTCTTGCACCATGAAGTACAACCCGCGCGTGAATGAATTCGTAGCGCGGCTGGACGGTCTCGCAACCGAACATCCCGAGCAGCCTGTGGAAGTTTCGCAGGGCTGCCTGCGCATCCTTTACGATTTGCAAAAATGTCTGCTGTCGGTCACCGGCATGGACGCCGTTACGCTTCAGCCCGTCGCAGGCGCGCAGGGCGAACTTACGGGATTGCTGATGATTCGCGCGTATTTGCAAAGCCAGGGAAATCCGCGCAAGACGGTTCTGATTCCCGATTCCGCCCACGGAACAAACCCTGCATCGGTGGTGATCGCCGGGTACGAAGTAAAAAACATCAAGTCAAATGCGCGCGGGCAGATTGACACCGATCATCTCCGCGAGTTTTGCACCGAAGATGTTGCCGCGCTGATGCTGACGAATCCAAGCACGCTCGGCGTGTTCGAAGAGCGTATCGCGGAGATTGCCGCCATCCTGCACGAACGCGGCGCGCTTCTTTACATGGACGGAGCAAATATGAACGCGCTGGCGGGCGTCACTCGCCCCGGCGATTTCGGCGTGGATGTGATGCATTTGAATCTGCATAAGACTTTTTCCACGCCGCATGGCGGAGGCGGTCCGGGCGCTGGGCCCGTCCTGGTAAAGAAAATTCTGGAGCCCTTTCTCCCCGTGCCGGTTGTGGTGCAAAAAGAGGATGGCAAGTTCGGGATGGATTTCAGCCGCCCAAAATCAATTGGGCGCGTGCGGGCCTATTGCGGAAATTTTGGAGTTTTGTTGCGCGCCCTCGCCTACACTCTGGCATACGGCCCTGGAATGCGCCAGGCCACCGAAGATGCCGTGTTGAATTCCAATTACATTCGCAAGAATCTCGAAGATGTTTTCGATTTGCCCTACAATCTTCCTTCGATGCACGAAGTTGTTTTCAGCGACGCGCGCCAGAAAAAGCAGGGTGTAAACACGATGGACATCGCGAAGCGTCTGATCGACTACGGATTTCATCCTTATACGACCGCGTTCCCCCTCATCGTTCCGGGCGCAATGATGATCGAGCCCACTGAATCGGAATCACGAGAGGAGTGCGACTTCTTCATCGAGGCGATGCGCTCCATCGCAGCCGAAGCTGAAACCAATCCCGAACTGGTGAAAACCGCGCCGCACTCGACGCGCGTCGGCCGGCTTGACGAAGTCGCTGCCGCGCGCAAACCAATTCTTCGATGGAAACCCGAGGAGGGAGGTTCACGATGACTTCCGAGCAAGCTGCATTTCTTCTCGCGATATTTATTCCCGAGGTCAAAAGGGAATCGCTGACCACTCTGCGCGTTCTATTGGCCGTTCCGGCAGGCAAAGGTGACTACCGCCCGCATCCGAATTCTTACAGCGCCCTGGAACTCGCCTGGCACCTGGCCTCCTCGGATATTTGGTTTCTCGACGGGTTCCTCAAAGGAAAATTCGAAATGGACGACGACACCATGCCTGCGGATTTCAGCGATGCCGCCGACGTGGCTTCTTATTACGAGGACGGCTTGTCAACCAAGCTCGACGAGGTCGCAAAACTGCCCGCCGATTTCTGGGCTGCGCCTATGCCATTGTTCGGGATGTTCGATCTTCCGGCAGTGATGTACCTGCAGTTCATGCTCAATCATTCGATTCATCATCGCGGCCAACTTTCCGCATATCTGCGTCCGATGGGCGCGAAGGTGCCGAGTATTTACGGCGGCAGCTTCGACGAGCCGATGACGGAGCACTCCTAATCGTAATTTCCAATTTTGGAAAGCGCTTTGCTGAGAGAAAAAGGAAAGCCGTGGCGCGTGCGCGAAACTTGCTGACGCACGCCCACGGCTGGTAGCAATGGCCAAAAGAGGGCCGATTGTCGGTAGAGACTTTATTTCTTCTCGTTCTTAGCCTTTTCCACAGGAATGCTGCGGTTCACCGCCGGCGAGGTGCGATTCTCGATTGCCACATCCATCGCAGCGGTTGCGGCCGGAAAAACTACCGGACGGCCGTCAGAGCTCGCGGCAGCGGCCCCAGTTGTTCTTTCCTTTACCGGAGCAGTCACAGGCACCAATGCTCCCTCCGCTTCCTTCAGAAAAGTCAGGCCTTGTTCGTGTCCATCCCAGTCAATCGAGATCACGTCGCCGAGCGATACCTGTTCGGTTGCCAGCAGACTGGCCAGCGGATACACGACGTAACGCTCGATAGCACGTTTCAAATGCCTCGCTCCGTATTTCAGGTCCGTGCCTTCGCGCAGCAGAAAATCACGAGCGGACGACGTCACGCGAAATAAGAAACGTCCCTTTGCCGTTTCGAGCACGCGCTGTTGAACCATGCCCAGCTCGATTTCGAGAATCTGCTCGAGCTGCTGAGATCGCAGCGGATGGAACACGATCACTTTGTCGATGCGGTTCATAAATTCCGGCGCAAACTTTCGCTTGGCCGCTTCCGCTGCTGTCTTCTCGACCTTTTCGTCCAAACGAACTTGGGTGTCCGCTTTCACTTTCGGCGCGAAGCCCATTCCTCCGGTCATCAGCTCGGTGATTTCGCCGCCGCCCAGGTTCGAGGTCATGAAAATCATGGTTTGCGACAAATCCACGCGGCGGTTGTCTCCCAGCGTGAGCGTGGCTTTGTCCAGAATGCCGAGCAGAAGCTGCCAGAGCGCGTCGGAAGCTTTTTCGATTTCATCGAACAGCAAAAAGCTGATCTTCAATTTTTCAGTGTGATATTGAGCGAGCGCTTCCTGAGTGATCAGCGGATGCGTTTCGCGGTGCCCCAAGTATCCCGGAGGCGAGCCGATCAGTTTCGCGATTTCGTGTGAATGCTGGAACTCGGCGCAATCCACTTTGATTACCGCTCGCGGATCGCCGAACAACACTTCCGCTGTGGCTTCCACCACGCGCGTCTTTCCGGCGCCGGTCGGGCCCAGAAATAGCAAATTACCCACCGGGCGTCCGGGCGAATTCAGTCCGGCGCGAAACACCTGGTAAAGGTCAACCACGGCCTGCACCGCTTCATCCTGCCCTACGATCTTCCGGCGCAGGCCCGATTCAAAATCACGAGACTCCAGGCTGCGTTGTGTCGGATCCAGTTGTAACGCATGCGCTCCCACGGTCGTACTCCCCCTACCGGAACTCTCTGCCGCTTTCAGGATTGCGGAT
>Ga0209330_1000021_pt1 | contig 80388 bp, 76 predicted proteins | sample JacPinW_OM2H0_O3_FD_187969 | JGI IMG/M metagenome (GOLD analysis project Ga0209330, IMG submission 187969) | Forest soil microbial communities from Algoma, Ontario, Canada - Jack Pine, Ontario site 1_JW_OM2H0_O3 (SPAdes) (version 2) | ecosystem: Environmental > Terrestrial > Soil > Boreal... | reverse complement strand
AGCCGTGCAGGTGCCGTCCAGGGCGCCGTTTTCCGCGAATCCTACGATTTGTCCACGGTTATTGATCGAGCTCGCCTGCCCGTTATTTCCGCCGAGCGTGGGAAGAGCGCGCATATGGAGGAATTGCGAAAGAAACGGGCGACACGTAAGGTGTGTGCCGAAGCCGCAAATGTCTTCGCCGTTCGGGTCCGGGACAGCCGTTTCGGAAAAACCCACTACCTCCCCGAAATCATTGATCTCGCCCCAGTTGCTCGAAGTGTTCGTTCCTCCGAGCGTGCCGAGGTCGAACTTCAATCCGTCGATGTCTGCGAACAAGCGTCCGCTTAGAAGCATCCCTCCCAAGTTATCCTGTTGCCCCGGCGGCAGGTTCTGAGCCATGACCTCCGTCCAGCCTTCGTTATTCAGGGACATGGCACAACCCAGAATGTCATTCCCCTCGGTGCCCAAATCGGTAACTTTGTAGCTCGTTTGAGCGACCGCATCACTGAAACAACCCAGAGCAATCATCGCAACCCACGGAATGCAGAAATTCCGCAAACGTCTTAGTGCGCTCATCTCTTCTCCTTTGGTCCGAGCAGTCTCTTGAGAGCAGAATTGGCTCGAAACTTCACAAACTTTTGCCGGGTGAGAAGTGAGGGAGCATGCGGTATTCCACGTTCGCAACGATTACGCGACACAACAGGCCGAACACATGAGAGCGCGAAAACGAGGGGCGGACTAACAAAATTCCGGGACGACCGCAAAAGAGGCAGTGCGACTGTTTCTCCCACTTTTCATACAAGTGTGATTGACTTTCACATAATTCTAGTTACCATACATACTGGTTGGTATGTTAGCCGCACGCAAGAATTCGAAAGGTAAGGCGGCCAGGCTGCGTGATCCTGAGCGCACGCGGGAGCGTTTGCTGCGAGCCGCATCTCACGAGATCTACAGATCGGGTTTCCAAAGCGCAAGCCTAGACACAATTCTATCCTCTGCTCGCGTAACCAAGGGGGCGCTCTACTACCACTTCAAAAACAAGGAAGCCTTGGGATATGCCGTGGTCGAAGAGGTCATCTGGCCCGACGTCCGCGGCAAATGGGTACAGCCTTTACAGAGCGTCAAGGATCCTATCGGCGCATTGATCGGCATTGTTCAAGATTTGTCGGTTCGGCCCGAAGATGTATGCGGCGGGTGTCAACTGAACAATCTGGCGCAGGAAATGTCTCCTCTTGACGCGGGATTCCGGAAGCGGCTGGAGATGGTCTTCGATGCCTGGCGCGAGGCCGCCGCCGCGGTTTTGCGAGAGGGCCAAATCCACGGAAGGGTTCGCCGCGACGTGGAACCCACTGACGCGGCCGGCTTACTGATTGCGATGGTCGAAGGCTACGGTTCGCTGGCAAAGAATGCTCAGGATCCGAAAGTGATAAAGGCTGGAATCAGAAATATCGTGAGCTGGCTGAGTTCTCTGCGCCGAGAGGGCAACCGCAAGCGGGTTTGATTGCATCGGTTCCGGCGAACGGTACATACCAGCCGGTTTGTAAGCTCGGACAGTCAGCATAGCGATGGGGCGACGCGCGTCAAACTGCATCGCTGAAAAGGAGAACGAACAATGACAAGGATCGAAGTGTCGCGAAGGAATCTGCTCGCCACGGGGGCCGGCGCTCTGGTGGGTGCCGTGAGTCTCCCCGTACTGGCAAGTGCCGGAGCATTGGGAGGGCAGAACTTGACGACGGAGGATGTAGTCCGGAAGTGGTATGCAGGCTGGGGGCAGAAAGACTGGGGCCCACTGGATAGCCTGCTCGCCGATGACTTCACCTTTTCAAGCGCGGCCGGCGACGACCACATCAGCAAGAGCGCTTTCAAAAAGCAATGCTGGGAAACACAGATCAATTTCATTAGCCATTTTGACCTGGAGCGAGTCGCCACTGGCCCTGATGATGCTTTTGTGAAGTATCTTTGCCACACCACGAACGGTAAATCGCTCCGGAACGTGGAGTACCTCCGAGTCGAGAACGGAAAGTTGCGATCCATTGAGTGTTATTTCGGCGCGCAATCCAGCTTTCCTTCAGCAGTGAGTAATGGGCAGAAGTAACCTCACTTCAGGCAAGAGCAAGAGGAAGTCGAGGCGCGAGAGCAAGGGGTTCCATGATGAGCGTCCGCGAAATTCATGATCAGAAGACCATTGCACGTGAGATGTTTGTCCAACGAGCTGCTCACGCCAATGCGGAAGCTTCGGCTGGCGCACTGCGGGGAGCGACGATTTGTTCCACCAAGAGCAGACGGGATTACACTCTTGAATCGACAGGGGACGAGCGCGGCGAGGCTGCAGATGCATCCTTGCTTCCGGTAACCCGAGTTGATGCAAACCTCATGCGAGTCTTGCGCCAGTTGGAGGTTATCGCAAAACGACAGGCGCCACGAATCGCATTTAAGGCAAAGGGCAGCATCCAACTCTTGGATTTAGCCGACATCGTGGCGGTGCAAGCCGAAGGCAATTACGTTTCGTTGCGACCCCGAACGAATCCGCATTTGGTGCACGAGTCCCTCTCGACCATGGCAGAGAAGCTCAAACCCTACGGTTTTATTCGCATCCACCGCTCGGTCATCGTGAATATTTCGGCGGTGGAGGAGATCCAACCTTTACCCACGGGGGAGTACAGGCTGCGTGTAAAAGGTGGGAAGCAATACTTGGTAACGCGTACATACAAACACAACCTCAGAGATCTGGCTCAACTGTGGGTCGGATCAGAGCGGCTTTGCGGCTAACAGGCAGGAAGAGGTTTTACCCCGCTTCCCCCGTGGTATTTCCAGTCGTCCCTTACACAAAGTCGGCCGCAAGCGCTTCTGAGTTCCGCGTTACTCGGGCGAAATGCTCGGCGAAAGTTCCGCCGAAAGGAGGAAAGCTCCATTGTTTTTTGGTTCCCAGCCCTTACGGACTGGTTAGCTTGTGTCACGCCTCCGGCGTTCGTGTTTGAACGAGCTGGCTCGAATCGGCTAGAATTCACTTCGAAACTGAGCTGCACCGATCACAACTAAGCACGCCGATTAAAACTGAGCCACGCCACCGATGAGTTTTGAACCGATTGAGAACTACGGAGTGATTGGCAATATGCGCTCGATTGCGCTTGTGGGCGTAAACGGCTCAATCGATTTTCTCTGCTATCCAAACTTCGATTCACCCACCGTGTTTGCAGCGCTGCTCGATGATGACAAGGGCGGCCGTTTTCAGATTCAGCCACAACTCAAGAAAACGCGGGTAAGACAGATGTATTTGCCGGACACGAACATTCTACTCACGCGATTTCTTGCGGAGGAGGGCGTGGCCGAGCTGACTGACTACATGCCCATCGGGACAGACGGCGAAGAACCGAATGAGATTGTGCGCACACTGACCGTCATCAGGGGTGAAGTTGATTTCAAGATGCGTTGCCGGCCGCGATTTAATTATGGGATGTGCGAGCACACCGTGAAGATCGAAGAGGAGTGCGCGATTTTCTCGCCAACGAGCGAAAGTTGTCCGCCGTTGGCGTTGTACTCCACGATTGAACTGCGACAACAATCTCAGGATGTAATCTCCGAGTTCAGACTTCGAGCCGGCGAGAGCGTGACGTTTGTCTTTGGCGGAGTTCGCCCCAAAGAACAACAACCCGAAATGGAATTCGTGGAGGTGCGTTTCCGGGAGACAGCACGTTTCTGGAGGGCGTGGATCGCGAAATCGAAGTACAAGGGCCGCTGGCGCGAGACTGTGAACCGGTCGGCCTTAATGTTGAAGTTGCTGATCAGCCGGGAGCATGGGTCGTTGATTGCAGCGCCGACATTTTCTCTGCCGGAACAAATTGGCGGAGTGCGCAATTGGGATTATCGGTTTACATGGTTGCGGGATGCGACATTTACGCTCTACGCGCTGATCCGACTGGGTTTTGTCGACGAAACTGAAGCCTTCATCGACTGGCTGAAGGGACGGCTCTGCGACGATGCGCAGCGGGGACCGTTACAGGTGATGTACGGGATTGACGGCAGGCTGAAGCTTGATGAGCAGACGCTCGATCATCTGCAGGGGTACGAACATTCGCGGCCCGTGCGTATCGGGAACGCGGCCTATCAGCAGTTGCAGCTGGATATCTATGGCGAAATGATGGACTCCATCTATCTCGCAAACAAATATGGGGACTCAATTTCCAATGCGGGGTGGCAGGATGTTCAGCGCATATTGGAATGGCTGGGGAAAAACTGGCAACGGCCCGATGAAGGCATATGGGAAGTTCGTGGCGGAGCGCGAGAATTTCTACACTCGCGTTTGATGTGCTGGGTGGCTTTCGATCGAGCGTTGCGGCTGGCGCAGAAACGTTCTTTGTCCGCGCCGTTTGGCACTTGGCTGCAAACGCGCGACGCGATTCGAGCGGACATCTTTACCAACTTCTGGGATGACGCTTTGCAGTCGTTTGTGCAGTCGAAGGGGAGCAAGGACTTGGATGCGTCGGTCCTGCTGATGCCACTCATGCGGTTCATCAGCCCGGTCGATCCGATGTGGTGCTCGACAATGAAAGCGATTGAAGCGCGATTGGTCGAAGATACGCTTGTCCGTCGCTACGAGGCGGAACGCACGCATGTGGACGGGCTTCCCGGCGGCGAGGGCAGCTTTACGGCATGCTCATTTTGGTACATCGAATGCTTGGCGCGCGGTGGAGAGCTGGAAAAGGCGCAATTGTTGTTTGAGAAACTTTTGGGATACGCGAACCATCTGGGGCTTTACTCGGAACAAATTGGTCCGAGTGGGCAACACCTCGGCAACTTCCCACAAGCATTCACACACCTCGCTTTGATCAGCACGGCAACGTATCTGGACAGGGTGCTTTCCGGCAAGGATGACTCGGTGTGGCGCTAGGATTTTTGGATGGTGACCACGCGGAAGGAGATTTTGCAAGCGATGGCACGCGAGACCAACGGCATCTTTAAAACGTGGCTGTTGAGACGGATTGCACTCTTTGTCCTGCTGGGTTTCGCAGTGTCGCTCAGTTCCCTGCCCGCGTGGGCTCAGCTCGAGCCGGGATCAATGGACGTTCATTGGAATGAAGGTTCAGCTGATTGCGCGAAGAATCCGCAACCACCGCTTCAGGTGCATCAGTACAACGCGCAGACATTCATTCTTAGAGAGAATCTTTGCACGACGTTCGAAGCGCCGTTCATGTATTTGCTGATCGGATCAACGAAGGCGCTTTTGATCGACAGCGGTGACGTTGCCGATCCACACGTGGTTCGATTAGCAGACACGGTGATGCGGCTGCTTCCTGGAGAGGCGAGCGCAAAACTTCCTTTGCTTGTCGTGCATAGCCATCGACACCTTGACCATCGCGCGGGTGATGCGCAGTTCACACTTTTTTCGAATGCTCAGGTGGTTGGATTTGATATCGACAGCGTGCGGAGTTACTACAAGTTCGCGGATTGGCCGAACGGTGTCGCTCAAATCGATCTCGGCGATCGAACGGTGGACGTGATTCCGACGCCGGGGCACAACGAAACGGAAGTCACATTTTACGACCGTAGTACGGGATTGTTATTTACTGGTGATTTTCTGATGCCCGCGCGGCTTCTTATCGACGATACCGGCGCGGATGTTGCTAGCGCGGAGCGGATTGCGGCTTTCGTCAAGGACCGGCCGATCAGCTTTGCTCTGGGCGGGCATATCGAAATGAACTCCGACGGAGAATTATTTCCCTGGGAATCGCAATATCATCCGCGCGAACACGTCCTTCAAATGACGAAGGACGATGTGCTCGCGCTGCCTGCAGCGGTTCACAGCTTTAATGGCTTTTACAGCGTGCGCGGCAGATTTACTATGGAAAATACGATGCGGATTCTGATTGCGCTCGGTGTTCTGGCGCTCGCCGCGTTAGTTGGCATTGTGTGGCTGGTGGTTCGTTTTATACGGCGTCGGGTACGCGCTCGCAGGATGCGTAAGGAAATCACAGCCTGACTTGATTGCCATCGATTAGGACAGCTTATTCAATCGCATATATTCCCGCACTGGCTTCAAAACCGTCTTTCTGCTTATTCCGTTCTCTCGACAATAAGGTGACTGGAACCAAGCCAGCAGTGTCGTGGCTCCCTTGCTGGAATTGCAACGTCGGCAGCAAATGGCCGCATTGAATCTCTGCTCGAAAGGTCCGTCATTATCGAAGTGCTCTATAGTGGCTCCCGAGGCGCACATCGCATGAGGGCGTTGCTTCATTAAAATACGACAATATACGCAAGATTTGTCTCTTTCTCGAATGTCTCGCTCGTCTTGCGCTGAAATGCCGTAAATGTTGGACATGGCTTTGGATCACCTGTGCAGACGAAAGTTTGAGCTAGGCGGGTCGCCATCCTTCATTATTTCCCAAGTTCACGAACGCCCATAGCGGATATACCACACCGATGGTTTAAGGCAAAGACGCCCGCCTGAAGGCGGCCGCTACAAATGCGTGACGGCAAAGGTAAGGTGCCGCGCTGAAGACCGCGGCGCTACGACAAACGGATACGCCAGGCCGGAGCTCGAGCGCGATTGAAGCTGGCTCCGGTGCGGGGCGGAAGGAATGGCCACTCGCTGGCAGTCAACCCTCGTGTGCTACTCGAATCGTTAACCGCGAGGAAGAATTGTCCGCTAGCGTGGCGTGGCGGAATTTCTGTGTAGTACGATATTGAGGAAGGGCGACTGGCCCTGGGGTTTATCTGCGATGGCAACGACACCTGTTGTGCTTAAGTCTGTGTTGAAGAGGCAATATCACGCTTCGCTTGCGATGCTGGGAGACGCAATTCAGCAGTGCCCGGACGAAGTTTGGTCGAGCAGCGAGCATAAGAATGCGTTTTGGCAGCTCGCTTACCACACTCTGTTCTTCACGCACGCCTACCTTCAACCGGACCAAGCTTCGTTCCGCACCTGGGAGCATCACCAAGGCTCGGTCCAGCATCCGGATGGCATCGCTGGACCTGCGGACCCGAACAGTTCCCTGCCGCTCATTCCGAATCCCTACACGAAAGCGCAGTTGCTGGAATATTGGACGTTCTGCGATCAGATGGTCGACGACGCTGTCGACAAACTCGATTTGGAAAGTGCGCAGAGTGGATTTCCTCGGTACCGGGTGTCGAAACTGGAGCACCAGCTCGTGAATCTCCGGCACATACAGCATCACGAGGCACAGCTGGCGGACCGTTTGCGCTCGGCGGCGGGGATTGGGATCAAGTGGGTTGGGAGTTTTCCACGTTCATAACGGGTGCGGGTGCGTTGTGACGGTTTAAGCGTGGAGGGGGCGAAACAGGAACGACGGAGGGCGCGGAACAACGTCACCGGCTTCGGTGTCGTACCTGCCGCACTGAAGAAAGGAGAATTCGAGAGCGCCGGCGGGGGCCGGCGCTGCGAAAAGCGTGAACGGCAAAACCACGAACCCCACGCGCAGGAGAGTTCTGCTCCCAGCCAAACACTTCCTCAGGGCACGATTGCATCGGCCCGGTGCTCGACGTCTTTACATTTCACGACAAGAGTCTTTGCCCAGAGGTCACCCAAACGTTGGCGGTTCGGAGTTACCTTCGCGGAAACGAACCCCACCAAGTAGCAACCGATAAGGTCGACAAAACGCAATGCGTTCCGCTTCAGGGATTGAACGAACGATATTTTGGTCCCTTTCATGCTAACTACGCGAAGATCGCACGACCACTTCCCGAAGGTTGCTCCAGCTAGCCACTCTGGCACGATCCAGGAGGCGGAGACGCCCAACACTAACAGCAATGCGGGCAGGCCTGTGAGCTGAGCTCCTCCCGCAGTGGGCTCGCCCCAGGTTTGGATGATGACGTACCAGAAAATGAAAACGATGGAGCCGTCAATAACGGCTGCCAGTGACCGGATCCACAAACTGCATGGTTTCATTTCGTCTCCTGGGCAGCCGGCCTCACGTTATTCGGGACTTTTGGTCAGAGTGTTGGGGAATTGTTGCCTAGCATGGCTTGGCGGACGATTTTTATTGGGGGGAAGCCTTGCTTCATGAAGTTGTTATGGAACTGCTCTAGTGAGAAGGATGCGCCTTCTTTTTTCATTACGTCTTCGCGGAGTTTCAGGATTTCTAGTTTGCCGAGAGTGTAATAGAGATAGGTGGGGTCGCCGGTGCCGCGCTTCGTTTCGACCAGGCCTACTTGTTTCGACTGAAAGCCTTCCTTCACGAAGAATGCGGCGGCCTGATCGAAGGTCATCTTGCCGCGGTGCATTTCGATTCCCGCGATGTAGCGCGCGTTGCGCAAAAGCGCGTCCTGAAGTTGGCCCAGGCGGATGAATTTTGCTTCGCGCGCGTCTTTTGCGCCGGTGCCGGGCCGGCCGAAACCTTCGTCAAGCATCATTTGTTCGCAGTAATGCGCCCAACCTTCCGCGTTCGAGCTGGCGCCGAGAAGCATGCGAACTTTAGTGGGCGCGCGATCCACCCAAAGAAATTGAATGTAGTGTCCGGGATAAGCTTCGTGCGTTGACGTGCTGACGATTGTGCCGATATTGAAGCTAGCCATGCGTCCTTCGATTTCTTCGGGAGTATCGTGAGGGCCGGGCAGAGTTACATTGAAGTACGCTTCCGCGGCAACTTTTTCGAATGGCCCGGGAGTGTCCATAGACGCAAACGTGGTGGCGCGCATGAAGGGCGGAGTTTCCTGGAGTATTGGGCGGACATCGGTGGGGATGGTGATGATGTGTTTGGTCTGAATAAAAGCGATCAGACCATCGAAGGTGTCGCGAAAACTTTGCAGCAGTTTGTCCGGAGCGGGATGCATTGCGGCGAGTTCGGCTAGGACGTCGCTGGCGGGCTTATTCGGCTCGAGCTCTTTGGCGATGCGGTTGAATTCCGCCTGGTTCTTGCGAAGGTTGGTCCAGCCGATTTCGAGCAAGCGGTCAAGCGGAGTGTCCACCATTTCGTCGTAGAGTAATTTCTTGGAGAAGGTGTCTGCGCCAATGCGGAAGTCGCCATTCGAGCGCGGCAGCAAGTCTGACTTCAGCCAATCCGCGTAGGTCTGCAAGTCTGCGATCACCGCGGCATTCGATTTCGCAAATTCAGCTTTCAATGCGGGATCGGCGGCGGTGGCAAAAGCTGTGGGGACGTCGTTCTGGAAAAAACTGACGATGCCGGGGAGCTGTTCGAGCGCGATCTCGGTGTAAATGCGCGGGGGATTCTTCAAATTGGCGCGGGCGGCGGTGAATACGGCGGGCATTTTCTCTTCGCGCGCGATGACGGAGCGCAGGCGGTCGTCGGGGGGCGCGAATTTCCGAATCATGATGACGTAAATACTGTTGCTGATGCCGCCCGAATAAGTGTCGGGGTTCTTTTCCCACGGGCGAATGGTTTCCAGCGTCAGGAGAGCGCCGCAGATATTCGAGAGGACGAGTTCGCGGTCGGCCGCGCGAAATTCACCCAGGCCGGTTGCGTCGACGGCTTCGACGCGTTTTTCGAAGGCATGTAATGCGGCAATGTTGGCGTCAATTCCCTGCCGAGAGTAGTCCTCAAGCAGCGGATCGTATTGATGCAGACCGGCGCTGGTGCCGGCAGTGGGAGTGAACTTGAAAAACACCTGGTCGAAATATTCATCGGCGAGCTTGTCCCACGCGGCTTGCTTTTCGGTTGCATTCGCATTCTGCGGCGAACGCGCGCGGATCGAGTTTGGATATGCGCTTATGGCCAGTACAGCCAGCAGGAGCAGGAATGCTCGGATGAATTTGTCCACGCGAACCTCTTTTCGAACTGGAATTGCGACGTCAAAACTACTCCGGGTCTGCGCGGGGAGCTTCAGGGGCTAAAGCCCCTCTCCCTGGGCTGCCTTTATGTCGCCCCTAAAGGGGCGACCCACAAACATATTTCGCGCTCAGAGTCGCGACGATTGTAAGACTATTCTGCGTTCGAAGCGCCGGTTATCGCAAGACCTCGCGCTGCGGCGTCAGATATTACTCCTTCCCGCGCTGCAAGATGAGGTCTTTTTAAGCGATTTGGCGACGGCAAATTGGCAGAGCGCACAGGCTCGTCTGGTGAGTGGGTTGCGTGTTAGTCTTGAAGGTTGACTCCATGAAAGACTTTCTCTCCTTGATCATGCATCACGGGTACCTCGTTATCTGCGCGGTGGTGTTTGCGGAAGCTATTGGAGTGCCGGTGCCGGGCGCGGTGGCTCTGGTTGCGGGCGGAGCGGCGGTGGCGACGGGTGTGCTGTACGGTCCGGCGGCGGCTTTGTTTGCTGTGATCTCGATGCTGGTGGCCGACTCATTGCTTTACTTTCTTGGAAGCTACACGGGATGGAGCATCTTGAAATTTCTGTGCCGGATTTCGACCGATCCGGAAACATGCGTCCTGAGCGCCGCAGAATCGTTCTATAAGCGCGGCCGACCGACGTTGCTGGTGGGCAAATTCATTCCCGGCGTGAGTACGCTGGCTGCGCCGCTGGCCGGAAGCATGAAAATGCCGTTCCTTCAATTTCTGGGACTGGATTTTCTGGGGGCCAGCCTCTACGCTCTGGCGTATGGTGCCGTCGGATTTATCTTTCGCGACTTTGTGGCGAAGATTGTCAGCGGGTTTCGCGCGGCCGGACATGCCGTCGAGGCTGTAATCATCATTGCGATGATTGCGTACATCGCTCATCGTTTTTCGTTGTACTGGAAAAACCGCGCCGATCGCGCCGTGCCACGAGTTCAGGTAGCGGAGTTGGCGGAGAAGTTGAAAGCGGAAGGTTTGGAAAAAATATTGTTGGGAGATGTGCGTAGCCATGGTTACTACAGTGCGGGTGCCGTGCGCATTCCGGGCTCGATTCGAATTGAGCCCAACAATCTCAGTGCGGAAATAAAACAGTTTCCGCGAAACAAGGATATGTACCTCTACTGTACTTGCCGAAGCGAAGCGACCAGCGCAAGCGTGGCGTACCTGTTGCGCCAGGACGGATTTAAAACGTTTGTGATCGTTGGAGGACTGTCCGCGTGGCTCCGGGCGGGAAACCCGAGCGAAAAAGTGCCGCAGACTGACGTAGTGCATTTGCCTACTTTCAGCAGGTAGATTTGATTCTGCTCAGTGGGTGGTCGATGGAAGGGTTAGGGAGCGCGGCGTCTAAACCTGCACCCTTCTGGAAAACGAAGAGAGCGGCACCCTCGCGAGTTTCAACGGGTGGTTGGACTGAAGGCTGATGCCGCGCGGAACGGTGAGCCTCCCGCCGAAGTCAAGAGAACCGGCGCGAGAGGCGGGGCTGCGAAAGGCAACATCAAAAGCAAGATGCCGCGCTGAAGACCGCGGCGCTACATTAAAAGCGGAAGCCTTTAAAGGCAGAGTCAAAAGTGCCGGCAGGATGCCGGCGCTACGAACTGCAACAGCGAGACAAGATGCCGGGCTGAAGCCCGGCGCTACGAAAGCAGAAACGGCAGAATGCGCGAACGTGGTGGGTCACTTGCCCAAGCCACTAGCAGGTCCCTCGTCGGACGTGTTCCGGCCACTTCGTGGCCTCTCCCCCAGGCTCGACTGATTTATCTCCCAGGCTCGACTTACCGTCGACCTGGGAGCCCTTCATGCGACCTGGGCGGCCCCAACTAAGCGGCCTCTGTCGGGATGACAAGTCAAATTCAGGGGCAAGTCAAAGGAGCGGGGATACTCTGGCCTATTCCTTTACATGCGCCAAGGGAATCTGCGAAAACAATTGCAGATCGACGATCATGTTGAGCCGCCGGTCTAACTGGAAGAACGTCGCGGCCTTTCTTCCCGGCAACACTTGGCTGACGACGGGCACGTACTTCAGGCGGAGGGCCTGCGCTTCCCCATCGGCTTCGAGCCAGTGGCGCACATAAATCAGCGCATCTTCGTCTGACATTGTCGACCACATCTCCGCGTACTGCTTTAGCAGCGCGTACTTCTGATCGTTCACTACCGACAAGTCCTTCACGTAATGGTTGTAAATGGGCCAGAACTTCTGCCCCTCGTCATCCGATAGCGACATATTCTGGCCGATGACTTGCATTTTCATTGCGCGGAGATCTTTGCGCAGCAAAGCGATGTCCTCGTCCGTCACCGTGGGGGTGATGACGCGCTGCACGGTAACTTGCTGCTGCCCCGGCGCCTGCGCCGCCTGCGTCGCCTGCGTTTTCGCTCCCGCCACAGCAATGCCGCCGATCAGCGCCGTCGCCACCAGCATGCCCGCGATAAACGCCGCTGCCAATCCTGCCGCTCCCGTCAATTTGAACTTCATAATCTTTCTCCTTAGCTCTGTCCTCTTGCCGCGAAGAACGGCCGAGAAGTAAGTCCGAGTGCATGGTAATACAGTTGGGCCGCTCATCGATTACATCAGCATCAAGCGAGAGTCAACTTCTGATTCACGCGGGCACTCAGGAGTAATGCGCAACTTCACGTGTGCGGTTATCCGACTTATCAGGACTTAATCTCGCTCTCGGGGTATTGGCGTTTTGATTCGAAGAATTTACACATATGAAAACCCCAATAGCACCCCGCGAGTAGCGAAATCACCAAACTAGACGCCAACAAACCATCCGCGTGAGTTTGTGGGTTGGCGTAAAATCTCCAGTCCAAGCGGCGCTCTGGCAAACTAGTGACGACGAACAAGACGATTCCCCAGAAGACCGTCATGAAAACAAAGAACGGGATTCCAAAGACGAGAGCTCCGTACCAGAGCCACCATTTTCTCGTGCTCGGATTTTGCATGTTAGTAGTCTACGGGATTATTTCTGTAATGGTTCTCAGACCAGTAATACACGTCGACCTCGTATTCCTTCTCGGCTGAATCAAAAAGCAAAATCACATCTTTAGGATGCGCGTTGAATCTTTCCTTCGACACTTGGTCGAAAAACTTGCCTATCGGCGTCCCGCGAACAAAATCGTTTGTTGCACCGGCCTCGTCCATCTTGCCAAGCACTTTGGCTTCGTAGTCGGATTGCCCGGGCTGCTGGCTAAATAAGACGAACCAGTACCGCGCATCGGCGTTCGCCGCTGGCACGAGCAAGAACGCATAGGATAGCGTTTGCGCACTCTCAAAGTACCCGACAGCGATTCCCGGGCATCCTAGTGGTTTCTCCGATTATCAACCCAACAAAGGCTAGATTCTTGCTTGTTCGCACGGTGCTGGCCGAGAGCAAGACTAGCCGAAAGAAGAAACATCAGCGGTGATATCCATAATGCGGTCATGCATTTTTCCTAAATGTTTGATGCCCCCAAGTTTAGTACAGTCATATGCTTCTGCAATTCTGCAGGCCGATTCATGGACAAGCCTGGTAAACGCGCCAATTAGTTCGAGAGCATTCCGGTCGTGACGAGCCACTTCTCTACTAGCTGGGGCCAATCCGTGATGGGTAACGTCGTGCGGCGAAGGCCGAAAGCGTGGCCGCCGTGGGCGTAGAGATGCATTTCCGTGGGAACCTTCGCCTTTTGTAGTGCGATGTAGTACGCAAGCGACTGGTCTATGCCGTCGATGTAGTCATCCTCGGCCTGCAGCAAGAACGTTGGGGACGTGTCTGGAGTTACCGGAACTTCCGGATTCAACGCGAATGTAGTGTCACTCGTCGACAGATGGCCCGGATAAACTGCCACAGCAAAATCGGGGCGACAGCTTTCTTTATCAGCTGCGTCGACAGGCTTATACAAACGGTGCGCGAAATCCGTACTGATTTCAGCAACGAGATAGCCGCCCGCCGAAAAACCAAGGACACCGACTTTGTGTGGATCGATGTGCCAATCCGCTGTGTGTAAACGCACGAGGCCAATCGTTCTTTGCGCATCCTCGAGCGCGAGTGTTGATTTGTTCAAACCGTCGTTGGGCCGGCACTTGCAATGCCAGTCATAAGGCATGCTTGGTACGCGATATTTCAGCAACACGCAGGTAATCCCTCGCGACGTTAGCCAGTCGCAGACCTCCGTGCCTTCCAGGTCGATGGCCAATCCCTCGAAACCGCCGCCGGGAAATACAACTACTGCAACGCCTGTATTTTTTTCTGTTGGCGAGAACACCGTGATTGTTGGCTGCGTCACATTCTTTACCCACGTCCACGTCTTCCCGGCGACGAGGTGATCTTTTACGATTGCGGTATCTTCGGGGCCGGGGGCGGCCTGAGCGTCGGGTACAGCTCCAGGCCATATCGCCACCTGAGTGTGTGGCGGCGATGGTTGCCAGGCGGTCGTCTGCGCAGCGGCACCAGCAGACGCAAACAGGGCACAGAAAATAAGGAGCGACGATTTCATCATAGTCACCGGGCTAAGATAACGCGGCGCCGATCGAAAGCGTTGTGGGAATTCGCGAAGGTGTTCGAAACGTAACTCGCGATTAACACACCAATCGGAGAAACGGAATTCTGGCGCTCTGAAGCTTCGGTCAGGCGAACTGCAAAGCAAGTGCTATCACGCAAACCTATATACAATGGCCTTCTATTCTTGGGTCGAGTGCGGGCGCGGAATTGTGCTCTGGTGGCAAATTTGTTGTGTCGAGGGCAGGGGAAGCATAGGATGCGGACGAGCAAGAGGTCCAAATAGGTCTGAAACGGAAAACCGGGTTAGGAAGCTGAGCGTGGAAGAAGCCTGAGCGAATGTAAAGGAGGAAGACGATGACGATGGATTACGCAGCCCGTCAAAGTGATGACGTTACGATCCTGGACTTGAGGGGACGCTTGAGTCTCGGTGAAGCGGTCGCGTTTGGTCCGGGTAGCGGTTTGATTCTCAGCGAGACCGTTAAAGAGTTAGCCAAAAAGGGGAAGAAAAATATTCTGTTGAATCTCGCTGGAGTCACGTACGTGGATAGCTCCGGCGTTGGCCAACTGGTGGGCGCGATGACGAGCGCGCGTAACCAAGGGGTCAGTCTAAAGTTGCTTCGTCCGAACAAGCAGGTGCTCGATCTCTTGAAATTGTCGAAGCTGGACACGGTCTTCAACATTTTCGAGGATGAAGCCACCGCTGTCGCTTCGTTCACCAAGGGGAAAGCGGCGGGAGACTAGTCCGAGCGCTTTTTCGCTCTTGAGATCACGAATTCAAGGCTGCGGGCATTTGAAGCTTCGCACGGCGCTGGAGGCGTGTTTCAGGGGAACGCGCTGCTGTCCGGCGGAATAGTGGAATTTAATATTGGGCTGGCGTAGCGCGAGCTGCAGGACCTTGACGAAGTCCAGCGTTCGCACAAGTGTGTGAGGCGTTCCCGCGAGATATGCCCAGCAGGGCCGAGTCCTACGGAAGGTCCACATCGAGGGCATAGATTTCCTCGATGCTGAGGTCTCGAAGAACGAGCGGGGAACCATCGGGAGCCAGGCCGGCCCAACCAACCCAATATCCGGTTATCCCCTGCGGAACTTCGAAAGCCGCCAGGCGCTCAGTCTTGCGGTCAGCAATATTAATGCGATAGACGACCGGCGCGTGACGATCTGCAAAGTCCATAACATATACAGATTTGCTATCGCTTGACCATTGCGGCCAACTAAGGCCCGGGTTCTTCTGACTCATCAATTCTGACCATTTCTGCGTGCCCTGATCGAATAACAATAGCCTGCGATCACCTGGCGAATCCAGGGCGACGATGAAGCGATTGTCGGGGGAAACTCGCGGCGAATACATTCCGTCGGATCCAGCAACTATCGACTCACGGCCCGTCTTCAGATTAACGGAATAAATCCGCGCATAGAGAGCCGTCATATATGCGCCAAAGACCAATGAAGTGCCATCTTCCGACCAAGTCGGATCCAGTTCGAACCTTTCACCTTGCGAAACTACTTCCGGTTTGCCGCCTTCGGCCGGGATGACGTATGTCTTCCAGAATCCTCCGGGGAGCACGCCTGAGAAGGCAATGCGCGTACCGTCGGGGGACCAACGGGGCAAGTTCGCGGTAAGTGGCGGGTTGGTCAGTTGCGACCGTTCCTCGCCGTCCACTCTGCTTCGCCAAAGGATTCCTTCTGGAAAGGTCACGTAAGTGAGCCATTTTCCGTCTTTCGAGAAATCCAATTGTTCCGCAGAAATTCCGGATAGATAGGGCTCCAGCTTGCCTGACTTCAAATCGTAGCGGGCCAACTCTCCCCTGATTTGACCACCTGCGGCGAAGATTTGTTTGCCGTCCGGACTGGGAGTTGGCGCCCAAAAGCTCATTGCGCCGGTTGTGAGTTGAATCGGTTTGGCAGTTTTCTTGGGGAGGAGCGATTTTGCTTCGCGGATAGCCCAAATATCACTTCCGAGGTTTACGAAGGGGCTGTACGTGTTATTCCTCCCTACAGAAAACAGAAAATACTTTCCGTCGAGAGTCCAGTTAATGTCAGCGATCGGGCGGGGTTCGCCGGAAAACAGATCCATGCGCTGCAAATTGGTTCCGTCGGCGGACATCTGCCACAAGGCGTTGGAACGTTCGTTCCAAACGAGCATGCGCAAAACTTTTCCGTCCGGCGACCAACGAATCACTTGGACAAACCCGCTGTCAATTCTGATGAGTTTCTGCGGGTCGCTGCCATCCTTTGCGGCAATATATAAATCGCTTGCGCGGGACGCGTTGTCATCTTTCGCATAGGCGATTCTTTGCCCGTCCGGCGACCACGCTGCAGCGTGGCCGAGGAGATCTCCCAGGCGATGCGCTTGAACATTTGCGACGGACAAGCTCCACAAAGGCTGATTTGGGGCAAAACTATCAATATTCGAACTGGCCAACAGTTCTGTTTTGTCTGGAGAAATGTCGAAGAAGACGGAACACGCTATGGGGGTGGGCACTCTGACGACATCGCCACCGTTGGAGGAAACTTCCGCCAAGGCGGAGCTTGGCTCCGAGAAGAAAATCCGCGGACCATCTGTGAATATGTCATTGCCCCCGCCACAGGGGTTCTCGCCCTTTATCTGGCGATCCGTGGTCAACTGTCTGTAGTGTAGTACGCTCGGCGGCCGGATCGAAGACGCGTTACTAAACCAGTAGAAACCTGCAGCCGATAAAGCGCATAACCCAACCAGTCCCGTTGCCCACAATTTCCGCCCGCTGGTGTCGCCAGGCTTCTGCTCCGTCAGCGCAGCCGGCCCGCTTCCGTTTCCGCCATCGACTCTCCCGATAAAGCGATAACCGCGCTGTCGCAGGGTCTCGATGTAACGCGGTTTGTCAGCTTCATCATTCAGCGCACGACGCAGTTTTTTGATGGCCGTGTTCAGGCTGTGTTCGAAATCAACAAACGTATCGTCGGACCATAGCCTCTGGCGCAACTCCTCCCGGGTCACCACGTCGCCGGGGCGTTCCAGCAGCATGGCCAGAATCTGAAAGGGCTGTTCTTGCAGGTTAACCTTGCGGCCGTCTTTGAACAGTTCGCCCGCGCGGAGATTCACAACATACGCATCGAATCGCAGGATCGGTGAACTTTGGGTGAGCTCAGGCATGGATGCGTTGCCCTTCGAATATACACCAGCCACGCGGTTATGGCAGCTAAGGCCCGTATCCTTCGCGCCGTGAAATTTTTGACAATCCGCAGCTCACGTGAGGTTTGATATCCGCTCCGTTCCATCTATTTACGCACGCAGCCGCCACGAAATCCTGGCTGAACCTTATATATAAACCGCGTTGTTACTGCAACTTAGCGGTTCAGCTGGAGTTCACACAAAAGTCCTCGGCGGTGCATTGTGGTTTTTTTCGCCCGGCGCAAAAGTGGGCTCATCTCGACCGAGACACGATTTCCGTCGCCGGCGAGCAAACAAAAGAAAAAGGAGAAAGTCCATGACAAAGGAAATTCTCGCAGTCTCAGCAGCCCTGCTGTTTACGACGCTCGCGCACGGCCAAAGTTACCCTCGGAATCCGGTCACGGCAAATGTTCCATTCGCATTTCAGGCGGGTGACACCAAGATGCCGGCCGGCGAATACCACATCCAGAGAGCGGCTCAAGGATCCACAACTATGGAGGAAGTCCGAGCCGTGGGTTCAAGTGCCAATGCGCTTCTTCCCGTCAGTCTCGAGAATTCCAAAGGATCGAACGACAAATCGAAGCTGATCTTTCACTGCTACCGTGCTGAGTGTTTTCTAGCTGAGATTCGGAGCGAAGGCGGTCAGACCTTGCAAATCATGGAATCGCGCCGTGAGAAAAACCTGAGCCAAGCTAAATCCGAAAATCAACTAGCGGTCGTTTCCGTGCCGCTGAGCGCCAAACCCTAGTAGCGCTGGAGCGACGACTTCTCTTGTATTTGCGCTCGACAAATTCGAGCTAAATCGGGATTTCGTCGAGATACGTTTGGCCATGTTGGTTTGGCGGGGGAAAGACCGCGCGGCAATTCCCTCTTTCTCAGAAGGGGCGGGGGTGCCCACAGGATAAACCAAATGGCCATGGGTCCAGACTCGAGTCCGAATTGGGTAAGACTAACAGCTGGAAATTTGTCATTCTACTTTTTAGCGCGTATGCCGTATTTGCATGGGAGATTGTTCGAAACGTCCGCGCCCATGATCCGTTGAGAGCAGGCACAGACATTGTGCTAGTAATTCTGTTCACGCGTGTTGCATACACTTCAAACCGCCCTTAGTCGCATCTGAAGAATCGCCCGGCATGTGCGATGACTGAAACCTGTATACAATGGGCTTGGATTTCTGCTTTGACTGCGGTTGTGGAATCGAGGAGCTATGGCGTCTTCTGGTGTTGAGATTCGGATTGAGAATCTGTCCAAATCGTTTGGCAGCCATCGCGTGCTGGACGGAATCAACCTCGAGGTGCGCAGCGGCGACATGCTCGCTCTTGTGGGAGGATCAGGAAACGGCAAGTCCACTTTGTTGCGGCAGATTATCGGACTCGATCATCCGGACGAAGGACGCGTACTTATTGCGGATCACGAAGCCAAGGATTCGCCGTTGGCTGATCTCGCGACGCAAAAAAGCGCGGGGATGGAAAGCCTTGAACGGCATTGGGGCGTTGTGTTCCAGGGGAACGCGCTGCTCTCCGGACAAACCGTGGAATTTAATATTGGGCTGCCGTTACGCGAGGTGCAGGACCTTGACGAATCCACCGTTCGCACGAGAGTGCAAACCGTTCTTCGCGAAGTAGCGTTGGACCCTGACAAGGTAATGACACTGACCACCGATCAACTTTCGGGTGGCATGGCAAAACGAGTGGCGATTGCCCGCGCGTTGGCAGTAGACCCAATTCTACTTCTCTACGACGAGCCGACCACCGGGCTTGATCCGCAGGTAGCCGAAACGATCCAGGATTTGATGGGGTCGGTACATCGAGGCAAAATAGCGTCGGGCTTCGCGCGAACCACTCTGGTCATCACTCATGACAAGGATTTACTTTTCCGGCTGCAGCCGCGCGTGATCATGCTGGATGCCGGGCGGATTATTTTCGACGGCAGCTACGAAGATTTCGGCCGTTCAGATTCTCCAGCTATCCGGCCCTATTTCGACTTGATGCCGACTCTGCAGCAGCGCGTCCAGTGTTCGGGTGCCGCGAGGTCAGCGTAAATACCGCCGCGATTATTTTTGTGAGGCGGGCGAGCCTTTGGTTCTCTCTGCTTTCTGATGTCGACTGGATGGCATTTTCGAAAGAACACAGCGATAGTTCACGACAAGGTCTCGCCCGGTGCGGACGAGAAGCTCGGCGAAAGCGCCGCCGAGAGGAAAAGGGTCCTGTTGGTTCTTGTCCCCAGCCCTCACGGGCAGGCTAACTTCTGTCACGCCTCCGGCGTTCGAGTTGGGAAAGTCCGAGTGGTGTAGGTGGACAAACGGGACGTCTAAGGAAGGTCTAGGTTCAGCGGCTCGTCCTTCAGAATATATTCCAAGCGATATTTTGCGTCTCTCTTTTGTTTGGGGAGCGCGAAATACAGATAGCCCGATACCGGGGTCGCAATTTTTGCTTCGGGGAGACCTTTGTCGGCTAACTCGCGTTGTATCGCTTCAGGGTCGGGCGCGGCAGGCGGCGCTGGCATGACGCCGTCGTCGCTACTAGTTGCGGTGCCGGAAGAAGTGGTTACGCCGTGTTCGTGTACGGGCTGACCCGTCTTGGGGTCAGTGTAGGTCACCGACTCGTATCCGACGCCTACGCCCGCTGATGTTGCGCCGCCGTTCGATCGGTTGCTCTTTCCCAGCTTGGCCGAAATTACAGCAGCGCTCAGAGGTCTTATCGGGGTGCCGGTTCCATCCACGAGCAACGTGAAATCGTCGAGGGAAATGTTTAACGGTTCGTCCTTATCGGGATAGAGAGCCACTTGGACTACAAGGCAGCAGCGATTCAAGTCCGCGGCGGAAAACTCCTTCGAGACTTCTTTGGGGGTCAAGAGCTCTGCGCCGACGCTCACACCGGCCTGTGCCGCGTGTGCGTGGTATTTTTCAGCTGAGCTCCGAGGCACAGTTGCGCTGTGCTTAGAGGAAGAGTCGGCTGTGTCTTGAGCACGAAGGGACGGCGCAGAAAAGGCTAGAGCAGTAGTCAGGAGGCAAAGAATGGTTGAGAGCTTTGTGGGGCGCATAGAGCACCTCGTTGGCTCCTATCGAGCCTAGCTCTCGGAAATATACTCCTTAGTGATGCGTGAGCCAACTGCTGTCTTCGTTGTTTGCTCGACTCTACCTCAAGCCTTGCCGCTTCCCCGGAGGCGCAGGAATCTGGGCAGGCGAACAGTCGGACCTGCCGCCACGCGGTTGATCCGAAGCGGCGTCGCCAAGTACCGGTGCCGGGCACAGCATGCTGTGCCCCTACGGATTGGAGTTGCGAAACAGGTGAATGGGTCGGGAAATGAGCGAGATTGCCGGAGCGCGGATTTCAAAACTACAGCAAGATGCCGGGCTGAAGCCCGGCGCTACGAAAAGCGGAAACCTTTAAAGGCGGAGACAGAAGAGCCGACGCGAGGGCCGAACCACCCTTCGCGAACGCGCTCTCGGTGAATTCCGTAGGAATTCACGACAAACCGCTAATGGCAAAACTCGCAAGGAATAAACGTTCGGTTCGATGGTAGAGTCGGCCACGTCCCGGCCAGGAGGAGGGCCTGCCCCCAGCACGCAGGCTGTTGAAGGCGGCTACCTCACTCCGAAGCATGATTTTTGGGCTCCCGAGCCAAAATCACCCGAAAGGATGATGACAAAGCGGCAGGAGGCGGCTAGATTGCGCCAGTTGTGATTTAGCAATGCGATTCCTGATCGCGGGGGGCGGGCGCAATTCGGAGCTTGCACGTTGGTGCGCGCATGGCTCACGCCGGTTTGGAATCACAATCTTCAAAGATCGGAGGACACGAAAGTGAAGAAGACGGTCATTACGTTTGGGTTGATTTCGGGAGTGATTTCGTCGGGGCTGATGCTTTGCTTCATTCCGTTTTACCGCCAGATTGGGAACAACAGGGCGTTGATCCTTGGCTATACGTCCATTGTGCTGTCATTTCTCCTGGTGTATTTCGGCATCCGGTCGTATCGAGATAATGTGGCGGATGGGCAGATCAGTTTTGGGAAGGGGTTTGGTGTTGGGATCTGCATCACTCTGATTTCGTGCGTGTTCTACGTGGCGACGTGGGAAGTTTTGGAGCGCACGGTTTTTCCGGACTTCATGGATCAGTATTCAGCGACCATGATTGCCAAGGTGCAGGCGTCCGGCGCGAGCGCGCAAGTGGTGCAGTCGAAAATCGATGAGATGCAGCGGATGAAAGTGATGTACGCGAACCCGTTTTACAATGTGTTGTACACGTTTATCGAACCGTTCCCGGTCGGATTGGTGATCACGTTGATTTCGGCGGCGGTGTTGAGGAAAAAGGAGCGGCCGGAATCGGCGCAGAGTGCCGCGATGGCGTGAGGCGGCTGCCAAGTCGCGCGCTGTGGCGCTTGAAAATTCATAAATGAGAGAAGTCTCTGCGATTGGGACAATTTACAATTGAAGGTCTGTAATCCTATTACCGGACAGACATTTATTCAAAAGGGAGAGGGGAAAAATGGCCAGAGTCACAGGGATTGGCGGCGTATTCATCAAAGCGAAAACGGACGGGAAAGCTCTCGGCGAGTGGTACAAGAAGAATCTCGGCGTCAAGCTTGAGGACTGGGGAGGCTGCGCCCTGGAGTGGACCGAGGACAAAGCAGAGGATAAGGGTGCTACGGCATGGGCTGTCGCAGAGCCGGGCACGAAATGGTTCAGCCCGAGTGAGTCGAGTTTCATGATCAACTATCGAATCGACAATATGGACGAAATGATCGCGCAACTAAAGAAGGGTGGCGTTGAGATCTTGAAGGGTCCCGAATATCACGAGAACGGGAGTTTTGCATGGGTAATGGACCCCGAAGGAAACAAAGTCGAATTGTGGGAACCGAAGATTTGGGACGACAAAAACAAGAGGCCCTAGGTAAGAGAGCGGTCGGGCGGTATTGACTTCAGATTTGCGGTAGACTGCTGTTAATTGGAGGACCCCATGTCAACCGCCCCGAAGCAGATTAGCCCTAAGAATGGTGAGCATGTTTCAAGCAGTCAGCACGAAGGCGTTTACGAAGTTGTTTTTGTGAACGCACTCATGCAGACGGCAAATATTCGTTTGGTGGACGGCAGTGGGCACGTGGTACCGAACGTGCCGTGGACTGCATTAAAAAAAATCTAGCGAGAGCGATCGGGCGGGCGGCGGACCGCTCGTCGAGCCAAACAGCAGGTCCCTCGTCGACCAAAAGGCGGCCTCGCTCGGGATGACACCTTAACGCACGGGCCAAAGCCGGACGAAAACGCGCGGCCGTAGCTGCGTTGAGAAGCGACGGAGGAAATAAATCCGCTCGCCCATTGGAATGATTCCCGGCATTCTGAAAACACATCGAGTTCGCCGCCCCGTTACAGAGACCTATCCGGGCTGGCGTCTACACACGGCGGCGAAGTTCCTGCGACGTGGCGTGAACAATGCGCATCCAATAACGCAGGACTAAAATGCGACGACGACGTTTGACCACTTTCATTGCAATTATTCAGGGGTTTCTGTGTTTGATCCATTTTTTTCTGTATGAGACGTGGGTGTTTGCGCCTGCCGGGAGTCACGCGCCCGAAACGTTCTGGGCTAAGGTGGTGTTTGGGTTTTTGTCGATAAGCTTCGTCACGGCTTCGCTGCTTGCGTATCGCTACACCAACCCTCCATTGCGCGCGTTTTATCGTGCAGCCGCAGTCTGGACGGGGATGCTCACGTTTCTCTTTTTCGCCTCCCTTCTATCCTGGATTATTTTTGGTGTCGGCCAATTGGCGGGCGTGGCAGTGAACTTCCATCGCATGGTGGAAGTACTTTTCGGCATCGCGGCAGTCACCGGTTTTTACGGAGTTTTCAACGCTAGCTGGACGCGGATCACCAGAACCACGGTCCAACTCGCGAATCTGCCTGCGGCGTGGCGCGGCCGAAAAGCAGCGCTGATCAGCGATGTGCACCTCGGGCATGTGCGAAACGGCGGTTTTTTGCGTCGCATGGTCGGCAAGATTTTAAAGGAAGCGCCTGACGCGATTTTCATCACTGGCGATCTCTACGACGGCACGGCTATCGATGCGCACAGCGCAGCTCAGCCATTGAGCAACTTGGTGGCCCCGCAAGGAGTGTATTTCGTGGCGGGAAATCACGAGCAGTTTGGCGACGACGGCAAATATATGAGCGCGATTTCGGCCGCGGGAGTGCACGTCCTCCGCAACGAGAAGGTCGAAGTAGACGGCTTGCAAATTGTCGGCGTGCCCTACCGGCACGCGACGAACGATGACCACCTTGCCTCAGTCTTGCGCGGTGTCAGCTTGGACCGCGACCGCGCGAGTATTTTGTTGACGCACGCGCCGGATCGTCCGGATGTCGCGGAAGCTGCCGGTTTTTCCCTACAACTGTCCGGTCACACTCATCTGGGCCAATTCATACCTTGGAGTTGGATGGCGCGCCGCATTTACCGACAGTTTGTCTATGGCTTGAGCCGCATCGGCAAAATGCAAGTTTTCACGTCGAGCGGAGCTGGAACCTGGGGCCCGCCTCTGCGTTTGGGCTCGAATCCGGAAATCGTAGTCCTCGAATTCCAGTAGACTTCAGCGACCTTTGGTGTTGTGTTGCCTCGCTGCGTCGCCTCAGTAATCTTGCGCTTTCAACGTAGATTTGGAGTGATACTTGACGTGTGGGGTAGGCGCGTCAGTCAGGAGTTGGGCAGCGGTTTTCTCCCGATGGCACAAATCCATCCCTTCTCGGGTTTTTCGATTGCCTGAACGTCCGAGTAACCGGTGTTGGTGAAGAGTTCGCGATGCTCAGAGACGCTTAAAAGCGTCATTCCGGTTCGCGAGGCGTATTTTTCGACTAATTTTCCAGCTCCGGTGGTCATTCCTTTGTAAATTTCCGCGATGACGACGAGGGTGCCGCCGGGCTTCAGGACTCGCAATACTTCGCGCATGTCGCCAGGCAAGTCCGGCCACCAGAAGTGCGTTTCGACGGCGGTGACAAGGTTGAACATGCTATCCGGAAAGGGCAGTTGCGATACCGAGCCGAGCCGGACCTCGACGCGGCCCAGATCGATACAGTGTACGTTCGTTCTTTTCGTCGCGGCGACGCTCTCTTCGGAAAAATCCATGCCGTAGACTTTTCCTTGCGTGGCGATGGCCGCTAACTTACTGACTGTCCTGCCGCCACCACAACCGACATCGAGTATCGTGTAGTCGTTCTGGATCGAGATCTGCGATAACCCCCAATCGGTTAGTTTGGAATGGCTGGCGTTCATTCGCCACAGCGTGACTCTCCCCAACCACCCCGTCGGCTTGATGCATTGATTTGCCGATACGTTCTTGTCAGCCACGATTGTTCGCCTCGTCAGAGAGTCTAATGCAAATCAGGTCGGCGGAGTTGGGCGACAAAGCCCCCGCATGCGCCGCCCACCAGTTTCAGCACGTGGGCCACGATGTATGCAAAAGGTTCAGGCCGGGCGCGTGTCAAGGCAACGTAGATCAGCGCCGCGACAACTCCTACCAACGTCCCATGCAGTATGAAACGGGATTCGATCCGCCAACACACCCAGAGCGCTGCCAGCAAGCAGGTGATGAAGGATCCGGGAGGAGCAGTGTAGTTCATAAAATTGCCGCCGATGCGTAAGCCAAGAGGAACAATTGCGAGAATCAGAGCGACCTCCGCGAGGAGCCCGCCGAGCAGGATTCGTCCCCAGCGGAATGTTGTTTTGCTCATTTTTCACTTCCCTATCGCACGTGGAACGATCTGGGATTGTAGCAATTTAAGAGGAACTGCAAACGCCGGGACGCGGGAAAGATGCCGGGCTGAAGCCCGGCGCCACGAAAGGCGCAAACCTAAAGGCAGATTCAGAAGAGCCGGCGAGGGCGCCGGCGCTACGAGAGTCACCGGCAAAGAAAGGTGGCGGATGCGGGTCGAGGACGCGTGGACATTGCGACGCGACAGGCGTAGCGACAGTCGCGGACCATGCGGCTCACACAAGCAGAGCGATGGTTTCGAGTAACCTCCTGCGCGGAAACAAATCTCAACTGCAAGGAGGGGCTGATGCCACTTACATTAACATGGCAGGAAATTGCGCTGCGCTTGGCGCTTTCAGTTGCGGCGGGAGCGCTAATTGGGTTGGATCGCGGCGAGCATGGGCGGCCGGCTGGGCTGCGGACGACGTTGCTGGTCTGCCTGGCGGCAGCGGTGGCGATGCTTCAAGCGAACGTATTGATGCCAACCGTGGGGAAGGCGGCGGACTCCTTTGTCGTGCTGGACTTGATGCGTTTGCCTTTGGGAATTTTAACCGGCATGGGGTTCATCGGTGCGGGCGCGATTTTGAGGCGTGATGGGTTGGTGCTCGGCGTGACGACTGCTGCAACACTTTGGTTTGTCACCGTGATTGGACTTTGTTTCGGCGGCGGGCAAATTTCGCTCGGCATCGCGGCGACTGCGCTAGCGGTGGTGATCGTGACGGGTTTGCGTTGGCTGGACAACCACATGAAGCAGGATCAACACGCCATCCTGAGCATGACAACGGATCGCGACAAGCCGACGCAAGAAGAAATACGCGGGACGGTTCAAAAGGCCGGCTATCAAATCAAAGCTTCGTCGGTTGCCTACACAAATCAGACGCAGCAACGCCATCTCGAATTCAGACTCCAGTGGCGCGCACCGAAAGAGGAAGTCGACGTACCGCCGTTCTTGCGAGAACTATCGAGCGATCCGAGCGTGTTGACCGCGGAGTGGAGGATTTCTTGAAGTGAAAAGTGGATGCGGCCAGGCCCCTACAAAGAAAACTTAAGGCCTCGATGATCGCGCTAACTGTTTTCCCTTAAGTTTGGGTGACGCCTGAGCGGGTGCAGCATGTTGCGCCCCTACGAAGATGGCCTGGGCATATCGCCTGATCCGCGACCGACGAGCGGACGTGGCGTGCTAGGCGGCGAGCACCGAGCGGACGTGGCGGACTAGACTGGAGACTTCGGACTTTGCGACGATGCGATCAATTGGAACACTTTTGCCAAGCAGATGGTGGGTTGCGGTGTCATTGTAAACCGTGAAGAGGATGATCGGAGTATTTGGCATGATGCGCTTCAATACACGGGCGGCGTCGATTCCGTTCACTACGGGCATGACTAAATCAAGAATGATTAGGTCGGGTTTGTATTCTTTGGCGAGAGCAATTGCTTCCTCGCCATTGACGGCAATAGCGCGCAACTCGTAGCCTTTTTCCGCTTCGAAAATCTTGCAGAGAGCGTCGCGGGCTACGGGACTATCGTCTGCAGCTAAGATCGTTTTACGCATCGAGTTCTTCCTCATAGCGGGTGGACAATATTCGCCAGGCTCAGGCCGCACGGGGTATACCTTGAATCGGGTATTTCATGACGACGAATCCATCATGTCTTTATGCATCGATTCCTTATTAAAAGGAGCAGGCCAACCGAGTTTTTCGACTCGGATAGTCATCAAATTCGAGCAAGCTTCTTTTAGTTCATTGCGTTCCTCCTCATGGTCCGCAGATCGGTCCAGTTCTCTCAAGCGAAAAAATATCGCTTCCTCTACGGCGTAAGTCAGATCCGCCAGTTTTGTTTTATCGGTTTCTTTCAGGGCTTCCAGGTAGGTCTTCTTCCAGGAGAGTGAATTGGAATCGCGCATGATTCCTCCAATTCGAGTGAAGTGATTTGCAGTGCCGCGTGCCAAAAAATTAACTTACGAGAAACTTCCGTGTCTGTCCGCTAGCGTACGGAAGAGAGACCCGATTAGCACGGTTTGTCCGCGCGAGAAGCGGCAAAGCAAGATGTAGCGCTGAGGACCGCGGCGCTACATTAAAACCTCCGAGGAGTCAGACTCCGAGGCAGCGATGTTGGCTACAGAATATCGATGGCGGAGCGGAAGAGCGGGATCCTGGTTTCTACGAGGGTGCCGGGTTCGGCGCGCGATAGCGTCAGATCGCCTCCGAATTGGCGGACGCGTTCGCGCATACCGGTTATTCCGACGCCCAGGACCGATGAGGTCGTCTTGCCAGTAATATCCTCAGGCAATCCTTTGCCGTAATCTCGAACGCGTATCACCACCCATGAAGACTGTTTGTCGATTTCGACGCGGGCGCTGTCGCTGTTCGCGTGCCGGTATACATTGGTGAGAGATTCCTGCACCACGCGAAATATCGTCATTTCCATTTCTTTTGCGAGGCGGGGAAAGATTTGCGGCGTGATAGTGAGAGAAACCTTGATGCCGCTCCTTTTCACCATTCCGTCTACGTACCAATGTAGGGCTGAACGTAAGCCTGTCTCGTCGAGCAAGGGAGGATGCAAGAGATAAGAAAGGTTTCGAACTGTCGAGATAGCGGTGTCCGCTATTTGACAAACTTCTTCGTTTTCGACGCCTTTCGGCAACAGCATCTTGAGCGCACTCAATTGCTGGCCCAGTTCGTCGTGCAGCTCGCGGGAGAGTCGCCGACGCTCTTCATCTTGAACGGACAATAGGCGCCCGGACAGCTTTTGAAGCTCCAAGGTTCGCAGTTCAATTACTCGACGGGATTGGTCAAGTTCTGCGACGCGCTGGCGCAATTCTTTGTTGAGATCCTGGACGCGCTCCTCGGCTTGCCTGCGATCGGTCAGGTCTTGAGTTACTTTGGCAAAGCCGATGAGAGTGCCATCGGCCGAGATTAACGGAGTAATGATCACGGATGCCCAGAAGGACGTGCCATCCTTTTTGACGCGCCAACCTTCGTCGGCGAAGCGGCCCTCTTTCTGAGCCAGCGTTAACTCGCGCTGGGGCCAACCGCTCTCGACGGCTTCGGGCAGATAGAATTTCGAGAAATGTTTCCCGACAATCTCATCTCGTGTATAGCCTTTCAAAGCTTGGGCGCCGGGATTCCAGGTTAGGACTCTACCTTCCGGGTCGAGGACGAAGACGGCGTAGTCTCGTATGCTTTCGACGAGAAGGCGAAAGAGGTCGATCTGCTCGGCTGGAATGGCACGCGGCCGGTCGATTGGAACCGGCGAGACTGCCTTGCGAGGTACTGTCAACGGATCTCCGGGACGGTGATGAGGCGTCAAGCATACAGGTAACAGGACTCTCCACAATACAGGAATAGCTGTAGGGGGCGAGAATCGCCGGGGCGCTTAGAGTGGCGTTAATTGGAGGGTTCGTCAGGAAGCCGGACTGCCGATTCACGCAAGCGTGGTGCTCGCCGGGCGAAACGCTGAAGAAAATATAGGAGTTGCCGTGCATTGCGCCAACCCAGGCGCCATCCACGCCGACTTTGACCGTGGACGCCGCTGCGGAATTTCCGATAAATGACCCGATCACGTAAACGATTGCTCTGCACAGGAGGAGTATCGTTGGCCAGGAATTCGTTTTCATGGAAATCCTTTTGGCTCGTGATTAAAGTATCGACCTAGTAGAACAGACGGGCGCGGTGCCTGCCGGGTTTCCGACGCTCGCGACACAACAAATTTGACGCTGCAGCAGAAATAGTGGACGACATGTTGCATCGTCGTTCGTCGTCTTGTTAAGAAGGCTTGCGAGTCACGACACAACTCACTTTAGGCTAAGAAATTTTTCTTGTGTCGCCGCGCGTGGGAAATTAATCTGAATTTGCGGCCCAGTCCTCATCCCGGAGGGACTTACGATGAACGCTTCTGAACACGACGCAGACCCGTCTTCGAGTACGTCAATCACAGCGCGGCTGGAAGCGGCGACCAGTGAGCTCAACGAGCTTGAAGAGCTGGTGAAATCGGGAGAGCTCGATTCGCGCGTTCTTTCGGAATTTCGAGGCGCGGTGGACCATATTCGCAATACCACTTGGGCGGTGCAGAAATGGCTCGGGCTGAGCAACGAATCCGGAGGCGACCCTTTTTCCGTTTTGCCGATCATGTCGGCTGAGCGGGTGAAGCGCGGCACGCAGATTTGCCAGGATCTTTCGCTCGACCTGCAAACGATTGATGTGGGGTTTGAGACGCCGGGGGTGAGTGAGTTGTTTAACGCAGTGGACGATCTGCACCGGCGGCTGGCCAAGCTGCTGAAGCGGGATATTTGAGGTTGAGGATGGGCGGCGGCACAGTGGGCGCAGCAAGCAGCGCCCCTACGAAATATTGCGACGGCAACACGCGTCTGGGAGTAGAAAGCGGAGCAAGCTCCCACACTTCACAGAATTGGATGTTCACCAGCTCGCGTACGACCACTCAACTCGCGAAGGCAAATTAGATGGTTCAGGAATCAGGATAGCGCCTTCTCCTCGGAGATCGCGTATCTTCAACTTCAGTTCCGGCAACGACTGCGCGGCCTCTCCGAGAGACAGCAGGTTGTGATCTGCAAGCGCAGCGGCTGTCGCCCGATGTTTCGCTCGTTCCTCTGCGACAAAAGCCAGCAGATCTCTTTCGAACTGCTCGGGGAATTGAAATTCAATCGTGGTGGAAACTATCGTGTGCCACTGAATCTCTTCTCGCGGAACGCCCAACATTTCGGCGATCAGCCGAAGACGTTCTTCCGGACCCAAGTACATATCTATGCTGGAACTTCCTGGCAGGAAGTGAGCCGACTCGCTGCGTATCGCGTAGATGGGGTCAATGCCCGCCGCCACCAGCGAAGCTTCGTCGCTTTTCTGTTTGGTCAGGCGATATTGTCCGATCATGGGCCAGTTTTCACGGGGACGCACAGGTATCCCGCCGAAGCTGCTGCCGCCTTCTCCGAAGCCAAATTGTTCAGAGCCCGGAAGCACGACAGTGACGTTCGCCTGCACGCTGATACTGGTGAGCAAGTCCGCCGCAAAACCGTCCGGCGGATGAAAAGCCAAAAGCGCCGCGCTTACATACTGAAGCGAATATGCGCCCCTTGGCGGCGAGCGATAGAAGTCGAAGCTCAGAGCGCCGGATTCTTCCTCTGGCATTCGACTCAAAAGAATGGCGACATCGTTCCCGAAATCCGGCGCCAGGTTCCGCAAAGTGTCGGCCGGCAGTGACACATTCATTTGGATGAGGGTATCGAGGACCGCTGCCGTTGCGTCGCGCTGGTCTTTCTGTTCGTCCGATAAACTTGCGTATGGCAAGTTGTCAGAAGTTTGTAGCGAAAGTGGTTGCCAGCGGCCTGCGAGAGTTATGAGCTGAGGCATCAGATTCGGGTCGCGAGCAATAAGAGCATCATGCGCGCCCCAAGCGACGAGTCGTGGATCCTCGCTGGACAACCAGCTTTCCAACGTGGCCTCTGACGGCAACGGGTTTGTCGCGGACGGTATCTGCGCAGAAACGCACGCAACGAGCGTTGCGGCTAAGCATCCAACACAAAGCAACCGACAGAAGAGAGACATGTGCACCTCGCTTCCCATAGGTGGATGCGCTCAGAACACCACGCGCTGCTTGTCACTTCCCCGCGTCGGTTTGACCTGCGGCGACTTGGCGGCGGACTTCGTCGAGCCAGTTCAGGACCACGGTGGGAGCAGAAGGGGTCGGCGCTCTGCCGCCGGCAAATTGGAAGACCACGAAGTGTTGGCCGTCGGGCGACACATCATAGGATGTGAAGGGAGCGCGCGGCTCGAAGCGCCCTGAGTACACGACTTCGGGTTTTCCGGGCTGGAAGGAATTCTTGTCCACTGAATACGGCACCGCGACGAGAGAAATGCCCGTAGCCAAATAATAGAGTTCATGCCCCGTTTTCGACCAGCGTGGTTCCGTCCCGCCGGTGGTGGAAATTTGCCATTTGCCACCCGTGCCGGAAAACGGGACCACGGAAATCTGAGGAACGCCTGATTCCCAGGAGAAGTACGCCATCCAGCGCCCGTCAGGTGAGATCTGGGGCTGAGCGGCTTTTCCGTTGCTGCCTTGCTCGAGAAATCTCTGCGGCGCCTGGGGTCTTCCGTTTTCATCAAGCGCAAGAGTCCACAATTCGCAGCAGGAGCCGTCCTTATCTGAAAGCTGGGAAAAAGCCAGAATCTTGCCGTCCGGGGACCAGGACGAGGGGAATGCATTCAAAATGTTGTCGGGGGTCAGCGCCTGTTCTTCTCCGGTTCCGTCGGAGCGTTTCCGATAGATCGCCTGCCCAGTCCCCTTGTTATTGATGTGCGGATGCGCGTAAGTGATCCACTCCCCGTCCGGTGACCAGACCGGATACGAAGCTCCGGTCGTGCCTGGAGACAGAGGAGAAGTCGTGCCGCGGGCTATATCGCGGACCCAAATTCCGCTGGTGCTCTGAAACGCAAGACGTTTTCCGTCCGGAGAGATGGACGGCGAGGCCGCATCCGGATGATCGTCGATCGTCAGCGAGGGCGTCCCCTTGAGGTCCAACTCGACAATATTCACATTCTGATTCAACGTTCCGCCGGCCAGATAAACCACCGTGCCGTTTCGCGAGACGCTCATTTGAACGGAGCCGCTGGAGATATCCGTATCCACTCCTTGCAGGATCGGAATCGCTGTCCCGGTTATCTTCAGATCCTTTGCGTCGAAGGGAGCCGCGAAAACCGTGCCTTGAGACACATAGGAAAGATAGCCGCCCGCGAGATAGCGGCCGAAATACGCATTCTCCACCAATACCTTGGGAGTTCCTTTATCGAGCGGTACTGCTACCACACGAGCGTGCTCGAAAAAGTTATTGTCGGAAGACGCGGTGAATAATAGCGCCTTTCCTCCGGGCAGAAACTGCGGCCACCGGTGCGTGATATCAGAACGCGCTGTGTCGAGATGCGTGATTGCTTCCGGCTCGCCGCCGGCGGCGGGGAGGCGGAAAAGCGGGGTGGTAAATTGCTTCGGGAAGACGATGGTCCCGTCTTCGGACCATGATCCCCCGCGACAGCCGATAATGTCGGCCAGGGCAACGGGCGCGCCACCGCGTACGGAGACCTTCTTCACCTTTCCCTCGCCGCAGAACGCGATCCACTGGCCGTCGGCCGAAAAGAAAGGATTGTTGGCGTCTCCGGCCCCGACAAGCAGCACCGCAGCTTTGTTGTCCATTTCCCGCAGGTAAAGCTTCCCGACGTTTGATCCAGGTTCACGTGTGGCGTAAGCGACTCGCGAGCCGTCGGGAGAAATCGCTATAGCCGGTCCGTCGATGACGTCCAATTGCTGCTCCGGCGGAATCCACAGAGAGAGCTCGACCGGTTTCAGGGCGGGAAGCTGCGATGCTTGTCGCAAGGCGAACAGAGTGAAGAGCAATCCGACGCCGAGCACCGCTGCGAGCGCCCAGGGCACGAATCGGTGCCACGTTTGAGCGGCAGGCGGGGCTGCTCCTACCACGACGCCATCGTCATTCTGACCGGGGCTCGAAAGAATTTCGTCGATAGCGATGCGCGCGTCGCCGATGGCTTGCAGACGTTGACGCGGATCTTTCTGGAGGCAGCGCTGAAGCAAATCGCGAACTCGCTTGGGCGTGCTGCTCGGAAGCGCGCTCCAGTCCGGAGAGTCTTTGATGATCGCCGCCAGCGCATCGGAAACAGTCTCGCCGCCGAAGGTTTGTTTGCCGCTGAGCATTTCGAAAAGCACCACGCCGAACGACCAGATGTCCGAGCGGCGGTCGACAGGTTTCCCTTTGGCCTGCTCGGGCGACATGTAAGCGGCGGTGCCGAGAATCACTCCTTCTTTGGTGGAGGCCATCGTGAGCGTTGGAGAATTGGAAATATCCTGCGACGAAGAACCGTCCATTAGAGCTTTGGCGAGGCCGAAGTCGAGCACTTTTACTTTTCCGTCGTGAGTGAGTTTGATGTTGGCGGGTTTCAGGTCGCGATGAACGATGCCGCGTTCGTGGGCGCATTCCAGGGCTTCGGCAATTTGCTTGGCGATGGACAACGCTTCTTCGAGCGGGATGCGGCCTTCCATAATTCGTTCAGCGAGAGTGGGGCCTTCGACTAATTCCATCACCAGCGCGCGAACGTTGCCGCTCTCTTCGAAACCGTAGATCGCAGCGATGTGGGTGTGGTTGAGCGACGCGAGAACTTGCGCTTCGCGCTGAAAGCGAGCCATGCGCTGTTCGTCGTTCGCAAATGCGGGAGAAATTATTTTGAGCGCGACATCGCGGCTGAGCTTCGCGTCATGCGCGCGATAGACTTCGCCCATCCCGCCCGCGCCGAGCGGCGCGACGATTTCGTATGGACCGAGCTTGCTGCCGCTGGAGAGCGCCATTTCGTAAAGGCATTATACATTGCCGCGGCAAAACACGTCCGGGAGTAGAAAGCGGGAGCAAGCTCCCGCACTCTACGGAATCGTAGCGAGACTCAATTTGGAGTGCGGCGGCAAGCCGCCGCTTTGCGAGGGAGGAAAAAGTCGAAAGAGGCGGTGAGAGGACGGAGCTGCTTTAGGCAGTGGCAAAAGTCAATCGTTCAGTCCAGCCGACGGGTTGTCGACCGGAGCATCAAAACCCGCACCCCGCAAAAACAAGAGCAAGATGCCCGCGTAAGCGCGGCGCTACGAAAGGCAACGTCGAAACCGGGGACATCGGTGTGGTTGCGCGGCCAGCGGGTGTACAATCCACGGCCAATGGGAGGCGTGGTATGAAGATGAGACATCGGATTGCGTTGGCGGCGGTGCCGGCTTTGGTGATGTTCGCGATAGCGTTGGGGACCAGCGCGCAGAGGTCGCGGGGCAAAGTGCAGTCGATGCAGGCAACGGTAGACAGCGGAGTTGCGCATCCTGCGACGGCAGCGATTACGGGACCTGCGAGTGTCACTTGTATGAACGCAACGTCCGAGGCGCAAAATTCGAAGCCGGTTCCGTCTTGTCACGTGGTCGCGCCGGGATTCACAGGAAACTTGAACAAAGGGCAGACCGCGAGCATCACGGGCGCTGGAAATGCAACGCTCACCTGCAACGGACAAGGCCCCATGCTTCGCTGCACCGCTCGCGTCGACACCCCGCCGGTGAGTCAGTGAACCTAGTGCGAAAGGCAACGGCGAAAACGACTCAAAAGAGCCGGTGGGGGTGCCGCGTTTATTCGTAGCGTGTATTTTTGATCAGCAAGAACGATTTAAGGAGGCGTCATGGATTCGAAACAGGTGGTTCTGGTTACCGGTGCGAGCACGGGCTTCGGCAGACTCATCTCGGAAACTCTTGCGCGGCAGGGCCATACTGTTTTTGCAACCATGCGCGATCCGTCAGGGCGCAATGCCGCAAACGCATCGGAAATTCGCGCGGTCGCTGCCAAGGAAGCGCTACCTCTGCACGTTCTGGAGCTTGACGTTACCAATGACGCTTCCGTGGAACAGGCTGTGCAAGCTGCCGTGAAACAAGCCGGCCGCATTGACGTGGCCATAAACAACGCCGGCTACGCATTGAGCGGTCTGGCCGAGGCGGTCACGCCCGAACAGGCCCAACAAATCATGGACACGAACTTTTTCGGCTCCGTTCGTGTGAATCGCGCGGTACTTCCTTACATGCGACGGCAGCGAAGCGGATTGCTGCTACACATCAGCAGCGGCGCCGGGCGCGTGGTTTTTCCGGCATTTGGATTTTACTGCGCGAGCAAGTTCGCGCTGGAGGCACTCGCGGAAGCGTACCACTACGAACTAGCGTCGCAGGGAATCGATTCGTGCATTGTCGAGCCGGGCGCCTACCAAACAGCTATTTTTGGTAACTTGGCGGAAGCTGCGGACAAGGCTCGGGGCGAGACGTACGGCGCGGCAAACCAGATACTGGCCAAGATCAACGCCGGTCTCGCGAGCGCGGCAGGAAATGCGCAGGAGGTCGCCGACGCGGTTTTGCGAGTTGTGGAAACACCGGCGGGGCAAAGGAAGCTGCGGTATCGCGTGAGCGCTGCGGAACTCGGCGTCGATCAAATCAACGCTCTCTCCGAACAAGTGCAAGGCCGGCTGTTCGAAATATTTGGAATAGCCGCGGAGACGGCGTTCGTTCAACGCAGCGCAGCCGCGAAGAGCTGATCCGTATCTTGTTCCCGATTCGGGGTACACGAACGAATCTTGGCCTCAGCGACTTTCCTGAACGACGCGGCCGTTGAGTGGTTGAAGCGGGCGCACGTCGTGCGGATAGAGTTTTGCGAACGCGCTGATCTGCTCCGGCGAAATGTCCGTCGGAGTCTTCAGCACAAACCAGATGAGGCCTTCGGTGCAGGGCGGCGCCGTCAGCGACCCCATGTAGCTGTAATAGGCAGTGTCGTCAGGCAGGAGTCCGGCGGGATTTACGTCGACTTCGGGAATTTCTTGCTCTTTTCCTGCGGTCATCGGCATATGTTCCCAAAGCTGCTGAACGGTGGAGTTCGCGCTGCCCGCTTTCAGAAGAACCGCGACTCCGATAATTTTCCCGTCGCTTGATTGGTGCATGAAGTGGGCCACCATATCGTATGCCTTGCCCTGAATGTGCTCTTCGCTCGGATGATGAAAATGAAATTGGGTGAGTTGATAGCGCTTGCCTCCGACGATCAGGAAGTTCCCGGTATCCGGCGCGTCGTGGTAGTTCACACGGATGGTGTAGCCGTTGTTGATTAGAAATTTCAGTGGGCCGCTTTTGTATTCGAACCGAATGGCGGGGAGTTCCACTTTGTGAAGATTTCGTATGTCGATGGGAGATTGTTCCTTGCCGGCGTTGCATGCAGCCCAGTCGGGATCCAAGTCGCTCCAATGGTCCGGGCCTTTTGCGCCTTCGTAGCTCCAGGCGGTTTTCCACTGGGCTAGCAAGGCTGCTGGCAGCAAAACCATTGCGATGATGAACAGTACGAACGCTGTAAAACCGTTTCGCAAATTGCACCTCTCATTGCGGTCGACGGGTCAAGCCTCATCTGACTGCGTAAGGCGGACGCCGAGAGATGATGTCGCGGCCAGTATGGCAGTTCACGAACTCAACAATTCGTTCATCATCGAAGTATGAATGTTGGTGCTGCCGACGGGCTAGGAGCGCGGTTAGCTGCTGGGGAAGGAAGATGCCGGGCTGAAGCCCGGCGCTACAAGAACTACGGCGCAAGTCAAAAGAGCCGGCTGGAAGCCGGCGCTACGAAAGGCAACGGAAAAGGCAAGATGCCGCGCTGAAGACCGCGGCGCTACATTGAAATCCTAAAACTACATCCCGGAGTCAAAAGAGCCCGGCGGGACGCCGGCGCTACGAAATGCAACATCTAAACCGAAAAGCGACGCCGGAAGCCAAAAGAGGCAGCGCTATGCGGGAGCAAGTTTTCGGGCGGCTAAGCCGAGCATTAGGCGCGAGAATCCGGTCATCACCAGGTTTACTCCTACCAAGGTGCCAATGGCCCACACGGAACTTGATGGCCAGTGGAACCAGATCAGTCCGCCGAGAAACAGCGTAATCAGCGCATTCATCAGGAGCCAGCCCGAGCCGCCTTGACCTCGCGAGCCGAAATACGCGATGAATTCGAAAATCGCGGCCATAAAAATAATTACGGCCAGGAGAAGCGTCAGCGTTCCGAGGCCGAGCAAGGGGTGCGTCAGGTAATAGAAGCCGCCCGCGATGAACACGACTCCGATCAGCACTTGCCAGATCTTGCGTCCTGCTCCGACTTCGCTGAACGCTGAAACCAAATGCGCAGCGCCGCCGAAAATCAGTAGCCAGCCGACCAGGATCGTTACGGCCAAACCCGCAATGGTGGGCTCGATAATCGCCAGTATTCCCAGAATAATGAACACCACGCCTATGCCGATATACAAGCCGCTCGCTTTCTTTACGAACTTCGATGCACCCTGCAATCCGTGACTTGGATTTGGCGACGCCATCAGACACCTCCACTTGCGTTTGCTTTGCGGAAATTGCCGCTCGCCTGAGCGGGGCAGTTGCGGATGAATGAGCTTGAACGAAACCGGGCTGATTCTACTCCGCTAATTCCCCGCCCCGCCAATGATTCTTTTGCGCGAACCGCGCTGAGCCGCAGTTGTGGGTGGCGCCACAGCGGGCGCAGCATGCTGCGCCCCTACGAAGAAATTGGTCGGCGTCGTTTTCGGTCGACGCAGTGTGGGAGATGTCGACGGTGCCCGGCGAACAGCAGGTCCCTCGTCGGCCAAGAAACGGCCTCGCTCGCGATGACAACGAAAGTGCAAAAGCGGAAACCAAAACCTCAGAGTCAAAAGAACTGGCGCAGCATGCTGCGATCTTACGGGACATCGTTACCGCAAGACGCGTCCGGGCGCAGAGCGCGGGAGCAAGCTCCCGCACTCCATAGAAATGCGGCGACGCTTAGTTTGGAGAGCGGCCGGAGGTGTCGGGAGAGGTGCGGCAAAACCAAGATGCCGGGATGAAGCCCGGCGCTACGTGACGCGCACGCGTCGGATCTTCGCGGACACGCGAATTAGTACGGGAGGGTCATTTCGCGGATGGAGGCTAGCGCGGCGCATTCCTCCGATCCCGGGCCGAGGTCATCTTTGCCAACGTCGCTTAGTTGCGTTTTGTGCAACGCCACGCCTACATGAACGATTCCCTCGGAAGACGACCAGATTCGAACGAGAGCGCGTATGCTATCGTTCTCCGTTCGCACGCGAAGCACGGTTTGGCCCAGGGGATAAATCGGGCAGGTGTTGTGCTCGTTCTCCGCGACCTGGAATTGTATTTGTCGTTCTGCAAGATATCTCATCGAGATTAACGCAAAATCTCTCTTTACAGTTTCGTCCAGGTTTACGCGGGGAAAGTAATACTCGAAGGCAAAAACCCCTTTCGAAAACTCCGCGTTTCTATATCCGCCGGCCATGGCTTGGTCCACTTTGCTGGGCCGCCAGCGGATGTCCCAACTTTGCGGATAGCACATACTCACGTTCAGATCGCGAAATATTCCAGCCGTAGAGGGAGCAAATTGCGGCGTGATGTGAGGAGGAGGCTGCAGATTCTGCATCTTGCCGTTGAAATAAAACTCCGCGCGGTATTGGTCGGGCTGCGCGCAACTTTGGTGGCCCGTCGCATCGAGATACGAGCGAAATTCGCGAACCGAGCCATCCGATTCTCTCTGCACAGTTTCCCAATCCACCGCGCCTGAAAGATCGGGTAACGCCCGCCACAGTTGCCATTTTTGTTCGTACTTGTACCAAAGAACGCTCAGAACATCCTGTTTTTCCCTGATATTCTCGGGTTTGGCGTGCCACCCTAGGCCAGCTGGCGCGGCGATTAACCAAACGTCACGGAGGCGCGGCGACCCGCCGGAACCTCCGTTCGGCGCCGGCCAGGCTGCAGCCACGAGTTGCTGCTTAAAATCGTCCGCCATGCTCTTGATCGTCTTGCAGTCTTCCGCGCTGCGAATTCCCGAGCAATAATGCAGCAGAACTTCAAGGTCGTTGATGTTGGCCGCCGCTAGCCCATTTCGCAAATCGGCGGCATGTGAGACGGCCAGCGCATCCTTGTAAGCAGCCTTGGCACCCTCAAAATCCCCCGCTGCAAGCCGCGTTACTCCGAGGTTGAAGTCCAGAAACTTGTGTTCCTTGTTTTCATCGTCGTTCACCGCTTCCTGCGTCTCCTTCATGCCTTTCTTGACGCCCTTCAAATCCTTCTTCACCAATCCGAGTGAGTAGGTATCCCAGCCAAGGTTTCCCATCAGGTCCGCGTTTAGGCTGAAGGACTCGCGGTCGAAACCCGTCATCGCTTTGTTTTCGCGCTCGACCACTTTGCCGATGACGTCCTCGGAAAACAAACTGCTGAACGACTCGCCATTCTGCGGAGATTTCTCGTGCTGAGAAGAACGCGATAGATAATAGTTCGCGAGCGAAAAAGTGGGGCGCGCTTCCGCCGCGCATTCGAATTCCTGCGCCGCTCTATGGTAGTCATCCTGCGTGGCGGCAGTGTCGTATTCGATTCTGCCCACGGCGTAGTGCCGCGCCGCCACGTCCTTGGGGTCTTCTTTTTTTGATTCTGTTTGCTTGGGATCGCGGCAGGCCTGCGATTCGGTGTAAGTCTTTCCGGAGATTCTTCTCAGGCCCTGCACCGTCCCGAATCCGATCACGATGGCTACCAGGAACACGCCGAACACCACCAGCACGGATGCTGCGTCCAGGTCTCGAACCATCGTCAGTGATTGTCCGAACAAATACAGAGCAATCGCCAGCCATGTAAGCATGGTCAGGTATTGTTCCGCGCGTGTGTGATACGCAAGGCTCAGTTCGTTTTCCGAATCGGCCTGCGCAAAGGCGAGATGCGAACCCCACTTCGGTTCGCCATTCAAGAAGCCGCGCGGGTATAGGGTGTCCGACTCCGTCCCGAGTCCACCTTTACCGTAGAGCGAATCGACATAGTGTCTGTCCTCTCTGCCCACCACGGTCGCCCAGCGCGCCTTGTCTTCGTCGATTTTTTCCGCATTGCCCTTCAGCACTCCCATTTCCATCAGATTGGCTTCCTGCAGAACGGCCTGAAAGCGCAAACGATTTTCCTGCGTGGTGGCGAGCTTGCTCAGGTAAGCATATGCCACGCCCGTCTGGCTGTTTCGGAAACCGTCCACCAGAAGGTCTGCCGCATTGCTCGCCCTCGTACTCGCCTCTGTGCTCGCCATACTGTACGCGGTCCCTATAATCGCGCTGACCAGCACGGTGAAAACGATCAGCAGAACCACGAGAATTGAGAAAGCGCGCTTGCCGAGTTCGGCGTGCATGCGCACTGTGGGGACAAGGCGCGGTTCCAATTCACCCGGGTGCGGACTTTCCTCCTCTTCCTCGTCTTCCTCTTTCTCTACAGCTTGGTCTTCGGCTTTCTCCGCGGCGCTCTCTTTAGCTTTAACTTTCACTTCCTCGGGATCGAGGAAGCCCATTCGACGGGACACCCGTTCCGCTACCACGGAGATGTACGGCGCAACCACCACCCCCACGAAACCGAATAGCCCGAAAAGAAGCAGCACAGCGCCGAAAAACAGGGCGCTCACGTGATCGGCCCACATCGCGAGTAGCACTCCGCATGCCGTCACTCCCACGCCGGACCAGAACATAACCTTCATTCGGTGATCGTTTTGGCGCCAAAGCTCCGCGAAAGTGAGGCATCCCAGCGCAAGAACGAATAGGACGACCGCGATTGTCAACCGAATCAACTTGCAATTGACTTTTTCTATCTCATCCTGCAACTTGAGCCAAAGCGAACTGCTGCCTTCGTTCTTCTCTACCTCCCGTTTGCACAAGATCTTGTTAATCAGCGTGCGCCAAAGCGAACTGTCTTCCTGTTTTGCTTCGCCCGGCTTCGTTTTCTCAGAGGGCGTGTACTCGCTACCCAAGCCGATCGCCTGCAACTCGCGCGAAACGTCCTGATCGATTATTTCTTGCTTTGTCAGCTTCGGGTCGTCGTAGCCCCCGATCCAAGTAGCATTTCGATAAGGAATCAGAATTCGCGCGGCGTTGAATTCCACCTGGGCTTGCACATCGCGACGGGAAGCTCCCGCCGGGTCAACCTTTCTGAGCGCGTCGGCCTCGTTGCGCAGGCGCCCCCCCTCGGTGATGAACGAGAGAGCATCGTCATAAAAGTGAAAGAGCTGGGCTTCGCGTTCGTTATATTCCTTGCGAATGGTGAGTTCGATCAGGTGGCGTTGGCTGAGTTTGCTTTCGAGGACGTCCGCTTCTTCTTCCGCATTGCCCGCGCGCAACGCGGCAATTGCTCCAAACATCGCGACCAGCGCCATAACCAGCGCGATCCCGGTGCCATCCCTTTTGAGCTTAATAAATCTCTCGTTTTTTTCGAGCGAAAACATGGGTTGAGCTTGCGGATAATATCTCGCTGCCATGAGTGAAGCAAGCGCAAGATTGGCCGAGGGAAAAGTGAAGAGTAAGCTAGGCGCGTGAAGCCAAACCGAAAAGTCGCGAGCGTCTTGATGGCGGTTGCGGTGTGCGCGACGTCGATTCTAGGGCAACAACAGTCGGGCCCGCAACAGTTGAGCCAACGACAGTCAGGACAACAACAATCGTTCCCGGCAATTTCAACCTTAGACGAGTCCTCCATCGCGGGTCGAGCCGTTGCGTTGGACGCTGAAGGAAAGCTTTTGCCGTGGCCGATGCCGGAAGATACCGGCTATTCCTACTCCGCGTATTTTCTTTCCCAATGGACGATCGTGTGGGACCAGTACAATCGGCAGCGCCTGCCTTACTATTTTTGCTGCTTCGATTTTGACCGCGCGACGTTTGAATTGTCGCCGGATCGCAATTATGTGAACTCGACAGGATATTTGCGCGCGATGATGGAAGGTTTTGTCGAGCGGCTTTATCCATACACCGGCGATCCGCGCACGCTCGAATTTCTGCAGAACTTCGCGGACTACGAATTGCAATACGGTTTGACGCCCGAAGGATACGCGTGGGCGCAGGTGCCGTACCCTTCCGCGAATCCCGGTAGCCGCCGTTACACAGGATGGAGCAATCACGGCGAGGATTACGTTGAGCCCCACGTCGTCGGTGAAGACGGCTACGCCTATCTTCGTCTTTACGAGATGACCGGCAACACGAAATACTTGCTCGAAGCAATTCGCTGCGCCAACGCTTTGGCGAAGAACTTCACTCCCGGCGACGAAAAGAATTCTCCGTGGCCCTTCCGCTGCTTCGCTCGCGACGGCAGTCTGAGAGGCGGAACGGGAATGTTTCCGTATTCCGCAAATGTGGTGGAACCCATCATGCTGTTTGACGAACTGCTTCGCATCGGCCAGGGCGATACCATCGCGTACAAGAAAGTCCGCGCGGGAGCATGGGCCTGGTTGATGAAATATCCCATGCAGAACAATGTATGGTCCGGATATTTTGAAGACGTTCCCGGCAGCATGGACAATGTGAATCAAGTGATTCCGCTGGAATTCGCGCGCTACGTTCTGCTGCACCCTGAAATAGATCCCAACTGGCGCGTGCATTCGCGAAAGCTGATCGATTGGGTGCGGACTACGCCGAAATGGCCGAAATATAAGGTTCACGGCGCGACGGTGACAACCGAGCAGGGCGACGGCAAAACTTTCTGCTGCAATCTGCCGAATCAGTGTTGCGACAGTCACAGCGCGCGTCTGGCTGCGGCGGAAGCTCTGTACTATGCAAAGACGGGCGCCAAAGCATATAAGCGAACGGCCTACAGAACCTACAATTGGGTCACGTATTTTCAAGGGTTGCCGGCAGCGGCGCACGCGCCGTTCAGCGATCAGTGGTGGTTCACCGACGAATTTGCGGACGGACCGCGGCGCATGATGGACGCGTTCTGGGCCGTTCCGGAGTGGGCGCCGGCGGACGAATCGCACTTGCTCGGGTCGTTCTCCGTCGTCACGAAAATCGCTTACGGCGCAGGATCCGTGACTTATTCCACGTTCGACGCTGACTCGACAGATGTTCTGCGTCTGAATTTTGTTCCCCTCTCGGTGAACGTGGGCGGCAGGCCGATCAGCCGCGGGAAGAATCTCGCGCACGAAGGTTACACGTTCGACGATTCGACGCGCGTGCTCACTATCCGCCATATCGCGTCACGAGATGTGGACATTCAAGGTGTCAGCACGGAATTGCCTCCGTCCTATATTACATTTGACGATCCGCACCTCGCGGCAGGCACTTCGCTGGTGGGTCAGTATCCTGCCGGCGTGATCGACTGGGGCGACGGCGAATGGAAGATCGGAACGCCGTTTGGAAAATTCGGGACGTTTACACTGTTTGTGACAGACCCGAAGGCTCCCGGTGTGGATTTTCATTTCTACGCGCCGCGCATTTTTTTGGGCGTGGATGTTTACAACGACGGAGACACTGATGCGACTCTCACGGTACGTTCGCCGGAGACCCGCGACGTGTCTTTTACTGTGAAACCGAAAGAGCTTCGGCGTATCAGGACGAAATGGCGCGAGCCGAGTTCGCAAGTGGTTTTCGACATTACCAACGGCGAAAGATTGCGGTTCGACAATCTGGCTTATGCTCATCCGTAATGGGAGTCACGTTGTAGTGGAGGAAGTCAAAAGAGCCGGCTGGAAGCCGGCGCTACGAACGGCAACGGCAGAACCAAGATGCCGGGCTGAAGCCGGCGCTACGAATGGCAACGGCGAAGTCAAATGCAGGGGCTACCACAGCGGGGCTACTGGTTGTTGCTGGAATACTGGCGGGGGGCCGCCGACATTTTCTAAGTGGATGGCGGACAAGTAGGGCTTGGCTTGGGGGTCGTAGGTTACGGTGATGCTTCCGCCGCGACCGGGTGAGCCGTCGAATCCATTTCGACCGTCGCTGCCGGCCATACCGCTGCTTCCATTTGGAATTCCAATTCCGCCGGAGCCTCCTGCGCCGCCACGCCCGCCGCGACCACCGGAGCCGCCGGGACCTCCATCAGCTTTCACCGTCAGCGCGCCGCCTGAGGGATCCACCAGATACAGCCGACGTTTGCCCGCAGCCGAGACACTCATTTGAAGAAGAGGATGGATTCCGGGCCTGAGCGTCACGAGTATCTGCACCGGCGGAGCGTTTCCTCCATTTCCTCCGTCGCCGCCATCGCCTCCGTTCGTGCCATTGCCGCCGTTTCCTCCGGCAGACGGATTATTCGGATCGATGGAGCCCATAGAGCCCGAGGAGCCGGCCATTCCGTCGCTGCCGTTCGTACCGTCCGAGCCTTTGGCGCCGGAAAAATTCGAGACGAAGTTGTAGTCGTAGGTGATGGGAATATCGAGTTCGGCGTGGAGATCCGGGTGGCTGGGTACGGTGATGGCGACGTGCGCTGTCTTTCCGTCGCTGACTCGCGGATCATGGGCGAGAATCAAGACGCCTTTTTTGTTCACGGTAACTACAGATGGAGTCACCGTAAGGTCGCTCCACAAAACTTTCCCTTTGCCCTGGCCTTCGGTCACCAATATTTTGCCGTCAGGTTGAGTAAACGTCGCGACCAGTGGCGATTTTTCTCCGGGAGCGATTGCCGGGCCGTTGGGAAGGTGGACTTCCATCGATGTGACGGGAGTTTTCGCGAGATAAACTCTCATGCCCAGCTTCACTTTCACGGCGGTACATCCGCTCATGGCAAGCAGCGAGCCCAACGCGAAGCAAACTGCCCAACGCGCGGCGCGTTCGGCGACGGGTTCTCGTAGCTTGTACTTACTCATGCCGGAAACCTCACTTGTAACAGACAATTATTAGACTGGTTATTAGACCGCGCCGGTTCCCGTTGGGGTACAGCGCCCGAATCGTCATCGTTCCAGAACCGACTGTTGCTCATTTGGAAAACACTCTGCATTGGTTTCTTTACTCTGTTGGCTACGCGACAGATGATGCCGTGGGCGCAATACAGCTTCCTTCTAGTAAGGCGCGAATGTACAAGAGCTTCTTTCATCTGCGCGAAAGCCCGTTCAATGTGAACGTGGACCCGCGTTTTTTCTATCCCACGCGGCAAAGTGAACTAGCGCTGCAAAAACTTATGTACGGGATTCAGAATCGCAAAGGACTGATTCTGCTTACCGGAGAAGTCGGCACAGGCAAGACCATGCTGATTAACCAGTTGCTCAACTGGTTGCGCGAGACCCACACGCCGACGGCATTTGTTTTCAATTCAAATTTGGGCGAAGGCGACCTGTTCAACTTGATGGCCTGCGATTTCGGAATCGCACACGATCCGGAAGATAAATCGAAGCTTCCCATCCGAATGAACCGCTGGGTGCTTGAATGCCATCACGCGGGTGTAAGCCCCGTGCTGATTGTGGACGAAGCGCAAGGATTGTCGTTCGACCGGCTGGAAGAAATAAGGCTGCTATCGAACATCGAGACTCCTTACGAAAAAATGCTGCAGATAGTCTTCGCGGGCCAGCCGGAACTGGAGGAGCATCTCAACCAGCCCGAAGGTCAGCAGATTCGGCAGCGCATCGCAGTGCGTTGCAAAATCGGAGGGCTAACGCTGGAGCAGACGCACGGTTACATCGAGCAGCGTTTGCGAATCGCGGGCGCCATCGGAGAACCCATCTTTGAACGCCAGGCGATGGACGCGGTTTATTTTTATGCGCGTGGCACTCCGCGCGTGATCAACCTGATTTGCGAGCATTCGCTCATCAATGCATACGTTGACCAACTGCGGCCGGTGCCGGCAAGCACGGTCGAGCAAGTAGCGGCCGAATTCCAGCTCGAGCAGCTCCAGACGTCCGGCGCTGCTGTAGCTTCGAATTCCGCAGCGGCTCCAGTTGCATCGCAATCAATTTTCGGTTGGCAGCGAACTCCCGTCGCTCCGACCCAAGAACCTGCTGAGACGGAACGAGCCCACGCGGCTGTTGCCGGCGGTTCGTCCCGCTCGCCGCAGGTGAGCCACAACATTCCAGTCGCACCGGCGCTTTTAGATATGCAGGCGATTTCGGTGGCGGCAAGCATGCCGCAAGCGCTTCCGCCGTCGGGCGTTCCATTTGTGCCCAGCAGCACGTTGGCGCCGATCGAGCTACCGCGCCGCGTGCCTTTAATCTTGCCGGCGCCATCGCGCGCTTCCGCTGTTCAACATGCGTCTGTAGGCGCAGCTCAGCCGACATCGCGAGCAATCGCATCTGGGGATTCTTCGCGGGAAGTCAGCCGAGCCGTTGCGGATGTACACAGCATCGAGAACCTGACGCGCCAGCGTCACTGGGTATCTAAACCAAATGCAACAGAAATTCTTCGCCGATGGGTGGCCGTTCGACGGGATCGATGTTTGTCCATTGTGAGCGGCGCAGTTCAACAGTTGTTAGGACTGCCTGCGCTGCGGTGGCTGACAGCGCCGCGACCGCAAGTCCATCATGCTCGGACGCACCGACGGTGGATAAGAGTGCATGATAAGCCCAGCGGGGTTCAAATTTTGCGGCATCGCGATTGGATCAAGCGACTGGAGGCGAACGCGTCCAACATCGTGCTAGCGACCCGGCATCTCAGCACATCCGTTTTTCGATGGCTGCAACAACCCGTCAGCTCAGCGCATCGCCGCTAGCAAGCTTGGGCTGGACTTGCCCGTGTCTTCATCTCGTCTGGTTCTCTTTCGGGTTCCCCCTAACACACGCTAAGTTTTTACTCGCAGGGATAATAAAAGTTGGGTAATATCTCACGCGCCAGCCCGCTTCAAAAACCTGATCGTTAACCCAGGAGGAATAAATCCATGCTTAAAAGAATCGTGATGATCGGTGTAGCACTTTGCGCAGCTTTTGCTCTCGGCGCGGTGATGTTCGCGCAAAGGCCGCCGGTGGATGTTGGTGAAAGGCACGGAAATATGCGAGCGGCGCAGGAACTCATCCAGCAGGCTTGGATGAAAGTTGACGAAGCGCAACAGGATAACAATTACAACCTGGGAGGACACGCAGGTCGCGCGAAAGAACTTCTCACCCAAGCCAGCAACCAGATCAAACAGGCAGCAGAGGCAGCGAATCGGCGCTAGCGTTTGAACCACGCAAGCGGCAGCAAGCTCCGGCAGGCCGCCGCAGTCCGGGCTGAAGCCGGCACTACAGGAAACGCGGAACCTCTAAAGTCAATTTCAGGAGAGCTCGACGCTGGGGGCGGCGAGTTGGCGGTGGTACAAGTCCGCATATACGCCTTGATGCTCCATCAACTCGGCGTGCGTGCCGCGTTGCACGATAGTTCCCTCTTGCACCACCAGAATTTGATCGGCTTTGAGAATTGTCGATAGCCGGTGCGCGATCACGATAGAAGTTCGCCCAGCGAGAGCGACTTCCAGCGCCTTTTGAATCGCCGCTTCGGATTCGGAATCCAGGTGCGCGGTAGCTTCGTCGAGAATGACGACGTCGGGAGCTTTGAGCAGCAGCCGCGCAATCGCGAGGCGCTGTTTCTCGCCGCCCGAAAAGCGGTAACCGCGCTCGCCGACCAACGTGTCCAATCCCTGGGGCAGCGATTCCACCAGCCGCAGAACTTGCGCGGCGCGCAACGCTTCGGTAATTTCCGCGTCCGTCGCGTCGGCCTTGGCGTACAGAAGGTTCGCGCGAATCGTGTCGTGGAACATATGCGCGTCCTGCGTCACAACACCGATGCGCTGATGAAGCGAATCCAATTTTGCGTCGCGGACATCGACGCCGTCAATCTTGATCGCTCCGCCTTTTACGTCGTAAAGCCGCGGCAGCAGGTGCGTGATGGTGGTCTTTCCCGCGCCGGAAGGTCCTACCAGCGCAACCAGTTCGCCCGGCTTCGCGGTAAAAGTAATTTCATTCAGCACGGTCTTTTCGGGCGTCTTGTCCGGCACGGCAATCGATTCCAGTGACGCAAGCGACACTTCCGAAGCCGCGGGATAACGGAATGAAACGCGGTCGAACGAAACTGTGGCGGGCCCGGACGGAATCGCAACAGCGTTCGCTTTTTCGTGGATCATTGGCGGAAGATCCAGAATCTCGAAGACGCGTTCGAACGATACCAGCGCGGTCATAACGCTCACTTGAATATTCGAGAGACCCAGCAGCGGGACGTACAGGCGCGCAAGGTAGGAAACCAGCGCGACAACAGTTCCAACGTCCAGCGTGTGCCGTACGGCAAGTACCCCGCCCCAGCCATACGCCAGCGCGGTGGCGAAGGAAGCCATCAGAAGCAAGGCCGCAAGGAAGAGACGTCCGTAGACAGCTTGCGTGACTCCAATGTCTGAAACGCGCTCTGCTTTTTCGCCGAACGATTTGTTTTCATCCTGCTGGCGGCCGAACAGTTTCGCGAGCAAAGCGCCGGCGACGTTGAAGCGTTCAACCATGAGATTGTTCATCGAAGCGGTGAGATCATAACTTTCGCGCGTGATGGCCTGCAGTTTGCGTCCCCAGAACCGCGCAGGAAAAACGAAAAGAGGAACCAGGACCAGCGCCGCCAGCGTGATACGCCAGGACAGCAAAAACATCGCGCCTAAAATCAGCGTTACAGTTATGACATTGCCCACCACATTCGAAAGAATGTCCGTGAACGCAGTTCGCGCTCCGCTCACGTCATTATTGAGTCTGCTCACCAGCGCGCCGGTCTGCGTGCGAGTAAAGAATGCCAGCGGCATCTGCTGGATGTGTTCGAACAACTTCGCGCGCAGCGAAAGCACCACGCTCGCGCCGATTCTTGCGGACAAATATCCTTGCGACAGTCCCAGCGCTCCGTCTAACAACCCGAGAATGGCGACCAGCACAGCGAGACGAATGACAAGCGGCGCGTTCCCCTTGAGAATGCCTTCGTTGATGATGTAGCGATAGATTAGCGGGTTCGCAATGCCGATCGCCGCTCCAATGATGACCACGAGAAGAAATAGGGCGAGAAGCCATGCATACGGGGCCGCAAACGCTATCATTCGTTTCGCGGTGCCGGGCTTCACCTTTTTCTTCAGAACAGAAGAATCCTGCCCAAAGGAGTTCAGCGAGCCCATCATGCTGCTCATCGATGTGTTCTCCGCCTGCGCGTGCGCGTACGTGAATTCACGAACGCATAGTTTAGACAAACTACCACTCAAAACACACAATTATGGTTTCGAATCGCTCCTGCGGAAAAATCTCCGGTTCAGAAGTGCGGGAGTAGTGCGCCGCTCGCGGGAGGCCACGGCACAACCAGATGCCGCGCTAAAGCCCGGCGCTAGGAAAGAGGGCAGGCGAGCTGTACATAGGTTTGCGAATGGACCAGTAAGCCGAAGCGCTTACGGGTTCGAGCGGTTCAGAAACTACTTTGCCGTCACGCGTGAAATACAGGGCTGCGAGACTTGCTGCTTTCAATTGCAAGACTGTATATTTATCCGGCGAACTTGAGGTGGCATCCCGAGAGGCAAGCCATGAGGGAGCGCACAGACTTGGAACTCACTGCGACTCCTCCGAGTCGACAAAGGAATCTCACGAATTTCAAAATCGCCGGGATAACTTTAGTCGGGATTGTCGCGATTCTGACTTTACTTGGGATTCCAAACTGGATTTACGAAATGGTCCGGCAGGGTCCCGCGGAGAGAACGATTTACAGTCTCACTCCCGATCTGGTTATTTCGCGTTGCGGTACGCCTATCAGCGACAATACCGAAAAGACTTCGCCGACAGCGCTCGGTTACTTCGTCTTTCGAGAGATGTCTTACAAAGGCGGTAAAGAAAATGTCGTGCTCTCCTTCGCCCGCGCGGACCAAGGAACTACGCAAGGGAGATGGGTGTTGAACTCAATGCACGATTCAGTGGACCATTCCAGGTACGCCACGGGAAAGTCGAAACTGACCACCCTGCCATGCCTAGCCGGCAGTTAGGAGTTTAGATGAAACTGTCGGTTCATTTCTTCTTTGCCTGGAGGGGGTCGTTAATTCTGTAGCGCGAGGACAATGACTCAACCTTCAGATCCGAACTTGAAGGCGACCCCTGCATCCGGCGAAGTTTCCCTTTCCGCGCCTTGTACGGATCCGATTCGCCTGTCTGACTTCGAGCCGCTCGCAAAAACAAAGATGTCCGCGATGGCTTGGGAGTACGTCAGCGCCGGCGCAGGCGACGAAATCACCATGCGCTGGAACGAGGAAGCCTACCAACGCATTCGTTTGAAGCCTCGCATTCTGGTGGACGTTTCCAAACTCGACACGCGCGTCACTTTGTTCGGACAGGAGCACGCTTTTCCGATTCTTCTCGCGCCTACTTCGGGCCACAAGTTGTTGCACCCGGACGGAGAGTTAGCCACAGCGCGAGGCGCCGGCGCGGCTAGCACCGCGATGGTGCTCAGTTGTTTTTCCGGCACGAGCCTTGAAGACGTCGCAGCGGTAGCAAAAAGTCCTCTGTGGTTTCAACTTTACGTGCAGCCGGACCACGGCTTCACTCGCGCTTTGGTGCAACGCGTCGAAGCTGCCGGGTACCGCGCGCTTTGCCTCACGGTGGACACTCCTATCACCGGAGCACGCAACCGCGAAACCCGCGCTGCCGTGAAACTTCCAGCCATGCCGCACTTGGAAGGCTTCAGAGTAGCCGGGCAGGAAGGCCATCTCCACACCGGCTCGTTGGAGATTTTTAGCGGGGTGCTGGACGCGGCGCTTAGCTGGAAAGATGTCGAGTGGCTGCGCTCCGTCACCAAGATGCCCGTGGTGCTGAAAGGCGTGATGAATCCGGATGACGCTGACTGCGCGGCAAAGTCCGGAGTGGCTGGCATTATCGTGTCGAATCACGGCGGCAGAAATCTCGACACTCTGCCTGCAACTATCGATGCGCTGCCGGAAGTGGCGGAAAAAGTTGCGGGGCGCATCCCCGTGTTCGTGGACGGCGGCATTCGACGCGGCACCGACGTGCTGAAGTCCCTGGCCTTGGGCGCAAGCGCCGTTTTTATCGGCCGCCCGTATCTTTATGGACTAGGCGCAGCCGGAGAAGCGGGTGTTACGCAGGTGATCAATATCCTCCAGCGCGAATTACAAATGGCCATGGCGCTGACCGGCCGGACGAATATCGCCGCCATCGACCGCTCAGTAATCTGGACCTAGCCGAAAACATTTCGCGCGTCTCTGCAAAATCGCGCGCTTCACTGCAGCGGGATGCGATAGAGGTTGCGGCGGGTGTTGCGGATTGTGTAGGCGTAAACGGACGGGCTGACAGAGGAATCCACCAGTCGCGGAATCGCGGCTCCAGCTTTTGCGCTAGTAAAGTCCTCGATACGTTCAATTCCAGTAGCGGGCAAGATCGGAAGGCCCGTGTTGCGCAGCAGCGGTAGGGGGAAGGTAACGTTGCGCAAGGCGTCGAAATAAACGTACACGAATTTTCCGGTGACGTCCCAACTTACCTGGCAATAACCCAGGCAAAGCGGAACAGTCTTGCTTCCATCCGCGGCGATCACAGACAACTGAGCTGTGTGTTCCTGATCCGGGCCCGGCGTAGAGGCAACGATCCAGCGACCGTCCGGTGACGCGCTGTAAACATCGAAAACACGTCCGGGAATTACTTTGCGGCGGTCGGTTCCATCCGCTTTCATTCGATACAGAAAATTGGTTCCATTTTCTACGGACCGGAAAACCAGGTCGCCATCGGGGAGGAAGATGGGGAAATCGTCCTTCCCGTCGGAAGAAATGCGTACCGGGGATGAGCGTCGACTTGTCGGCGCAATCCACAGACTGGATTGCCCGTTCTGGTCTTCCATTTCGAAGGCGACTTCTTTTCCATCGACGGAAACTGAGTAGGCCGACATGGAATAGCCGGGGAGGAATTTCTCGGTCTTGCCGTCGGCCAAATCTTTGACCCAAAGTTCATAATCGGGCGTCTTGCCGTTGGCCATCAGATAATAGAGCTTGTTTCCATCAGACGAGAAAGATGCTGCGTATGCATTCCCTTCCGATGAAATCTGGTGGTCGCCGTCTTTGTCGTGCAGCCACACCGTGCTGTCCTCCGTGCCGACCGAGGTAATGAACGATTTGCCGTCTGGGGACATTGCAATGCCCTCCTGGGAAGTCGGACCAGGAGTCACCTGCTCGGGCTCTCCGCTTGGAAAACGCTGCCGCCAGATGTGGAATTTGTCGCCTTTCGTCAACGTGAGGTACACCCATTTGCCGTCAGGCGACCAAGCGCCCGAAGTGCAAAAACCATCGGGAGGTCCCACGACGCGCGTCTCACTAGTTCCCTGAAAAGGAACGACGCGGCACGGAAGAAAGTCGCCGCGAGAACCCATCTCCACCACCAGCACCCATCGCCCGTCAGGCGAAAGATAGGAGTGATGGATCATGCTGCGCTCGCCGGGAGGCGCGTAAACTTCGCGCCGCTCACCTCGGCCTTGGTCGGTGGTCACCAGCACCATGTGCAATCCCTCTTTGATCTCGGAAAAAAGCAATCGCCTGCCGTCGTCGATCCAGCTCAAAGAGCTCGCATTGGGAAACATTACATGCGGCTCGCCGCCCAGAACCGGGACTTCCCACACGGTCCAGGGTATGGCGGTTCCATAGGCGATGCGCGAGTTGTCAGCGGAGAAGGCTGGATTTAATTTCTGCGAGGCGTCATGCGTAAGTTCGACGGGTTGGCCGTCGGGCAAAAACTTCACACAAACTTGTCCCGGGCCGAAGAATGAATTGCTTCCGCGTATGAATGCGAGCATACGTCCATCCGGCGAGAGCGCGGGGTACACGGCGGAGTCGGTGAAAAACGTGAGCTGTTCCCAGTCCTTGCTCGCGGGAGCGCTTGTCCGAAGCGAGCGATACACGAGGAATGCTCCCGTTAGTGCCGCGAGCGCAATTACTGCAGCCGCGGCAAAATAGTAGGCTTTTCGCCTCGCACCGTTCTGCGTCGCAGCTACAGCTGTGGCTTGCGAGTCTAGTCTTGCCCGCGATGACTCTCCAGAGAGCGACACGGGCGTGCGGCCCGAGCCGCTGTCGCGCTTGAGACGCTGCAATTCCGCGCGGAGATCAGAAGCGTGCTGGTAACGCAGATCGCGGTCCTTCTCCAGCGCGCGGTTGATGATTTCTTCGAGCTTCGGCGCAATGTCCGGATTCAGACGAACCGGCTCAACCGGCTCTCGATTCAGGATGCCGTCGAAAACTACTCCAGAAGTGTCTCCGCGAAACGGAAGCGCGCCGGTGGCCATTTCGTACAGCACCACGCCGAAGGAAAAGAGATCCGTGCGCGCGTCGAGCGGGCTGCCGCGCACCTGTTCGGGCGACATATACGCCACTGTGCCGACCGCACTGCCGGGGCTGGTGAGCAATTCCTCGGCTGTCGCCGTGGGGAATGCGGAAACGCCAGCGCCTTCGTCGAGCGAAGACTGCTTGGCGAGACCGAAATCGAGGACTTTGGCGTGACCTCGATCGGTGACAAAAATATTCGCCGGCTTGATATCGCGGTGGACGATTCCTTTTGCATGCGCTGCGTCCAGCGCATCGGAGATTTCGATAGAGAGAGAGAGCAGAGTTTCCAGTTCCATGGGCCGGCTACCCATACGATTCTTCAGAGTGGCGCCTTCCATATATTCCATAGCGATGAAGGCCTGGGCATCCTGCTCGCCGATATCGTAAATGGTGCAAATGTTCGGGTGATTCAGCGCGGAAGCAGCTTGCGCCTCACGTTGAAAGCGGGCGAGCGTTTGGGGGTCGTGAGCAACGTCGGGCGGCAAGAATTTTAGGGCTACGAAGCGATGGAGTCGGGTGTCCTCGGCTTTGTACACCACCCCCATACCACCGCCGCCAAGCTTTTCGACGATGCGGTAATGCGAGATGGTCCGTCCGATGAAAGATGAAGAATCGGCCATTGGCGGAGCATGTTACGTCAGGCCCCAAATGCAAGCAATCGCGCGAAGACGGAATCGTTCTTCCGTCGTGAATCGAGCATGCCAGCACCCCGGCCCCGCTAATTGCTGAAGGATCGTTACGACAGGCGCGCCCATCATTATTTGAAAAGTGTGCGAATTAGAACAGCGCCGGGGTAAGCATGCTGCGTAGTATTGTCACTGGACGCACTCGTCTGCCGTGGCACCGCGTCGCGCGAACAGCACCAAAAAGGAGAGTCGAAATGAAGAAATCGCTGCTTATGACTACGTTTTTGCTGGCGCTGCTGGCTGCCGGCTGCACCGCAGGGCCACAGGGACAGCCCGGCCCCCAAGGCGTGGCGGGTACGGACGCCAATCGCGATCGAGACGCACAACGCGACAGAGACGCTCAACGTGATCGAGACGCGCAGCGCGAGCGAGACGCAGAGCGAGACCGCCAAGCTCACAACGCACCGTGTCCAGCAGGCGAGCACGTTTATACGGATCCCCACGATGGAAGGACGAGCTGCGTTCGCGACTAACAATCTCGCCTGATCAGTCGGGTTTTAGCGATTGTGCTTCCGTGGCGCCGGCAGCGTGCTGACACGTTGCCGATCGGTGAAGAAAGTCAAAAGAACCGGCTGGAAGCCGGCGCTACGAAAGGCAATGGCCCGATGCCGCGCCAAGTTGCCATGTGTTGACGCAGCTTCGGTTTAACTTCGTTCCGGCGCCCTGATGCTCTAAAGCTTATCGCAAGATTCCTGGATTTATTCCGAGACCCGGAACAAGGCTGGCCTTAGCAAACTTTTCCTCCCAGCGAATTCGTCCTGTCATTTGCATCACTACGAACAGCGTGACGATCGAGCCGATCGTGATCGCTAGGCCCGTGAAACCCTGAAAGAAAAATGCATACGAAAACAGCACCAGATAAATCAGCTGAGCAAGTCCCGCTTCCAAGGCGGCAAAGCGCAATCCGACGACCAGCCGTAGATAGCTGACCACAAGGAAAATGGAAACCAGCGAGCAGATGGCGAAAGCGACGTGGATGGAAACGTGGTCCACCAAATAGGCCAGCAGAAGGTGAAAGGCAAAGAACGCTGCTGCGAGGAAAAAGTAGTTCATGGGATGCAAGTCGATGCCGCGCAGCGTGGTGATGATAAATATTAGAAAGAAAAAGAAAAACAACGACACCGGAGCGAAGAAGCTGATTTGTCCCGCGAGCGGGCCGGGCTGCAGCTTTTGCGGCATGGCGATTCCGATGGCGTATCCCGAAACCAGATTCGTGTAGTTCCATGTGAGGTCCCAACCATTGCCGATTTCGTGTTTTGTGGTGGGCGAGAGAGTATTTTCGGGAAAGTCGATGTCTTTGAAATTTGTGTGAACGTTCAGCGTGAAGTTGCGAATCTGCGAGACGCCATCGCCGAAATTGTAGCGCCAGGTGTCGAGTCCCTGCGAACGATAGCTTGCGTGCAACACGACTGTCTTCCCTGCCGGAACTCGGATGTTTCCGAATGCGCTGTCGTTTGCGTTTTTTACCGTCAGCGGCTGGTCGTCCACAGACATCAATAGGTCGTCGTAAACCGCCTGCTTCGAGGGAAAGCCCAGCTCGAAAGTTACGTCCTGATCCTGGCCGCTGAAATTTGTGAAGTCGTAAGAGCCGGCAAACAAAACAGTGTAAGTGCTGTACCAGAGGAGCCCCTTCTGGCGGTGCTCCAAGTCGAGCGTGGCGTCAACCTTTGTCGCTTCCAGTACGAGCGGGACCGCGTGGGTCCTGCTTATTTGTTTCGGGTCGTTTGCATTTCCTTCGTAGCTGATGGATTCTCGCTTGTAAGTTGCTGTGGGCGGAGCCTGCTCCTGCGCTGTTCCCCAATTTGAGGCGACGCGCGATTTTAGTTGGTCCGACAGCGGCGAATAACTGCGGGAAACAATTGTGGTGCCGAGAATGAGCCATGCAATGGACGTGCAGACGAAAATAAACACTAGCGCACCAATGCGCTTGATCATGATTCTCTCCTATGAAGAATTACTTCCGAGCGGGAGGAAAGCAAACGGCCGGCCAAACATTTCGTCGCAATAGGGCTGTAAGCGAGTTGCAGACGAACCACTTACTCGACGTGTCGATTTTCATTCGTGTTTGGCGAGACGCGCCCGCGCGGCTTCCGTGACACTCTGAAGAACGGTTCCAATCAACCGGTAAAGCTAGAGAAGAAGGCCGGAAGCTATTTAGATGGACTTCAACTGGCTATATGGAAACAAGCGATAGTGGCTATTGGAGCAAGCCACACCATCAGATAGAAATCCGTGAGCGACAGGGCTCTCGCTGTAGCGGTTTGGAGCTTGCGAGAGTTTCTATCGAGGAGCCATCTCGATGGCTATGCGGATAGTGCAACCCCTTCGGTCCTCGACGACGACTCTAGTGATGACGACCCTAGTGATGATCTTGCTCGCAGGCACTGTGGCGGAATCACACCGAGCAGCGCTCGACCGGGGATCAAACGACGCCGTACCTCCTGGGTACTCAACCGCCGTTACGGGCGGAATACATGACTTCGATTTTTATTCCGGCGCGTGGACAGTGCGTTCACGGGGACTGAAGGCACGCAACGTCGGCAGCAAGGATTGGAAGAAGTTCTCTTCCACAATCTGTGTGACGTCTTATTTGAACGGCGGAGCCAACGTGAGCGAAATGTATTCACCGGCCCTCGCGAATTCGGGCCTTACATTGCGAACGTTTGATTTAAAGAAGCGGCAGTGGGAGGTTCACTACGTCAGCGGAAAAACCGGGCAAGTCGATGCAGCAATGTTTGGCGGGTTTGACGGTACGCAGGGCAGATTTTTCGGCGAGGACGTTGACGATAGCCAACCGATAAAAGTTCGGATTGTCTGGACTAAGACCGATCACGACCATGTCCACTGGGAGCAGGCTTTTTCGTATGACAATCGCACATGGGAAACGAATTGGCTCTCCGATATGACACGCGCGAATCCGTCCACAACTTGTGAAGACGGCCACCCGAGGCATTAAATCCTGCGACATCTGCAACAATGTCCGCCCACTCAGTTCCCTCTCAACCGTTATAATACTTTCCATGACGGAATCGCCTGCGCAGCATATGCAGTGCATGGAAGTTTGGGGCGGAAGCCAACTCACTTCCAGCGGCGTGGAACTTGGCGGGCTCGATGTGTGGGTTTACAGCAAGCCGTTCGGCGAAGCGCAGCGCGGCGGCGATGTGTACTACGTTTCGAGTTGCGCGAGCGGACGCATCAGCCGCCTGCTTCTCGCCGACGTTTCGGGCCACGGCACCGCGGTTGCTTCGACCGCAGCCGATTTGCGGACGTTGATGCGGCGCTTCGTGAATCGTCTGGATCAGAAAGAAGTTGTGCGCCTGCTCAACCAGCAGTTCACCGAGCTTTCGCGCCACGGCAGTTTCGCGACCGCGGTTCTCACCACTTTTTTTGAGCCCACTCGCCGGCTTTCTCTTTGCAACGCGGGCCATCCGCGCCCGCTTCTGTATCGCGCCGCCGAGAGCCGCTGGTCGCTTCTCGGCCACGCAGACCATCCTGAAAAAAAGGGGCTGGCTAACATTCCGCTGGGCATGTTTCAAATCGCGGATTACGAGCAGCTCGACGTGGAGCTCGAACCTGGCGACTGCCTGGTCAGTTACACCGACGCGCTGATGGAGTCCTGCGACGCAGACGGCCAAATGCTCGGCGAAGAAGGTTTGCTGCGCCTGGTGAATCTGCTGGGCGATGTCCCGGGCGAGAAAATCATTCCCGCGTTACTCCAGGAAATTGGCGAACGCTTTCCGCAAAATCTCGCAGCCGACGACGTCACCATGCTCGTCGTACGCGCCAACGGCCGCGCACTGAAGTTTACTTTCGGAGAAAAAGTCGAAGCCTTCGGCCGCTTCGTCAAAACCTTTTTCGGCTCGCTGCGTCCGGGAACCGATCGCGCCCCGTTCCCTGATGCGAATCTCGCCAACCTCGGCGGCGCCTTAATCCCCGCGCTAAGCCGGCGCTGGCGCGCGCCTCGTTCCTCGGCAAAATAACCCTGCCTCACCGCACATCTGACTACATTTGAACCCGCAGCGTTGATCAGGCGTGTTAACTGTCCGCACGAATAGGTGACAGGTTGGGAGTTGAAAAACCCTTCGCCCTGACGCTCTTCGCGAACACCTTAGAATAAGGACGGCACAACTGGAGCCAATTATGACTACCCACAGATCTGCCCCACGGCTCGTTTTTGGTATCCTAGTCGCTTTGGTTTCCAGTTCTTTACTGCTTGTTCCCCCCTCCGCACAAGAGAAGGTTGCTAAGAAGTTTTCCAAACGAGCCGACGCGAGTCTCGCAGCAAGAAAACAGCAGGTTCAGCAAGAACTCGAATCGCTCAAGGTTGAAGAATAGCCGCATCAAAAAGTCAGAGCGACTCACCACGGTCTTACTCAACGTTGGCGCACCGCAGGGCATCAAGAAGGGGATGGAATTTTACCTTTATGCGCCGCCCGGTCTCTATGCGTCTGCAACAGTCACGGATGTGAACGATACGTCTTCGGAAGCCCAGATTTTCCAGTGCTGCGATGACAAGGCTGCACTTCCTGCTGTTGGCTGGAAACTCTCAACTCGCTCTGTGCGCGATTCACAACACGACGAAAGGCCCCGGTAAGTCGGATCGCCGGACAAACAGATGAATTTGTCACGGGCAATGTGCACAGTCCGAGGTCGGTTCGTTGACATGATTTCTTTATACGCGTACCCTGCCCATTGAGCCCGAAGCCTGCCATGAAAAACACCCGTGCGTTTCCTTTCCTGGCTGTTCTTGTTCTCTCATTATCTTGCTTCGCTCAAAATGAGCCTCACCACCACGACGCTGCCGAAAAGCTCGGCCCTGTGTCCTTCCCCGTCTCGTGTACTCCCAACACGCAAGCGCAGTTCGAGCGCGGCGTAGCTTTTCTGTATTCGTTCGAATACGAGCAGGCCGGCAATCAGTTTGAAGAAATCGAGAGGAAAGACCCCGGCTGTGCCATGGCGTACTGGGGTCAAGCTATGAGCTTGTATCACCAACTTTGGGGGCGACCGTCCAAGGCCGATCTCCAACGCGGCGCGGAGTTGCTTGCCAAAGCGCGCGCCTTGAATGCGCCGACTGCCCGCGAACGAGATTACATCGAAGCTCTTTCCGTCTTTTACACGAATACCGATACGCTCGATCATGGAAAGCGGGCCGACGCGTACGCCAAAGCCATGGCCGGCGTATATCAGCGCAATCCGCGTGACCGCGAAGCTGGCGTCTTCTATGCGCTGGCGCTTCTGGCGTCAGCACCCGAGCGAGACCCGGAGCTCACCAACGACAAGGCCGCCGTCGCTATTCTCAATAAGCTCTACGACGAGCATCCCGACGATCCCGGCATCGCGCACTACATCATTCACGCCTGCGACAATCCCGCTATGGCTAGTCTTGCGCTTCCTGCCGCGCGGAAATACGCCAGCATCGCACCTGATTCCCCTCACGCGGTGCACATGCCTTCGCACATCTTCGCGCGTTTAGGACTCTGGCAGGAGGACATCAATTCGAACCTCGCTGCGATAAAGATAGCGGACAAAATGGCTGAGATGCACTTGCATGTCTTGCATCACAAGATGCATTCCATGGACTTCCTCGAATATGCCTATCTTCAGATCGGGGACGACGCAAGCGCGAAGGCGGAAGCCGATGCTATTTCCTCCAGTCATGACGGCGACTCCGATCCCGAATTCAAAGATTATTTCCGATCCATGTCGGCTCTTTCTCCGGCTCGGTACGCCATTGAACGACACCAATGGAAGGAGGCTCTCGGCTTGCAACCCTTAGCCGGAGACCCGCCATACGTACAAATCGTCGCCTATTGGGGACGCGCCATTGCCGCTGGCCATCTTCATGACTCCGCCGCAGCTCAAGACGCGGTTAAGCACGGAGATGAACTAATGGAGGCCACGGGTAAAGGGGACAAACCGTACATGGCGGATTCCCTAAAAGACACGCTGGATGTTATGCGGGCATGGGCCAGCTATGGGGCCGGACAGACCTCCGAGGCCGTCGCGCTGCTCCGCTCCGTCGCCGATACACAAGACAAAGTCGGTAAGGGCGAAACCGCCCTTCCAGTTCGCGAGATGCTTGCGGACATGCTCCTGGAGGCGGGACGCCCGCAAGAGGCGCTTGTCGAATACGAAACTTCGCTTCGCACCGATCCTAATCGCTTCAACGGCCTTTATGGCGCAGCGCAAGCCGCCGAAAAGACTCAACAGAAGGAGAAAGCGGCACGCTATTACGCGCAACTTCTGAAGAACTGCGATGGCATCCGGTCCGATCGCCCCGAGTTGGCGGAAGCAAAAACCTTGCTAGCTGGAAAGCAGTGCGGCGGGCGCTAAGCCGCCGATCGCGCGCCTCGACCCGCCGCAAAATAATTTCACATCACCGGACATGCGAAATCCTTCTCTGGCGAGCGCATTAATCACTTAGTTCGACTGTGGTTCGGTTGCCCAAACTGACGAATACAGCCGTGCTACGCTAGGCACCGTGACGATGGCTCCGCAAACTCTCGCTCCCCATCTGGCATCCCCACAAATGTCGGCTTCGCGTCGAGATTGGAACAGGCTCGACGGCGTTGACCTGCTGCGCGGACTGGCAATACTTTTTGTAGTGCTGAACCACGTTCACATGCGCCTGCTGATCGCAGGCATTCCGTACGCCGCCCACATTTCCAGGCGCCTCATGGCGTCCCTAATCTGGAATGGGCAATTCGGAGTGCAGATGTTCTTCGCGGTGTCAGGTTTTCTCATTACGTCGACGGCGCTGCGGCGTTGGGGCAAACTTTCGAGCGTCAGCTTGAGGGATTTTTATTTGCTGCGCGTCGCGCGTATCGCACCGATGCTACTGGCGCTGCTTGCCGTACTAACAATTTTGCACCACGCAGGCGTTTCGCCATTCGTCGTTTCCGAAAAAGTGGGCGGCATTGGCCGCGCATGGCTGGCTGCGCTAACGCTCCGGGTGAATGTGTTGCAGGCGCAACGCGGATGGCTTCCGGCTAATTGGGGCGTTCTGTGGTCGCTGTCCGTAGAAGAAATGTTTTACCTCTTTTTCCCAATCGTTGCGTTGATTTTTGGACGCAGGAACTTTTTCCCGGCCATCCTTCTCTGTTTTGTGGCCTTGGGGCCGTTCTCTCGCACAATATTTGCGCGTGGAAACGAAATATGGTCGGAGCAGTCGTATCTCGGCGGGATGGATGCAATCGCTCTCGGTTGTCTCACCGCGCTGCTCGTGCGTCGCGCTCACCTTTCGCAGAACGCGCTGCGAGTGCTTGCCGCGGCAGGGACGATATTGATCCTATTTATTCTTGTGGGCCTACGGCTGACCCATGTGCCGGTTATCGGACGATCCGGCCTGGATATGACGATTATCGCGCTGGGAACTTGCATGGTTATCACAGCCGCCGCGCAGACGCAGTGGAAAGGCCCCCGCTTGCTCGCGCCTTTGTTCCGTCTCGGCCGATGTAGTTACGAAGTGTATTTGACTCACATGTTCGTTGTTTTTGCGCTTTTCGCAATCTTCGTGAAATACGGAAGTCCGATTTGGTCTGTTCCATTGCTCTTCGTCGCCACTGTTGTCGTTGCAGCGGCGGTCGGAGACATCGTCGCGCGCTTGTTCTCCGAGCCTGTCAACCGTAAGCTCCGTGAACGTTGGGGCGATGGTCGCAGACAAATGGGCAGCGTAAATGATTCCAGGATCAGTCCCGCAGGAACTCTGAGCACATCGTAACTCCCGAAGGAAGCCAAGGCATAATACGCCGAGCCATAACTTCTACACGGGCGCTCCAGTACTGCTCGTACCCGGTTTAGCATGACTTTTTTCTTGACGTGATTTATATCCGGAAGGACACTTGCATTCCTCGCTGTAAAAGGGCCATCCATAAAATCGCGGGTATTAGGAGAAGCCAAAATGCGAAAGTCTTTGTGGGTTCTTAGCCTATTGTTGGTTGCCAGCGGGGCGCCTCCGGCACACGCCGATTCCTTCACTATCACATTGCATGACGGAACATCTAGCACCGTAGATGGAACAGGCTCGTTCAACTTCAGCGGCGGTACCTTCTCCGACTTCACGATAACCATGTTTCCCGGTACCGTGAACGCCATCACTTTCGATATGACATCTGCTGCGAACTCAGCCCCAGTCGAATTCCACGCTTGCGATGGAGGGTTGTCGATCTCTGTATTCACATACTTGACGAACGCCGATTGCCAGAAAGGGGGTACCTTCCCCGGCGCTGCTTGGAGTTACGCTGGTCAGGATACAAACCCCGCCGTTTTAGATTTCAGCGGATTTAACGATCCGATCTCCGCGAGCGCCACAGGTCCGCACCTGGGCGGCCAATTCGATGGCGACTTCGTCGTAACCGAACCCGAACCTAGCGTGATGCTCCTTCTGTCAACCGCGCTGTTTGCGCTGGCCTTCCTGGTACGAAAGCGCAACGTTCATGCTCTGAAATGAGATCTTGAACGTGTCGCGCACCAAGATCCAGCGTAGACGGCGTGATTTACGTTGCGGCCCACTCCTTTGCTAGTTCCGCTGCGAAGTTGCTGTAGGTTCTCGGCTGGTGGCCGAGCAAGGCCGCAAAGCGCGCCGTCTGATCCTCCGTGTTGGTTAATCCACGCTCGACGTAGCCCTGAAACATGACGCGAAGATCGTAGGCCGCCCAACTCGGCATCCCTGTTTTCCGCAGTTGCGCTTCAAAGCCATCGAAGTCTGCATGTCCGGCGTAGGTAATTTTTTCGCCCAGCAGCTTCGACCATATGGCTGCCGCACCCGGACCACTCAACATCTCAGATGAAACGAGGTCGTACGTTTTGCCTGCGTGGCCTTCTTGTGTGAGCGATATCGCGGCCGCTTCCGCAATATCGCAAACATCCACCGCGGCCAGGCCCTGGTTCCCTGCGGGAATCGGATATACACCGGGTCCGGTTAACACAGGCTTGAGCCGCCGTTCATTCTGAAAGAAGTACCCTGGCCGCAGAATCGTATAAGGCAACCCGCCTACACGAAGCGCTTCCTCGACGGTAGACTTCGCAGCGAAATGCGGCACCTCGAGAAACTGATCGGCCTTAAAGACCGAGAGGTACGTCACATGCTTCAGACCGGCCTTCTTCGCCAAGCCATAAGCGGTAAGAGCTTGGGTGAGCTCATCGGCGACATTGCCGTTCAAGAGGAACAACTTGTGGACGCCCTTCATCGCTTCGGCCACCGAGAGCGGGTCAGTCAGATCGCCGAGAGCGATCTCTACGGCGCCTGGAAACGTACCTGGGTTGGGCTGCTTGCGTGTTAACGCCCGTACATCCGCTCCGCGCTGAAGAAGCGCCTTGACTAGTTCGCTTCCCACCGTGCCGGTTGCACCTGTAACAAGAACTTTCATTGTTTTCTTCCTCCGCGGCTACCGGCCGCTTCTTAGTGTGATAGAAGTAACGTCGCCATCGGTTTTCGCTACTCAGAATCGACCATGTCGATATCGTTTCTATCGATAGCGATATATCTGATGTCGAGTATACTGCGGAGGGATTCATTTATTATGCGACGGGGAAAACGTCCGGAAGCGGCTCACACCTTGGTCGTTATGTTGAAAGTTCTAAGGGCGATCCGTCACCTTGCTCTCCCGGCGATTCTCAAGGGGGACTTTGGCGAGTCGGACTTTCGTGTGCTTGAAGTTCTACTGCACAAAGGACCGATGCCCGTTAACGCGATTGGCCCGAAAGTAGACCTCAACCCCGGATCCGTCAGCGTAGCGGTCGATCGGCTGTACAAGAAGGGATTGGTCAGTCGGGTGGAGAGCGGGAGCGACCGCCGCGTTCGCACTGTTTCGCTTACGGAGAAGGGACACCGAGTATTCATTCCGATCTTCCGCCAGCACGCGGCTCTCATCAAACGCGCATTTCAGGACGTCTCGCTCGCGGAGCAGCGCAAGCTGGAAGAAGTGCTCAAGAAGATCGGAAGACGCGCAGAAGAATTGGGCGAACGAGAAGGCCACCGTTAGGATCGCGTATTCCTTTTCCGCGCAAACTCCGTCATCGCCCAGAGTATCGGCGCCTTGATGGCCTCGTCTTCGATCGATATTACTTCGGCTTGGCGGCGGTTAGTTTGCGGGGCCGGCAAACAGCAGCAGATTGCCGTCAGGATCTTTGACGATGAAATTTCTGGCGCCCCAAGGCTGTTTTTTCAGCGTCTGGCGAAAAGTAACTCCAGCGGATTGAAATTCAAGAAACAACAACTTGATCTCGTCCGCAGTGGCGACGGTCATAGATGCGGAAAGCAGTTCCTCACGATCGCGGACCGCCGAATTGAATATGGATCCCTCGACGCACCTAAGGTTGAGGCGCGCAGCGTCGCGACGCACTTGTGCGTAGAACGGAGGGACGCCGTAACTGAATACGAGCGAGAAACCTAACTTCTCACGGAAGAACTCGCATGATTTCTTGACATCGGTGACGAACAGTTGCGGCTCTGCGCAAACAATCGCCGCTTTGGAAGGCGGCGATTTCATTTTGCGCGGCGTGGCGGAAAGTCCCGCTTTCAAGGCCTGCCAACTATCGTAACCGTGCTGTCTTGCGACCATTTCTTGGGCATCGCTGAGTTTAAAGTTCGCCGCAAGAATTTCCGCATCGGGCATATTCGAGAAACGACACAACAGCTCGCGGATTTGTGCGGCGACGGGATAATGCTGTTCGCGGTGCCAACGAAGTATGAGCTTGGCTTGTTTTTTGAGGTTCTCTAGGTTGGGCATGTAGCCTCCACGATGGGATCGTAGGTGGGCATTGCCCTTCGGCGAAGCCGGCCGATGCACCCTACATGCGCCGACGGCAGTATCCGACGGCCTGTTGGTAACTGTCAACTCAGAACCACGGTACGCAAGGTTGGTCTTCAGCACTGGTGCCGACGAGAAAGGCGACGGCAATAGCGAGATGCCGCGCTGAAGACCGCGGCGCTACATTGAAACCTTTGAAGCAAGATCGGCAGAGGCGGCGGGAGCACCGGCGCCATTCAGCAACTTAAGTTCGTTACAGGCGTTCCGGTACTGCTCGTACTCGATTATGAATGAATTTTTTCTTGACTGGATTTCTTTGCGTATTGCAAAATGCTCGACACTAAGGCGCTGTCAATTAATTCCGGAGACACTCAAATGCGAAAACTTCTGTCGATGATCCTCGCCGTGCTTTTTCTGGCTGTCATCGCGCCCAACGTGCGCGCGGATTCTGTTTCCACAGTTACGTTCACAACGGACGGCTGCTCTGGCGCTTGCACGCTGCCTACCGCGACGGACGTGACATTCCCGTCGCCCACCACCATGGACGTTACCTTTGTCTTCCTGAACGAAGTGGTTACGATCCCCGCTGGCGTGGAACCAGGCGACACGCTCTTCTGGATCGGCCTGGACTCTATAGGACCCACGTTTTTCGACCTAGCCACCACTCCCCAGACGTGCCAAGGAATCGACATTGGTATTGCTATAGGGAGTTGCGGTTCAGTGACCTTTTCCTCCAATGTAGCAACGTCGCCCGAGCCGAGTTCAGTTCCGCTATTGCTGCTGGGGACCGGGTTCCTGATTGTGACGCGTAAGCGCTGGGCCAAGGGCTTCCTGCAACAGGCCTCCTAAACGCATTTTTCGCGCGGACGATTCGTCGTCGACGCAGCCGTCTTCCTCGTCCGCGCGATCTATCTTGCCTTCTCGAACCTTGCCACTGACCGATCCCATGGAGCGCTTGGAAGCTTCCTCTTGACAAGAAGAGTGCCCTGAGTAAAGTTTGCCTCGCTAAGGAAACGAACAGTGAGCCCTTAGCCGCTTCCCTTCGCATTCCAACAGGTTGTTTTCGCGAGTCGAAGCGGCGAAGACACGCAGAGGTTAGATCGATCTTTTCGCAAACGTCACGCCGCAAGGAACAAATCACGCTGCCGGCAGACGCTCGCATCCAACAAATCTGATTTTCGATTAGTGGACGCATTGGTCGCAAGAAAATGACACAACTCAGGAGGCAGCTATGAGCACGAACGCAGTCCGTGGAATTGATGCCAAGGTCGCGCCAGTCGACATGAAGTTCGAGATCGTGGTCATCCCCGTTTCTGATGTGGACCGCGCGAAAGAGTTCTACGCGAAGCTTGGTTGGCGGCTCGACGCCGACTTCGACAACGGTAAAGATTTTCGCATAGTCCAGATCACGCCGCATGGCTCCGGCTGCTCGGTCATCTTCGGCAAGAACGTCACCGCGGCGGTGCCCGGCTCGGCGCAGGGCATGTACCTGATCGTCTCTGACATCGCGACTGCCCGCAAAGCGTTGCTCGATCGCGGGATCCAGGTAAGCGAAGTGTTTCACAACGACGGTGTGTACACGGGCAAGGACGAGACATATCTGTTTGGAAGTGCCCGAGTCGCCGGTCCCGATCCTGAGCATCGCAGCTATCGCTCATTCGCTTCGTTCGAAGATCCTGACGGCAACGGTTGGCTCTTTCAGGAAATCACTGCGCGGCTGCCCGGGCGCATCGACTCCGCTGCGACAACTTTCGCGTCGGCGAACGATCTGGCGAATGCGATGCGGCGAGCGGAGGCCGCGCACGGCGAGCACGAGAAACGTATCGGCACGAGAGATGAAAACTGGCCCGACTGGTATGCCAGTTACATGGTCGCGGAAGAAGCCGGGACGGAATTGCCGAAGTGAGCGAACGCGTGATTGTGGAAGGCGAAGGGTGGTGCTCAAAATTCTAGAAAGAGGAACATTATGAATCGGATCGGTTTCTTGCTGTTCGCAGTTGCGACGCTGGCCGGCGTTGTCGCCTACAAAGACCGCGCATCTGGACAGTCGGATGGAGAATCCTCCCCAATCTACGGAGTCAAAATTCCCGCCGGATACCGCGATTGGAAAGTGATCGCCGCGGACAACTTGCTAGTCCCGGGCAAGTTTGACCAGGTGCGCGTCCAACTCGGAAATGAAATAGCGATCAAAGCCTTCAAGGAAGGAACGCTCCCGTTCCCCGACGGCACCATCATTGCGGCAATTCATTGGAACCGTGTCTCTTCGGAATTCAACAACAAAATCCTGGCTGGTGAATTCCCCGGCGCTCAATCTTTCGTCGTCGGGTCTCGCGCGAATGTTCAGTTCATGGTCAAGGACTCAAAGAAGTACGCCGAGTCAGCCGGCTGGGGATTCGCTGACTTTACCGGCCCGAAACCAGCCGATAAGGCTATGCACGAGACGTGCTTCCCCTGCCACGCGCCTGCGAAAGATCATGACTATATCTTCACCCATTACGCGCCTTGATGCCGAGGAAGATACCTGAGAGGCAACCTCATTTTGCAAAAACTCGACATTCTTAGCTTTCAATCGCCCGCGGAATTTCACAAATGGCTTGCGAGGAATCATCGCCAATCCGAAGGTGTCTGGCTGCGCATTGGCAAGAAGGACGCGGAAGAAACTTCGCTTACTTATGCCGAAGCGCTCGATGAGGCTCTCTGTTTCGGATGGATCGACGGGCAAAAGCAGCGTCATGAAGACAATTCCTGGCTGCAGAAATTCACGCCAAGGCGTCCCAAAAGCGGATGGTCCAAAATCAACACGCAACATGCGGGCAGATTAATTCAAGCGGGCCGCATGAAGCCGCCGGGACACTCCGAAATCGATGCTGCGAAAAAGGACGGGCGTTGGACAGCCGCTTACGATTCCCCGAGCAAATCCACTATTCCGGAAGACTTTCTAGCGGCGCTGCGAAAAAACAAAAAGGCAGCCGCCTTTTTCAAAACTCTGAACAAAGCCAATCTCTACGCGATTTCCTATCGGTTGCAAACCGCGAAAAAACCAGAAACGAGGCAAAAACGCATGGAGGCAATCCTGGCTTTGCTCGCCAAAGGCCAACCGCTTCACTAGCGGGACCGCGGAGCAATAGCCGCTTGTTTCTCAGGCGTAGCTCAGTCATATTTTCGTTCGCGACAATACGGCTGCGGTGAGCTTTAGCGTCTCGTCCGACAATTCGATATTTCATGACACTCCATTTCAGCCAAGCGGTCTTTCTGTTTTTTGCGGCAATGATTGCGGGAAGTCTGAACGCGTTGGCGGGAGGCGGCAGCTTCATCTCTTTTCCCGCGCTTATGTTCACCGGAGTGCCGCCGGTACAGGCCAATGCGACGAATACGGTTGCAATTTGGCCGGGATTAGCGGCCAGCACTCTTGCATACCTAAGACGTCTCGACCTGCCCAAGCGGCTTTTGATTCCTCTGCTGCTCACCAGCGTTGTGGGCGGCTGGGTGGGCGCTGTGCTGCTGCTGAAAACTCCGCAACGTACTTTCCTGCACTTTGTTCCGTGGCTGCTGCTGAGCGGCACGTTGCTTTTCGCGTTCGGCAATAAGATCAGGGCTATAGCCAGCAAAAGCGCTGCCACTCACGATCTTAAAAAGGCGTCGGGGCGTGCGATTGCAGTTTGTTCGTTCATCGAGTTCATCCTGGGAGTCTATGGTGGATATTTCGGCGCGGGCATCGGATTTGTGATGTTAGGAATGTTCGCGGCTTTGGGAATGCGCGACATTCATGCCATCGGAGCGATTAGAACGCTACTTTCGGCAGCCATCAACGCCGCCGCGGTGGTTACATTTATTGTGGCGGGCGCGGTTTTGTGGCCGCAGTTCGCGGTGATGGTTGCGGGAGCTTTGACGGGCGGGTGGTTCGGAGCACGTTTTGCGCAGAAGGCTGACCCGGTCAGGACGCGTCTCCTGGTGATCGGAGTCGGCTTGGCGATGAGCGCTTATTTTTTTGTCACGGCGCGCTGAGTGACCTTACCTCGAGCGGTGAAAAATGGGACGGCGGTTGGCTCGACGTGAAGCTACGGCTCAATCGAAACATATTTTGGGTCGGACTCGGGCGGTTCCGGGATTTTTTGGTGCCTGGCTGGAGAGTCAAGATAATCCTTCCATGACGGAAAACGTGATTGCCTTTCTTCGATGGTCTGCCGCGAGGAGCCTTCCGGCGAAGTGAGGAAAGCGAGAAATTTTTCCTGCACGTGCACCTCGGGATTGGCCGCATCCAGCCAGAGAAACTGTCCTCCTTCGTTTACTTCAAGGAACCACCATCGGCCATCGCCATCGACAGCAAAATCAAAGCTGCCGTAAGAGATTCCGGACTTTGCGGCAAACGCGAGCACAGCCTTCTCGACATCCGAAGGTGTCGCAATGATTTCCACTTGCACGTGGCCTTGGCTGGCATCCTGCCGCCAGTCAATTGCACCTTTGGGATTACGGAGAGCACAGGAATACACGGCGGTGCCGAGCAGCACCATCCTGACATCGAATTTTTTTACTACCATCTGCTGATAAATCGCGGGAGCGTAGGTGAGAACTTCGTCGGCGGGTAACATCCCGGCGCTTACTTCGAACGTCTCCGTCACTGCAACCGCCGCGCTGCCTTCCCTCCTCCAAATGTGCGGAGAGAAGACCTTGCAAATCGTCCGCGCAGGATTTTCTCGCAAGTAATTCCTCACCTCCGCGGGAGAATTTGACATCAGCGTGTGCGGCACGTTCATTCCGCAGCTTCGCGCAAGCAGCAGCTGAACGGACTTGTTATTTATAAACCGCGAGGTCGAGTACTTGTTGACGCATCTGATCGGAAGAACTTCCAGAAGGTACATCAGGGCATGGTTAAACCAGCGGTACTCTCCTTCCGCGAACATCCTGTCCGATTCCGCCACCTTTGGATTTTGTATCGGCTGTTCCGGCCTGCGAATCCACACTACGTCGCCGGCACCCAAGATGTGAGAGCCCAGCGTCAATCGGGTTTCGTCGGAGAATAAGATCGAGGCTTGCCGCTCCTCATGCCAACCCACGCCTGCCCAGCAGATCACGCTATAACCCGCTTGCGACAAAGCCCATTTTATCGGGGTCGTGTGGTTATCATTTTCCCGAGCCAGGATTACAATTTTCATGTCGCCAACTCCGTGTGGATATTGAGGATGTTCGCAGGTCATACGCGAACAAACATGGGAACGCTACAGCCTCGACTTCGGATCTTGAAACTACTTTAGGGAACAGGCTCGAAGGTTGGTACGCGCGGCCACAAAAACCAGGGCAATCGCCGGACTAGGCTCGAAAAGCCCAGCCCGGCAATTGTTCCTCAAATCCCGACACCGGTTCGACTTGTTTCAGTCGCAACAGCGGTACCTGATAGCAGGTCCAGTCTAGCCGTCACCATCTCTGCCCGTGACGGGGTTGAACGTGATTACGTTGGTGTGCTCGGGGCCGAACCCAAGCGCCATTTCAACTTCTTCGGATGTTAGTTCGCGCGCGCCGAGCCGGCCTAACACTCGATTTTGTTCGTGTTCTGTCATAAGTTTCTCCTTTTATTGATTTTGGACCATGGCTGGCCCAAAGGCTGGAAAACCTTACTTAGACACAGATGCAGCAGAGCCTCGCGGGGACGCCTGGGAATCTTTTTATTTTGCCTCCGTCGCGGACATCAGACAAATCTAAGACCGCGCTACTTCAGCGGGCGGCAGTCTTCAGGCCGGTGCATTCGCCTGCCGCGCGCGGGGAAATCCAGGACTTGCCATTACCTCTTCGCTTTGAACGCGATGGCGGTCGCAATGCGCCGCAACCAGCAGCACCCATTGATACAGGTCGAGTTCGCCGAGTGCGGGATGCTTGTAGAAATGCCGCCTCAAATCTGCGTTTGTGGTGCCGGCAAACTCGCGCGACTTTTGACGTACGCCTTCGAATTCAGTCAATAGCTGATCGTCCGGCCAGCGGCCTGTGGGAACCAAAATCACCGGCGCCTGGAAACGAACCAAACGTGCCACCGCTCCGGCGACCAAAGCGTCGTCCTGGCCCTCCATGGCGCTGCGCTTACCAGAATCCGGACCCGCCTCCAAAGTCATTTGAATGATGCTGAGCACGCGACCTTCGACCGTCACAATGTGCTCCAGACATTCGGCGACAGTCCAGCGATCAGCCGCGGGCCGGTAGTGCAATTGCTCGCGCGAAAGGTTTTTCGCCACATGCAGCAAGCGCTCGCGTGATTCTTCGAGATGCTTCAACAGTTTTTCGCGTTCGGCAGAAGTCATTTCGTCCCCCTTACTCAACGAGTCGTTCTTGCCTGCTCTTTGCCCGCCATCATACGACAACTTGCACGAGCTGCCCAAGCCATGCCGGCGAATCGGGCATCGGAGGCGAGGTTGGCGATAGGTTGAGGAAGACAAAAGAGCCCTTCGACTGCGCTCAGGACAGGCCGGCGGGACGCCGGCGCTGCGAAAAGCCGTCCCGAGTTAGGGCAGCTGAAGGATCTTGCTGACGTCGGCCATGATGGCGAAAGCGGTTGGTTCGGTCAAGCCGCCGGCAAGAGTGGTGGGCACGCCGCGAGCCTCGACATCCACGCGGTAGGAGATAGGGCCGAGCTTGCTGACGGCTCAATTCATCCCGGCGACGGCATTTTGTTGGCCGCTGTTTGGATGCGGGTCGGGGACGATGATCACGTCCCCGGCAGCTTTCAGCACGTGGTTGCGAACGATGATACGGTGAATGGTGTCTTTGGGAATTACGGCGGCGCCGACTTCGATACCGGTCTTCGAGACGCGGAATTTCGCCGGAGTGCGGTACAGCGTGGCTTGCTTCGAGTGCGTGAGCAGGTACATCGCACCGTAACAAAAGGCGGCGGCAATCACACCGTAGATGAAGCTCATCGACAGCGCGATCAAGACAAGCAGTCCACCGGGGATAGCGATCAACAGCCACGGTTGCGGCACAGTTTCCGGAGTGGTGGAAATCTCTGTTGCGTCGCCTACCTGCTGAGAATCGTATCCCGCCATGTTGTCGCTCTCCTGTGTGCGGCCCAGGCTCTTCCAGTTCAAGACAGTCGAAGGCGCGAACATCTCGCACTGCTGCGACGCAGGTTACGATTTTGTCCGGCTGGGCGCGCACCCTTACACACCGGATGCGCGCCCGACGCATGGAATTTCTTCATTGCGTACGGCTATTACTGGAGGATTCGCCGCGCGCCGCGTTGACTTGCTATGTGGCCACCGCCCCGCGGGCCACGCTGACCTGTATCTTCTGCAACAGAAATAACTCCCAGTCCTGATTTCCCGCGAGATGGAGATATATGTCCGAAGCTCAAATTCCGGCTACAATCGTACGGGACAAAATCTAAGGCGGCGCAGAGCATGAAAGACTGCAATCACGCATCGGTATTAACCTTGAGATTCACTTCGATCTTAGCTCTCCTCGCGCTGGCTCTGCTCGCGGGGCTACTTCCCGCGAGTGTGCGTGCGCAAGCGAAGCCAGCGGCGGACGCTGACATCGTTGCGCGCGTAAACAATGACGTCATCACGCTCTCGGATTATCAGAAAGCAGAACAGCAATTACGTGACGAAGTGGCGCGCGATTGCCAGGGCTGCCCGCAGGGCCAGATCGACGTGCAGTTCAAGGAGCAGCAGAAGGATTTGCTGCGCGGCATGATTGACCAGTCGCTAATGGTGCAACGCGCCAGAGACATGGGCATCACCGTTGAAGCAGACCTTGCGAAGCGCCTCGACGAAGTGCGCAAGCAGAACGGACTGGCCACGCTCGACGATCTGCAAAAAGGCGTGGAAGCTTCCGGCCTCAGTTGGGAAGGCTACAAAACCACCATTCGCGACGGGCTGCTGCAGAAGGAAGTAGTGCAGCGCGAAGTCGGGGCGCACGTGGACATCTCCAATGACGAAGTGAAGCAATATTATGACGCGCATCAGCAAGAGTTCACGCTGCCCGAGCGCGTCATGCTTTCGGAAATTTCACTCAGCACCGAAGGGAAAAGCCCGGAGGAATTTGCCACCGTGCGCGCCAAAGTGGAGGGCCTTCGAACCAGCGTCCTCAATGGCGACGATTTCAACCGGGTCGCACAGCTTTATTCCCAGGGCAGCACCGCGAAAGAAGGTGGCAATCTCGGTACCTACAAAAAGGGAGAACTCTCGCCGCAGATCGAGGCAATTGTTTTCCAAATGAGCAGAGGCCAGATCAGCGACGTGATCCAGACTCGCACCGGATTCGAATTCCTGAAAGTCGAAGAGCACTTTCAGGCGGGATTGCAGCCCGTAGACAAAGTGGAACCAGACATCCGCAACACCATTCACGCGCAGAAAGCGCAGCCTCTCTTACGCGATTACCTCGCCGAACTCCGCGAACAAAGCAACATCACGGTGAAGGCCGGCTACAACGACAGTGCCCTGCTGTCCGGCGCCAACGCCCCGTCGACGGCTGGTCGCTAGCCATCGCGAAATAGGCCGCGCCGTCTCGGGTCGTGCGACTTCAGCACGAGAGTAGGAACGAGTCTAAAAGCCATGCCGGAGGGAGCTGAAATCGAATCAAGCATCGTGGGACAATGCAGTTACTACTTTTTCGCCAACGTTGAAGAGGAGCTAGATGCGGTCGCGGTGAGTTTTCTGTATTCGGCTTTGGCTTGGACGAGGATCGGGATATCGGGGTCCGCGTCTTTCCAAGTGATGAAGAAATCGTCGTAGGCTTTGCGGCTGAGGTCGCGGTCCCCTTGCATGGCATAGGCCCGCGCGAGACCGAGCTGCGCCAGCGGAGAAAATATTTCCCACTCGGGCCATCCGCGATGAGCGATGACCGAGTGGAAATCCGCGCTCGCCTCGGCGTACTCTCCTGCAGCCAAGTAAGCTTCCGCACGATGATAATAAACTGCTCCATTTGGGTATTGCGTGACTGGGGTGAGAAAAGCGACGGCCTTAACAGCATTTCCTCGCTCGCGCTCTATGATGGAATGAGCAATCGGCAGAAGAACCTTCTGCTGAAACGTGTCCTCTGGAAATCGCTCATCAAGTTTCGCCGCCAACGCTTCGGCCTGCGCCACGTCGCCGGCCTGTCCTAATGCCTTGGAGCAAGTCCACATCCCCATTGCACTGTCGTTGCCAGCCTCGTCCGCCAGACGGCAGGACTCGCGCGCCGAGTCAAAGTATCCCAGAAAGGCTTCAAGCGCGGCACGTCGGGAGAGCTCGTCGGAAACGTTTTCGCTACGGTTCGCGCGGCTCGCTTGTTTCATCAGGGTATCCCTCAGCGAACGGAATGTGCCGGGGTCGCCGCGCAAAAATGCGAGCTGTATTTGCAAATGGAGCCAGGACACATCGTCCGCTGGCATTTCGCGGGCGAGCTTGTCCATCGTTGCTGCGTCATTCTCAATAAAAGCGATGCGATAGCGCATTGCCAGTTGAAATGGGTTTAGTGATCCTTTCTGACGCCATTCGTCGAGCATTTTCTTAGCTTCGTCAAATCGGCCCAGGATCATGAGTGCCTGGCTTGCATTGGAGTAATGCTGAGCAGACGGGACCGGGGAATGGGCGATTGCCCAATTGAAGTTTTGTAGAGCCTCTTCCGTTCTGCCCTGCTCCGCGTAAGCGATCCCCAGCAAATTGTAAGCAGACACGCTGCGTGGATATGCCTCCTTGTACAAAACCAGTTCAGTAGTTTCCTTTTCCAGATTGCCCGTTATGGATGAATCATAAAGAGCCGTAGTCTGAAAATTCTCTTCTTGCGTGAGACGGCGATCCTTTAGCTCAAAAGCCTTGGCAAAATTCTCCCTGGAGGCTTGTCCGTCACCAATGGCGTGATAGGCGCTGCCGAGCATGTTGTAAGCAGAACAGAACTGTGGGTCCAGCTCGACGGCCCTTTCGAAAAACGGAATGGCTTCACGCCGCTTCCCCGAACGATACAGATTCTGCCCCGCCCGGTAGGCTAGCAGCGCATCGAGCGAGCTTGTCGTTGCAAGATCCAGCTGCGCGTCGTACTGTTCCAGAGAGCTCAGACTCTCGCCCAATTGCCGTCGTAACTGCGAGCCTGCTTTTCCCAGCGCAGCGACTACCTTCTCCTTGCTGTCCGCGAGTTCCTGGCGTCGCGCGATCGCCTTTTGGTTCCGAGCGTCGATTGCTTCCAGGGTGATCACGTAGGTGTGCCCGACGGCGGCTATCTCGGGTACCACCACGGCTTTGAGTCCCTGCCGTTTACAGATTTCGATGCCCAGTTCCGGAGTCACCCGCTCGTTTGGGTCATGTCGCATCATTTTCAACGTTTCGCGGACGTTCGCCTCCGGGAAGAGGCTCAAAAAGGGGGACTCGGCAAGTTTGACCTCGAGAGCTTTGTCCAGAGAGTTGTCGAAGATCGGGTCACCGGTTTTGTTGACGAAGCTCGCAACCAAAATGACGTCGGCTTCAGTCAGCGGCGGCCGAGCGAAAAAGACTCGCCAGGTAACGAGCGCGGCTACAACGAGGAGAGCTGCGATGCCAGCCGCAACGACGAGGCGGCGCTTGTACCAAGGCCGGATCGGTTCCGCCAAGGCGAGGGCCGGGACAACGCGTAGCTCGACGGGCGCTGACTTTGGCTGGGGGCCATTTTCGACAGGGGCGATGAAGCGGTAGCCCCGGCGGGGCAGAGTCTCGATGTAACGGGGTTCATCGGCTGAATCGCTCAGCACGTCGCGAAGCTTCTTGATGGCGCTGTTCAGACCGGTGTCGAAGTCAACAAAAGTGTCCGCGGGCCAGAGTTTCTGTCGGAGTTCGTCCCGCGTGACCACCTCACCTGAATGTTCCAGCAAAAGCGCGAGCACTTGAAAGGGTTGGTCCTGGACCTTCAGGCGAATGCCGTGCTTGTGTACCTCGCCTGAACGCAAATCCACCTCATAGGGACCAAAGCGCGTCCTGCGGGTTTGCGGAGCTGCTTCCATAACAGGCTTACGAATGTGGCGGTACTCTACCACCAAATGCTTACTGATAAACAAATATGTGTGGGTGTAAGCGTACGCCCTTCGCAACTCCTCTGAATTCACGTAGCTGCACGGTCAGAACTAGGACAGATACAGACCATACCTCCGCCATTGTGCCCAAACCCACTTCGCGCAATTGTCCGTTACACAGAAGGACGAGTGTCAAATACGGAGGTCGTTCATGACGGGCAAGGCTTTCTCTCGGACGATGTGCGCTCTCTCTTTATTGTTCGCAGTGTCGGGGCTGGTTAACTGCGGGGGGAGCGGTTCGAAAGCACAACCGCCAAATCCGTCCCTCACGATTACCTCCATATCGCCGAACACTGCTGTGGCAGGTGGCCCGGCTTTCACTCTTACGATCAATGGGACGAATTTCATCGCATCGTCGATGGTCAACTTCGGCGGGGTCGCGACCACCGCTACGTTTGTCAACACGTCGCAGTTGACTGCGGCCATCCCCGCTTCCAGCATCGCTTCAGTCGGCACGTCGGCCGTCACAGTGACAAACCCTGCGCCCGCCGGCGGCACCTCGAATGCAATTGACTTCACCGTGAGCGCTGGCACCGGCCCAACCATCAATTTGCTTAGTCCTAGCTGCGTTCCCGCCGGAGAACAGTTCATCAATTCGGTAAACAATCAGTTGACCGTAGGCGGGCTAAATTTTGAAGCTAGTTCAGTTGTGCTGTGGAATGGCAGTGACCGCCCAACCACTCTTGATCCAAATAGCCTCGGTAAAATACTCAGCGCTCAGATTTCGGCGAGCGACATTGCCTCAGCTGGAACGGCCGCGGTGACAGTCTTCAATCCCGGCCCCGGAGGCGGTACCTCGAACTCCTTGACCTTCACGATCACGACAGGAACAGTCAATCCTCGGTCAATTGCTGTGGACCCCGGCGGAAAGTTCGCCTATGTGGCTAATGTCGGCTGCGATGGCGGCTCCGTTGGTTACGTGTCCATGTACACGATCAATCCCACCACCGGGGCCCTCGCGTCCATAGGTCCACCGGTGTCCTCACAAGACGACGGCACCAACTCGGTGACCGTAGATCCGTCTGGCAAGTTCGCCTACGTGGCAAATTTGGGGGACGACTTTAGTAGTGATGGCGGCGTCACGATGTACACCATTGAGGCCACGACCGGAGCCTTAACCTCCATCGGAGAGATAAGCGGAAATTGTACCGGACTGTGCGTCCCCCTGTCGGTGGTAGTGGACCCATCCGGCAAGTTTGCGTACGTGCCGAATGGAGACGGCATCACTCCAAATCACGTCGCAATCTACACGATCAATACCACGACGGGGGCCTTGACTTCAGTAGGAGAGGCCGCCGTAGACGGCGTTGCCAACGCGGTGGCCGTGGATCCATCGAGCAAGTTCGCTTATGTGGCGACTCCGAGTTTCACTTTTGGATCGCCCGGAAACGTGTCCATGTACACGATCGACGCCACGACTGGAGCCCTGACGTCCACAGGAACGATTGCCGCGGGAGCAGACCCTGCCGCCGTGGTAGTGGATCCTACGGGCAATTTCGCTTATGTGGCGGATGCGACCTCGAACGACGTCTTGATGTACACCATCAACGCCACGAGCGGGGTGTTAACTTCCATAGGAACGATTGCTACGGGAACGGGTCCTGTCTTCGTGGCAGTCGATCCATCCGGGAAGTTCGCTTATGTGGCGGATATCGGCTCGAACGACGTCGCGATGTATACCATCAACGCCACCACCGGAGCCTTAACGAACATAGGAACGATAGCTGTCGCCCCATCTCCCACGTCGATAGCGGTGCATCCTTCCGGAAAATTCGCTTATGTAACGAACTCCGCCTCGAACGAGGTCTCGATATACAGCATCGACGGCACCACTGGCGCTTTGACACTCATAGGAAAAATAGGCACGTAAAAAAGCGGCAACTCTTGCACTGTGGCGTTTCGACTTTCCAGAAACGCGCGTCACGGGAGAAAAAATGAAAAGCTCTGCGCTGCTCGCCGTTTCATTCGTTGCTGCAGGACGGAACCGTGTTAATCGCAGGTGGCCGTGATGATGAAGATGTCTTCGACGCCGACCCGCTCCCTTTCGCCGAACTGTTCAATCCTGCCACCGCAACCTTTATGGCCACCGGCGACATGGCCGAGTCCAGGTACGAGCACACCGCCGCCTTGCTCAATAACGGCCAGGTGTTGGTAACGGGGGGATTTAACGGAGTTCCGATGCAGGAGGCAGAGCTGTTCGACCCAACAACAGGTTCTTTTTCACGGACGGGCGTGATGGGTTCACCACGCGCTGATCACACCGAAACTGTGCTCGAAGACGGTACCGTGCTTGTGGCTGGAGGATTCGGCGGCGATATGGTGTTCGCAAGTGCCGAGATATTCGATTCAGCAACCAGCGTCTTCGCGCCCACGGGTGGTATGGCGATCGGGCGCAACCTTCACACTGCGACGCTGCTGAACAACGGTCAGGTGCTTGTCGCGGGAGGGCAGTCCAGTGCCGGCCCGAGTTTCAATTCCGCGGAACTCTTCAAGTAAGCACTGGCTAGAACTGCCATAGCATTAATCATTCGGGAGCGGCGGGCGAAACCGCCTTGCAATTCAAAGGAGACCACAATGTGCGGAAACATTTTCGTATTTCGGCCCGGGGGAACCCCGGTAGGAAACGTCTTCACCGATTGGCAAGTGCTCATCAACACGATGGCGTGCGTGGACGGACGCAAGATTCTCGAGTTCGACGACTCGTTTCTCCCTCCACAACCGCCGCCGTTCTGCTTAATCCCCGCAGGGGTGTGGGAAATGAAGGACGTGATGTGGGCCGGATTTGGGCCACGGCCGAGCGTTCCGCGCACTACTGTGCACATCTCCAGCGGCGCTGTTTTTACGAACCTTCGCATGATTGGCGGCCAGCTCACTATCGTAAACCAGGCTAAGAGTCCCGACCCTTCCCCTGTATCTGATTTCAGCCCCAACCGCGACCAAGTACAGATCGGAATGCGAGACGATTGTGGGAACACGCAGTTTGTGAATCAAAATGATGTTCCGATGTTCGATCTCAAAGACCAGTCGGCCTTGTTCTTCTTGCAGAATTGCCTGTTCGGGATGCCGACCGCAGACGTTCCGAAACCTACCCCGCTGATCCGGCAGACCACCGGCAGCGCGCTGACAATTAACCTGTTGGGTCAGAACCAAACAGGTCCGAACGTGGTATGGAGCGACGGTGGCGGCTCGGTCCTTTTTGGCGCTCTTAGCAGTTCGGCTCAAGTCGGATTCGACCAGACGAAGATTACGAGTGGCGGCGGCAGCTACAGTTTTGGACCGCAGGGTCGAATTCAACGCATGGTCATTCCCCGCCCCCCGCTGCAGACGCCGGCAACCGAGAGCCAAAGTATAGTCACTCCGAACGCTTTGGTTCTATGCGACGGCACTCATCCCGGATTTACCCAAGTCCTGCCAGGAATTGCCAACGGATTCGGGATTGCCGGAAACCTCAGCGTGCCGCTCTATACCGGAGGTCAGGAAATAGTCGTTGCGGAGGTAAAGGGAGGAGCGAAGTTGAAGGTGAGCCCATTTGGCACCGACACGATCGACGGAGAGCCAGGTTCCGTTCACATAAGCAAGCACGGATCGAGGACGTTCGCGAGCGACGGCGTCTCCAATTGGATCACCATCTCTGAACTGCGCCACGCGGAATGAGCCCGGCGCCATCCGATGAAGTAGACGACGCGGCCGCACGGAACGTGAAGATTGGGTTCGCGCACGACTTAGTCCGTCCAAAATGACGATTCACCGGCGCGGGAAGTCAGCAAACCTAAGCCGGAATCTCGAATGTCCTACATTGAACAGTGTATTCCTCCCTAAGCTATCTGAGAGTATCGTTGAGGAGTTAAACGCATGCCCGCGCGAAGATAGCCCCAGCTGACGATGCGCTTGGCGCGTAATGAGGACTCCAATTCGTGGAGCGAACCGTCGCAGCAATGCGGCAGGATCGCAGCGGTCCAGAGGGCTACAAAATGTCCAAGGGAATTCTAGTGGTGGACGACAGCGACACCGCTCGCAAGGTTATCTGCACGTATCTGACCCAACACAATCTTCATGTTTGCGGCGACGCCGTCGACGGCGAAGATGCCATCGAAAAAGCACGCAAACTGAAGCCTGATGTAGTTCTCCTGGATTTGGCAATGCCTCGGACAAATGGCATCGTGGTGGCCTCTGTCCTGAAAGAGATGATGCCAAACACGCGGATCATCCTATTCACGATGTATAGCGAGGCAGTCCGCAGGACGTTCAGTCTCGCAGGGATTGCCGTCGATGCGGTGATTGCTAAAGCGGACGGTATGCCCGAACTCATCGCGTGCGTTCAGAGCTTGTTGCCTTCATAGACCGTCGCCCTGTCTTAGAGAACAGAATTCCCCAAAACAATCCTGGTAGCAGACGGCAGCGCGATGGCCGCGCTTCGCAAAAAGGAGTCGTGCATTATCGCGTGGAGTAACCAGGACCGGAGAGCCGGACCTCTCGGCACGAAGGGTTTGTTGGCTGGAGTGTCAGATGCCGGCGTACCAGGCATAGCCGCCTTCTGGGGAGGCAGAGCCCAGGCCCTTGCCGAAGCCTTTCAGACTGTCGGTGACGGTTAGATGAGTGACGAATTTCACGCTTTTGTAGCCGAGCTGGCGCGGGACGCGCATGCGGAGCGGGCCGCCGTTGCCGACGGGAAGTTCATCGCCATTCATTCCATAGGCGAGAAAAGTTTGCGGATGCATTGCGTCGGACATATCGACGCTGTCCCACCACTCGGGATCGATTGAGAAGTAGACGACGTATCGAGCTTGCGGTTGGACACCCACGAGATCCAGGACGTGCGAGAGCGGCACGCCGATCCACTCGGCAATGTACGACCAGCCTTCTTCACAAGCGATCTGAGTTATCTGGCTGCGACGCGGGTAGCTTTTAAGTTGCGCGAGCGAAAACGCACCGGGGCGGTCAACCATGCCGGTGACGGTGAGACGCCAGTCAGCAAATCCACCGGCTTGAAGACGCTTGTACGCGTCGTTGAGCGGCGCCATTTCGTTTGCGAGCGGGGGTCTTGAAATTTGGCTCGGAGAAAATTCACGCGCTAACGAGTGTCTTGTCAGCAGACGGTGCGAAGCGTAGGTAAGTGTTTCGCCGAGGCCGTAAATTCCGCCGTGGTCGGGCGGGATTAGTCCATATTTTTGCGCGATGCGCGCGGCCACGCTCAGGCCTGCTACGCCCGCGGTGGCGGCGAGTCCTCCGATGATCAGTTTTCGGCGCGAGAGATCGGTCATGTGCGCTCCGTATGTGTGTCGGACGGGC
>Ga0209330_1000020_pt1 | contig 80737 bp, 76 predicted proteins | sample JacPinW_OM2H0_O3_FD_187969 | JGI IMG/M metagenome (GOLD analysis project Ga0209330, IMG submission 187969) | Forest soil microbial communities from Algoma, Ontario, Canada - Jack Pine, Ontario site 1_JW_OM2H0_O3 (SPAdes) (version 2) | ecosystem: Environmental > Terrestrial > Soil > Boreal... | reverse complement strand
AAGCTCGTGCTGTTCTTCCAGGCGATGTCGTCCCAGCCTGATCCGTTTATTCCGCCGAAGATCAAGCCTCTGGACGATAACGAGCGCGCCATGGCTCGCGCGCTGTTCACCAGTCCGGCTGCGCCCTGCCTGAAATGCCATATGACCGGCAATGAAGCGCATGATAAGAACGCGATCGCGCCGAACTTCTTGCTGGCCCACGATCGTTTGCAGCCTGCTTGGACCGAACGCTGGATCATTGACCCCGCAAAAATAATTCCGGGTACCGCCATGCCTTCGGGTTTATTCCGCATGGAAGGCGACCATTGGGTGTTCTCCGGCCCTGTGCCGGCCACTGTGCAGCACTATCAGGGCGATCAGGCAGACTTGCTGGTCCGCTACATGTTCTCGCTTACGCCGCAGGAGCAAGCTGCGTTGGTGGGGAAGACTCCATCTTCGACCGGTGCGGGCGCGAAGCCCTCGGGCGGAGCGAGTGGCAAAGGCGCGACTGGCGGGAAGTAGCAACGCATCGCACGGTCTTGACTTGCAAAGAATTTGCGCCTCATTCAGCCGCAGAATTGTTAGAATAACCGCGCTTTGCTAAGGAGGATTTTCTTAAGATGAAAACCAAGTTTTTTTATCTAACACTGGCAGCCATGCTGGCGATTGCCGTCACAGGCTGTGGCAAGAAAGAAGACACGAATGAGCAGCCCGTGGCGAATTCGAACGCCAAGAAGGTAGTTGATACTTCGACTGTCGGTTCCGTTACCGGTAGCGTAACGCTCGACGGCAAGCCCGTGGCGTCCAAGCCTATCAACATGAGCGCCGAGCCGTATTGCCAGAAAGCGCATCCGAACCCGGTTGTGCCGCCGGAAGTGGTGGTAGACGACAAAGGAGACCTCGCCAACGTTGTGGTCTACGTGAAAGACGGTCTCGGCGACTATACCTTCGACACGCCGAAACAGCCTGTGACCTTGGATCAACAAGGTTGCATGTACGACCCTCACATCATCGCCTTAATGACCGGCCAGACCTTCGAGGTCAAGAACAACGACCAGACTACTCACAACATCCATCCAATGCCGAAGGACAATCGCGAGTGGAATAAGTCGCAGCCGCCTGGCGCAACGCCGATCGACGAAACTTTTGGTCGCGCCGAAGTGGCCATACCAGTGAAGTGCAACGTGCACCCTTGGATGAAGAGTTACATTTTCGTGTTCAAAAATCCCTACTACGCGATCACTTCGAAGGATGGCAAGTTTGAGTTGAAGGACCTGCCGCCCGGGACTTACACGATTGAGGCGTGGCACGAAAAGTACGGTGTCTCGGATCAAACGGTGACGATTGGCGCCAAGGAATCGAAGCCGCTCACTTTCACGTTTAAGTCTGCCGCGGCAGGAGACTAGCTGCTGGCGATCCGTTCGACGCCATTGTTAACCTGTGGCCGCGTAAGCGAGTTGGTTTCCACTTCCGCGGCCATATTCTCTAGATAGAGAACTTTTCAACCGGAAGGTCTGTTTGCTCGGTTCTAAGCTCTAGGAACAGCACTCACAATGCCGGAAACCGAAAAGCTTCACGGCGCCCACTGGTTTGCCGTCGCTACGGCATCAGTCACTGCGCTGTTATTGATGGCTGGCGCCCTGGTGACGAGCAACGATGCCGCCGACTCAGTTCCGGACTGGCCGCTCGCTTACGGTCGAATTATCCCTCCGCTTGTGGGAGGCATTCGCTACGAATTTGCTCACCGCGTTTTTGCCGCCACCGTCAGCATCCTCACGCTGATCCTCGCTTGCTGGCTCGCGCGAAGCGGCACACGCATCGCCCGCAGACTCGGTTGGACCGCGCTCGGCCTTGTCATAGCGCAGGCCCTTCTCGGTGCGCTGCGCGTGCTTCGTGGCCACCCCGCGATAACTGCGACCATGCACGCAACGCTCGCGCAGATTTTCTTCATCACCGTGGTCAGCTTGGCGCTCCTCACCAGCGCATGGTGGCAAAGTGACCTCGGACAACTGGACGATCGCGGCTCGCCACGCCTGCGTCCTCTTGCAGCCATCACTACCGCCGCCATTTTTGTGCAACTTATCCTAGGTGCGGGCTTCCGTCACGGAGCTTTTGGAATCTTGCCGCACCTCATCGGATTTGTCGTTGTCACATTCCTGATCATTTGGACCTGCCGCGCGGTACGTAAGCGCTTTGGGCAGGTTCGCGATCTTCGCCGCTGGGGCATCTTGCTGCAAGCCTTCCTCGGCACTCAAATTCTGCTCGGCGTTGCAGCGTATTGGGCGGTGGTACAGGCTATGCACGCTGTGCAGCCTTCCATGACCTACGTCGTTGTGACAGTCGCGCACGTCCTGGTTGGCGCATTGACGCTTGCTTCTAGCGTGCTCTTAACGCTATCTTGCTACCGTTTGATTCGTCCCAAGGCAGTCGTCGCATTAAGATCGGCCATGGATGCTACGCGCACAGGTGGTACTCGAGCCGAAAGTTCGAGGGCTTGATTTTATGAGCAGCACACGGACAGTCGCCATCAACGCTTTCGAAAAGCCGTGGGCTTATGTCGCGCTCACTAAGCCTGATGTCACTTTTCTGGTGGTGATAACCACGGTCGCTGGTTTCTACCTCGGTTCCGCCGGCACGATGGATTGGGCTCGGCTGACGCAAACGCTTGTCGGCACTTTGCTGGTTGCCGGGGGTACCGCTGCGCTGAATCAGTATGTGGAACGCGACATGGACGCCGTCATGCGCAGAACTGCCGCGCGCCCGCTGCCCGCCGGAACACTGAAGCCCAGCGAAGTTCTGCTGTTCGGCGTCGTCTCAATCGTCCTTGGCACAGCATGGCTGGCCCTCACAGTGAACGTACTCGCCGCAGCAATCGCTTTTGCCACCAGCGTGTCTTATCTTGGCCTATACACGCCGCTCAAGACGCGTACGACGCTCGCAACCGCTGTGGGAGCCATTCCTGGCGCGCTACCGCCGCTGATCGGCTGGGCGGCGGCCCGGGGCTCGCTTTCTGAGGGTGGCTGGATTCTTTTCGCAATTCTGTTCGTATGGCAGTTCCCGCACTTCATGGCTATCGCCTGGATGTACCGCGAAGATTACGCGCGCGCGGGAATTCAGATGTTGCCCGTGGTCGATCCCAAAGGCGACTCCACTTTTCACGTGATCGTCAGTTTTTCCGCCATCCTCGTGCCTGTAAGCCTGCTGCCTTCGGTGATGGGAATGGCCGGGATTCGTTATTTCTTCGGGGCTTTAATCCTCGGGATGATCTTGCTGCAAGTTTCCCTGTGGGCCAACCGCACGCGCACCAACGTCCGCGCGAAATGGTTGATGCATGCGACCGTTGCTCACATCCCGCTTCTTCTTTCGTGGATGATTTTCGATAAAATGGGCCGATGACCACAACAACTATGGGAACCGAAAGCACTACACCTAGAGCAAATTGGATTGAGCTTAGCCTCGTTTGCGCTTTGTTTGTCGCTTTAGCGCTTATCGGCATCATCTGGGAAATCACCAGCGGCCTGCTTACCAGCGGAATTGACGGCATTATGTTGCTGGCCATTTGCCTGATGATGGGCGGAATCTTCAGCCTTATGATTCTGATGATGGTGTACCAGGCAGGAGTGCTTCCTTTCTTCCGCGCCAAGCCCGCCGCGCAAACCGCGCCGAAAGCCGCTGCAACGCCAGCGCCTACCGCCACTAAGGCCGCAGCGTCAGTCCCGGCCACTTCGCCAGCTGCTGCTCCGCCGCTGCAGACTTCCCATCCGCCCGCCGCAGTCGAGCCGGGCTACCCTGAACCTGCGCCTGCGCCCAAACCCGCCGCGAAGCCTGCGCCTCCTGCGGCCGCGAAGCCTCAGGATAATTAAACGGCACCTGCTCTCAAAGTCGTGCGCACATGACAACTATCCCGCTCTCGTCTCTTCCGGCTGTCAACGCAACCCTGAACGGGGTTTGTACTTTCTTTCTGCTTGTTGGCTTGGCGTTCATTCGCAATGGAAAAATTCGCTGGCACCGCGCTTCCATGCTGTGCGCGTTCGCCTGCTCTATCTTTTTCCTGGGCTTCTACATTTATTTTCACGTGCACGCGGGCATCATCCGCTTCGGGGGCCAGGGCTGGATCCGGCCCGTGTACTTTACTCTTCTGGTATCGCACACTATCCTAGCCATAACCACGCTGCCGCTGGTGATCGTCACGCTCGCGTATGCCTTGACCGAGAGATTTAGCAGTCATCGCCGACTCGCGCATTGGACCTATCCCATCTGGCTCTACGTTTCGGTCACAGGCGTGATCATTTATTGGCTCTTGTACATCGCTTACAACCCCATCGGCGCTCCGGCCGTATCGCACGTGAGCCTGCCTCTCCTGTACGTCTTGCTGTAAACTGAACCTCGCATGCCCGAAACTGCAAAACCACAAACTTCCTTCGGAGGCCGCTGGGCTCTCGGAGTCCTTGCGATCGCGCTGCTATTTGTACTTATGCCGTTCTTGTTCTGGAATGCTACCTGGTTCGGACGTCCAATGAACGACGAACAAGTATCAAAGGCTCTGGCTGACCGCTCGCACCCGCGAGACATCCAGCATGCTTTGGCTCAGCTCGAAACACGCATAGAAACTCGCGACCCCTCCGTTCGCAAGTGGTATCCGCAAATCGTCCAGCTCGCGAACGATCCGGTGGACGAGATCCGCGTCACCGATGCGTGGGTGATGGGCCAGGACAATTCCTCTGAAGATTTTCACCACACGCTTTTGCAACTTCTCAGTGACCCCAATCCTATGGTCCGGCGCAACGCGGCGCTCTCGCTTGTGCGTTTCAAGGATGATTCCGGGCATGCGCAAATTGTTGACATGCTCAGGCCATTCGACCTGAACTCGCCAGTCGAGGGGAAACTTGATACTCGGCTGAAGCCCGGAGACGTGGTTAATCCGGGAACGATGGTGGCGCATGTCGAATCATCGGCAGGGAAGAGGGAAGTGCGCTCGAACGTTCCGGGCACGCTCGATCGCTGGCTTTCCGCAAACGGATCAAGCGTAACCGCGGGGCAGCCGATTCTGTCATTGTTGCCCAGCGAGAGCATGGTTTGGGAAGCACTGCGGGCGCTCTATCTAATCGGGAGTGCAGAAGATTTGCCTGACGTGGCGCGTTATGCGCGCGGCTTGGATGGAACGTCCTCGCAGATTACGCAGCAGGCTCAGGCTACGATAACCGCGATTCGCGGGCGCAGTCAGTCGAACTAATCTCTGGGTATTTCGCGCGTCATTTGTACTTCACCACGGCTTGGCCGTCCTGGATCTGAATGTCGCTGATGTCTGCCGGCAATTTCAGCTTCTCGCGGTTCTCCGGCGACGCCATCATTTTGTCCACAGCCGCTTGCAGAGTCGATTGCGGCAAGGGCAGCGAACCGAGTCTCCCCGCCACAGGCTCAAATTTTATGTAACCGTTATCCGAGGTCAGATGCCCGTCGAGTTCGAGCGATAGATCCTTCCCGTGGTAATCGAAAATCACGTAAGCCTTCACCAGGTCGCCGTCCATATCGACCTTGACGTCCTTCACCGTTGATTGCACTTGCTCTAACGTCGCCTGATCGCCGCCCGCCGCTAGTGCCGCCGCCGGGTCCGCATTGGGAACACCCGCGCTACCTGAAGGTTGCGCGCTAGCTGCAACTGCGGCCGGTAGTGCGGAAGCACCCGCACTCGGCTGCGCTTCGAGTTGTAGGTTCTGCGTCAAATAAGAATTGAGTTCGCTGCGGTCCAACTGAACTTGGCTCGGCTGGCCGGCGGCCTTTGCCTGATCGGCGGCCTGGAACTTCTGCTCCGCTCTGGCTGCCGCGTTGGAATCGTACGGAATGTTCGGAGGCGGCGATTTACGTAAAATCAGGATCAGCGTGAACACGAGTGCCGCAAGACTGGACCACTTCAAAAACTGATACAGTTTCTTATAGAGTCCTGGTTCCACCCGATGGCCTCCACCTGCCACAAGCTTAGCAGTCGAAGTCAAACTGGAAATTCGAGCGATGATTTCCGTACCTAATCGCCACTTGTCCCGAAGGCCAGGTTAGGTGAAGTTCTGCGGCTTGTCGCCGCTATTTGCTTGTCCGCCGTTTTTTCCGCAGGCAGTGCGCGTAATACAGAATCCCCGCCACCGACTTGGCGTCGCGAATCTTTCCCGCGCGTATCCAATCTTCAATTTCGCTCAAACTGAAAACCCGCAGCTCGATTTTCTCGTCAGCTTCGGGATGCGCCTTCCCCAATGTCAATCCCTCTGCCAGAAAAATCACCATGTTCTCGCTAACAAATCCAGGGGTCGGGAACAGGTCGAGCAGCTTTCGCATCCTCCGAGCCGTATACCCGGTTTCTTCCTGCAACTCGCGATGCGCGCCTTTCTCAAAACTCTCGCCACGATCCTTGCTTCCTGCTACGAGTTCCCAAAGGTATTGGCGCACGGAATGCCGGTATTGCCGGATCATCAGGATGCGCCCATCGGCAAATACTGGCAGCACGACCACTGAACCCCGATGTGTGACGATCTCACGCGTCGCTTCCACTCTTCCTGGCTCGAGCACTCTTTCCCGCCGAACTCCGAACACGCGTCCCTTGAAAACAACTTCGCTGCTCAGAACTTTTGCCATCGCTTTTCGTTTGGTCATGCAATCTCCCGGCCTGGAAACATGTCTTCGCTATTCTACAGTCGCACTGTTCCGTCGACTTGGTGAGCGTTTTCTTGCCGCGCCTGTTCCGGTTGCATATACTGACGCAGCGAATCATGCCCATCAATACAATCATCGTCGACGATGAGCGCCCCGCGCGCGACGAGCTTATCTATCTCCTGAAAGGTTTCCCGGAAATAAGCGTAATCGCCCAAGGGAAAAACGGACTCGAAGCCGTCGCGCTCATCAAGGAGCACGAGCCCGACCTCGTATTTCTAGACGTTCAGATGCCCGGGCTCGACGGCTTTGGCGTAATCAAAAAGCTGGTCGAGCGCAAGCTGCGCATCCCTCAGATTGTCTTCGCCACGGCCTTCGACAATTATGCCATCCAGGCTTTCGAAGTGAACGCGGTTGACTACGTTCTGAAGCCGTTCGACAAATCCCGCATCGCGAGAGCCGTCCAGCGCGCGAAAAAAATGGTGGAAGCGCAAACCTCGCCCGTCGAAAGGCTGGAAAACTTAGTCGGTCAGTTGTCTGCGCCGCCCCCAAAAGCCGCCCAGCCCGCAAAGCTGCTCGTGAAATCTCAAGCGCGCATGTTTCTGGTGGACGCAGAAGACATGATTTACGCGTCGATCCAGGACGGCACGATCACCATTTTCGCCCGAGATTTTGAAGGTGTATCTAACTATCGCACCATTGAAGAGTTAGGCGCCTCGCTGGATTCCGACCGCTTTTGGCGCCCGCACCGCTCTTACCTGGTGAACATCAATCACATTAAGGAAGTTGTCCCGTGGTTCAAGTCAAGTTACATGCTAAAAATGAACGACAAGCGTGCCAGCGAAATCCCCGTTTCGCGCGCCCAGACGAAACGTCTCCGCGAATTGTTAAAACTATAGGAGTATCTGCCAGATGAAATTCTCAATTTCCGCTTTGCCGCTTCGAGCGCCTGGGTGCAATGCGCTGTTTTTCAAACTGTTCGCCGCGGTTCTAGTATTCGCCTGCCCCTTCGCGCCCCTCGCATCCGCGCAAGCAACTGGCGGCTCGATTATCGGCAAAGTTTCCGAGTGGCATGGAGGTCCGCTGGCAGGCGCACGCATCACTGTTACGAATACACAGACTCACGCCGCGACCAGCGTTGCTACGGACGTGAATGGCGAATTCACGGCTGAAAACCTGCCTGCTGGAGACTATAAAGTCACGATAGCGGCTAGCGGCCTCGTGCCCGAAGACAAAATCGTCAAGGTTAAGTCCGGTCACAAGTCGAAATTGAGCGCCACCATCAAGCCACCAGCGCCACCGACGCCGAAGTGAACGCAGGCGGGGATTCCTCTGCCGCGCTACTGCATGACAAATTAAGCGCCCAACATTTCGATGTGTCGAGCGGTTGTGCTAGCATCACCACGGCACTTTTTATATGGATTTTTCATTCAGCAGCGACCAAATGTTGATCCGCGACACCGTCCGCAAGTTTATGGAGACGGAAATGCGCCCCATCCTGCGCGAATACGAGCGCGAGGAAAAGTTTCCGACCGAACAGCTTCGCAAACTTGGCGAGCTCGGCTGCTGCGGCATGCTCGTCCCCGAAGAGTGGGGCGGCGCGGGAACTGATACAATCAGCTACGTCCTGATGCTCGAAGAAGTCGCGCGCGTGTGCGCATCTACGGCCGTAGCGCTAAGCGTGACGAATTCCGTCGTCGGCCTGCCCGTCTGGAAATTTGGCAGCGAAGCGCAAAAGAAAAAATATCTCACGCCTCTTTCCCGCGGTGAAATTCTTGGCGCATTTTGTCTCACCGAGCCGCAAGCTGGTTCGGACGCCGCCGGAATACAAACCCGCGCCGTACGAGACGGCGACTCTTACATTTTAAACGGCACCAAAGCCTGGGTCACCAACGGCGGCGTCTCCGGCGTGTATCTGGTCTTCGCGAAAACCGATCCGGAAGCCGGCGCGCGCGGAGTCACCGCATTCTTGGTCGAGCCATCTTTCCCCGGGTTTCGCGTCAGCCGCTACGAAGAAAAAATGGGCCTGCACCTTTCACGGTCGGCGGAAATAGTGTTCGATAACTGCCGCGTGCCGGTCGAAAATCGTCTTGGTGAAGAAGGACAGGGACTCAGGATCGCCCTCGAATCGCTCGACGGCGGCCGCGTGGGCATCGCTGCTCAGGCGCTCGGTCTGGCGCAAGGCACCATGGAGGCCGCTGCGCGTTATGCCAAGCAACGCCGCACCTTCGGAAAGCCCATCGCTGAATATCAAGCCATTCAGTGGATGCTCGCGGACATGCAAACCGAAATTGAAGCAGGTCGCGCGCTCACGCACTACGCAGCTTTTATGCGTGACAAAGACTCGCGCGAACCCGGCTCTCGCCGTCTAGGCTCCCATGCTTCGCGCGCGAAATTGTATTCGAGCGAAATGGCCAATCGCGTCGCGTACCGCGCCGTCCAGATTCACGGCAGCGTGGGGTATTCGCGCGAGACGGACGTCGAGCGCTATTATCGTGACGCGCGAGTGCTCACTATTTACGAAGGCACCAGCGAGATGCAACGCATCGTGATCGCGCGCGATTTATTGCGCAACGCGCCCGCCCGCGCCGGATCGCGCGCCGCAGGAGCACATCAGGTTGGCTAGTTCGGCCCAGTTTCAGCGAGCGTAACTCGGAGAAGCTTCGATCATATGGACGAGCAAGTTATTCCCGTTCTTCACGTGGCCAATGCGGCGAAGGCCGCAGCTTGGTACACAAGGCTCGACTTTCACCAGGAATGGGAGCACCGCTTCGAGCCGCATCTTCCCGCTTTTGTTTCCATCGCCAGAGGCATGGTGCGAATATTTCTCTCCGAGCATAAGGGGGACGCGCGTCCTGATACGCTCGTCTACCTTTGGGTCCGCGACGTCGCCTCGATTGCGAAAGACTTTCAAGTCAAAGTTAGTGAGCAGCCATGGGCTCGCGAAATCGAACTCCGAGACCTGGACGGCAACCGGCTACGTATCGGAACAGCCAAAGCATGACGAAACTGAAACGAGTTCTCAGCGGCATGCGCCCTACCGGACGTTTACATCTCGGCCATTTTTTCGGCGCCCTCTCGAACTGGCTGAAGCTTCAGGAAGAATACGAATGTTTTTTCTTCGTGGCCGATTGGCACGCCCTCACCACGCATTACGAAGATACATCGTCCATCGCCGAAAACACTTTGCAGGTCGCAATGGATTGGCTCGCGGTCGGCCTTGATCCCGCGAAGTCCACGTTGTTCGTTCAATCGCAGGTCCTCGAGCACGCCGAGCTACACGTCCTGCTTTCCATGATCACGCCGCTGAGCTGGCTCGAGCGTGTCCCTACCTACAAAGAACAAATTGAAAATCTCAAGGACCGCGACCTGGGCACCTACGGCTTCCTCGGCTACCCCCTCCTCCAATCCGCCGACATCGTCATGTACGGTGAACCGAAGCAAGAATTGCTCGTCCCCGTGGGCGAAGATCAAGCCCCGCATGTTGAACTCACTCGCGAAATCGTCCGCCGCTTCAACGCCAATTTTGGATTAGAGATCTCTGAGGGTTTCTTTCACGACAAAGGCGCTCTGGCACATTTCTTTGACCGGAGCCCTCACGTGAGGCGTGAATCGTACGATTCTTACGACACTGTTTTTCGTCGGTCCGTTCACATCGCTGCGATGGCAGACGCGCATGAGTCTGGGATTTCCAACTTTCTCGATGCCATGGGAAAGTATCGCCGGTTCTTTAGCCACGAAGAGGTTCTTCGAGAACCGGTCTACTTGCCCACCGAAACCCCGCGCCTGCCCGGTCTCGACGGCCGTCGCATGGCGAAAAGTTACGGCAACGCCATCTGGCTGAGCGATCCCCCCACCGAGATTCGTACCAAAGTTCTAAAGCACATGATGACCGACCCGCAACGCGTCCGCCGTACGGATCCGGGCCGCCCGGAAGTCTGCCCCGTCTTCGCCTATCACAAATTATTCTCGCCGCCCGACGTAATCGCCTGGTCCGACCAAGGTTGCCGCACCGCGGGCATCGGCTGCGTGGAATGCAAGAACGCCATGGCCGACAATCTCGTCAAATGGATCGAGCCGATTCAGGCACGCCGGAGAGAATTTGAAGCGCATCCGCACCAGGTTTGGGATATCCTCGATGCCGGCTCGGACCAGGCGCGCAAAGCCGCCAAGCGCACCATGAAGCGCGTGCGTAACGCCATCTTCAAATGGGAAGATGCGCGCAACCCCGCTGGCGCGTAGCTCGCGTTCGCCGGACGGAAGTTAAGAAACGCTGTCATCCCGAGTCCGCCGCGGCGGACGAGGGATCTGCTTTTATCTTTAAGTTCGACTAAGGCAGGTGGAATGGCGTCACCCTATCGCATTAATTTGCCGGTATACGAAGGCCCGCTCGACCTTCTGCTCGATTTAATTCGCAAGCAGGAGATGGACATCCACAATATTCCCATCGCGAAAGTCACCGAACAATATCTCGATTACCTCCATCAGCTCGAAAAGCTCGACGTCAACGTCTCCGCCGATTTTATTTACATGGCCGCTTCGTTGATTCACATCAAATCGAAAATGCTGCTGCCTCCCGATCCGCTCGCCGGGCCGGAAGAACAAGACCCGCGCGACGAACTCGTTCACCGCCTCCTCGAACACGAAAAATTCAAGAACGCCGCCCAACTTCTCTACCAGAAGCAGCAGGTAGAGGACCACGTTTGGTCGCATCCCGACCGCTCCCTCTACACCGGCGACGAAGTTCAGGGCGAATTGGTCATTTCGCTAGTGGATTTGGTGAAGACCTTTCAGCAAATCCTCGAACGCAAGAAAGACATCAAGAAATTTGAATTGCACCATGAAACCGTAACCATCGCGCAAATGATGGACCGTCTCCGCCTGCGCCTGGCCGGAAACGAAGAGCCCATTTCGCTGATCGATTTCTTCGAAACCTGCGAGACGCGCCACGCCATGATCGTCGCTTTGCTCGCCGTCCTCGAAATGGTGCGGATGCAGGCGGTGATGCTCGTTCAGTCCGAACTCTTTTCCGACATTCGTTTGCGCAAACACAAAATGTTCGACGCCGTATTCGCCGGCCCCGATGCCATGTCACAAATCGAGGAGCAATATCTGTGACCATGACGCCACAAGAACTCCAGGCTTCACTCGAAGCCATCATTTATGCAGCGGACGAACCCGCCACGCTCGACCAAATTGCCAAAGCGCTGGGGGTGGAAAAAGCGGAAGCTCGCGCGGGACTCGACCTCCTCGTCGCCGCATATCAAACCGACGATCACGGGATCGAAGTGCGCAAAGTCGCCGGAGGCTGGAAGTTTTACACCAAAGCCCAGCATCACGACTCCGTCCGCAAATTCATCAAGAGTTTGCAGCCGCCGCTGCGCCTCACCATGCCCGCGCTGGAAACTCTCGCAGTCATTGCTTACAAACAGCCCGCTACAATTCCGGAGATTAACGAAATTCGCGGAGTGAATGTGGGTGGCGTAATCAAAACGCTTCTCGAAAAACGACTGATTACCACGGCGGGCCGCAAAGAGGTTATCGGCAGGCCGATTCTTTATCGCACGTCGAAACAATTCCTCATGCGCTTCGGCCTTTTCGATTTGGACGAGCTTCCCAGCTTGAAGGAATTCGAAGCCCTCGCTCAAGCCGCCCTCGGTGACGACACGGGTATCGCGCCCACGGAGCCCGAAGACCCCACTGTCGCCCCCGAAGCGTCCGCCGAATCTGTGCCGAGCACTGAATCAGAGAACGGCGGCACACCAGACGCTCTTGCTGAACCGGATGCTAACATTGACGAAGGTTCCGCAGACGCGACCGACAACGCCCGCGCGGCCGTCGCCTCCGCGGGCAAAAGTTCATCCGAGCAGGGAACTTAACTCGAAAAATGTAACTTCTCGTTCCGTGCTAATCTGTACTGTCGCTTTGCGCTGAATTCCATGCTTGAAAGACTCCAAAAAATTATTGCGCGCGCGGGAATTGCCTCCAGACGGCACGCCGAGGAGCTTATCTCCTCCGGAATGGTGACCGTCAACGGACGCACGATAACCGAGATGGGCACGAAGGCCGATGAATCGCGCGACCATATCAAAGTAAATGGCAGGCTCCTGCGTCCGGAAAAGGAGCGTATTTATCTTCTGTTGAACAAGCCTCCGGAGATCGTTTCTACCATGAGCGACCCGGAAGGCCGGCGTGCGCTCAGCGATCTGCTCCACGGAGTCACCCAACGCGTGTTTCCGGTCGGGCGGCTCGAATATCACGCCATGGGCCTCGTTTTCTTAACCAACGACGGAGACTTGGCCAACCTGATGTTGAAGGCGAACCTGCCGCAGACCTATAACCTGAAACTGAAAACTCTCCTCACCTTTGAAGAAATTGAAAACTTTTCTCGCGTGACTGGAGCGCACATCACGCGCATCAAAGGCAAAGACGCTCCGTGGTACGAAGTGACTCTTTCCGAGACGCGAAGCGACGCGCTGCGCAATCGGCTTTTTCAAACGGGACACGCGGTCGAAAAGACTAAGCGTGTTGCAATCGGAAATCTGGCGCTCGAGTCGCTTGCCCCGGGTCACCATCGCGGCCTCTCAGATGCCGAAGTCGCAACTCTGTTGCGCTCCGTGCAGCCGAAGCCAGGCGTCGTAACGCCGCGCCGCATGCGTGTCAAGCGCCGCCCCTTCACACCGAAACCAAAACCAGGCCGCAAATCTCCAAAGTCATTCGTAGCGACGCAGCACGCCGCGACCGCCGTCGCCCAACCAAGTAACGGATCAAAGATTTACTCGCCACCGTCGGCTCAAGTCGTTTCCAGGCCTCGTGCGCAGGCTCCTCCGCCGCGAAGTCGCACGAAACCTCGACAGCATGGCGAACATCCGAAGCGCCGATCTCATTCTCGGCCGGAGAAAGACCTCTGAGGCCTGTCTACGCATGAGCAACTTCATTTACGAACTCGTTCCGCCCTACATCCGCGAAATTGCGCCTTACGTGCCCGGGAAACCAATCGAGGAGGTGGAGCGCGAATTGAACATGCACGCTATCAAACTCGCGTCCAATGAAAATCCGCTCGGCCCTTCGCCCCTCGCGGTCGAAGCTGCGCGAAAAGCGCTCGCTCTATCTAATCGTTATCCGGATGGCAGCGGCTTCTATCTTCGCGAGGCGTTGGCGAAAAAGCACGTCATTCCTGCAGAAAACATAATCCTCGGTGGCGGCTCGACGGAATTGATAGACCTTTCCGCACGGATGGCTTTGGTTCCCGGAGATTGCGGCGTCACCTCCTACGGATCTTTTCCGCTGTACTACATCGCAATTCGCGCAACCGGGGCGAGCTATCTAGACATTCCCATGCGCGATTATCATTTCGACCTGGAAGCGATCGCTCGCGATTTGCCCGAAGAAACCAAGCTTGTTTTTCTGGCCAATCCGAACAATCCCACCGGCACGATGTTTAGCGCCGACAACCTCGATGCTTTTCTTGCGCGAATGCCGGAACACATTCTCGTCGTGCTTGACGAGGCATATTGCGATTACGTCGACGATCCGAACTACTCGCGCGCGATAGACCTCGTTCGTGGAGGCCGTAATCTGCTGGTATTGCGTACCTTTTCGAAGGTGTATGGTCTGGCGGGACTTCGCATTGGTTACGGCATCGGCCCCGCTGCGCTCCTCGCGGAAATGAACAAGATTCGCGGGCCTTTTAATACTTCCGGTGTGGCTCAGGCAGCAGGCTTGGCTGCCTTGGACGATGCGGAACATGTTCGGCGTTCGGTGGAATCGAATCGCGCGGGACTTAAGCAACTGACAGCCGGGTTAGGGAACCTCGGAATTAAGTTTGTTCCTTCGGTCGCAAATTTTCTTCTTGTAATTTTCGGAACGGACACCGAACCGCTCGTCGAGGACCTGCTCAAGCACGGGGTGATTGTAAGGCCTATGCGCTGGATGGGCTTTCCTACCGCGTTTCGCGTGACCGTGGGCACCCATGAAGAGAACGAGAAATTCCTTCGCGCACTTGCGGATGTACAGGCATCACCTTCCCGCAAGTCGGCAGCGCACGTCCGAACAATCGTTGAGGGTGACACCCAGGGAATTTGATGGCTGATTCCTCAGATAAGTCCACCCACGCTTTCCCTTCAGATCCAAACTGCGACCGCCCCGGCATCTCCGAGCCCGACGCCATCACGAAAATCCTCAAGTCCAGCAAAACAATCGCCGTCGTCGGCCTGTCCAATAAACGCATGCGCCCAAGTTACGGCGTGGCCCAATATCTGCAATCCACCGCCTACCGGATCGTTCCAGTAAACCCGAACGAAACCGAAGTGCTCGGCGAGAAATCTTACGCCCGGTTGCAGGATGTTCCGCTACCGGTCGATATTGTGGACATATTCCGGCGCTCGGAATTCGTGCCCGAAATCGTGGACGCGGCGATTGAAATTGGCGCACGTTGCGTCTGGATGCAGGAGGGAGTACTTCACGCCGAAGCCGCCGAACGCGCTCGGCGCGCCGGAATGTTAGCGGTCATGAACTTGTGCATTTTGAAGGAGCACATCAGGCGGGCGCGCGAGCTTCAGCAATCCACGAAATCTTCCTAGTTCAAACCGTAAACCAGAAGGCTGCGCTTTCCAGGTTCCGTCACCGCGACGAACCGCCCATCCGGCGAAATCTCGTAGTCGTGAAATTCGAGATCGTGCAGGAGTGGTTCGAATTGACCGTCATACAAGCCTACCCAGGTCAGCCTAGCGGATTTCAGCGGATCGCCGCGCTTCAGCAGAACGCGTTTTTCATCATGGGCCCATTGGAATTGGCCGATGGCGACTCTAACCTGAACAGGCTTGCCGGCAGGGTTGGTGATGTCCCGGACTTCGAGAGTGTCACCGTCGCGGAAGTACCCGACTTTACTGGCTGATGGCGAAAGCGCAAAGTCGCCCGCATATTGTTCGATAGGCATTATCGGAGTACGCGTTTCCTTCACCAGATCCAGGCGCACGAGCATGGGCGGACTCAAGACCTTCATGCTTTCCTCAATAGCGAACGCCTGATTATTCTTGGTGTCCCACGAAAGGGCTGCAAACGCATGCCCCTGGAAAAGTGGTTTGCTTTTTCCGTCGGCGGGCCGCAGCAAATTCAGCTCGCTGAAATCTCCGCCTGTTTTTGTGACATACACCAGAGTCGAGCCGTCTGCGAGCCATGCGCCGTTGTACCCGTCGTTGAGCAGTCCGTCCTTCAGTCCTTGAATGGGAATCTGATGGCCTTCAGCGTCCATCAGATAAATTGCTACTATCCCGCGCACTGGCTGCTGTTCGTCCAGTTGTTGATCGACCGTCCCTTTAGGCTGCGTCATCTCCGCGGTTTGCATCATCACGGCGATGCGGCGCCCGTCCGGCGACCAGGCGAACGATTGCACCTGATAATTCAGCATCGGATCGGCGAAAAGTTTTTCTCCGTCGGCGATCTTCTTCTGTTTTCCGTCGGCAGAAGAAATGTACAGATCGTCGCGCTCCAGCCGAACCTTCTTAACCCTGCGCATGTGCTGGACGGAATAGACAATGCGATTGTCACTGGCGATGGCGAATGCCTGAACGTCTTCGTCAATTTTAACCAGCGATTTGCCCTGAGCGTGGAAGGGCAACGGTACACATAACGTTAACGCTAGTACAAGAAATAGGGAAAGAAGAACTCTTCCCTCCTGCGGCGCGCCGTTGTTTCTTCTCTCACTCATAATTATTCCTTGCCGCCGGAAGGCTTGGTCTTGATGCGTCGAATTTCCTCAATCCGTTGCCGGATGCGCGCTTCAAATCCTTGATCGGTTGGACGGTAGTACACGCGGTCGGCGAGGCTCTCCGGCAGGCAAGTCATGTCCGTAACTTTTTCCTCCGCGTTGTGTGCATACTGATAGCCTTTGCCGTAGCCGATATGCTTCATCAGGCCGGTGACTGCGTTGCGCAGGTGCAACGGCACCGGTTCAGCCATAGTCTTCTGCAGATCCTCTTGAACGTCGCCGTACGCTCTATACACAGAATTTGATTTCGGCGCGAGCGCCAGGTACACAGCCGCTTGCGCCAGCGCGAGGTTTCCTTCCGGCGGCCCAAGAAACTCGAAGGCCTGCATCGCGGCAAGCGCCACTTGAACTGCGTGCGGTTCGGCGAGCCCAATGTCTTCGTTGGCCATGCGAACCAGGCGTCGGGCGACATAAAGCGGGTCCTCGCCCGATTCGAGCATGCGCGCCAGCCAGTAAAGGGAAGCGTCAGCGTCAGAATTCCGTACCGACTTGTGAAGCGCGGAGATCAGATTGAAATGCTCTTCACCGGATTTGTCGTACGGCAGAAGTTTTTTCTGCAAGACATCTTCGAGTCGCGTTTGCGATAAAACCCGGCGTGAATCCGTGTCCGGAATAGTGCCCATCACGAGCGCTTCAAGCGTGTTGTATGCGGAACGGGCGTCACCATTGGCGAGGATCGCAATCCGATCGAGAATATCGTCTGCCGCTTCGACGCGTTCCTTACCCAAGCCGCGAATGGTATCGGCCAGCGCGCGCCGCAGGAGTCCGACGATTTGGTCTTTCGTCAGCGCGTGCATTACGTAAACCCGCATCCGCGAAAGAAGCGGCGCGATCACCTCGAACGACGGATTCTCGGTGGTGGCGCCAATGAGCAGGATATTTCCGGCTTCGACGTGAGGAAGGAAGGCGTCCTGTTGGGCGCGGTTGAAGCGATGCACTTCGTCCACGAAAACAATCGTGCGCATGCCGTAGCGGCGAGCGCCTTCCGCTTTGGCCATCACTTCCTTAATTTCTTTTATGCCCGCGAGCACGGCGCTGAAGGGAATGAATTCCGACCGCGTGCTCTTGGCAATAATTCGCGCGAGCGTAGTCTTTCCGCAGCCCGGAGGACCCCAGAGCAGCATCGAGCTCAGATCGTCGCGCTCGATCTGGGTGCGCAGCGGTTTGCCTGGGCCAAGAAGATCTTCCTGGCCGATGAACTCGTCCAGAGTTCGCGGACGCATGCGGTCCGCAAGGGGACGCCCTGCCTGCGATTCCGCTTCGGGCTCGAGAGTTTGAAAGAGTCCCATGCGATTTATGCGCCTCGCCTCTGACGCGCTGCCTCGAACAAAATCACGGATGCAGCAACGCCTGCGTTGAGCGACTCCACGTCTTCGTTCATCGCGATCGAGATCCAATCGGCGGCGGCGTGCTCCACTTCGCTAGGCAAGCCCGCACCTTCGTTGCCGATGAAAACTGCGCAAGGACCGCGCAGGTCAGGTATCGCAGCTCCCGTGTCTGCCGTGGTCGTGGCGGTTGGCCTGGTCCCGGCGGCCAGAATGCTCACGCCCGCCACGCGCAGCTGCGCGAGAAAAATAGGAATCGCCATGCCTCGAAGGAGCGGCAAGCGCATCGCTGAACCCGCCGACGCCCGCAGCGCTTTGGGTGACCACGGATCAGCGGTGCCGCGCGTAGCGACTACTCCCGAAGCTCCGAAAGCTTCAGCTGAACGCAGAATCGTGCCGACGTTGCCCGGGTCCTGAACCGCGGCCATCACGACGATCAGCGGGGAGTCAGCGGAAAAAGCTCCCGCGGAATTTGGCTGCCCGCGCATTACATCATCAAAACTCCACTTGGGTTGGCGAAACAGAGCAGCGACGCCCTGAGGAGTTTCTGTGCCGGCGACGCTTTCGAAGAGCCTGTCGGTGGTGCGGAAAATCCGCGAGCGCGGTATGCCGGAGTCACTCTCACTGGCGACTTGAAGTATCCGTTCCAAGTGACGCTCGCCCGCTTCGCTTACCAACAGAGCTTCGGTCTCAAGTCCGGAACGAACGCCTTCTTCTGCGAGTTTCGGCCCTTCGGCGGCAATCGGCTCGTCCTCAGCTGGGCCCGTACCGCGCAAGGAGGCGCGAAATTGTTTCAGCCATTTGTTGTCACGGCTGGTGATGGAGTCAGCGTTCCCAGCGCGGGCGTTGCTGGTGGAACCGCTCCCTCGCTCACGCATTGGCCCGCCCTCGGGCGCAACCTGCGTTCTCTTGTCGGAAGGAAACTGTGGCGCCATGGAATAAGCGTAACAAACGGCTGAGCTTGCGTAAACCTGCTGGAGCCTTGTGAGATCGCGGCGGAGTATCTTGCCGTGGGCAGGTTCTAGGTTGGAATGAAAGTGTTACGACAGCTCTATGATGAGTGGATTAGTATCGGCAGAACCGCCTTGTGATTCGGATTTGACCTATGACGGCGAGCACAAGTGCGGCTATATTGTTCGCCTATGTTGGCTACGCAACCGCCCACCGAGCCCACGCAGTCTACAAACAGCCTTAATGCAAAACCGCAAGTCGAACGGCTAATGTGTTTGGATATTTTTCGCGGGCTCATGGTTGCGGGCATGATCATCGTTGACAACCCGGGCAGCGACGAAAAGGCCTACTGGGCCATTAAACACGCGGATTGGAACGGCTGGACCCCCGCTGACTTCATCTTTCCTGCTTTCTTGTTCCTGGTCGGCGTTTCCATCGTGCTCTCATTCTCGGCACGGCTTCGGAGAGGTGAATCCCGAAGCCAGATACTGCTGCACGCATTCAAACGAAGTCTGATTCTCATTGCCGTGGGACTCTTTGTGAACGCATCTCCGATTATTGGTCTGGATGTGCATGCGTGGCGTTTGGAGGGAGTTACGCAGCGAATTGCGCTTTGTTACTTCGTTGCGGCCATTCTTGTACTGTGGTCCGACTTTCGCGGACAACTCATCGCCATCGCCGTTTGTTTAGTGGGGTATTGGGCGCTGCTGCGTTTCGTGCCTGTACCTGGTCTGGGAGTTCCTGGTCGCGATATACCGTTCATGGATCCGGATAAAAACATCGCCGCGTGGCTCGATCGCAAGCTGTTCATGGGACATCTCTTTGAGGGAACGCGAGATCCGGAAGGAATAATCAGCACCATCCCTGCAATTGCTACAACGCTGATCGGTGTGCTTACCGGCTACTGGCTGCGCTCAAATCGGACGCGCGGCACAATTGCAGCCCGTATGCTGCTTTTCGGCATTCTCGGCTTGGCTGCCGGCGAGATCTGGAACTTGTGGTTTCCGATCAACAAAAATCTTTGGACTAGTTCGTTCGTCCTCTTTACCGGCGGCTTCGCTCTCATTTTCCTTGCTTTTCTGTATTGGATACTGGAAATCAAACGATGGCGCGGCGCGTGGACAATGCCGGTCCTGGTCTTCGGCATGAATGCGATCGCAGGATTCGTCGCGGATTCCTTCGTCTACGGACCCGGCTACAGCTTTACGGTAAAAGGGGCGAATGGATCTGCCATCGCGTGGCACGACGCAGCTCAAGCTCGTTTGGAATCATTCGGCGCGAACCCGGCCAACGCCTCTCTGTTATATTCCTTGGCTGCGCTCTTATTCTGCTGGCTTTTGCTGTTGCCACTCTGGCGAAAAAAACTCTTCATCAAGGTATAAGCAGCATCGGGCGGTTGTCGGAAACTGGCACGCTGCTTAGAATTGGTCGCACGAAGCGCGCCTCTTGACGCCCAGTTTCCAGGTCGTTCCAAATGGCGGCGGCTTGATTGCTCTGGCGTGGCTGTGGTAGTTTTCCAAAGAATTAAGGCGTAACCCGCGAGTGAACATTGCCCGTCGAAGTTCTTAAAATATCTTCCAAAGCGCCCGAAAGCGATGTGGTGGACTACGCCGCCGGATTTATCAGACGCGGCGAAGTCGTCGGGATTCCCACAGACACTTTCTACGGGCTTTCGGCCGACCCGTTTAATCTGGCGGCGATTGAAGCTGTCTTCCAGGCGAAAGGGCGGCCGGAAACGAAGGCGCTTCCGATCCTCGTAAGTTCGATCGAGCAAGCGGTAACGATGATGCGGGATGTTCCGGACATTTTTCTGCTCCTCGCGCACAAATTCTGGCCGGGCGCGCTGACGCTGGTGGTAGAAGCGACGCATCGGCTGCCGCTGAAAGTCACAGGGAACAGCGGACGCGTGGCATTGCGCTGGGCGAACTCGCCGATTCCAACCGCGATCATTGAGGCTGCCGGCGGTCCGATCACCGGCACGAGCGCAAATCTCTCGGGGTTTCCTTCCTGCACGAACGCGGGGCAAATCGTGAAGCAGTTGGGAAACCGTTTGCCGCTGATTCTCGACGCGGGCGACACTGGGGCGGTGATGGCTTCGACAATTGTGCGGATCGATGGAAATAATTGGACCCTGGTACGCGAGGGTGCGCTGCCTGAAGAAGAAATTCTGAGAGCGCTGAAGAGCGGTCCGGCTGCGTAGAATGGATCTAATCAGGAGTTCGTCGATCCTGTCTGAGGAATCAAAAGCGCCGGCGAGGCGCCGGCGCTAGAAAACACGGCCTACTGCAATCTTGCTGTAACAAGAAATTCGTAGTCGCCGCCGGGCGGGATCACGATATCCGTGAGTCTTGTGCGGTGCACGCAGACGTTATCCGGATACCACAGGTTGATGTAAGGCTCGTCTTCCGCCACGATTTTCTGAATCTGCCACAGGATCGCTTTCCTTTTCTCCTGATTCATTTCGACGCGAGCGCTGTCGAGCAGGGCATCCAGCGCCGGGTTTCGATAGCGTCCTCGGTTCGCGCCATCGGGCGGGATTTTCCCGGAACCGAAGACGTACTCGAAGATGTCGGGATCGTTGTTGGCTCCCACCCAGCGCAGAGTGTAGAGCTGAAAGCTCCCGCGCGAGATATCCGAAAAAAAAGTGGCGAACTCGAGCGGACGTAAGTCCAGCGCGACTCCCACACGCCTCCACTGATCCGCAATCGCCGCGCTGGTCAAGCGCACGGATTCATCGGTTGAAGTTTTCAGCGCGAGATGAAAACGCATGCCGTCCGCGCCGCGAGGGAATCCGGCAGAATCGAGGAGGCGTTCGGCGCGCGCGGGATCGTAGTTGTATTGCGCGACGTCCGGGTCGAAGGCCCAATGGTTGGGCGGCAGCAGGCTAGTGGCTAAGCGCGCTTGCCCGCGAAGCAAATATTTGACCAGCGATTCGCGATCGGTGGCATAAGCGAGAGCTTGCGGCACTTCACGACGCGAAAGAATGGGATCTTCGAAATTGAATGAAATGTAGGCGAGTGGAGTGCCCGGCTGTTCTTCCACCGCGAGCCCGGGGAGCTTGGCCAAGGTAGCCGACATATCGGGCGTTAGAGAGTTGATTTCGACGTCGGCCGAGCCTTTGCGCAATTCGAGGGCGCGAACGATGGCGTCCGGAACGATCCGAAAACGCACGCGCTGGATTTTCGGGGCTCCGCCAAAATAATCAGGATTGCGTTCGAGCGCAATTTCCTCATCTCGAATCGCGCTGACGAAGCGAAACGGCCCGCTCCCTATGGGCCGCTGCGAAAGCCCTGCATCGGAATCGCGCGGGACGATGCCGACACTGGGCCGCGTGAGCCCGAAAAGAAATGACGCGTAGGGCTCGCGCAAGTGGAACACGAACGTGTAAGCGTCGGGGGCTTCGGTCGAAGTCACTAGCCTGAATGCGCCGCGTTTGGGAGTTTTCACCGAGCCGCTGATAATGGAATCGAACGTAAACTTCACGTCCGCGGAGGTGAGCTCGCGGCCGTCGTGGAACTTTACGCCCGGGCGAAGATGGAAAACATAGGTGAGCGGGTCGGGCGTTTCCCAGCGCTCGGCTAAATCCGGTATTACATTCATCTGCGCGTCGTGCGCCACCAGGCTCGAAAAAATCAGGCCGTCGAGGTGAGCCGAATAAGCGTCCGCACCAATGCGAGGATCGAGGTTGGTGGGCGCGGACTCGATAAGGAAAGTTAACGTGTTCGGGTCAGCCGTAGGATGAAAATAGGAGCACCCGACTGGAGCGATGAGAGCCGTTAGCGCGAGTGCAAGTATGCGGTAACGAAATTTAGCGCGCGCGTCCATGCACCAGCTTCCCAAGGACGGCGGGATGATTTGCACCCGTCGCGGAAGGCAAATTGTTCGCGCGGCCATGGTAGGACTCGTACGCGAGGACGGCGAAGGCCAAAGCCTCCTTGGCCTCGGGCTTCACGCCCAGTTCGCCGGAGAAAACGAGTGGGAAGCCCAGGATCGCAGAGAGATAAACCATCATAAGGGAATTGTGCGCGCCTCCGCCGGAGACAATTAGCTCGTCCACGCGAGTTCGCGGCAAAACAAATTGCTGAAACGCATTTGCGATTGAAAGGGAAGTGAAGACCGTCGCAGTCCTCACCACGTCCTCGGGCTTCGCGCGACGCCTGTTGGCCCAGGAGAGAATTTTCTGCGTGCACGATTGGCCGAACTGCTCGCGTCCCGCCGTTTTAGGAGGCTGCTTCTGTAAGTATGGATCTTCCATCAATTCATTTAGCAGTTTCGGGAGGAGCCGCCCGCGCAGCGCCATTTGCGAATCTTTGTCGTAATGCGAACGGCCGTGCGTGAATTTTTCTACCAGCGCGTCAACGATCATATTCCCCGGGCCGGTGTCGAAGGCGAAGACATCTTTCGGTTTTGCATGCGCGGGAATTACCGTGACGTTGGCGATTCCGCCGATGTTCAAGGCCGCGCGGTTCCGCGTCGGGTGGCGGTAAAGCAGATAATCAACGAAGGGCACCAGCGGAGCGCCCTGTCCGCCGGCGGCCATATCCGCCGGACGAAAATCCCCGATGGTCGTCACACCTGTGCGCTCGGCGATTACGCTGGGCTCGCCAATTTGCAGCGTCGAGGATATCTGCGGATAGTTGAGACAGGAAGAAGCTGCCCCTTGATGGTAGATCGTCTGCCCATGCGAACCGATCAGCGAGAGTTTTCGCAGCGGAACTCGCCAGGACTTGCAGGCTGATGTGGCCGCCCGCACGAATTCCTCGCCCAAGAGAAAATTCAGCTGGCTGATTTCTGCCGCGGTTGTGGGGCTTCCACTGGCCAGACGCAGGATAGCTTTGCGCACCGGGGCAGGGAAGGTGGTGTGATGATGATCTTCGAGCTTCACCGAAAGTCTCGGCGGCCTCCCCGAGATGCGCGCCAAGGCGACGTCGATGCCATCGGCGGACGTGCCGGACATCATGCCCAACACCAACATCGATTTTGAGCGTGTGGTCATGAAAGCTGTTTTTGCAGCGCGGCCAGCAGAAGCATCGCTTCCAGCGGCGTAAGCTTGTTCAGATCCGCGCCGCGGAGAGAGCCGAGCACCGATTCGTCGATGGCCGTAAAACTAGTTTGATGCGGCATCGGAGCGGCTTTCTCGCCGAGTGCGCCGGGCGAAAGCTCCTCCGTCAATTTGTCCTCTTTTTGCTCGTGGCGGCGGAGAATTTCGCGCGCACGAGCTATTACATCGGTCGGCAATCCTGCCAGGCGCGCGACTTCAATTCCGTAACTCTTGTTGGCGCTGCCGGGCTCGACGCGCCTTAGAAAAACAATCTCGCTGCCGGCTTCTTGCACGGAGACGTGAACGTTGGTGACGCCGGGAAGCAACTCCTCCAGTTCCGTCAACTCGTGATAGTGCGTGGCGAAAAGAGTTCGAGGGCGCGCACCGGAATGCAGGGATTCAACAACGGCCCAAGCAATCGACAGGCCGTCAAACGTCGAAGTGCCGCGGCCAACCTCATCGAGCAGCACAAGACTAGCAGGCGTCGCTGTGTTGAGAATTGCCGCCACCTCGCTCATTTCGACGAGAAAAGTAGAGCGCCCGCGCGCCAAGTTGTCGGAGGCTCCGATGCGGGTGAAAATTCGATCCAGGAGCGGGAGTTTCGCCTGCGCGGCCGGCACAAAGGATCCCATCTGTGCAAGAATCGAAATCAGAGCGGCTTGCCGAAGATAGGTGGACTTACCACCCATGTTCGGGCCCGTAATCACCAGAAGAAACCGGCTTTGGTCGTCTAGATACAAATCGTTCGGGACGAATCGCTCGCCGCGCTGTTGGAGAAGATTTTCGATCACCGGGTGCCGGCCCGCGACGACCATTAGAATTCCGCGAGAAGGGTTTCCCGAACTCTTACCCGTTGCGTCGCTCGCAGTGTTGCCAACTCTGGCGCTTGGCACAACTGTTTCCGTGAATTCCGGACGAGTGTAATTTCGCATAGCGGCAAGTCGCGCGAAATTTACGAGAACGTCGAGCTGCGCGATGGCGTCGGCAGTCCCACGCAGGCGTGCCGCTTCTCGCGCAATCGCCGCCAGCATTTCGCCGTAGAGCCGTCGCTCGATCTCCTGGATGCGTTCTTCCGCCGAAAGCACCTTTTGCTCGTGCTCCTTCAATTCTGTTGAAGTGAAGCGTTCGGCGTTGACCAGCGTTTGCTTCCTATCATAGTCCGCTGGGGCCAAATGCAAATTGGCCTTCGAGATTTCGATATAAAAACCGAAAACCTGGTTATAGCGAATCTTCAATGACGCGATTCCTGTGCGTTTGCGCTCGCGTTCTTCCATGGACGCAATGATTTGCCGTCCCCGCGTGGTGATGTCGCGTAATTCGTCAAGTTCCGCATTAAAACCGCGGCGAATAACGCCCGGATCGGCGGCCATGGCAGGAGGATCGTCCGCTATCCCGGTAGCAATTTTGTGGCGCACGTCGGAGAGCTCGTCCAATTGGTCATGAAGTGTGACTAGGCGGTCGCTTCTTTGAACAGCTTGTTCTCCACGATTTGGGCCGTGCGTAGCTGGGGGATTGAGCAGAGCGCGTAGGGCCGGAAGTCTATCGAGCGATTGCCGCAGAGCTAGCAAGTCGCGCGGCGTCGCGACGCCAAGAGTAACGCGGCTGGTAAGCCGCTCGAGATCGAGGATTCCGTCGAGCTCCTTGTTCAATTCTTCCCGCGCTACTGTCTGCGACTTCAATTCGCCGACCGCGTCGAAACGGTCAGTGATTTCGGAGAGCAAGATTTCCGGCCGCAGAATCCATCTGCGGAGAAGGCGCGCACCCATTCCGGTGCACGTCTGGTCGATCGCTTTGAAAAGCGTGGCGGAAGCATCGTCACCAGCAGCCGGCTCGACCAATTCGAGGTTTCGCACCGTGACCGAATCCAGAATCATGGCGTCTTGTTGCTCGTAATAAGAAAGACGATCGAGATGTTCAAGCCCGGTGCCGGAAGGACGCTGCGACGGAATCGCCGCCTGGTCTTCGGGCTTGCGTCCGGCGATCGCTGACGTCTCCTTCAAGTAGTGAACGATGGCACCCGCCGCTGCCGTGGACTGCGGGTGACCCTCCAAGCCAAAGCCTTCCAGCGCGACCACTCGAAAATGTTCTTCAAGCACACGTTCGGCGTAATCAGTTTTGAAAACCCATTCATCAAGACGAGTCTCCACCGCGCCGAGGCCGTCCGTTTCTATCGGAATCGCAGTGGGGAACAAGGTGAGTGGGCGCGGCAAGAGGATCTCGCGCGGCCGCAGAATACCGAGTTCATCGCGGAGTCTGGCTTCGGCCTTCTCGCCTGAGAATTCGGTGGTGCGAAACTCTCCGGTTGAGAGATCGACAAACGCGAGCCCGATCGATGGTTCCGCCGATGTTTTGCCTTGGGGCGCGCGTTGCGGTGAGCCCGACACTGCGGCTCCCAGCGCCAAATGTCCAGCAGCAACAAATTCGTTTCGCGCCACTGCTGCGAGATAGTTATTCTCCTTGGGCTCAACCAATCCGGCGCCACTTGCGGTTCCAGGCGTAAGCACACGAACGACCTCCCGGCGAACTAGATTTTTGCCGGGACCCGGTTGTTCCATCTGCTCGCATATCGCCACTTTGTGGCCGGCGCGAATCAAACGCGCGATGTAATTTTCCGCGGCGTGATAAGGCACACCGCACATCGGAATCGCGTCGCCTTTTTCTTTGTTGCGCGCGGTGAGGGTGATTTGCAAAATCCGCGAAGCCACGACCGCGTCTTCAAAGAACAGTTCGTAGAAATCACCCAAGCGGAAGAGCAGCAAGGCAGCCGGATGCTGTTTCTTGAGCGCGTGGTACTGCCGCATTAATGGCGTTGTCGGTTCGGTCATGAACGCAGGCCCCGCCCCGGACGGGCGTGGAAAGGCCGAGCAGGTAAGCGATTATCTGGCTGACGCACGCGTTTGGCAACACGTTCCTGCCAGCGATCAGATTGGATGTACAATGGCTGCCGTTTGCCGGTGCAAAAAGGAAACTGCGATGAATAAACTTCATTTCCAACGTGCCCATCTCGCGCTTCCAATTCTCGTGCCGCTGGTACTCATTTCAGTGTTCGTGCTAGCCGCTGCCGACACTGCTCCTTTGCTCCCGGCGCCTCCGGTCGCGAAGAAGGAGCCCAAAATCACCGAGATCAATGGCCGCAAGCTGGTGGACAACTACTATTGGCTGCGCGATAAGAAAGACCCGGAAGTGAAAGCGTATCTTGAAGCCGAGAACGCCTACACCGATGCAGTGATGAAGCCGACCGAGCCGCTGCAGAAGAAGCTCTACGACGAAATGTTGGGCCGGATCAAGGAAACTGACGTGGAGGTGCCCTATAGAGAGGGCGGATACTTCTACTACTCGCGAACGGAAGCGGGAAAGCAGTACCCAATTCGTTGCCGCAGAAAGGGGAGCCTTGAAGCGCCGGAAGAAGTGCTGCTCGATCTGAACGAACTCGCCAAGGGTCAGGCGTTCATGTCCCTCGGAGCTTACAACGTCAGCGACGACGGGAATCTGCTGGCTTACACCACGGACAACACCGGATTCCGCCAGTTTACTCTGGCGGTGAAGGATTTGCGCACGGGGAAAATGTTGGTGGACCACGTCGAGCGTGTGGATTCCCTCGATTGGGCGAACGACAACAAGACCATCTTCTATACCGTTGAGGATGAGGTCTCGAAGCGATCCAATCAGATGTTTCGCCACATCGTAGGCACGAATGGCACGGACACTCTTGTCTATGAAGAAAAGGACGAAAGATTTGATATCTACACCGGCAAGACGCGCAGCAAAGCCTTCATACTCCTGATCTCCGGCAGCCACACTACCAGCGAGGCGCGTTACATTCCTGCCGACCAGCCCATGGCGGAATGGAAGCTGATGGAACCTCGTAAACAGGGTGTCGAGTACTATCCGGATCACAACGGCAATTTCTTTTACATTCGAGTGAACGATACCGGACGCAATTTTCGCCTAGTCAAGGCGCCGCTCGCGGACCCCGGCCGCAAGAATTGGCAGGAAGTAGTGCCGCAGCGCTCAGACGTGATGCTCGACGATACGGACTTCTTCAAAAACTACTATATTTCTTACGAACGTGAGAAAGGGTTACCGCAGATTCGCGTCACGAACCTGCAAAGCGGGGAGTCGCGGCGCATCGAATTTCCGGAGCCGGCCTATGTGTGCTCTCCGTACGTCAATCGCGAGTACGACACGTCCAAGTTCCGCTATGGCTACCAGTCGTTTATTACTCCGCAATCAGTTTTTGAGTACGACATGCCGGGCGGAAGCTCCACCTTGCTGAAGCAGAGAGAAGTACCCGGCGGGTACGACCGAACGCGCTATCAGGTGGAGCAGATTTATGCCGCCGCATCCGATGGAGTAAAGATACCGATTTCGGTCGTTCACCTGAAAGGAGCCAGTTTGGACGGCAAAGGGCCCATCTATCTGACCGGTTACGGCTCTTACGGTTCGTCTTATGACATCAATTTCAATTCCAACATCTTCAGCATGGTCGATCGTGGCGTGGTCGTTGCGGTGGCCCATATTCGAGGCGGCGGAGAAATGGGAAAGGCGTGGCACGACGACGGCCGCATGATGCGCAAGAAAAACACCTTTACCGACTTCATCGCCTCTGCTGAATACCTGCTAGCACGAGGATACGGTTCGAAGGATCGCCTGGTGATCGAAGGGCGAAGCGCGGGCGGCCTATTGATGGGCGCGGTTCTGAATATGCGGCCGGATTTGTTCCACGCCGCCTTGGTCGGAGTTCCGTTTGTGGATGTGATGAATACCATGTTGGATGAATCTCTGCCACTCACCGTCGGCGAATTCGAAGAGTGGGGGAATCCGAAGGAAAGACCGGCGTTCGACTACATGCTGACGTATTCGCCCTACGACAACATCGAGGCAAAGGCTTATCCCAATATGCTTGTAAGGACTTCGTTCAATGACAGCCAGGTCATGTACTGGGAGCCAGCCAAGTATGTCGCCAAAATGCGTGCCTTGCGGACCGATCACAATACCTTAATTCTGAAAACTAACATGAGCCCTGCCGGACATGGCGGCGCGTCGGGACGCTACGATCGGTTGCGTGACGCAGCCTTTGACTACGCGTACTTCTTGACGCAAATGGGAATAAATAACTGAAGAGCGTTTATACTCAGGCGTGGCCACAAACGTAAGTAGCAAGCGTGAAATCGAAATCAAGCTCCGCATTACGGACCTCCGCGAAAATCTGAGTCTCTTACGCCACCTCGGCGCGGTGTCTCACGGCCGAGTCCTCGAACAAAACGCGCTCTTCGATACACCAGATTCCAGCTTTTGGCGGCACAGGCGCCTATTACGGCTACGCACACAGACCCCCGCACCCGGTAATGGTTCACGTGGCGGGCCGCGAACTACCATTTTGACGGCGAAAGCTCCGCCATCGACTCGTCCGGGCCTTTCGAACAAGCTGCTTTTCAAAGTGCGCCTGGAGTCCGAACGAACGGTAGAAGAGCCGGGACGATGGCCTCGGATCCTCGAACAACTCGGGTTTCGCGCCGGCTTCAGGTACGAAAAGTACCGCACGAGCTTCCGGCTTCGAGGTCTCCATTTGGACCTGGATGAAACCCCGATCGGTATGTTTCTTGAGTTGGAAGGGAATCCTGGCGCCATCCGCCGCACGGCTCGGGCGCTCGGATTTTCGCCGAAGGAACATCTCCGCGCCACATATTGGGATTTATACGTCGCAAATTGCCGGCGTTTGAAGCGCACCCCCGGAAATATGGTGTTCAAGTCGCAAAAATATCGCTAAAACTTCACTCTTCTCTTGACAAAGTTATCATCTGCATTTAGTAGTCGAAACGAGCACCCGCGCATCGGAATGGAACGGCGACAGTCTAATTCGGAGCCATGGAGTAGCTGCCTGGCCAGAGTCCCAAAATGGGGCCGGTCAAGTCGCAAACTGCTCCAACTTCTCGAGACGCACAGGACCCGCCGTGTCTCTGCTGCGGACGTGTTTGCGCGATCCGCCGCTCGCACGGACAGGAAGGCGAAGCCCGGCCTAAACTAGCTTAGGGTATTCTCTCTGTGCCCGAAGCCGGTCGGAAAGCTGGCTTCGGGCATTTTTTTTGGTAATGGCCGAACGCTTTGCCCCGAATCGCGGGAAGACGTAAGCCGCTGAAGGAGTGATTATGCTTCACGCAACAGAACTGCTAGGGGCCGAAACGTACGACGTACACGGGAATTTCGTGGGTCGAGTTAAGGAAATGTTCGTCGACCCTGCCGATCAGCCCAACCGAGTATCCAAGCTTCTTCTCAGCCGGGGCCAATACCGGGCGCTAATTGCGCGCTATGACCAAATCGGATTAGTCAGCCCGGGCCGCATCGCTCTTACAACCGACGAATCGGCTCTCGACCTCTATCAGCCAAACGAAAGCTATCTGGCGGTGGGGAAGGACTTGCTCGATCAGCAAATCATCGATACGAACGGTCGCAAAGTGGTCCGCGTGAACGATATCGATCTCGCCGATAACCGAACGAATGGAAACACCGAGTTGCGGATTACGCAGGTAGATGTGGGGTTGGCCGGTGCGGTGCGCCGCTTATTGCAGGGCGTTGTTCCGCCCATGGCAATCCGAAGGATCCAAGCCAAGCTGCCGCCGCGAAAGATTCAGTGGGAGTTCGTCAACATCGTCGAGCCGGATCCGCTGCGCCGGGTGAAGTTGCGCTTGTCGAGCGAAAAACTGGCCGCGCTGCATCCGGCAGACCTGGCGGACATTATGGAGCAGTTGTCTCCCGACGAGCGGCAGACGATTATCGCTTCTCTTGACGAGCAAAACGCAGCCGAGACAATCGCCGAACTCGACAAGCGGCTGCAGACCCAAGTGGTAGAAAAGCTGGATCCTGAACGCGCCGCGGACATCATGGAAGAAATGAACCCCGACGAGGCGGCCGATTTGATTGCGAGCCTCGAGCCCCACAAATCAAAAGAGCTTTTGCACGAAATGGAAGACCGCGAAGCCAGCGCGGTCGAACAACTGATGCGGTTCGGCGATGACACCGCCGGCGGCATGATGACGACAGAAATGATCGTGGTCGGCGAAGACGCCACGCGGGGTGAAGTGGTGGATTACATTCGCTTCCACGAAATCGGCATCGATCAGGTGGACAATGTCGTGCTCATCAATCGCGATTCCGCACTTGCCGGGACGGTTCCGGTTGGAAGGCTGCTGTTGGCCGGAGCCGAGCAGCGCATGGTCGAGCTGATTTTTGAGCCGCTTCTTTTTGTCGCGCCGGACACGCACGACAAGGAAGTCTTCGAGCTTTTCGACAAATACAATTTACGGAGTCTTACTGTGGTCAACGAGAGCAAACATCCGATTGGTGCGATCACTGTGGACGACGTAGTGAGCAGGCTACGCGCAAAGGTCTAAAAATAAAGCAGGAAAGCGGGAACGAGAGACGGACGATGAACATCTGGGCCACATTGACGAACGCTTCCGAGACCTGGAAGAAACGCGGCACGAGCCTTAACCGCCGCTCCCACTTCTGGCGTAAGCGCATCGCTTTATTTCTGGCAGTCGTTGGCCCGGGACTTATTACCTCTAATGTGGACAACGATGCGGGCGGGATCAGCACCTACTCTCAAGCCGGCGCGCAATTTGGCTACACACTTTTGTGGTCGCTGATTCCGATGACCATCGCGCTGTACGTCAGCGAGGAAATGTGCGCGCGCATGGGCGTGGTTACGGGGAAAGGTCTCTCCGACTTGATTCGAGAGGAATTCGGATTCCGATCCACGTTTTTCGTGATGGTTGCAGCGTTATTTGTGGATCTCTTTAATACCGTGGCCGAGTTTTCAGGCGTTGCGGAAGCTTCAGAAGTGATGCACGTCAGCCGGTACATTTCGGTTCCCCTGGCTGCTATTGCCGTCTGGCTGCTTGTGGTTTACGGCAGCTATCGCATCGTGGAAAAAATCTTTCTCGTGGCTTGCGGTTTTTATCTTTCTTACGTGTTATCGGCATTTTTGGCGAAACCAGATTGGCTGTATGCGGCACACGAACTCGTCGTCCCGTCCCTTCACGTGAATGCTCCTTACCTCCTCATGCTGACCGGATTGGTGGGGACAACCATTGCGCCCTGGCAGTTTTTCTATCTTCAGGCAGGCTTCGTGGAAAAGCGGGTCGGTCCACGACAATACAAACACGCGCGAATGGACGTGCTGGTCGGTAGCATCTCGTGCATGATAATTGTGTTTTTTATTATCGTTTGCTGCGCTGCTACTCTGAACGTCCATGGGCTCACCAACATTTCGAGCGCTAAAGACGCGGCGCAAGCCCTGGTTCCTTTGGCAGGGAAGTGGGCTGGCGGACTCTTCGCATTCGGGCTGTTAAACGCGTCCCTATTCGCGGCTTCGATTCTCCCACTTTCCACCGCACACGTCATCTGCGAAGGCCTGGGCTTCGAAGCGGGGCTCGACCGCAAGTTCAAAGAGGCCCCGGCATTTTATTCGTTGTACACCATGCTAATCGTGGTCGGTGCGGGTATCGTTTTGATACCCAAGGCACCGCTGTGGAAAATCCTGATTTATTCACAAGTGGGGAACGGTATTTGGCTCCCCGTCGTTTTGATCTTCATTTTGATATTGATCAATCGCCGCGACTTGATGGGTGAGCATACGAATTCATGGGGCTTCAACGTGGTGGCATGGACCGCCAGCATCGTGATGATCATCCTGACGCTAGTCCTGATTTACACTTCCATCTTCGAACCCGGATCCACCGGGGCACCCGGCGCTTTGCTTCATCGCCATTTCTTCTAGCTTTCCGTATTGCGTTGCCTTGCGTGCGTCACCAGCGTGTGCTAGTTTTTCTGGCTGTCTCCTTCGAGTGAATCCTAGTGAAAGCAAGCGAACTCTTGAAACCGGCGAACGCCGAAGAAGCGGCTTCGCTCGACAAACTCGACCTGAAGCGGCTCCCGCAGCACCTTGCCATTATTATGGACGGTAACGGGCGTTGGGCGGGGCGAAGGCACTTGCCGCGCGTGGCTGGCCATCGTGCGGGCGTGAAGGCTGCCCGGGAAATTATCGAGTCGTGCGCGCGTCTAAAACTGCCCTATTTGACCCTGTACGCTTTCTCGCTGGAAAATTGGCGGCGCCCGCAAGCGGAAGTGGATTTTCTGATGCGCCTGCTCCGCGAATACTTGAAACGTGAACTCCCGTCGATACACAAGAATAATATTCGCCTGCTGATTATCGGTCGTTCCGAGCAGCTTCCCGAGGGTGTGCGCAAGGACATCGAGCACGGCATGCAGCTGACTGCCCGTAACTCGGGAATGAAGCTGGTTGTCGCGTTGAATTACGGCGGGCGCGCCGAGCTGGTGGATGCGTTCAACGCTATGCTCGAACACGTGCGCTCGAACGGACTCTCGGCGTTCCAGGCGGACGAACAAACTATTTCCGGGCATCTTTATACCGCCGGCTTGCCGGATCCGGACCTGCTGATTCGCACGAGCGGGGAAATGCGCGTGAGCAATTTTCTCTTGTGGCAGATTGCCTACGCGGAAATTTATGTTACCGAAACACTTTGGCCCGATTTTTCACGGGCTCGCTTGCTGGAGGCGCTCGTTGATTTTCAAAAGCGCGAACGCCGCTACGGAGGACTTAATGCCTTGGATCCGGCCGATTCATCGAAGGTCGCAAAACGCTCCGCAGGCCAGGGACGAGGCTGAGGTCGAATGCTCCTGCGCATTTTGACGGCGGTCGTCCTGATTCCCATCGTTGTGGGTTTGGTTTGGTGGGGACCACCCGCGCTTATCGCCGCCCTTGCTTGCATCGTTGCAATACTCGCTCTCATTGAATTGTTCCATCTTGCGAATCGCGTAGGCCTCCGCGCGTATCAAAAATGGACTCTCGTTTGCGTCGCTGGTCTTTTCTACGCGCAATATTCGCAGGGATTTGTGGAAACGCACGCGATTGGCGAAGGCGTTTCGCTCGTTCGCAACGCGGCAGGCGGCGTGTTCTCGATTGAGGCCATTCTTTTGGTTTTCGTATTTGGATGTGTTTCCATCGGACTTCTCACCCGCCGGCCGTTGCACGAAGTGCTTCCTTCTATCGCCGTCAGCGCCGCGGGACTTATGTTCATTGCCATTCCGTTCAGCTACTTGGTGCGCTTGAACGACATCGAAAAATCGGGGCGGCAGCTCGTGCTCTTTACGCTCTGCCTCGTGTGGGCCGGCGACATGCTCGCGTATTTTGTGGGCCGAGGGTTCGGACGCGTGCCCATGGCGCCCGCGCTCAGCCCCAAGAAAACGTGGGAAGGTGCGTTAGGGAATATTCTTGGTTCGCTGCTCGTCGCGGTCCTCTTCGCGCGCTGGATGCAGATGGACGTCGTCAGTCTCATGGTGATCGCAGGACTGGCCAACATCGCTGGGCAAATGGGCGACCTGATCGAATCAGCGTACAAGCGCGGCGCGTCCGTGAAAGACTCCGGGACAATACTGCCGGGGCACGGCGGCGTGCTCGATCGCATCGACAGTCTTGTCCTCGCGGCGCCGGTTGTGTGGATACTGTATCAATGGGTCGCGCCACATTAGCTCGCAACCTGGGCTCGAATGTTCGCGCGATATCCCAGCCAAAGTGATCATTGCGCAGCATCCCAGTTTCGCTGCGCCACGGGTTCGATACTCAGCCAAGAAGTCGGGGAGGATGCATGTCTAAATCGCGCAGGGAATTCTTGACCGAGACATCTCTTGGACTGCTGGCCACAGCCGTTCCATGCCATGGTCAGGACCAGAAACCTGATCTGCCCCCCGGAGCGCCCCCGGCATTTGGCACAGCAGTCGCCGCCGGACCCGTGGTGTCTCCCACTACCTTCGGCGAAGCAGAAAAGCTCGTACAGGTGGAATTGAACGCAACAGAGCGCGCCGTAGCTGCAGCCAGTTGGCGCGTCAACATGGCGCCGCTCGTAGAGCGTCGCACGGGGCCGCACAAAGTGACGCTGGAGCCGGGGCTCGCGCCATATTCGCGCTGGGATCCGGTGCTGCCGGGGGAGAAGTTAATTCCGGCAAGCGATCGATTTGTCCGCAGCCAGATCGATCCGGGCCCGCTGCCCACAAAAGACGAAGACATTGCCTTCGCTTCAGTGACGCAACTGTCGCTCTGGATGGAGCAGCGAAAACTGAGTTCTGAGCGGCTCACCCATCTCTATCTGGATCGACTGGAGAAATTCAATCCCAAACTTCGCTGCGTGATTACGCTGACGCCGGAATTGGCGCTAGCCCAGGCGAAACAGGCGGACGAGGAAATCGCCGCTGGAAAATATCGTGGACCTTTGCACGGCATCCCCTGGGGCGGCAAGGATCTTCTGGACACAGCCGGGATCGCCACCACGTATGGAGCTGAGCCCTTCAGGAACCGCGTGCCCACAAAGGACGCTGCAGTAGTACAGCGCCTACACGAATCTGGTGCGGTACTCGTCGCAAAGCTGAGTCTGGGTTCACTGGCGCTTAACGATATCTGGTTTGGCGGCCAGACCATGAATCCGTGGTTGTTGGAAGAAGGATCGTCCGGCTCGAGCGCGGGCCCGGGTGCCGCCACCGCTGCTGGACTAGTCGGCTTTTCGATCGGCAGCGAGACGGGCGGGAGCATCGTGTCGCCTTCGATGCGCTGCGGTGTCACCGGATTGCGGCCGACCTATGGACGTGTGCCACGAACCGGCGCGATGACGCTCTGCTGGTCGCTCGACAAGCTCGGCCCTATGGCTCGCAGCGTGGAAGACACCATGCTCGTACTGCACGCCATTTCCGGGCCTGACTCCGGCGACGTCTCAAGCCTGCCCACCAAACTCGATTTCGACGCAGGCGCTGCCGTCCAGGGGCTGCGTGTCGGCTATTTCCCTGCGTGGATGAAAGAGAACCCCGCGACTGATGTGGACCGCGCTGCCTTGGAAACGGTAAAGAAAGTCGGTATGGTTCCGGTCGAGGTGTCTATTCCCAACTGGCCGTATGACTCGCTCGATCTGATTCTCTTCGCGGAGGGCGCAGCGGCGTTTGAGGAACTCACGTTAAGCCACGGTCTGGACCAGCTTAAGATTCAAACGTATGACGCTTGGCCTAATCTTTTCCGGCAATCCCGGTTTCTTTCAGCGGTCGATTTTGTCCAGGCCGACAGGCTACGGCGGAAAGTAGCCATAGAAATGGCGCGGGTATTCTCGGAAGTAGACTTGCTCCTCGTGCCGTCGTTGCGTGACGAAATGCTCACCATTACCAATTTCACCGGACATCCCTCGCTTACCTTGCGCGCGGGTTTCGTGGAAGTATCTATGGCGCGTAGCGACTGGGCGCCGGATCCAAGCAGGCCGCTGCCCAGGTTCTCTCCGCCGCGTCGGGTTCCACACGGCGTCACCTTGATCGGGCGACTCTTCGATGAGGGTACAATGGCGAGCGCCGGCCTCGCCTTAGAGCGCGCCTTTGGCGTGGTCGGCGAACGTCCGCCGGGCTTTTGAAGACTCTGAAAGAACCGAAGAACACGAGGTGCAGGCTATGAATTTCTTGGTTCGGGCAGTTTCGATCGTTGCTCTTGGATCGCTTGCAGTCGGAATCGCTTTTACGCAGACGCCCTCGCAATATCCGGTTGTGGAAGGCGATTATGTCGCGCACAACTTCAAGTTCATGTCAGGCGAGGAACTTCCAGAGCTGCGATTGCACTACAGGACTCTCGGCAAGCCGGAACGTGATGCTCAAGGACGCGTGAAAAACGCTGTCCTCATCCTGCACGGAACCGGCGGAAGCGGCCAACAATTTCTGTCACCTCAATTCGCCGGGGAACTATATGGTCCCGGACAACTGCTCGACATCAACAAATACTTCATCATTCTGCCCGACGGAATCGGCCACGGAAAATCTTCGAAGCCAAGTGACGGCATGCACGCGCATTTTCCCGCGTACGACTATGACGACATGGTGGCCGCGCAGCATCTTCTCGTTACAGAGAGCCTTGGCGTTCAGCACCTGCGGTTGATTCTCGGTACTTCGATGGGCTGCATGCACTCGTTTGTTTGGGGAGAAACCCATCCGGACTTTATGGACGCTTTGATGCCCCTGGCGTGCCTGCCCGTCCAACTCGCGGGACGCAACCGCATTTGGCGCAAAATGTTAATGGACGCGATCCGCAACGATCCCGCCTGGAATGGCGGCGAATACAAGGAAGAGCCGAAGGCGGCCCTGCTCGCCGCGGAAGATTTGCTGACAATCGCGGGCAGCGCGCCTCTATTGTTGCAGAAGACTCTGCCTACTCGCGACGCGGCGGACAAATACGCGGAGGATGCGGAAAAACGAGCCGGCACTCTGGACGCGAACGATCTGCTCTACCAGGTGAACGCCTCGCGTGATTATGATCCATCGTCGCAACTGGAAAAAATCGCAGCGCCTGTGATGTGGCTCAATTCCGCCGACGATTTCATCAATCCACCCGAACTCGGCATCGCCGAGAAGGAAAGCAAGCGGCTGAAGAATGGAACGTTCGTTCTGATCCCCGTCAGCGAACAGACGCACGGTCACGGAACGCACACATGGGCTGTGGTGTGGGAGTCCTACCTGAAGCAACTCTTGGACAAGTCAGTGCATTGACGCTCGGATTTTTAGTTAACCGGCTGGTCGAAAACCATTCACTCCCCATTCGCATATTCCGGCAAACGCCGATAAACTAGAAGCAGATGAAAAAGATCGCGATACTCGGCTCCACGGGCTCCATCGGCCGTCAATGCTTCAAAGTAATTGACGCGCATCCGGGGAGATTTGAAGTCGTGGCAATCGCCGCCGGTTCAAATATTGCCCTGGTCGCCGAACAGATTGCAAAGTACCGGCCGCAAGTAGTTTCTGTTGGCACGGAATCCGGTGCGCGCGAACTTTGCGCGGCTTTGAAGCAGAATCGTGGGCGCAAGAATGGCGCGGACCCGGGTCTTGAAATCCTTTTCGGCTCCGAAGGAATCGAACGCGTTGCCACACATCCCGACGCGGAGATGGTTGTTTCCGCGGCCGTCGGCGTAGTCGGACTCCCAGCCACTTACAAAGCCATAGAACAGGGAAAGCAAATCGCTCTAGCGAACAAGGAAGTGCTGGTAGCCGCTGGGGAAGTGGTAATGGCCGCAGTGAAGCGCCACAGCACCGTGCTGCTACCAGTGGATAGCGAGCACAACGCGATCCATCAATGCTTGCGCGCCGGCCAACGAAGCGAAGTCAAGCGCCTGATCCTGACGGCTTCCGGAGGTCCATTTCGCACAACCCCTCTGGCAAAAATTGCGAAAGCAACCCCGAAGCAAGCCCTGGCGCATCCAAACTGGAAGATGGGTCAGCGCATCACGATCGATTCTGCCACGCTGATGAACAAGGGATTTGAGGTTATCGAAGCGCGCTGGCTTTTCGATGTTGGCCTCGACCGCATTCAGGTGGTCATCCATCCGCAGTCCACGATTCATTCCATGGTGGAATTTGTGGATGGTTCAATCCTGGCACAACTTGGCGCAACCGATATGCGCATGCCCATCCTTTATGCGCTAACCTATCCGGAGCGGGTTCCGTCGAACGATTGTGCTCTCGACTGGTCCACTCTGCGCAAGCTGGAGTTCGAAGAGGTCCCGGCCCGAAAATTTCCGTGCCTCACGCTGGCGAAGGAAGCGCTGAAGCAGGGAGGACCGTTACCGTGTGCGTTGAATGCGGCCGATGAAATCGCGGTGGCTGCATTTCTCGACGGCAAACTCTCTTTCACGGGAATTGCCGCGGTGATCGAGCGCGTGCTGGAGCGTATGCCTCGGTCCGCGTTTAGCAAGATCGAAGATGTACTAGCCGCCGACGCCGAAGCGCGACGGCTCGCTCAACTGGAAGTTGAGCGCAGAAAGAATTAAAATAGAGGAAGTATGGCCAACTTTCATAACGCTGTGATCGCCATCGTCTCGGTGACCATCGTTCTGGGCATCGTGATATTCGTCCACGAATGGGGACATTTTATCGCCGCGAAGCTCTCCGGAATTCGCGTGGATGTTTTTTCTTTCGGCTTCGGACCGCGCATATTCGGCGTGAAGCGCGGTGATACCGATTACCGGTTGAGCGCGCTGCCATTCGGCGGTTACGTCCGCATGGCCGGCGACAATCCGGTGGAAGAACGTAGCGGCGCTAGCTACGAATTCCTCTCCAAGCCGCGCTGGGTCCGGATGATCATTGCTGTCGCCGGCCCTATAATGAATATCCTTCTGGCCTTTGTTGTATTCTGGGGAATTTTCTGGCTGGTTGGCCTTCCGTCTGAACCCTACTTGCGCCAACCTGCCGACGTCGCGGCGATACCGCAAACAGGTACTGGCGATTCCGGCGTTCAACCGGGCGACCAGATAGTCGCAGTAAACGGCGTTAGGACGGGAACTTGGGAGAAGGTAATTACGCAACTGAAGGATGTGCTTCCCGGCCAATCGATTAGCCTCAGCGTCGAGCGGGCCGGCCAGGAGCAAACTCTCACCGCGAAGATGCCGCCGGCCTCCGGCACTCTCGAATCAGTGATCGGCTACCCGCCAATGCCCGCAGTCACAGATGAAATTGGGATTGGTACTCCAGCGGAAAAAGCTGGAATGAAGACTGGTGACAAGGTCGTCGCGATCAACGGCAAGCCTATCGTCACCTGGGAACAGCTGGTGGAAAATGTGCACGGGTCAGGCGGCCATCCCGTTCAGTTCTCGGTTGAGCGTGAGGGGAAAAACTTAACCTTCGATATCACGCCGATTCAGGGAATGGCCGCTGACGGCAGCTCTGTGTGGCAGGTAGGCATTTCGCAGAAAATTCAGGCGGATTTCGAAAGGCAGCGATTTATTCCAGCGGGAAAAGAAGCAGCCTTGCAGACTGCGTACGGGACGCGTCAGATTCTAGGGGTCCTCGGAGGTCTTTTCACCGGGCGCGTTAAGCTCGGCCAACTGTCGACCGTCGTGGGCATAGCGCGAGAATCTGGTCGTGCAGCCAAGCGAGGTCCCGTAGATTTCATATCGCTGCTGGCGTTTATCAGCCTCAATCTTGGCCTCGTCAATCTGCTCCCGATTCCAATTCTCGACGGCGGCCATCTTTTGATGCTGGCGATCGAAGGATCGCTTCGCCGCGATCTGAGCATCGCCGTGAAAGAACGATTTGTCCAAGTTGGCTTGGTCTTTCTGCTGGGTATTTTCGCGTTCTTGATGTACAGCGATATCTTCAAGCTGATTCAGTTCCACTAGAGGTGCTTCGGACCGTTGCGGGAGCCGGCGTGCACGAATCTCTCACAGTGATCGCTCATGTCCGCGCGAAACCTGGCCAGGAATCCCGAGTCCGGCAGATTCTGCAGGATCTGGTGTCTCACACTCGACCGGAAGCTGGCTGCATCAACTACGATTTGCATCAATCGCAGACGGATCCCGCGATCTTCGTCTTTTACGAGAACTGGGCAAGCGAAGCGCACTTGGAAGCGCACTCGAAATCGCCTCACATTCAGTCCTTTCGAAGAGTTGCCGGCGAAATCCTCGCGGGTCCCATTGAAATAACGAAATGGCAGGTCGTGATTTAGTTTCCGCTTAGTGCCATTCCCACAAATGCGATTTTGGTATAATGTTTGCTCATACCATGTCAGCCACGCCCGCACATCGCGTATCAACTGGGGAGCGCATCAATCACGAAGCGCCCGGACGGCTCGAGCATGAGCTGGGTGCGCGCGGAATTCGTCTCACGCGCCAGCGGAGAGTGCTTCTGCAGGTAATGGAAACCGCCCGGCGGCACCTTGACGCTGATGAAATCCTTGAGCGTGCTCAGAAAATTGATCCGGGCGTCACTCGTGTCACCGTCTATCGCACCCTCGATCTCCTCAAGCGCCAGGGATTAATAGACGAGTTGGATCTCCTTCACCTGCGCGGCGACCGTCACTTTTACGAGAGCCACGGTCCACGCGACCATATTCACGTCGCTTGCATGGGATGCGGAAAGGTTCGCGAGTTCGAAAGCGAGCTGTACGAAGAGTTGAAGCGGCAAATCTCCCACGATTGCGGCATCGAAATTACGGTTTCGCGTACGGAGGTAGGCGGTCTATGTGCGGACTGTCGCAAGAAACGCGGCTCGTAACAAGAGGCTTTCGAAACCGCTCCTCTTCGGGTTAAGACCTTTCAGTTCAGTAGTGAAGCCAAGCAACGTCAAAACGGCATCGAGCCGTATTGAGCCTCGAATTCCGCCAGTGGAACCATATCGATCGCGTCCCAAGGACATCCTTCCAGGAACGCGCCATCCGGTCCCTTGCTGGTGCAAAGCTTGCAGCCGATACAAAGCAGTGGATCAACGAGGATTTTGCCGAAAGGTTCGTGCTCCGGGTCCGGAACCCAAAACATGCATTCCGCCACCGGACAATATTCCACGCACGCGGGAGAGCCTGAGCATCCGGTGCACATGTCATTGATGACAGCTACAATGTGCGGCTTGCGCTTCCGGCGAGTGTTCGTTCCTTCCGAAATCGGTTCGTACTTCGCAATCTCGCCCTTCAAAAATGGCGCAACTTCCGGAGTTATGTCAGGCACTCAGCCTCCCGTAATGCGCTGATGCTAGCATTTTCATCGGACAGGGCAGGGAAGTCAATCACCTAAGAAGCCTGGTGTTAATGCATCGTTTGAAAACTTCCCGTGGGGTACAGGTTAGAGGCAGCGCGACCAAAGGAACCGCGGTACCTACGGGATGATAACCAGCCGGGAGCGTTGCTCTCGCTGCCACGCATTTGCAATGTCGGCAAGAGGTACCCTCTCGGTGTCGATTCGTAGCTTGCCATTGGCACCATGCGCCATCACTTGTTGAAGTGCGTCCACGAGGATATCAGGGGAGGGCACTCCGGCAGTTCCAACGATGGTCAGGGGCGTGCTGCGCAGCGCCGCAGCGGGAAGCGTGATGGCCGGTCCGGCCGATTCTCCGACTTGAACCAAGCGAGTCTCCGCATCCGCCGCGGCAAATTCGTTGCGAGTGATAGCAGCAAGCAGCGCTTCGGTAGGGCGGCCCCACAGATAGTCGATGACAACCTGGAAGCCAGTCTCGCCCGCCTCGCGAGCGAACGCTTCGGTGAGATCCTGGCCGCGCTTATCGATCTGGATGGTCGCGTCGGCGCCGAAGTTGTGCAGGGTGCTCAATACCTGTTCATTGCGTCCTGCGGCGACCACACGGCCTGCACCAAGGAGCCTAGCTATCTGTACAGCGAGTTTTCCGGTGACGCCGGTCGCGCCCAGGATCAGGACAGTTTCACCAGGGGCCAACTCTGCCCGCGACTTCAGAGTAAGCCAGGCCGACACGCCCGGGTTGGGCAGCGCTGCGGCGATGTCGTCAGAAAGGTCGTCGGGGACTGGGAAGCATTGTGCACGACGCAGGACCGTTCGCTCCGCCATTGCGCCGTATGGCCGCCGGGGTCCGCCGAAGAATACACGGGCGCCATCGTCGAGTGAGCCAACTCCGTCGATGCCGCACACGACGGGCAGTTCGCGAGGGCTGGCATAGTGCGAGCCGCTTGCCATCTGCTTGTCGACCGGCTTCAGCGCTGCAGCACGGACATGAACGATCACTTCGCCTTCTCCGGGAATTGGCTCCGGGAACTCCTCGAATCGAGGAGGCTTCCCGAGCGTATGCAGCACCGCGGCATTCATGCTAGTTCCCCAGGGCTCTGATCAAGTTCTCGGTAAATTCCGTCGTGGTTGCAGTGCCGCCAACGTCGCGCGTCAGAGACTTACGTTCGCGATAAACTTTGTGCAGCGCATCCTCCACTCGTTTCGCCGCCTGCAGTTCGTCGATGTGTCTCAGCATCATGATCGAGCTCATCAGCAGCGCGGTTGGATTCGCCACGTTCTTGCCCGCGATGTCCGGAGCCGTTCCGTGGACTGCTTCGAAAACCGCTACGGTCTCGCCTATGTTTCCGCTGGGTACAACGCCCAGCCCTCCCACAAGCCCTGCCGCCAGATCGCTCATGATGTCGCCATAGAGGTTGGTCAGCAAAAGCATGTCGAACTGGTTGGGATTCAGGACCATCTGCATGCAGGCGTTGTCCACAATGATTTCTTTGTAGTCGATTTCGGGATATTCCGCCGCAACTTTACGGACGGAAGTGAGAAACAGGCCGTCGGACAGTTTCATGATGTTTGCTTTATGAACGGCATGAATTTTCTTTCGGCCGAACTTTCGCGCATATTCGAACGCAAATCGCGCCACCCGGGTGGACGCGCGCTCGGTAATGATCTTCAGGCTCTCGACTACGCCAGGCACCACCGTGTGTTCCAGGCCGGCGTACAAATCCTCGGTGTTCTCTCGAATTAAAACAATGTCCACGTTTTGAAAGCGCGATTGCACGCCTTCAAGATTTTTGACCGGGCGGAGATTCGCGTAAAGATCGAGCGCTTTCCGCAATCCAACGTTGATACTCGGCGCGCCCGTACCGACGGCGGTCTCCATGGGGCCCTTGAGTGCGACGCGGTTCTTGCGGATGGACTCGAGGACACCGGCATGCATAAAGTCGATGCCGCGCCGCTCAATTTCTGCGCGCGACGCGATTTCTTCCCACTCTATCTCCACACCTGTAGCTGCAAGGATTTGTTTGACCGCCCTGGAGACTTCAGGTCCGATCCCGTCTCCGGGAATCATTGTGATCGTGTGTTTCATGGTGGATATTCATTTTAGGCGGCGAGACGCTCGCAGTCCACAGCGTCGGTTGGGGTCGGTTCCTAGCCCTGAGGCGGCTCCCACGAGAACGTCCCAACTGTTGACTCTTTTAGCCTCTTAAACAAACATAGCCCGGAATCCATTCGCCAGCCCGTTGAATCTGATATAATGTCTGTGGAATCGTAACGCATGGTTTATTCATGCGAAATCTGTGGAGGCTTGGCGAATGGTTCAACTTACACCAGTGGCGGTTACAAAGGTTAAAGAGATTCTTCAGCAGCAGACTCCTGCACCGGCTGGCTTGCGCGTAGCCGTGGTTGGCGGAGGCTGCTCTGGCTTCAGTTACCACATGGCTTTCGAGAATCAGGTCAACGAGAACAGCGACAACGTCTATGAATTTGAAGGCCTGAAAGTTCTCGTCGATCAAATGAGCGAAATGTACCTCGAAGGCGTTCAGATCGACTACATCGAGACCATCGAAGGCTCGGGCTTCAAATTTAACAACCCGAACGTGAAGAGCACTTGTGGCTGCGGCAGTTCCTTCAGCGTCTAACGGCATCGCGGACGTCTCTCTTTACCGGGGCGTCCGCTTTACTCGCGCTTTTAATGACCTCGCACCCCGGGAATCACAGCCTTCGCTGCATGCCATTGAAAAGCTTCCTCTCGGCCCGTATGCTTAGTCTCGAAATATGATCATCGCCCTGGCCCAGTTCAATCCTACCGTGGGTGATTTCGAAGGCAATTCATCCCGCATTCTTGAGTTGGCGCACGACGCTCAATCTCGGGGCGCGGAATTAGCGATCTTCTCGGAGCTGTGTCTCTGCGGCTATCCCCCTCAGGATTTGACCGAGCGTCCCGCATTCGACGAACTCAACCAGAAAGAACTCCTTCGCCTGGCGAAGAAAATCCCGCTGCCATCGCTCGTCGGTTATGTCGGCGGGGCCCAGGACAACACGGGAAAGCCCGTGGCGAATTGTGCCGCTCTCATCGCCAACGGCAAAATCCTATTCGAACAGCGTAAAATGTTGTTGCCCACATACGATGTGTTTGACGAATCGCGCTATTTTCAGCCTGCTCACACGCAGCACGTTTTCCCCTTCGACACCGAAAAGCTCGGTGTCACCATCTGCGAGGATGCCTGGAACGACAAAAGCTTCTGGATTCAGCGCCTCTACGATCGAGATCCGGTTGCCGAAATCGTCGGGAAGGGAAGTACCCTGCTTTTGAATCTGTCCTCTTCGCCCTACACCATTGACAAGCGTTCTCTGCGCCACGATATGTTGCAAGCCATCGCCAAGGAATATCGCATACCCGTGGTGTACGTAAATCAGGTAGGAGGCAACGATAGCCTCATTTTCGACGGATCGAGCGTCGCGTTCATGCCTGACGGCCGCGTCGCGGCCCGCGCGAAATCATTCGAAGAAGACCTCGTTCTCTTCAACAGCGTCACCGGTGAGGGAGACGTTCGCCCACTGGTGGAGGATGAACTCGAAGCGGCTTTCCGCGCGCTCGTAATCGGCACGCGCGACTACGTCCGCAAATGCGGCTTCAAGCAAGTCGTTGTCGGTTTGAGTGGCGGCGTGGATTCGGCCCTCGTGGCCGCCATTGCCACGGACGCGCTGGGCCGCGAAAACGTGCTCGGTGTCGCCATGCCCAGCCCATATTCCTCGGAGAGCAGTATGCGAGACGCGCGTCAGCTCGCGGAGAACCTTGGCATCAAGTTCCTCGTGCTGCCGATTACCGAGACTTTCGAAAGTTATCGCAAGGCTCTAGCCACGGCTTTCGCCGGCACGCGCGAGGACGTGACCGAAGAAAACATTCAGGCGCGAATTCGCGGAAACTTGTTGATGGCGCTTTCAAATAAGTTCGGATCGATGGTTCTAAGTACCGGAAATAAGTCGGAGATGGCTGTTGGTTATTGCACGCTATATGGCGACATGGCAGGCGGTCTCGCGGTAATCTCCGATGTCCCGAAGTCCATGGTGTACGCGCTTTCGAAATTTGTGAACCGCAAGAGGGAACTGATCCCTAAGGAGACTCTCACCAAGCCGCCTTCTGCAGAGCTCCGACCCAATCAGAAGGATTCAGATACCCTGCCGGATTATGATGTTCTGGACCGGATACTAAAGGCCTACGTGGAGGACCTGCGCAGTCCCGAGGAAATTGCAGACCATTACGGATTCCCGCTTGACCTGGTTCGCTCCGTGGCTCTGCGCGTGGATCAAAACGAATACAAACGCAAGCAGGCTCCGCCAGGATTAAAGATCACCTTAAAAGCCTTCAGCGTGGGGCGCCGTTTCCCTCTGGCACAAAAATTCTCCGTGTGACCTCTGCTTGGATTGAGCGTTCGGCTAACTTTCGAAAGAGTTTTTCAATGCGTGGTAAGAATTTGTCAGATGGAATATGTTTTGGGACTCCAGCCGTGAGGAATTACAATCCTTTGTCTTTGGTGGGGACACACTCAACGCCCCGATCCTTTACGTACCCGAAAAGAGAGCACATGAATATCTTTCGCTCGTACCTCATTACTTTCGTCGCAATTCTAGTGTCCGGATCCACAGGTTTTGCCCAAACGCCCCCGGGATCCGCGCCCGCGCCATCTACTGATCAGGCTCAAATCCTGCAGTCGACTGAAGCATTCGTACGCAACCTGTATGCATGGGGTCCCGAATTCCAAGTACGACTCGGCCCTATGATGCCGTCAGCTTCAGCGAATTTCTACCTTGTTCCAATCCACGTCACAATCAATGGCCAGACCGATACCGGATCGGTTTATGTCAGCAAGGATGGCAAGACCTTTCTGCGCGGCGACATGTACGACATGTCCTCCAACCCCTTCTCGGAGAACCTTGCACACTTAAATGTCGAAGGGAACCCGTCGATGGGGCCTGCAAATGCACGCGTCACTATCGTCGAATTCAGCGATTTCCAGTGTCCGCACTGCCGCGAACTCTTCAGGAACCTCAAGACGCTGGAGACACAGTATCCCCAAGTTCGCGTGGTCTATAAGGACTTCCCGCTCACCCAAATCCATCCGTGGACCGAAACTGCCTCGATAGGAGCGCGTTGCGCATACATCCAATCGCCCGACGCTTTTTGGAAGGTACATGACTCGCTGTTCGAGAATCAGGACCTGATCTCGACAGAAAACATCTGGGAAAAGCTTGTGGGATTCGCTTCGTCGGCCGGCCTCGACACTGGCATTTTCAAAGCATGCGTGTCCTCAACGGAGGCAAAACAAGCCGTTGAGCGGAATCGCGCAGACGGCGAAGCTTTAGGCGTGAACAGTACCCCCACCGTGTTCGTAAACGGCCGCATGCTAGCTAGCTCCGATAAGTCCCTTCTGGAACAATACATTAAGTACGAGCTCGCCCGCCCCCACTCAAACCCACCCCCGCCCTATAAGCCATTAAAGTAACATAATATCCGTTCTCGAACTGTTACAAGAGACCTACGCAATTTGTGCCTATAACGAAGGAATGTCAAGAAGCATTTTGCATATTCGCAAGATTTTTAATAATAAGTGAGGACTAGCAAGGACTAGGGCTTGTCAAAACCCCCAGACCCATCCTCGGCCGCCAGTACAGCGTCTGCTCTTGCTACGTCGCCGGCTTGGGCTTTTGGCCCATGGTTCTTTTGAAACACGTTCAGAAACTTGCACATCGCGAGCCCCCATGGCCGACCTTTTTCGGCCGCGCGCGCGGACCGGGCGCTGATAGTCTCGTCCGGGTCTCCGTCCGTGACCACGTTCAAGAACTGGTCCAGTCCCACCAGCATGCGATGTAAATACTTCTCGTGCTCCGCCTGCTGCTCCTGCTGCTGCACCGCGCTTGGAGCCAGCGGAGTGATCGGGCTATGCATATTTCCTCCCGGTAATTTTGGGTTGTGGGGAGCCACTCGTAGGCTGGATCGCCGACGAATCGTCCGTGCAAAAAGAGGGACGTCAGGCCGACGTCCGTCCGCGGACGGTCAGAGCTGGTCGAAGCCGAGCCTGGGAGATAGGTTACGGCAGCGGCACGCCCATCAGCTTCGCGTGGGGTACTGGCACCATAATGTGAGCTTTCGGGTAGGCTCGCTGTATGGCGGCCACATGCGCATCTTGATTGAACGCTTTTGCAAACGCGCGTGGGCTAGCCAGCCCCGGCTTCGCAGCTCCAGGTTGAACCCCGCTCACCTTCAGTTGCGCGCCTAGCTTCGGGAACGACGCTGCCGCCACGGCCACCGGCAGAATCGCGATCAGCGCCAGAATCACCGTTTGAATGCTCGCCACGGCAGAGTTCACTGCCGCCACAATGGTCGGATTGGCGATATGAACCGCGGCCAAGATTGCCGTGATGTTTTGCTGCGCGTCCGCTACAGCGGCATCGATCTGTCCAATCACTCCGGACGGCGCCGACGCCAAATCCGTCTGGTATTGCGCCACCAAGCTATTCGCCAGCGTCAGATCCGACTGCACCTGCCCGCTCCCCGACTTCACCGCAGCCAGCATTCCAGCACTCGGTCCGGATCCGCCTTCCGCGGCTGCCACAATGTTCAAAATGCTGCCAGCAATGTTTACGGCCGTTGGCAGCAGCGCAATCACCTTCTGAATGTCCGCCTCCACCTGCGTTGCATTGCAGCCGCCAAGCGTCACAGTGCCGATCGCCAACGTGCCACAAAGAATTCCAATCAATACTGCGTGTGTTGCTCTACCCAATGTTTTCATCTCGATTTTCTCCTGGATTAAACTGCTGTTTCACGCGAACGGATTTTGCCGAATGCGAAATGTGATTTTCCTGCGTGCCAGTTCCCTGCCACCGTGAATGGATTGGCAGAATTAGCCGGATGGCGGTTGTATTGATCGCGGCAGCATTTCAGCGGGCGGAGCGTGCGGTTTCGCCGTGCGTCAGGATGCCCGTTACACCTTGCCTTGCCGGTTTTGCACTTTGCGAACTTGCAGGAAGCTCAGAGGGATTTTGACGACAGGCTCTCCAGCGAGGCCGTCCAGAGCGGGGCTCTCTGCTACTGCGTGGAGATGGTGAAACCTTGCGGGAGGCCGGCGGTGATTACTGTGGGGGATGCCGAGATCACACGGGAAGTGACTTGCGGCTTCCCTGCTGAGTCGATGTAGTTCACTACGATAGAGAAAGTATCCGACCCGATGGGCAACTGGCTGTTAGCGGTATCGGTGCAGGGCTGCGGTTGAGTCGCCCCCGAGCAAATCGCGACCGGGCTGGTTTTCAGCGGCACTTGCGCGCCTTGCGAGTTCAGATAGCCCCAGGTAAATCCGGTAATGCAGCCGGAGGTGACGCTCGCACTGCACTGCATGTAGTTCGTGAAGTTGTAACTGAAGCTGGCGGTGATGAGCCAGTCTTTATTGACTGGCGGAGGCGCGGGAGGTGTTACCGGCACCGTCTTGGTGCAGGAAGCCAGCCAGAACGACGTGGCCAAAATTGTAACTAGACCTAATTTCCCGATCTCGACGAACCCTGCCCGTCCGGAAGGCGGGCGCTTCCTCGAGATTTCTGTATGCCGGGGACTGGAATCCCCGTATTTCGCTGTGTTTTTCATTTTTCACCGTGGATGGAATCGAAGGATCCGTGACCACCACTCCGAACGTAACGGGGTTGGCAGGAGACGGATTGATCATCGTAGGAATTGCCGTACCGGAAAGAGTTGAAGTTTGCGGGCTGCTCGCGTCTGAATCTGAAACGCTCAACATAGCGGTGCGCGAGCCCAAGGCCGTTGGTGTGAACGTAACGAAAATCTGGCAGCTTGCGCCGCTCGCAAGCGTGGTGGCGCACGAGGTGGTGTCGGCGAAATCCCCAGAGTTAGCGCCGGTTAAAGAAATTGTGACGGCGGTAATAGTTACGCCGGTATTGTTCGTTAGGGCGAAAGTGACAGGACTATCGCTGCTGTTATTCCCGACTGCCGTAGTTGCGAAAGCATGGGCAGTGGGTGTGAGTGTCACCGTCGATGAGACGAAGCCAAAGGCTCCCGCATTCCATGGTCCACCACCGGTCGTGGGACGAACGAGCGGCGTCAACTGCGGGCAACTCACTGTGTGATTGCTCGTGACATAGGCGCATCCGTTCGTCGTGGTACTTGCGAAAGCCGGACCGAACGAAGACACCAGGCCACTCTCGTTCGCGCCCGCTCCGGCTGTGGCGCCTGCACCCGATGTGGGCCGAAAATCATTTGCGGACGTGTAGCCCTGCGCATTCGCCGCCGAATGGGTCTGGAACACGTCTCCGCTGCACGAAGTATTTCCACCGTTCAGCCCAGTTCCAGAGCCCGCATTCGAAAATACTTTCAGGCAAGGGGTTGATGACGCGTTGTCCGTAATGAAGTGGTTGTTTTGGGATGTTATGCCGAGATTGACGGTGCAGCCTCCTGGAACCAGACCCTGAGAGCCGCCGCAGTTGTTTTTGAATTCCGTGAATCCATCCACGGATTCAACCGTGTTGTTGTACATGTTGTACTGAGTGGTTGCTGTGGCGCCGCCGAAACTCCATTGATTGCAGTTTCCGGGACAATTTTCGTCGTGCCAGACATTGTTGAAAACGTAGTCGGTGAACGGCCCGAAACTGCCACCCGCGCCGCCCCACCAGAAAACAGCAGACAGACCACCCGTCTGGTTGTATTCCGTGGCCACAAATCGTGTCACGTTGTTATAGAAAAAATTGTTCGCGGGGTACTCGCTCACGCAGAAGTAAAGGTCGGTGTGCGTCGAGCCGTCGTTTCCATTGTTTGCGAACTCGAACAGGTTGTCGTGGGCTACGTGGCAGTTGTCAAAAATCTGCGTCCCCCCGAAATGCCGGAACACGGACTCCTCCACGTCGTAGGCATCGTTGGCCAGGCATGACCAGGCCAGATCGTCGGAGTCGGAGCCGTCGCATACCAGGTAGGCGAATATCGCGCCACCGTTAGTTGCCTGCGTGCTGCCGTTGAACGTCCCTGGACCATTGCATACTTGGGGGTTTGTGTTTGAAGCGCAATTTGCCGGGGTGAACGGTGTGTGGCTCCATCCATGGGTGTACAAGCGGGAAAACATTCGAGGCCCGAGAACGGTGCCCCCTCCACCTGCAAATTCTTGTATGAAGTCGTGGTCGTTAGCTCCGCTGGACCCGTTGCTGGCTCTATCGTTCCAGCACATGCCCGTGAATTCAAAATTGTCGAACACAAAAAACGTGGGGCCGCGAAACACCACGTCGTCCAAATTTCCCTGCGGAAAAGCGCAGCTTGAAACGCCTGTAGTCGATGGGACCGCCGGGTTGGGTGCCGAGGGTGTGAAAATCGGGTTATCGTTCGTGAAGATAGGCCGCGCCCATGCGCTTCCTGTGAACCAAGTAGGATCTACTCCTATGTAAATCCAATTAGAGGACGTCCCGCTGCGGGTCCAGTTCCACGCGAAACCGTTGGCGCCCGTGGGCCATCCGGCAGGCAAGCCAACCAGTGGAGTGCCGGAAAAATAGTGCCAGGTGTCGCCCCCGCGAAAGATGAACCCTTCCCCGGCCACAGCTGTTAATGCCGCTGGGTTACCAGTGGCAGCAGGCATTTGTGGCGCGTGCAACCAGGGAGCCGTTTCAGAGGTTCCGGAATTGGAATCCGACCCGCTGGCCGCGATGTAGAAGCAGCTCGTCACACCGAACGACGCAAGGGTCACCAGCGGCCCGCTAGGATTATTTGGGTTGACGTACTGCGCGCCCGTGGGACACGCGCCACCCTGCCCGCGCGCAGCGGTCGCTCCAAGCGTCAGCAGCCCCGTGAGCAGAAGCGTAAGCACAGCAGATTTTCGCATTATAAGACCTTTAGACCGGAAAGATGCTACCAGGCAGTTGCGAATACGACAGCGGAGATAGGTGAAGCTGGTGACGTCAGAAAACGTGCCGGATTTTCAAAATGCCGGGGGAGAATTTCAACACTCAGAGTGTACCGCAGCCCAATGTTCGCAAGCTACGCAGAAACACCCGATCGGGGCGATTTGCCAAAAGATTTTATCGCGGAGGCTTCGTCGTTCTGCACGTCAAAAACTTTGTGCAGCATGCTCATCTTGAGCATATCCCTGATTTTCGCGCTCGGATTCAGCAGCTTCAATTGGCCGCCCGCCTTGCGCAACGACGTGTGACTCCGCACCAGTTCGCCAAGTCCCGCGCTGTCGATGTGTTCCACTTCGCTCAGGTTGAGAATGATCTTTGTGCTTCCTCCGGCGAGCAGATCCCGGACCGCATCGCGAAGTACGACGTTGCCGTGGCCTAATATGATTCTTCCGTGTACTTCCAGCACGGTGATGCCATTACCGGCCCGACGAGTGGTAGTGCGCATTTCGCTGGCGTCAGGTACTGCGGAGGCAGCGGTGATACCCATGCGGTCGAGTATCACGCAGGCTACTTTCGCGGTTTCGTGCGATTCCGTTCGGACCACGATTAGCGACCGGTCTTTTTTCAGAATGTTTAGAAAAACTTTCGCATCCTCATCCGATTGCTCGTCCCTGAGAACTTCAGCGTCGACATTCTTCGTCAACTTCGCGCCAGCTGCGGCTCCGGCTATTTGTCCGAGTAGCGCGAGCAATGCTGCAGCGCCAGCGCCGAGGGCGAAAACCTCGCCTGCTCCGGGAATAAGCGCCCATGAAGCTGCCGCCATTCCCGCTCCGAAGCCGACAGCGCCACCCGCGATACCTCCGGCGAAGCCGCCAATCTTCTTGCCCAGAGCGACCGCCTCGCTTTCAGAGCACGTCAAATAAACGATCGCGTCTTCCGGAACGCCATTCTCGAGCAAATACCCTAGCGCGTTCTCCGCGCGCTCTCGCGAACTGAATACTCCAACCGCGGTCTCCACTTGGGCCCTCCGGAACGGTATTCCCCGCCACGGGCCTGGCTGGGAACCTGCCCGGTGCAAAATCCATGAGACAAAATTGTACACCCGGACGGCCTTGTGCGGACCGCACCAACAAATCGAACTTATCGCAGAGCTTGGGTCTTCTCGCGTCGCCGATCGTTACATGCCGAGGTCGATGTCGCTTACCATCACGGACGCGAGTTTGTAGAAGCGCAGATGGCCGACCGCTAGAGTCAAGACGTTGCTCCCATTTGCAGCCCAGGATGGCGGCGAAATCGAGATGTCGTAATACGAAGTTGCGCCGCCAGTGATGTCCTCATCCTTCCCTGCCGCCACCGCTTCGCAAATGGTTTCGCAATCCTGGAGTGACGGATCCCCCTCCGCGGGCCACTTATCCGAGTTAAGGTCCGCAGCATTGAAGCTCGAGAACTGCCACGGCTTCAGGATCACTGAGCGGACGTCGTGTCCCCACCACGACGGATCGTTCGCACGATTCTGAATCACGTGCGCGACGCCGCGCTTGCCCAAAATTCCTTCGCCGCGCGCTTCACGCCACACACACAGCTTCATCAACTCGAGCGCGCTGAGCTCGCTGTAAGCCACAGCTTGCATTACGAAGCAAGTCCGTCGATCTTCGGGGCGCCGTCGCTCGATGGCATCGCACCAGATTCTGGATTCGCAACCACTGCGGTGCCGGTTCCACTACTCGGTCCGTTCGTACCGGGAATCATCACCCCAGTTGCGATGCCGCCGGGAACAGGTCCGCTCTGCTCTTTGCTGTCCTTTCCGGTTAGCGTGGCCATCAACGCTCCGGAAAATCCAGAGAACGTCGCGACCACAACCATGCTCACGTTTCCTGAGTCGCCGTGATGCAACACGTGAATCAGCAGGCCGAGCAGTCCCCCGAAGCATACAAACAAGACAAGCAAATTCCCGCCCTTGGTCGCTAATGAATCAAGAAATTTCTGCCAGGATTGCATTCCGACTCCTTGGAAATACACTTGCGCCCTTTCGAGGCTCCGTAGGGGCATCCACCGCGGCGGACTGTGCCCGCTGAAACGCGGGCAAAATTCAACTCGAAGTCAAAATTGTTTATCCGCTGGGGCGGGTGTCAATAGCTGGAAAGGTCGCCAAGCATTTATGCCGGGCGCAGCATGCTGCGCCCCTACGAAGAGAGCGTGGCAGCGATCAGCGATTCGTGGAATTGATTGTGCGGCCAAAGGTCAACTCGGCCCATTTCGCGGCGACGGCAGTGTCCGTGTTCGTGTCCGAGCCGGAATTATTTCTCGTGATGGCGAGAACGAAGTTGTTTCCCGCCGAGCATCCGGTCGTATTCAGCGCGGTGAGCAGCGTAAGATATTCCGCGCCCGAAACCGCCGTGCTGCCAATCGTGGACGAAACGGTTTGCGCCGCATTCAACACTGGATCGTCGATGGACGTCCCCGTGATCGAATTGCATCCGGTCTGCACACTCCACGCGGTAAAGTGCCCGGTGGTTGCGTCGGTCGTGGTAAACGCGATTTTCAAATCCACATTCACGCCGAAATTCCAGTCCGTGGGCAGTTCGAGTTCAATGTACGCCACATTGCCGCGAGCGAATTGCAGCACTCCTTTGCGCGTGTGCGTTCCCTGGCAAGCAGGCGTCGGAGCGTTGGCTGTCCCAATCTGCCAACCGTTCCCCGCCGTCACGTTGTTGCAACCCGCGGCCATGAAGAATAGTTTTGTAGGCGCGCTGAACGCGCTGTTCGGCGATTCGGCGTTCGCGGACAATCCGCCCGGAGTGGTCAACAAGCCGAGAAAATTTCCAGTCCCATTTACGTTGAGATTGAATCCACCGTTGCTCGACGTGTTTACGGTGGCATGCGCACCCTGCACTGTCAGGTTGCCGAAGTCGGTGATCGTAGTCGCGCCTGAATCCTCGCTCAGAATCGACGCACTGAACGCTCCGATATTATTGAACTGGATCGCGCCGCTCGGCGATGCAGGATTCCCCGCGCTGCCTCCGCATCCCGCCGTCGGGGAACTCGGCGCGCACGGCAAAACGATCGTCGAAGTGTAGCCCGCAATCATCGGCCCGGTGATCACTTCCGTGTACGTCCCGGCTACGCCAAAATAGCTGTAGTTGCCGAGCCCGTCGGAAACGAGCGGTTGCGTCACCGGTTGCGTCAGCATTGGATCAGAAAAGATCGCCGCGCTAGGCGTGCATGCCGGCGTGCTCGTGTAAGCCGGCTGCACCATGCCGGTGCAAACCCAAATGTTCGCGCCGGCGATAGCTTGCCCCGTGTCGCCCTGCACCACGTTGACGCGCTGCGACCCCTGCGCAAACGCGCCAGGCGCAGCCAACATAAGCATCGTGGCCCAAACAGCAACAAGCAATATCAGCGCAAGTGTGCGAATAGAAATCATCATTTGATGTCTTTCCCTTTTAGCTCGGCAAACTATCAATGCCGTGGGCCGGCGAGGTCGATCCAATTGATCTGCGGGCGGCTTGGTGGGTCAATTCCCTGCGCGTCGCAGATGTTCTCTAGTAGCGCATACGTGTGCGGCAAATGAATTTTCGCCATGTCTTCCACAAACGCGCGCATCATTTCGTCGTTCCGGATCCGCCGGTAGATCCACCGAATGAAAATCATGAGCTGTACCAGGGACGAAAGCGCCACCGTCCACCAATAAGGGTCATCGACGATACGTATAATTTTGGCCAAGAGTTCTTCACCGAGAAATGAAGGGATTCGCGTCTGATAGAGCCAGCCACAGGCAGCGCAGGTCACGTCTTTTGCGCGGACCATAAATATGCTGTGCAGTAGCAAGATTCCGTACGGCGTCCGCCGAAGCGGGCGCCCCTACGGAAGAATTCGCGGAAACGCCTCAATCGTGTTTCGCGAAGGGCCGGCCGCAGCCGTCCAGAGGCGGTCTTCGACATTCTGTGCGAAGCGAGCCGCAACGGTTGCCAGCCTATGGCGGCGGTGCTAATCGGACCGTGCTTAAGACGGCGCGAAATATGCGCAAGTCCTCTTCCAAATAGCGTGGCTTGGTATGCAGAGTCAGGTCATAGTTGACAGAAGGGACAGAAGGATCGAAATCCGGAGCGGGCTTGCCGGCCTGGGTAACGACGATGATATCGATCCAGCCATCTGAGCGGTTCACTCTCGCAGCCTTGGTTGCCATTCCAGCGACACGCAAACCGTCTGGAGCCGGACGGCAAGGGCCCCCGCCGATGCCGGTACACTGCTCTTTGAGGAAGCCGCCGAGCTTCTTGGTCTCTTCTATTGCGTTGTAGCTGACGAAAATCAAGACGTACCTGTTATGGTCTATATCATCGCAAGCGCTTGGGTCCGAGCTTCCGGGAAGGAAAATTGGACCGTGATCGTGCTGATCTTCGGGAGGAACACAGAAAAGGGTACCCTTGGGAACAGGAACCGTAATTCCCAAATTCATCGTTCCGATAGACTTGCGTCTTCGGAGCCTGAACACTCAATAAGAGTGACGCGATTGCGAACGCAAAACCTCGAGTTAGTGGCATGTGCATCTTTTGTCGCCGCTCTAGCGCGATTGTTCCGCCTTCTTCTGCGACAGATAAGTGGGAATATCCTTTCTCATCGTATTGATACCCTCGTTGACTTCCCAGTGCGGGTTAGCTCTATTGTATACCTTCCAGCCTTTCACGCTTTTTCCGGACGCATTACGGTCCTGGAGAGCATTGATGAATGCAGAAGTATGCGTTCCGGTCCCGCGAATCTGATTTCCGTAACTATCGAAAAATTGCCTTACGTTCTCTGCTGGTGATGCAGCAGTCGTCATATGCTTGGTATTTTCGCCGGTCATCCCGAAGGCATCGCCAGTCCGGAGATACGTCCCTTCAGACCCGAAGCCCGATTCGACGCCGACTCCCAAGACCGAGGCGGGGTCTACATCGTATTTTTTCGCGAGGACGTTGACCGCGTCATAGTATTTGTCTAGATAAGACTTGTCTCGTGCGGATAAGTGATTCTTTCTTTCCGGCCGCTGCGCACGGTGAGTTGACCTTGGTTGTGATGATGCTTGGTCGATCAAGACGTGGTGGCCATCGAGTGTTACCCAATGCGCACCTGCGCTTTGTTGTGCATCTCCGGGTGACCCATCATTCGCGAATTTCTGCTCTCGAAGAGGCAGGCCGGCGAATTCGGGAAGCTCCTCCGATCAGATTTCGTTCGCTTTGCGGGCCCGCTCCAAAGCGCGACCGTACGCCGGATTCATGTAAAACCTTCCGTTGATAAAAGGCATGAATGTTTCTCCGCGGAACTGCACTGGCACGAATACTGTAAATGCGTGAGTGGCAGGTTAGCCGAAGAGCGAGCCAATGCTGGAGCCGAGGCCGGCGATGCTGCCGAGATTTCCTAGCGACGATCCGCTCGACGCGCGTTGCCTCACGTTGAGCAGCTCCGCGGGCACGCCCATCGCTTTGCCCAGAAGATTCGTGTCGATGCCGTAGGTTTGCGTCAGTGCGTTGAGTCCGGCCTGCTGTTCTTTGTACGCCTGATTCGCGAACGCGATTTGATTTTGTTGCGCCGTGCTCGCGTCGGTCTGCGCCTGTTCGCGGCCGAGTTGCGCGGTCAAGTCGCCGTAACCCGCCGTGTCATTCGTAGCGGCCGCATGGTTGGCGGCGCTTTCGCGTAACGCATCATACGCCGTGTTGGCCGCGCCCAAACTTTGCTGCGTGATGTCTGACTGCTGCTGCGGCGTGTACCCCGTGCTGGTCAACAGGCTTTGAATCGTGGGCAGTAGAAGCGAACGGTCCTGCCCTCCCTGCTGGTCGGATTGCGAGATGAGCTGGTTCTGCTGCGCAAGTTGCTGGTCCGTCAGTTGACGCGTAGTGTGTTGTGCCCCGCGAGACATTCTTCCTCCAATTGGAAAAATTTGTTTAGCAATTGTGGCTGGGATAATCTGCAGCACCCCTGCTTCACTTGGCTGGCGTGGGGTCCGCCGCTTGACTTCGGTTTGCCTCTTCGCTACTCTCCGCGCAACAGATGCGCAATGAATGTTGCGCTGCTTCTTCTAACAACACGTCGGCTCATGTTCGATTTGATATTTAATTCCAGTTGTCGCCGAGGAGGTCGGCATCCATGAAAAAAGTGTCTGGCTTTTTGCTGGGTTTGGCTCTCTTGTTGGGAAACGCGAGCCTTGCCTCAGCGCAAGAAAAATCCGAAGGCATGCATACCCCGCCCACGGTTCTTACTATCGCCCGCGAATTCCTCAAACCCGGCAAGTCCGGTGCGGTTCACGATCGCTCCGAAAGCGCTTTCGTAAGGGCCATGGCCAACGCCAAATCGCCGACGAACTACCTGGCCCTTAATGCGGTCAGCGGCAAACCGCGCGCGCTCTTCCTTACCGGCTACGATTCGTTCGCGGCCTGGGAAAAAGATCAACTGGACACAGCGAAGAATCCCACGCTTTCCGCAGCTCTCGATCGTGCGACGGAAGCTGACGGCCAACTGCTCGACTCCTATGACCAGAGCGCTTGGATTTACCGGCCGGACCAAAGCCTCAACCAAACCGGCGACCTCGTCGGCGTGCGCTATTTCGAGATTGAATCTTTCCGATTGAAGCCTGGCCATGAAGCCGATTGGGACGCTGCCGTCAAATTGGTAAAAGATGCTTATTCCAAAGCTATGCCGGACGCACACTGGGCCATGTACGAAAACGTATTCGGCTTAGGCAGTCCCGCGTACTTGGTGATCACTCCACGAAAGTCAGCATCAGAAATTGACGCAGGATTCCAGCAGGGCCCGAAGTTTATGGCCGCGATAGGTGCTGACGGAATGAAAAAACTCGGCGAACTCTCCGCCGCAGCCATCGAATCACGCGAAACGAACCTCTTCACCATCAATCCGCGGCAAAGCTACATGATGGAAGATTTGATGAAGGCCGACCCCGATTTCTGGCGGCCCAAGGCTGCACCCGCGGCGCCCAAGAAAGAGAAGCCCGAAGCAAAACCATAAAAGCAACGACCCGTCAGGTCGCGTTGCGTCAAGCCGCCTGATTTGGAATGCGGCGGCTTGCCTGCCCGCAGGCGGGCTTGCCGCCGCTTTCTGCCGCGCCGGCCAAGGTTGCGATGATGGAAACAAAAATCAGCGGCGCGCCGCGCTGAATCCGCCACGCCGTGATTTAATGCCAGTATGTTTCACGCCAACCCGCAACCCAAAGACCTAATCCCCGAGCTGGACGCTTTCGCTGCCGCCGCAACTTCCGCTCACGACTTGATGGTCGGCATCGTCACGCTGCTGCACAAGAATCTGCTGAAGTACAACTGGGTGGGGTTCTACATGATCGAAAAAGAGCCCGCCGAAGACATGCTGGTCCTCGGGCCGTTCAAAGGTTCGATGACGCCGCACACTCGCATCAAGCTGAACCAAGGTATTTGCGGAGCCGCAGCGTCGAGCGGCGAGACCGTCATCGTCGATGACGTGAACTCAGATTCGCGTTATCTGGCCTGCTCGCTCGAAACTAAGTCCGAAATCGTCGTGCCAGTCTTCGTCGCAGGAAACGTCGTCGGCGAACTTGACATCGACAGCCATTTCCGCGCCGCCTTCGCATCCGAAGACAAAAAACTATGCGAGCACGCCGCAAAACTCCTGGGCACCTGGATCGAAGCGCACCCTAGCGGCTAAGATGTGCCGTCGTTCTGCCCTGACCCGCCCGACCCAAACCCTACTTGCTCTTGTGGCTGGAGTGGCGATATTCCCAATCCGAGAAGCCCGTTCTGAGCTTTTGTCGTTTCACCGCCTCCTGAATTTTCCGCGTCCGGAGAACCATCGACTACAAAGTACGACCTGACCCAATCGTGCTTCATCCGGCAGACGTCATCGTCGTCCAAGCAGACGGTCTTCGTGTTTGATTCCTGTGTGGGAGGGAAACCATTTTGCGGATCTCCGGAGAGAACTACGATGTGACTGTAATCGGATGCGTATTGACGTAGTCTTTCAAGTCAGCCGAATTACCGGGCATACTTGCTGAGGGACCTGCCCTGATTACCCAGTCCTTAATGTTACCGTCCGAATCGGTCTTGATGATATCTAGGTTCTGGACCCCTCCCTGCTTATTGTTTTCGCTGACGGAAATGCCAGCTAACCGTTTGCCGCTCTCATCGGAGAGCCTGATTTTGAGTTGCGCTCCGATCCCGGTAACTGAATTTTTCCCCAGCCGTAAATTTTGCACGATTTGGGGTTCCTGTGCGGTGGTCACTGACACGCGTATCGGTGATTTCTCTGCCGACGTACCGCCGGTTGCTTTCTGCTGTGGCGTCCCCTCTGCGATCAGAACCATCGATTGTGGCCCAATGGCCGCCTTGATCTTTATCTGTTGATTCGTTTGCGCGTGCGTTTTCAATCGCGTGGCCGTAAGCCGGATTCATATAAGACTTGCCGTTGATAAAAGGCATGGAGAGTCTTCCTCGGAACGCGTAAGTCGGCGGGCGCGTTTATGTAGCCCGAGAGTCGCGGCCGCCGATGCCACTACAAAATCAGGCGGCGGCAGTACGGCGTCCACGCATCGTCGCGGACCCAACCGAGGGCTGCGAGACGGCGGCCGAATTTCTTGGCGATAGGCGGAGGCAGCCATGCGTGCGCGTCGTGGAGTCCGCGCGCGAGCAGATCGCGTTCACCTGCGCGGTGCAATGCAAGCAGCCGCGCATAACGCTCACGCGGATTCCCTTCCCCCTGCGCGGCCAGCAGATACATTTCGCAAGTCAATCGCGCCAGTGAAGCCATCACCGGGCGCCCCGCGCCGTCTTCCACCACCAGTTTCGAGACAAACAGCGGGTCCGCAAGATCGGGAAACGCATAATCGAATCCTTGTTGCGCGTGCATGCAACGTAGCGCGTCGAGATCGGCGTGACTGTATTCGCGGATGAGCACAGGTACGTGAATTGCGGCGAGATTTATTTCCAAGCGTGGCTTTTTAAGAACTGCATGCTTTCCCTGACCGTAAAATCCTTCATCCCGACCTGGATTTTTCGCACTTTTGAAAAATGCGCGGACACAACGACCTTCCCCTGATTTCGAAAGGTGTTTCGGCCTCGCTCTCCCTCTCGATTACGGCGAAATCCTTGAAGTAGGAACCATTCAAAGCAGCGGCCGCCACGAGGACAAAAGCGTGGATCTTCGTATTCCAGGATGCATCATTGTCCGCGGATATATTCCAGCCAATCGGAATATCGGTAATTTGCGCAATTCGTCCAGACGTCACATCGAAGTCAAATCCCACAACTCGCTCTCCCGCGTCGAGATGCAGGGCAGGCAGCGAGACTGAGACAAATTGCCGGTGAGGTTGCGTGGGTCTAATACGCATTGCTCCCGCTTTTCCGGGGACGAGTATCACGAACGCCGTCGCGATGACCGCGAATAGTAATGCTAGTCTCATTCGTCTATTCATTTGGTACCGTCACAGTCACAGCAACGTGTCATGACCCGGTTTGTCTGCGCCTACAAGGGTGTCACTCCGGAGGGAATCTGCGCTGCTCTTTGGTGGGCATTTCGCGGTACGAGTATCCGACTCGCTGCTTTTGCCGCGTCCCGGCTTCATTGATCTGCTCTGGCCCCGGCGAATCAATGATTTCAAAATGATATTTCTTCCAAGCGTGTTTCCATCGGCAGATGTCATCGTCATCTGCGTAAATTGTCAGCATGTCGGCGTCCGTGGGTGGGAACCCGCCATCGGGATCACCTTCCAAGACTACCAGGCCGTCCTTCGTAAAGTGAAAACCGCGAATAACTTCTCCATAAGGCATCAACTTGTAAATAAGAGTGCTCCCTCCGTTCCTCACCGTAGGCTCGATGTAGACTGGCAAACTTGTAACATCGTGGCTTATCTCAGGTCCGACCATATAGAACCGCTTTTGATATCCGCGGTCATACACTTCGTCCTCTATAGCTAAGGATATGGCTTTCGCCTCCTTATCAGTTATATGTCTCGCCGCAGCGCTGCTTTGAGCTGATCCAGTCGTTCCAAGCAGCAAGCCCAAGACCCATACTGGGACCAGTCGCCACATAACAAACCTCCCACGTTATTGATAAACATAGATGTGTGGCCTCGGCGAAGCATCCCCGCCACCAGAGTTTCGAAGCGGCCCAAACGCCCGGGATGGTATCTTGCGTTTTGCCCACGGTGGCATGAACCCGCTCCTGGAATCCAGCCGAAAGTGAGTAGCGGCACTTGTAACGTTCGAGCCTGTCAGGGCTTCCATCGCGGCGGACACAGAATCGTTTCAAGCCTCTAGGGAATCTCGGTTGCCTTGCGCAAGGCCATTCCAGAGGCCAGTATAGATCCCGCCTTCTCCTACCGCCACTTGCTCCGGGTGACCGCTCTCCCTTAGTAGGTTCGCAATTTCCGCGACAGCTATTCGCGCATCATGCAGATTCTCATCACTTCCATTGCCATTTTGCGTAGCCGGACTTAAGCCACCCGTTTCATTGAATACCACAATCGAGAGGTATCTCTCTTTTTCGCTTCGTGGTTGTATCATTCGCGCTCGTTCCGCCGGAGTCTCCTGGATCAGGACATGGCGACCATTGATCGTGACCCAACGCGCACTCGAGTTTTCATCTCTTGCATCGCTGAGCGATCCGTCAGTCGAGAAATTCTGGTTCCGAAGTGGCGTCCCGGCGAATTGGGGGAAGCTCCTCCGACCAGATTTCGTTCGCCCTTCGAGCGCGTTCGATCGCGCGACCGTAAGCCGGATTCATGTAAAACTTGCCGTTGATGAAAGGCATGGAATTCTCCGCCCGAGGGCTGAGAACGCGAAAAGGTGCCTCAAAAAACGCGGTGGCGCAGGAGCGGATGCACGCGCGCGACGGCTTCGGCTGCATCGAACGTAGTTGCACCCGGCGCGACTCCGGATCCACCGAGCGCCGCTTGCGCCGTCTCTGAGATTGGCTTCTGCGCGAGAGGATGCGGCAGCGCTTCAAACGCAGCGTCATCCTCGAGCGCGAGATGCGCACCTTCGTCCGCTTCGATCAGCGCGAGAATCGGCATCGCGTCGTCGCTCGCGACTTCATCGCTCAACAGCGTTGAACTCTGAGCCGTCTGCGCAACGTTCTGCCCAGCATCTTCGCCGGGCGCAGTCCGCCGCTGCGGATCTTCGACATGCTGCGCGTCTACAGGGCCATTTGAGGAGTCGGAAGAATTGAGCGCGATCCAATGCGAATTCGCGAATCGTGCAGCGTGGCGATGCCATGCGCCGAGCGTCGTCAAGTAATAGCGTTTTCCAGTCATGGGGTCAGCAGTTCGTAGCGCCGGCATCTTGCCGGCGGTTTGTCGACCGATCGAGTCGGAACGGTGCCGGGCTGAAGCGCGCCTGCCGGCGAGGCAGGCCCGGCGCTACAAAGGTACGGGCCATCTTGAATTCTTGCGCCGCTGCGTTCCGCCTCCGCTGAAGGCGGTCTGAACATGGCCTCGGCGTCGCTTCGTAGGGGCGCAGCATGCTGCGCCCGCTGATGCGTGGGTAATCAACGATCCCGCGAAAGATTAGTCATGCAAAAAGAAAGGGCAGGAAAGCTACGACGAAAAAGTGTAGTTGTGTGTCAGCACCGTTGCATTGCGATGCCCTGCAAAGAATTGGTGGTACGGCTCGCAGCTCACCGTCACTTTCTTGCCTTCCTCGACGATAGCTTCGATTTTCTTTATCGTGATGCGTCCGAAGCGGCCCACTAAAACATCGCTCAAGCACAAACGCTCGGCGCGCATCGGCGACCCATCGGCGAGAGTAAAAATGTGGTGCGGCGTGACGTCCAGCGACTCATCATTCGAGAAATGGAGGCGGATAAATGTGTCGGCGTCGCGCGCTTCAATGCGCACGATACGTGTCCACGGTCCTCCGTGCGTGTGGCAAGGGCAACATAAATGCTCGCCCACTTTGCACGATTCGATCTCCACGATGCCGCGCTCTTTCGTTTGTACCACGCATCCGGAGCGCAGACAGCTTCCGCTGCCTCCGCCTGAACCGCCGCCGGTTCCGCTGCTGGTCGTTGCCGCGATCATGGCGCCTTGCGAAAGCGGGACGCGTCTTTGCAACGCCTGCTGCTGCGCTGCGACATTTGTTTTCGCGCCCTGCGCGTTTGCCGGCGAGCCTACGCTGCCGGCAATCGCTCCAACCCACGCAATTGCAAGTGCCGCCTCGTCCCAGTAAGGATAAAAATAATACGTGGTAGCGGCGGCGAGTCCCGTAACAGCGAGAGAGCCGTTTGGCACCGCGGTCGAAGTGCCGTCGGCGCGCGAAATTGCGAGCCCGCTCCACGACCACGTAATGCTCGAAGTTGAGGAAACGTACGTGAACGCGCCGGACCACGTCGGCGGCACCGATCCTTTCATCAGCACGCCTGGCTTCGTCGGATCAATTTGATTTTCCGTAAGCGCGCCAGACGTGACGCGCGCGAAATTCGTGCCGTCGGTAATCTGGCTGTCGATGCTCCAGCCCTGGTTCGGCCCCAGCGAAGCTGCCGCCAGCCGCTGCATCGCTTCGTAAAGCTGCGGATTCGTGCGCCGCAGCGCCTCAATTTGCGAAATATTCAGCATCTTGATCCGTATAGTTTCGGTTAAATGTTTTCCTGGACTGCGGGGAGGACTTGAGTTGTAATCCGCCCATGCAAACACTGGGTATATCGAACTCGGGGCCGCGGACGGACAATCGCCTTAAGAGTCTGTTCTGGCCTACGATTCAAACGGGCACAGACGCCGACGATCTGGGAATGCAGGGCTATTGGATTTGTGCGATTGTTGCGATTCTTTCTTTTGTCTTTTCCATCTTTGCCGGACATCCAATCGCCGGGTTCCTTGTGTTGGTCTTTTACTACCTCGGCGGAGTCGGTGTCAGGGAGCACAGCCTTTACGCTGCCCTGCTTGTTTTCCTCATGTTCGTCCTGGATACTGTGGCGGCGCCAAGCATTCCAAAAGCCTTCGTTTGTGTCGTACTGCTATCGAATTTGCGTGCAACTTGGCTCGCGTCTCGTTGGAAGCCGGGTTCGGATGAAGCCGAGATGCCAATCCGCTTGGGCGCTACCTGGGGCGATAAGTTTGCCGACAAGCTTCCGGAATGGCTCTGGCCGAAGGTCAGACTGATCTACTTTGTGTTTGCTCCCGCGTTTTTGGCGCTCGTGCTTATCGGGCTAGGAAGAATGTTGACCCGCGCTCCAGCTCACTACTCTCGACACTTCTGATTGCCCAAGATACTTGAGCGTGCTTATCAGGTGGTTAATTTGCTCCGCGCACAATGGCGAAGGGGTCCGGCTTTGCCCACGGCACGAGCTTGGTGATGGAGAACCACGATCCCGGCGAGTGGGTGCCGATCTGATAGGACACGCGTTCGCCCAACACGTTTGTAAACTGTTCCATGTCGCGCGAAGCAGGAGCAGCGAGCGTCCAGGCTCCGAGCGACAGCACGCTGACATCACCAGGCGAAAACGAAGTCAGCGAGAGCGACCCAGCTCCTTGCACGTACGCCGTCAAGTAGCCGAACAAATTTCTGCCGCTCAATCCAGTGGCCGCGAGAAACGCAGTGGAGTAAAACGAATTGATCGCGGCGCCATCGTCTGAAAACTGGCCTTCGGTGAGCGCGTAGATTTTCCCGCTCGAATTATTCGAGCCGAGAAAAACTTGCGCCACGCCGTTCGCGCGTTCGATCAGCCCGCAGGAATTTGCGGAGATCATCCACGGCGCCCATTTCCGCGAACGCTCCGCCGCGGCGGTGTAGATCGACACGAGCGGATCCTGCATTCCCTCCGTGTAATCGAGCGTCAGAATTTGGTTTGTCTGCGTGGCTGTGCCCATCGGCACGCCGACGTAGATACGTTTGTGCTGCGTGTCCACCTGAACCCAGAGCAATTGGCCGAACTCCCAGTTGATCGCGTCCCATGTGGGCTGAATTTCCTGCGACAGTTTGATCGGTTCGCTCCCGTCAAAATAATAGAGTCCCGAGCGGCCCGCGATCACCACCCACTCTTCGCCGTAACCCACGCCGTGCGCGGAAGGAGTGCCCACTTTGTTCGACACTTCCTCGACTCCCCAAAGTGCGGGCTCGTTCACTCCATCCGTTGCGGTCACGTACATCGAGCGTTCTTTCACAAAATACAAGTTGCTGCGCAGTTTGAACGCGGCGCGAATTCCCTGCCCGTTGTTTGCCGCGATTTCCTGGATTCCGGACACGCCGTCATAACTTTCCGGCGTCTGCGTGCCCGACGCGCGCACCAGCGACGAATTCTGCGCGGCGAACGTTGGAAATATTTCGATGTCGTCGACGAGAAACGACTCGCCGCTTGGACTCGGCGTGCCGTCGGCATAAACGCGAAGCGTCAGATCCGGCGGCAGCGAAGCCTGCGGAGGAAAAAGCTGCGCGGTGAATTCCTGATATGACGCGTTAGCCTGCACCGCGGGAACAGCCAGCCCGGCGCCGACCAGTCCTGCCGTGGGACTGAACGCGTTGACGCGCAGCGTCCCGGTCGTAAGATTCGAACTCCGTGCCACGCGTACGCGCACGGAATAATCCGTGTTATTCACCAGCAACTGATCGCCGAATGCGTCTGTGATCGCGTTTTGCACGATGGTTCCGCGCTGCACAGTGACGCCATCGGCGCTGATGCGGTACGCGTCGCCCCAAACCGAGAAACTCGGCTCCCGGCTTCCTCCCGCGGAGAATGCTGAACCGAGTTGCCATCCGAGCGGGCGTCCGTCGCCGGAATTGTCCCAGCCGCCATCGAACGAAAGATTGCGCCAGTTGTCCATCTTAGCGCGCTCGCCCCACCAGAAGAGCCTCTCCGCGTAATCCACCACGCCAAGCTGGCACGGCAGCTCGATCTGTCCGAATAGGTTTTCCACGCTGAGGCCGCTGAGCAGAATCGTGTCAGTGAAATCCACTTCGAGCGACGTGGTGGTGTTGTCGTGGATGGTCATCGTGGCGGGCACTTGAAAAAAAGCGGCGCCGCCGCTGGCCGTGAACGCGAGCAGTCGCTGCACCACGTTCGATGGGCCGGTCGGAATATTCGTCACATTAACTTTCTTGCTGCCCGCCGCAGTCCACGAGGTAGGAGGCGAAGGCGCGGTCATGTATCCCTGGCGCGTTACAAAAATCACGGAGCATTGATGCACGCCCGGCGATATATTTCCGGCATCGGTCGCGTCCACGGCTGCGGGACCTTCGGCCGGCCCGATCTGACTCACTCGATCGAAATTCGTGTCGTCATACTGCCGCGGAATGTCCTGGCCGACCAGTCCATCGCCAAAAGCCATATATTCGCGGCCGAAATGCGTATCCGACGCGAGAAAAAGCCCCGGCTTGCCGCCCGACGCAACCACGGAAAGCACGCCGGGCGAAGTTTCCTTATACAAATTGCCAAGCGAATCCAGCGCGATCATTCGCTGAACGAGATTCGTGGTGGCGTAAGTTTTCAGCCCGTTGATCTGCGGTGCGCCGGCAACCACGGGAAACTGCGAGACGAGCCCCGGTCGCGTGCGCACTCCGCCCGGGAAAAACTCCACATCGGCCAGCGACGGCGACATCCCTGGAGGCACGTCAGACGGATCGAGCAACGTGATCCAAGTACTAAAAATATTCAGCGGCAACGGCGTAAATGTTTCAATGGACATGTGAACTCGCGAAGAGGAGTGAAACGCTGGGCCTGGAATTTCAGGTGGGCGGTGTTCGTGTACACGCCGTAGCTTGTTTTCGTAGGGGCGCAGCATGCTGCGCCCGCTGATGCGCGTGCAACAACGTGACGAGTCGAGGCAGACTTCTCCGAATCAATGTGCGCCGCCGACTCCGGCATGCTTCGCCGACGGGCGCGCGTTACGAAACACAAAACCGTGCAGAATGGACTTACGCTACTGCAATTTTTTGAAAATGCCGTAGAACGTGACGGTATCGGCGGTGATTGCTGCGGGATACGCTCCTGCGGCAAGTTCCGGAAACGCTCCGGCGGCTGCGCCTTGCTGAAAGATTTTCACTTTGTTTGCATTCATCGTGGCGCCGGGAATGAAAACGTAATCGTAGCCCGCGAGCCCGTCCATCCACGCAGTTCCCTGCACCGGCGGCTGGTCGGACGCTATCAGCGGAACCTGCGAAAGATCCAGCGTGTCTCCCGAAGTCGTATAATTCCCCGAAGCCGCAACTGTGCCGCTAACGTGAACGCGCTTGCCGTCTTCCCATGTATCTAGAATCGAAAATGTAAGTGCCATTGTTCCTCCAAGAGTGACAGGTGATTTTGCTTAGCCTTCGTAGCGCCGGGCTTTAGCCCGGCATCTTGTTTTCTTAGCCTTTAGATATGTCGCTGCATTTCGTTTCGCCTTCAGTTCGGAGCCGAATGGCCTTGCCTTGTTGATTCAATCGCGGGTAAACCGAAGATGCCGGGCTAAAGCCCGGCGCTACGAAAGCAATCCGTTGACGCTACGGCGTTATGGGACAGCGCTGTCGAAGGTGTGTTCGAGACTTGAGAGAATGCGAACCGTGCGCGGCAGCGCGCTTGACGCGCCGCGCTCGCGGTCAGATAATCCCGATTTCAGGAGGTAACCTAAAAATGTTTCGTTCTATATCTGCACGGATTTCATTGGCGGCTGCACTTTTGGTGCTGTGCGCAATATCGCCGGCAAGAATTCCCGCTGCCGACACGCCGGCCACCGCGCGGCAGGCTGCTCCAAACTTCACTCTGAAAGATTCGAACGGCGCCGCGATCAAATTGTCCGATTACAAAGGCAAAGTCGTGCTGCTCGATTTCTGGGCCACCTGGTGCTACGGTTGCGGGCTCGAAATTCCCTGGTTCGTTGAGTACCAGAAAAAGTACAAGGGCAGCGGGCTAGCTGTCGTCGGCGTCTCGATGGATGACGACGGATGGTCAGTCGTCAAGCCCTTCATCGAAGCCAAGGAAATCAACTACGCGGTCGTTCTCGGCAACAAAGACATGGCAAAGCTGTACAAGGTCGAGAGTATGCCCGTGACTTTCCTCATCGACCGCGAGGGCAAGATCGCCGAATCGTACTTTGGCATGGTCGACCGCGCCGGCTGCGAAGCAAAAATCCAAAGCCTCCTCAAGGACGACGCCAAGCCCGTTTCCAAGTAACCTCAACATCCGAACATTACTGCCTGGCGACGAAGCGCTGTGTCCGCTGGCTACAGGCCGTCTATCGCTGTTATCATTTAGCCCTGTGCGCTGTTGCGGCGCACAACCCGAAGGCCTTCAGTTGAATCCTAAGCGTCGAATGTAAGGAGAGCTTGGTGCGGCGACTGCGAATCATGTGTGCGGTGACGGTGTTGGCGTTGGTTGGATTTGCAACGGCGCTGAAATTACCGACGGTGGCTCGCGCACAAACCAAATCGTCGGCGATTCCCTCCTCCACTCAGAGTTCCTCCACCAAAGCCGCCTCAAACGCCTCGCAATCAAATACGAACGCTGCCCAGTCGAACGTACCGCAGACGATAGCTAGCGCGAATTCCAACGCTCCCATTACCATCGCCGCAAATATTTCTGCGCGTTCGCTCGCTGTTCAGCCTCAGCTCCCAAGCGCAACAAATGCGGCCACTGCTGAAAATTCTGGCGCACTCCAATCCGCGCTCGTTTTTCTGACCAATGCGGACAAAGGCAACAAGATTTTCACGTTGGCAACCTCGATGAATGCACCGGCCGGGACAAACGGTCCATCTGGCAGTCTCTCTGCCGCCAGCAAGATCGCGCTGTTTGCCGGACAAGCCGCCGCTGGATCGCTCGGCGACGGTGGAGCGGCGTCCGGCGCGGAATTCGACCTGGCGCTCGACTCGCTCGCCATGCGCAGCGGCGTAGCAGTCGCGCCCGACGGCACATTTTTCGTGGCCGACACCTTGAACGGCACGATCCGCAGCATCGCGGGAGCAGCCAGCAGCGAACCCGGAATCGTTCGCAGCGTGGTAGGAAGATTCGGCCCGCGGCAGAATTTCGAACTCGTCGAACCGCTGGGACTCGCGCTCGATCGCGCGGGAAATCTTTATATCGCAGACCACGGCGCTAATGCAGTGCTGATGCTGCACGCCGCCACTTCCCGCGCGCCGGGAGCGCTGGAAATTCTCGCGCACGTGGTATCGCCCGCGAGCGTCGGAGTCACGCTGGACGGTGCCAAAGTTTTTGCGTCTTCGCCCGACACCGGCTCGATCGTCGAAATCAACTCGAAAACGCGCTCGATTTCCACTTCAGCTATTTCGACTTCGCAATGGTTCGCCGAAAGCCAGAAACCTACTGGCGCCAAAATTATTCCCACGGGCCTGGCAGTGGACGGCGCGGGAAACGTCTTTGTATCTTTTTCTGGCCCCGGTGGCGGCCTCGATCAAATTTGGCGGCTCGATGCAGTATCGGGAAAGGTCACGTCTGCGGCACGCGGGTTGTCTTCGCCCGGAGAACTCGCTTTCGACTCAAACGGAAATCTCTTCGTCGCGGATCAGGGAACGCACCGGCTTCTCGAGTTTCGCGGCGCAGGTGTACCGTCTAACGGCGTAACGCTGACTCCTCCTGCTGGGCCGGTTCCGACGGATTTCGGCCTTGAGCCCGTTGACGGCACCACGGCCACTCAAGCGTTCACGCTGACAAATAATTCCGGTGGGACAATCTCGCAAATCGGCTCCAGCTTTCAAAGCGGCATGGTCAATTTCAAAGTGGCGAACACTTCGTGCACGCCGACTCTTCTAACTGATACAAGCTGCGCCTTCAATGTGGCGTTCACTCCGCAATCGAGCAGCGCGCTTTCGGATAATCTGGTCGCGACGTTCGCTGCCGGTGCGAACCCACTATCCACTCTGACCGCCTCGGTTACCGGCACCGGTGACGATTATCAAATCATGCTGGCTAGCGGCGGGATCCAACAGATCACCGTCAATCCCGGTGTCGCGGCAACATTTCTATTGCAGATCGTTCCGGACGATATGTTCAGTGGCCAGGTAACGCTGACTTGCCCGGCTGTTTTGCCCACTTCCACTACGTGCGGCATTTCCGCCGGAACAACGGTAACCACGCCGCTGGTCCCGAGCATGATGGTGAACGTTGTCGCAGGCACGCCGCTTCCATTTAATGTCACCTTTCAAACTACGGCGAAAGGTACTCCAGCTCCCGCGATGATCGGGATTCTTCCAACGGTTCGTGGTCAGGGCGGCAATTCATCCAGGTCGTCAGATTCAGCGCAAGTGTCCCTGCGTTCTTTTTCTTCAGTGGCTTTTAGCACGTTTGCGATTCTCGCTGTTTTTCTATTCGCCACGTGTGCACTCGGCGCTTTCCGAAAAGACCTTGCAGGGTGGAACGCGATGCGCGCTGGCCTGGCGAATCTCTGCCGCCACTCGATTCCGAGTATGTCTCTGCGTCGGACGATATCAACCGCAGCGCTGTTGATAATTGTTGCGACGGCCCTCAGCAGTTGCGGCGGAAGCAGCACTCGTACATTCCCCGCTACGCCAAAGGGCACGACAAATCTTACCGTGCAAGGTTTGGCTCAAGGCGCCACGCGAGGCTTCGTCGTCACTCTCGTAGTGAATTAGAAGATGAGGGCGCTTCGGGTCGTTTTGCCTTCGTAGCGTGTTGGGCGAAAGCGGCGTCTTGGTTTTCGTAGGGGCGTCCGCCGCGGCGGACTGCGCAGGTGCAGAGGACTGCAAAGCGGAGGCAAGCCTGCCGCACTCCAAAGAACCCGGCGGTGCAATGCGATCCTGTGGAGTGCGGGACCTGCCCGCGGCAGGCAGGCCTTGCTCCCGCTTTCCACACTAACATCGGAGTCGTTGTAGCGCCGGCGTCCCGCAGCTCTTTCGATTTCCTATCGCGCTCCGCAACCCTTCGGCAGCATCGAGACAAGCACGCCCCGCATTTCACAAATAAATTATGCGCCGGTGATAGCTGTACGGCTTGCGGCGACGTCCCTTGGTTTGTTCCGGACGCACATAACGATTGATCAGATTTTCTGCCGCAGTCTGCGCTGAGCCAAGCAAATCCGCGGCGAGCGCGCGTGCCCCGCGCGAGCGAGCCGCCAGCGCGGCGGTCGCAAATCCCAAAGCGTCCGTGGCGCTGCGAATCTGCACCGGATCGGTCCCCAGGACGAGCAGCGGCAGGATTTTTTCGTAGCGCACGCGCACAGTGATGGATCGGGTCGCGCCGATCAGATTTATTTTGTCTTCGCGCCATTCCCACAGGCGCAGATAGCTGCTGGGTTGCAGGTTCAGCATCCCGCCGCCACTCATGAATTTCTCCATGGGGATGAAGACGTCCGTGGTATTCGGCGTGGCGCGTTCCCACAACATGTGCGGCATCAGACAATCGGCGGGAAGCTGCGGGCTGGAGACGTCGCTAATTTCCAAGTTCGTCGCCCCAGTGTCCGAGTTAACATCAAGCTCGATGTCCTGCTGCTCGACGAGCACGCTGACGCCATTTTCGGCGAGCTCGCGTTGCAGGCCGCGGTACGCAGAGTTGAGGAGCGGCATCAGCAGTGTGTCGGTAAAAACCGCGCCCGCCGAATCGTTTACCAGCGCGCGCGCCAGGTTCAGCGCGTCTTCCGCCTGCGAATACGCGGTTGTCGGGACGACGGGCATTGTTCCCTCCGAGAATTACTGTTGCTTGTGGAAAGATCTTGCTGAACTAGTTCCGCGGACTGTAGTTCTTGAGGCGAATCCATTGCCTGAGAGAAAGTCTTGATGAGATTGCTGCTCGCACCCGAAACCGCTGTTCTTAGCGCCGGCCGTGTATTTTGCTTAGGTTTGTAGCGCCGGGCTTCAGCCCGGCATCTTGTCTCGGAACTCTGTAACCCTACCCAAAATCAAGATCCGCACTAAAGTGGGGCGCAGCAAAAGCCAAACCCCTGTCATTCCCCGATGCAATTGAAAATGTAAGTCGAGCCGCTGGCTGGCGTGGCGTTGAACGTCAGCGTCATGCTTCCGGTGCTGGCCGTGTTTTCTCCCGTGACGTTGGCGACCGCGCCGGTGCCGCCCACGATTTTGCAAACGAAAATGGGAGTGAGCGGCCAGGTATTCGTAAAGTTAACCGCAACGGTCGGATTCGCAGCAGCCGTTCCGCTCGCAGTCACGGTCGCGGTGAACCGCTGACTCGTTCCGCTCGCCGTGACGGTTGCAGAACTCCCCCACCCACTCGACAACGTGATGTTCGATCCGCTGATCGAGCTACCGCGATTTGCGAGCAGAAAAATTCCCTGCACGTTACCCGCGAAAGAAATCGCCGCGTTAATCGTGGAGGATGAGCCCGGCGCCATTACCTTCAGCGCGTTTCCGCTGGTGGTGCCGGAGGCGGGAGCGATCGCAAGCCCGTCGCTGGCGTTGGACATCGACACAGTGGCGGCGCCCAGCGCGCTCACGGCATTCAGATCGTTGCGCGCTAGAAAATTACCTGAATTATCGAAAAACGAGATGGGAGTTGTCGAACTGCTCGGGTCCAGGTCGAACATGTGCCCGGTTTGTCCCGAGCTTAGCTGCGCTACCAAGCTTGGTGCCGTGCCGCCGGCAGCGCCGAGAAATTGGCCGCCCACGCTTGTCGCGTTCTGGCTCGTGCCGTTCACAGTTCCCTGCACGCTGAGATTCGAATACACCGTGTCCGTCCCGCCGTTGCCGCTGTCGGCAAGCGGAGCGAATCGCGGTTCAGACGGCATGGGGCCCTTGGCCAGAAATGCATCATCAAAATAAACGAAATTGGTGGACGAAGCGGAATTTTCCAGCAGGAAAATTCGCATCGAGTGCGCAACGGTAGTTGAGACGCTGAACGCATTCGGCACGCGGAAAATCACAGCGTAGTTGCGGTTTACGGTCCAGGTGTTAGCCGTTGCCACCTGCCAGTCCGCGCCTGTTACGCTGCAATTGCAAGTAATTCCGTTGTTATAGGTCAGCGATGCGTTCGTGCTTTGCCAGTTGCCGCCATTGCCGCCGTTGTCCACGTAGTTCGCCGGCGCGAGGACGCGCGCATTCGTGGCAATGTTGGTGATTTTGTCAGCCTCGGTACAATTCGAATCCGAGTAGAAACGGAACCCGGGCCGGAAGTTGGCCGAGGTGGAACCGGCGGCAACGCGCACGCCGAATGTGTATTCCGCAGCAGGGTCGACTGAAATGCATTGCGAGTTGACGCCCAGACCGGCGGTGGCGCCGTCGCCGACCTTTACGTTGAAGCTCCCTTGCGTGTTGCCGTCGACGGGCGCGGACGAACTCGATTGCCGCGTGTAAATTCCCGACGCCGCTTGATTGATGTTCGTACCGCTAACCCCGCCCCACGCGAGCAAAGTGGTCGCGCCGCTCCACCCCTCGAACCCTGCATTGGCCAGCAAGTTCGTGCTGGCGAGATCGTTTTGGCCGAAGTGCATCGACGGCGTCCAGTTGTGGCCGTTGTTGTCTATCGCAACCATCGCGGTCGCGGGCTCGTTGGGCTTGATTTGCGTGTTATTGGTGATTGAAAGATATGGATCGAGAAGATGAATGCCGATGGCCGAGCCGTCCGATGGAAATTGAATGCAATTAAAAACATCTTCGCACCGATTGTTCGGGCCGAAGGTGACGCTGGTCGCGCCGATGATGTTATAGCAAATTTGCCCGAACGCGGCGGACGAGCTCTCGCAATCGTTGCCGTAAATCTCGTCGTTATTCGGATAATTTCCGTTGCTGTCCTTCGCCAGGACGTAGCCGGTGGAGCTCGCAGGCGGCAGAATACACGCGTTTTGCTCCAGCACGATCGCGTTGTATATCCCTGCGAGAAAGAAGCAAGTGTCTCCGGCCGATTGCGGATTCAAATTGTTGTGCTTGAACAAAGTATTCGTGCCGTCGAAATCTCCCACCGAAGTATTGCCGTAAATACCGTAGGAAGTCCCGCCGCTTCCGAGCGTGATGTTGTTGTTCTCGATGTCGGAGTGCCCGATGCTGGTCATGTCGATCACTTTCGAATTCGCGCCGGTGGCTAAAAACGCCATGCCTTCGATATGCACGTAATTTATCTTTGAAGTAGCTTGATTCGGATTCTTCACCGTCGTGCACCCAGCGTTGCCACAAGCGATGAACCCGGAAGTGTCCGGCTTGGCAATCGTCCCTGTGCCGCTTTCCTGGTATCCCTTGATGGACGCACCATCGCCGATCAATTCCACAGCATCATTGGTGGCTGTGTCAGTCACGGTCAACTGCCCCTGCCCCCAAAGTAAAACGGTACCGGCGGGAATTGTGACGTGATGCGCGCCTGTTAGCGTTCCGGTCATTCCACGGGCATCGCAAACCGACGAAGATGTCGACGCCGAAGCGGCGGCGAGACACGCTGTGATCTTTGCCGCCGCGTCCGCGCCCGCGAATCGCTCAGCCTTTTGAACTCCGTTGAGCGCATTCACGGCGGCTGTGCCGTTCACGTCCAGACTGAATTGCGGATTTGTGTTGTTGATTCCGAGCGCGCTGGGCGTGAAACGGTGCGCCGGTAGCAGCGTGCTAATCATCGAATCTTGTCCGCCGGAGGATGGCAGCGTCGTCATCGTAAAGCTGGTCGTGCCCGCTCCCGAGATGAATGTGAAATTATTCTGCTGCGGAACCCATTGGCCGCTACTGAAATTCGGCACCGTGGAAGTAGCTACGCAATAGCCGGAGATCGTGGCGAGCCCGGCAAGTGGAGCATTCCAGTTCCACGTTATCGCATTGTTCGCGCCACTCAGCGTCACGCCTGTGCTCTGCTGCGAGGGCGCCGACTCCGTCGTGTTGCAATTCGTCGTGGTCGAATACATCGTGGCGAAATACGTGCCGGCTGCAATCGAACCGCCGGTGGTAGGCGTGCCAGCCACGCCTGTAGGCGGATAAGTTCTCGCGAACTGAATATCTATCGATCCTGCCGCATTTTCCGCGATGCTCGCGCCATAACCGAAGTCAGTTCCGTCGTTGAGCATTAGACCGAACACAGGGTCGATGCTGACTCCAGCGAACCGGCCGCCATTGAACGTTGCTCGAAGGGCGTTGCCGTCGTAGCCACCGAACTGGCCGATATCGCTGCGCAGCCTGGGGTCTGGCCCGCCTCCGCCGCCCTGGCGCACAAAATAGTCAAACCCGTTCCATGTCTGCACCGAGCATCCCGATACCGGATTGCCGTTGCTGTCCTCTACCAGAATAGTCGAAGAGAAATTGCCGCCCGCTCGAATATTGCAGCCAAATACGGAAGAGCTGCTTGGATTATCGTTTTGAATCGCGGGCGAACCGCCGTTCCCTCCAATTGAATTGTCAATGAGTACGCCGTTGAGGTTCGTCCCTGCGGAGCCGAGTTCAATCAAAGCGGGAAAACCAGTCGAGTCCGCCGTAGTTACATTGTTCATCGTTACGTTGGTAACAATCGGTAAAGCCGCAGATCCGGGGTTTCCCGTGCTGTTGGTTATCAAAAGGAATGGCCCGTGATTCGCTTCCAATCCTCGAATGTCTCTGAACACCCAATTCCCTGGTCCGCTCCCCGAAGTGTTTACTCGCTGGTCGTAACGAAACGTGCCGTTGGCGCCTTGGAGGTTGTCAAATTCCGCCAATCCAACGAGCGGGGATTCTCCTCCGATGGAAACATCTCCAGTCATCAGGACGCAGTAGACTGCCGTGACCGCTCCAGAGTTGGCGCATTCTCCGCCGTGCCATTCGAACCAAAACAAGTTAGTGAGCTCTAAAGCGCTGTTGTCCGGCTGGCCGGTGTTCAGTACGAGCAGATTTACATTCTCTAATTTCGCGTCAGTGACCTTATAAAACCAAAGAGCCTTGTTGTAGCCGTCAATTTCTATGTCCCGGAAAGTGACAGCTTGGCTACAGGTGGGAAATCGACAGTCAAACACCGGCGCGTTATTAGGATTGGTACCTGCACTGCTTACAAGCCTCGTCATCGGAGAGCGTGAAAATGCCTGTCCGCTGCTCGTTCCCACTCCCTTAAAAGTTAAAGAGCCACACGGCAGTTCAAATACTGGTGCGGTGGAAGGAAGCTGCGTTTGCTTGACCGTGTAGTATCCGGATGGAAAATCTATTTCGGGCGGTATGCTGACGCCGTCAATCACGTTTGCGCAAGCCGCATTGATGGCGGCCTGAATTGCCGCCGTATCGTCGGTCAGCACGTCGCCCTTCGCGCCGAACGCGGTCACGTCGATGCGCGGCCGAGGTCCGGCCACCGTTTCACTGCCCAGAACACTTAGCGAAGAAGGCGTGAAGTTGCCAGGATTAAAATTAGTTGTCGTCAACGTGCCTGTGATATTCGCATTTCCCGCCACGCTTAAATTCCCGCCCAGCGTCAGCCCGAACGCCGAAATATTGTTCCCCACTCCAGTCGATGAAGGATCCGCGGGAAGAATTACATCCGGAAAAATCTGCGTCCCCTTGATCTGCGGCGCTGTGATTTGAATTAAATAGCGGCCGGCGGGCGCATAAAAGTGATAGTTGCCGAGTCCATCGGATTGAAATGGATTTTGCGACGGCACGCTGAGCGTCGCGTCAGTAAAAATCGTGGCCAGCGGCGAGCACGGCGTACCGGTAGCGGTGGACTGGCACACGGTCACGGTCGCGCCGGCAACCGGATGGCCTTCGGTGCCGAACACAATGTCGTCCTTGCGCGAACCCTGCGCGCCGGCGCCGGGAGCGGTGAGCGCCGCAGCAGCCGCGAGCGCCATGAATCCAATCACGCGCCTCATCGGTTGCCTCGTCAGACGCCCCATTGGCCGCCTACGAACAGCTCGCCCCGCGCGCAACGTTCGACCTGCAGCCTGCGTCCGGCATTCCTTCGCCCGTGCCTGAAGACCTCGCGCCAGGAGTGATGCCGCCTGCACCTTTTGATCGCCAGCTCGCCGAATTTTGCCGATTCGTATCATGTCGTGGTCGCCTCGTCGCTGCCTTGTACCCTCGCTTTTGTACCGCAATCCCGCCAATTTATATAGCTATGGCTCGCACCGTGTCCGCGAAACACACTCCGACTCGCGCACCGAAAGCAGTTGTAGGGGCGTCCGCCGCGGCGGACTGCGCCCGCTGTAGCGTCAGCAATCAGTTTCGTAGCAAAGAGCTTCCATCCCTTGCGACGATGCAAGTGCCCAGGTTGGGTTATGGTCAAACCTCGATGCTGGCACAGCGTGCGGTCCACTTTCTGCACGCGCCTATCTCTTGAGTCGTTCCCATGAGGTTTATCTTCCGCGCGAGCTAGCCACCGTTCGCTCTGCATTGTTCCTCACACCACCGACGAGCCCGTGCTTCGCCGCCTTCTCCGCGTCCAGAATCGCGCTGCAATGCTTGCAGACGGCCACTCCTTGCTTCACTTTCTCGCCACACGCGGGGCAATCGCTCATCCGCATCGGAACGTACGCCCATTCGCGCTCGACGCCCAGGCTAATCGCCGCCCGCCGATGCAGATCGGAAATCTCGCGGAACGAATGTCCGCGTGCCCACATCGTGTCGCCTTCTCCGATCAGCCGGTGGTAAAACGCGTCGCGCCGCTCCCGCGCCGTGGATAATTCTTCGGGTGCCGGCCGCGCTCCGGCGCAAACGAACACGCCGTGGTCTTGAAGGTCCTGCAGCAGATCGACGGCAATTTCGCGCGCGGAAATCGTAAACGGAAATCGCCGGTTGTCTCCCAGGTCAAGTGCGTCGCCGCGCGCCGTCAGCAGCAGCAGCGCGTACGCTTCGCCTTTCGCGCACGCCGGAATATGATAAACGCCATGCGTGCGCGATACGTACCAATCCTGCTCGGAGACCGAGCCAATCGCCACGGTCGCAGCCGTGTCGTCCTTCGCCCTCGTGTCCACCAAAATGTCTCGATGAATCCCCTGCCCTAGTAGTACGTTCAATGAATTGTCCTTTTTGGCGCCAGCCTTCGGGCCGACGGGGTGTTGCTTTTCGTAGCGCCGGGCTTCAGCCCGGCATCTTGCTTCTGACGTGCGGGGTCGATGTAGCTCAGGTCTTTAGACCTGAGGCTTCTAATCTGAGGCTTTTTTTTAGTAGCGCGGCTGCTCCTGAGCGGTAGCGGCGTCTCTCAGGCCAGCGGGTGTTGCTTTTCGTAGCGCCGGCATCTCGCCGGCTCTTTTGACTGTTGTTGATGCAGTGGTTTCCTAACCCACGCAATTCATAGCTAACGGCTAATCCTTGAAAAGGTCGCCAACAAATCCGTAGGGGCGCAGCATGTCGAAGATCCGCCGCAGCGGGCTGCGCCCGGCACTTGCCCCTGAGGTAGAAAGGTTCGGCCTTTTGATCCTCTCGATCGCAAAGCAATGCGGTGTGCTCGTGCTCCGACGTCCGACTGCTGCGGGATTCCATAGGGGCGTCCGCCGCGGCGGACTGCGCCCGGCACAAGTACTTGGCGACGACTCGGAGATTGCCAACGTCCCTGTTTTTATGGCGCCAATATTCTTCACCATAGTTATTGATCGCCCGGGTTTCGGCGGGCGCAGCCATACTTCGCGACGCTCGGCGCGTTCGGCGCGCTCGCGTTTGGTGTCGACGCGCAAAGAAAGCGGGAGCAAGCTCCCGCACTCCATACGATTCAAGCCATGTCGCCAAACCATTTGGAGTGCGGCGGCTTGCCGCCGCTTTCGGTCGGTACTCGTTGTCAAAGCCGAGCTGTCACGTACCTACAACAAACGGCTCCCCGTGAAACGCCGGTACTGCGTCGTCGAGAATATCGTCCATGCCGCGATCAATATGGCGCTCGCGACGCGCTTCCCTCGCTGCGATGGCTCCGCGCATTTCCGTACGCCGCTGCCGCCGCGACCATTCGATCGCGCGGACGATCCAGTCGCACGCCGCCGGTGTAAGCGCAACGAATTCGCCGCTCGCGCTTTCGAGCGTGAAGCAGTGTTCGTAATCCCCGCGCGACGGGTACGGTCCCAGCGCTGCGATGCGCACGCCATCTTCGATTTCGGTAGTTTGTGCAATCCACTGCTCCGGCGAGCCGTAGGACTCCGCGGGCATCCATCGCTCGATGTGCCAGCGATCCTCGGGAAGATATTTTGGGACGCGCCGCAGCTCCACCGTTTCGCGAACCTGATTGCCGTGCGCGTCCCGGTCCGTCCACTTCCCGCCAATCCACGCCAGCCGCGACCCGCCCCACACCACACGAAAATTGGGCTCGCCGTAACGGTTCATCCCACCCGCGCGCGTGGCCCGTTCCTGCACGCCAGCCGGCGTCTCATGCGTTTCTCGTGTGACGCGAATCAAGGTGAGGGTTGAACCGTTATAATGCTGGTCTTGTGAATACGAGTGATTTGGTGCTGGGCGAAGAAATCTGTACTGAATGGGGGATGCGCGCTGTGTCGGGCCAGCCGAATTGTGCCGCGCTGCGTGACGCTCTGCTGGCACGCGATTTCGAGCAGCCCGTGCGCTACTGGAAGCATCACCGCTTGGCCGTGGACGCATACTGCGTCCAACATTCGCCCTACGTAAAATCTTTCAAGTCGCTGGCCGCGCATTTGTGCGGCCTGTGCGTAGCTTTCGAGCGGAACAACGACGCCAACAAATTAACGCAGCTCCAAGATTGGCTGAGCACAAACCCGAAATTGCCAAGGCCGGAGTTGCCGGCTTTCCGCGGCGCGCTAACAATCGCCGACGTTTCGGGAATCGATGACCCGGTGCGTTACGGACAAGCCGTCGAAGCCTGGGCCCGCTCCGCCTGGGAAGCCTACTCCCAATTACAACCAGCCGCCCGAGAATGGCTAGCCATGTCCGCCGCCCGCCCCGCAAACCGCAAGTAACCACCGCCATCGAATATTTCCCCTGCCAACCCTCCCGCGGCGAATCCTCGACGTCCTGTGCTCGCGCAAGCGAAACCGGAGCGCGGGTTTTCGTAGCGCCGGCGTCTCGCCGGCTCTTTTGAATCTTCCGATCACTCAATTCTCAGCGTTTTTTTCGTTCGCCACTTCTTTCCCCGACTGCATCTTCCAAAGTATCTGCCGCATGATGCCGAGCCAGATCACCGCGTCGCGCGCAGGCAAATTAAGGCGGCGAACGAGGCGGCGAATTCTTTCTTCTGCGTCGGCTACGCGCCGCATTTCGAGGAAGCCGCTGGCGTGCAGTGCTTCGAGCAGTTTCAGCGTGATGCGCTCGACTTCCCCTGCCGACGCGCGCAGCAATTTCTCCGGTAGTCGCGCAGCCTTGGCGTCGCGGACGATTTCGTACAGGCACACCGCGACAGCCTGCCCTAAATTCATCGAAATGTTTTCTTCGCGCGTCGGGACGCGCATCAGCCAATGACAGTGGCTCAGATCCTCGTTCGACAAGCCGAATTTCTCCGAGCCGAACAGCAGCGCCACGCGGCTCGCTCCCATCCGTCTTCGAATCAGTCGAGCGCCGTCTTCGAGTCGCCGCAGCGGATGGTGCAATTGCCGGTGACGCACCGCCGTCGTTCCCACCACCAAAGTGCAGTCAGCCACAGCTTCAGCAACGGTATCGAATTGCTCCGCGCTCGCCAGAATCGCTGAAGCCCCCACGCCGGAACGCGCTTCACGAAACGCAGGTTCGTACGGATTCACCACTCGCAAGTGGCGAAACCCGAAATTGCTCATAGCGCGAGCAGCCGCGCCAATATTCAGCGGGTTGCGCGTAGATACCAACACGATCCGCACACGGTCAAGTTGTGCCACAGTAGCCAAGGCTGCTTATTCTAAAGCAGC